>JAABUY010000507.1_pt1 | contig 66547 bp, 48 predicted proteins | sample 5560271 | NCBI WGS metagenome assembly JAABUY01 (sample SAMN10711886, study PRJNA513374) | rock metagenome | isolation source: Antarctica rocks | place: Antarctica: Victoria Land, University Valley | reverse complement strand
TGATCAGCAGGTGATCTCTCTTGGTTCCTTGAACCCCCTGGTTCATTGAACCTAGTCTGGTTCGTTGAACCTACCCTGGTTCATTGAATCATTGTCCAGTCGTCCAGGTGCGCAAGGCTATTGTAACTCAAGGTATCTTCCTGGGCAATTTCCCACGCAAGGCTGAACTGTCCTAGGAGTCCGCTGGTGGTGAGCCATCGGGCCGCTTGGTGGGCGCTGGCTTTTGTGAATAGGGCGCTGTGTAGGTCCGCGAGCCTGGCCCTCTGGAAGTAGAGGGCGCGCAAATCCGTGTGGGTTGGACAGAAGAGGAGGATGTGGCGCACTGTTTGCGCTGGCCAGCCGCAGGGGCAGCGCTTGTCTACACCTGGAACTCCATCATGAATATATACTTAAGAAATTACTGCAGTACATAAGATTAATTATTAATCTTAACATTATGTATAGCTTTAATGAAAGTTAAGTAATGCTTAAATATTCTGACTTTAACTATGCTTTAAATAAGTAGAATTAAAAATTAATTTTAAAGCATATCTATATGCTTAAAGATAAATCAATATCATGAATAAGTTAAAAGTAAAAGTTTGTTGTTATCTTAATTACTGAGATTAAATACATAATTATGTCAATATGTATGAAGACTGAGATCTGACTTAAATAGATATTAAGAAACATAAATATAAGTAAATATCTTGAAGTCAACTTATACTGCATAAGTATTCAAGAAAATAAAGCTCATTAAGTATCTTTACTCATTTAGCTTAAAGAAGATAATTAAGTTGTTTTAATTTTAATTAAAAATATACATATATATAAGCAGTTAAAGCACATCAATGTCTTTTATTACAACATCTACAATCTGTATAAGCATAATCAGATTTAGATAAACTTTATATTCAGTTAAAAGATAATTGTCAATAAGCTTATTAAGTCTCTGTTTAGACAAATCTTTAAGTAATTTATTAAATTTATAAAATTCATTATTAATGATTAGTTAAACTCTTAAATAATTTGTTAAACTCTTAATGATGCATTTAATTATTTGATGTTTGTTGTCAGTGAAAGTTAATAGATGCAGTCTCATTGAGTAAAAGTGTTAAGAAGTAATGTTTTAACTGTTTTTATAAAGTAAAGTAAAATTAATGTTAAAGATTAAATAAAGACTTTATTTACATTAACTACAGTCAACATTCTTTTTACTTCTTCTGTAACTCTCTTGATCAAGATGTGCTCATAGACAATATAGTTTAGAGATTTCACTAGATAACATAGTATAGCATAAGTATTTACTTTCTTTTAATAGTAAAACTATTTTATTTATCATAGCTGTTAAAGCTGTGTCTTTTAAATTTAAGATATGTATATATAATGATGATGTTATATTTATTAAAATCTTATTCACAAACTAATTAATTCAGATTGCTGTACTAAATGTAACAGCAATGTTAATTTAAACTTCATTAAAATTCATAAAGAATAAAGTCTTTAACTGAGATAGTCTTAAGATTGTTAGATATATAACTCATAATAGCTGTACTATTAGTGTAATGCTCACTTTTAACAGATTATAAGCTCAAATTAGTGCAGTAATTATGACTTGTCTAAAATCTTAAAAAGATATGTATTTAGATTATCTTGTTGATGATTTAAGTTCATGATAAGAAAGTAAGCTTAAAGATTATAAATTTAAATTGCTATCTATGTACATTCTTTATATCTGTGAATCAGTTACAGGTCAATTGTAAGTTAAAAAAAGTGTTAAATATATAACTTACAATAGCTGTGCTATTAGTGTGGTGCTCACTTTTAACAAAGATAATGATAGAAAAATTAAATAAAATAAGATTTATGTCTTATTATATATTCAGAATGTTGTGAGTTATAATTGCTGTTGATTTAATTTCTTAATAATAATGAAGAAAATTTAGCTTATTAACATTGACAACTTCATAATATAAATAAAGATGAATATATTTCTTATAAGTTTTACTTAATGACTTAAAGACTTCAATATTCAGTGACTGTAACAAATGTATTAAATGTAAAGAAAGACATAAAATCATAATGCTATAATTATAGTAGTATTAAATAAAGTTACTGAAAACATAACTTTTATATTCATTCAATATTGATAATTGATGAGTATCTTAAGTCTAAGTTTTAGTATATAAATTAAAGATTTTAAGTCATTAAAGTTTTATTAAATTTATTGAAAGAAAGTAGATACTTATACTATACTATGCTGTTTAGTGAAATCTCTAAACTGTGTTGTCTATGAGTACATTTTGATTGAGAAAGTTACAGAAGAAGTGAGAAGAATGTTGACTACAATTAATGTAAATAAAGTTTTTACTTAATTTTTAACATTAATTCTATCTCACTTTATAGAAATAACTAAAACATCATTTCTTAACATTTTTACTCAATAAGACTGCATCTATTAACTCTCACTGACAGCAAACATTAAATAACTAAATGCATCATTAAGAGTTTAACAAATCATTTAAGAATTTAATTAATCATTAATAATGAGTTTTATGAATTCAATAAACTGCTTAAAGATTCATTTAAATAAAGATTTAATAAGTCTGTTAATAATTATCTCTTAACTGAGCACAAAGTCTATCTGAATCTGATTGCACTTATACAGATTGTAAATGTTGTAATAAAAGACATCAATGTACTTTAATCATTTATGTACATGTATATTCTTAATTAAGATCAAAACAGCTTAATTATTTTCTTTAAGCTGAATAAATAAAAATATTTAATGAGCTTCATTCTCTTGAATGTTTATGCAGTGTAAATTAACTTTAAGATATTTACTTATATTTATGTTTTTTAATATCTATTTAAGTTAAATCTCAGTCTTTATGCACATTAATATAATTATGTATTCAGTCTCAGTAATTAAAATGATGACAAACTTTTACTTTTAATTTATTCACAATACTGATTCATCTTTAAACATATAGACATACTTTAAAATTGATTTTTAATTCTACTTATTTAAAGCATAATTAAAGTCAAAGTATTTAAGCATTACTTAACTTTCATTAAAGCTATACATAATGCTGAGATTAATGATTAATCTTATGTATTACAGTAATTTCTTAAATATATATTCATGATACTCTGCAGAATTGCTGAGATATTGACTTAATTAATTTAATGTGAAGATGATGTTTAACTGAGTATGAATTGTTATATACATTAAACTTTTAATTATTTATTAATACTGTCTTTAATCTATTCTTTAATCAATTAAGTCAACAGAATGAAAAACACTATATTTATTAAGTAAAATGCTGATAATTCTGTGCTTATCAGATTGTATATAAAGATTCTTTAATATCTTATTTACATAATGAATCTAATTTAGATACAGAGTTCTCATTTTATAATTATATATAATTTAAATGTTAAGAATTTTCTGTATCTTTCTTAAGTTCTTAACTTTAAACATGTTCATAAAAGCTTGCTTAAATCAAAGAATATATAACAGATTTATTGAAGTTACAATAATATTATTTATATAAAGAAGCAGCATAATTCTTTTAATGCTGTAAAGAAGAAGATAAAGATTAATCTTATTTTAATGAAAACTTAATTTAAATAATTTAATAATATATTATTTATATCAATTCTGTATAACTTACTTAAGATCATAAAGACTGTGCAGTATGTGTAGAATATAATTAAATGCAATATTAATTTCAGAAAAAAGTATTATATAAATTGTTTTCTTCAGAAAAAATTCTGTAAAGATGTTATTAACATTTACTTAATGACACTTTAAATTTTTAAGTGCAATGATAGTCAGAAAGACTTGCAGAGTGTTAAATTTAATAATAAAAATAAAAATATTTTTATAATTAACACTATATGTTTATAAGAAGTCTTTTGTCACAAGTCTTGTCTTAAGCTTATTTAAGAATTCATTAATATTCAGTTTAAATTTAAAAATTCATTTATTAATTATAATGTTAACTCTTCTTAATGACACAGTCTCTTTTCATATTTCATTTACTGTTAAGGCTGTCAGCTTTACATAAATAATGTTCTTTTACATTTCTTCTTAAATTAAGTTTTTCACTGCTTCAGCATAGATAACAGATATTAGAATGTCAGATCTGATTATAGAGTCTTCTTTATCTATAAAGAACACTGTAAGTGTCAGTATAGCTCTTAATATTTTAATTAAAAACTTATTTACATCTTAATTGTTATTATTATTATCTCTCTTTTATTTCAGAATCTCAATGCATAGAAAGGTTCTAACTTCTTTAAGTGTCATTATTTTAACTTAATTAATGTTAATCTTTTTATTTAACAACTTATCTAGATTGACTGCAGTCAACTTGATCTTATGTTATTTATCTTAAGACTTATTAATCTTAATTATAATTAAGTTAGACTGCATCTTACTATTCTAAGTCATAAATGTTTAATTTAAAGCTGTAATCTTCATAATAATTAATTTCTTTTATAAACATTTAACAGATTTTCTGTTCAAAAGAACATTTAATATTTATTGTTGCAGTTTAAGATTAACAGTGTCTTTCTTCTTGCTTTTAGCAAACTTTACAGCATAATTTTTAATGATGTACTTAAGATCTAAAGCTTAAAGTTAATACTGCTTTGTGATTTTTTCAATGTAGTTCATAAAGACTTTTACTTATTCTCAATTCATAAACTTGTTGCATCTATCTTTAGATAATAACTTAAGATCAATGTAGCTGTAGCATTTGCATTCTTATATATAAATGTAATTGATGAATAACTTTACATTGATGAAAGCTTTCTTAAAAGTCATTTATTTGTCATTAATTAAGAAATTAATTGCTGTTTAATTATAAAGATAAACATCTGTCTGTGCTGTCTACATTTAAAACTTTATTGACAGTTATATTTCTTTAATTATGATATGCACTGAGTTCTCAGTAACTCAGATGATTCTTTCAGCAATGTTATTCTGAATTGACATGTAAAACATCATGTATTGTAGTGTAATGTTAAGAGACTTGCATTAGTCATTTAAAATGAACTTTAACTTCATTTTATTGTTACTTTATACAGCAAGAATCTTTGCATCAATCTGAAGTTCAGTCTTCAGCTGTCATTCTTACAGTGTTTATGAGATCTTATTACATTACTTCAGCAGTATTGTTTATGTCTTTTAAAAGTAATTATTTATTATCTTCAGAAAGTACTGATATTCATTAAATAACAAGAATAATGAGTTATATATATCAATAAAGACAAAAACAAGAATGTTAATCTTTCTTTTGCTTGCAGTATGATCTTATTTATTAATGAACTTAATTAAAGCATAAATCTTACATATGTTCTTGTTGTTCTCAATGATGAAAATTGACTTTTTAAAAGTTGTTATCTTGTAAAGATCATGCAACTTTACAGAATTAAGATAAATAAATTATTAATATTAAAGTCTGTAAATCTTAATCTTTCTATTTAATGATGCAATGTCAACATCTAAGAAATCAGTTATAAGATTATACTCATAAGTCTAAACATATAAGCTTGTGTCTACAGCAGCAGCAGAGAAGACAGTCTCTGAATGTAATGTGTGTAATGCAGATATTAAAATAAATTTATTAAGACTCTTTGCAATATACTTAATTATATAGACTTTATCTTGCTTTAATGCTTTTATTATAGTCTTATTATGCTTATTATACATCTAAAGACAGTATTAATTAAAGCTTTTATGCAGTTTCATTTTGCATATCTGCTTTCTCAATAGAAGATTGATCTCAAGTTTAAATATATAAAGTGTTGAACTCAATCTCACAGAATTTTCTGATCTGACTTGTATAATGATCACTTCACAATAATAAGAGTATAAATGTCTTTTTTTAACTTTAATTTGTTGATGTCTCATTTATATAAGAAGATTACTGAAGAGTTAAAGTTAATTAATTATGTATAAGAAGAATTTAGAGTCTGTAATTCATTTAAATTTAAGTATCTTATTAATAATTTTCTTAAACAAAGCAGCAATTTCATTGCTAACTTTCTTTTTCTTTTCAGATTCAGAAAAGAAGTCATTGTTATCATTATCATTAATTTCTACATTAAAGATTCTGTATCTCTTTTCTTTTTTTTTGTAAACTAACTTCTAATATAACTTAACTGCAGTCAATCTGTACAGCTTAACTGTAATTGATTTGCTTATCTTCTTTTAAGCATTTTGCTTGACATCAAAAAGAAATTCACAATCTTTAATGAAGTGAAAGCTATTGCAAAGAAAGCATTTAATAAAGTAATGAGAAAAATAATCATTGTTTAAGCTGAATGATCTGCAATAGTGTTGCTTAATATTAATTATATAATAATTTAATAAACTGCAGTTTTAATTCATTAAATATTGATCTTCTTTCTGTTTATTTACTTACAAAATAATAACAATCTCATTAATCTTAAGCTGTATCTCTTTCTTCTGAAGCTTTTATAAATCTTTCTTGACATCTAAATTGTTCTGAGTATTAATGACATTGTGAATCACAATATACTTAACTAATAATGCTTAAAGCAACATTTAAAATCATCATTCTAATTTAAATAACTCAGTTATATCAGACTGAGTTGCAGCAATCTTTTTATTAAGTTTACTTAAATAAATTTATACTTCTTTAATGAATATGTTCTTTAATATTCTATATTTAATAAACTTCATCAAATATTATCTCTCAATCATCTGCAGCTTCTTTTTATACTTAAACTTTAACATATTTTAAATATTTTTTATACTAATTTTGTTCATCAGATATTCTTAATTATCTGTATTTATATAAATAATAAATTAATATAAAGTCTTTACATCAGTTTTCTGACTTTTAAAATCAAAACTATTGAGAAAAAATAAGTTTAAGAATTCATTAATTAATATGTTGATTGCTAAAACTTTAATAATATTTTATAGATCTTTTTCTATTAATTATCTTCTTATAAGAGTAAATCATTGATTACAGTTCTTGTAAGTAAGAATTAAAATGAGTTGTTGCTTTATAAAGAAGTTGTTAAAGTTTATGATGATGATAGTTGACATGTAGTATAAGAAGTGAATAAAGTAAAATAATGATGTATGCATTAAAGATAATATAAATAAAATAAATAGAAAGCTTTAATATCTCTTATTTTGTAAAATAATAATGTTTATTCATCTTAATGACTTATATTAAGCTATCAAAGAACAGTGCTTTCTGAGTAACTATAAATGTTAATTTTTATTAAAATTAATTTTTTATGAATCTTCTAAATTAAATATACTCAGCTACTGCAGAATGCTGATTCTGCTAAAGTTAAATTTATTATAAATCTTAATAATTAATGATACTGCTAAAGCTAAATTGATTATAAATCTCAATAATTAACATATATAGCTGCTGTCAGTGTGCTGATTCTGTTAAAGTTAAATTTATTATGAATCTCAATAATTAATGATATTGCTAAAGTTAAATTGACTGTGAATCTTAATAATTGATATACACAGCTATCATTAGTGTGCTGATTCTGCTAAAGTTAGATTTATTATAAATCTTTTATAAATTTTAAAAATTAATATATTTAACTGCTGTCACACTAAAAGTATACACTTTCTCTAAGAAGCTTCTTGCTAATCTGAGCTCATAATTTATTGAAAGAAAGTAAATATTTATATTATATTATACTGTTTAATGAAATCTTTAAACTGTGTTGTCTATGAGCACATCTTGATTAAGAAAGTTACAGAAGAAGTAAGAAGAATGTTGACTGCAATTAATGTAAATAAAGTCTTCACTTAGTCTTTGACATTAGTTCTATTTCACTTTATAGAAGTAGCTAGAACATCACTTCTTAATAAAATTTATAATTTAATCATTATTATTAATTTATAAAACAGTTTAATCATTCTTAATAAAGTTTAGTTATACTTGCTGAATCTGCTTATTCTTAAAGATGAAATAAAGAAAAAGAGTGATGTTATTGAATGATATATACTTAATAAGAGATACTTAATTTTAATTATTAATATAAATACTGAAAGCTTATGCTTCTATGTATTGTATTAAAACTTTAAAGCTATTTATAATACTTATTGTAAATTTCTTCTCATTTATATTGTATATGTTTAACTTCAAAATATTATGCTTCATTTATGTAAAGTTATATAAATTAAATCATTTTTAAATGATTTTATAATTCTCAGCATTCTTTCAATTTTAATTAAAATTTCAGCTATATTATGTCTTAAATTCTGAATATCAATATAAAAAATTCTTATATCAATGCTGTTTTAAAGAATTCAGATCATTTTTAATCATCATTAAATGCTTTATCATTATTTTCAGCTATTTAATTTATAAAGATCATTCTCAGACTGTTATAATATCAATTTATTGAATTAAAGCATTCTTCTTATGCATTAACAGTCATTAATAATCTGTTTAAAAGATCTTTATTGATTGTCTTCTGTTTTAATGAGCTTATAAGATAGATCAAGATAAATTATAGATTTAAGTAATCTCTTAAAGAAAAACTGATAGATCATTGTTTAAATCAGTTAAAGCAAAACTATATTGTGTGAAAATATCAGAAATTGACTTAATTGATTTGTCTGAGATCATTGTGAATGTGTGATGATGATGAGATTGATGACAATGTTGATGTTGATGTTTTGACTAAATGGGTGGCTCGCTTAGGTGGCTGGCTCGACTAGGTGGCTAAGACGTTAAGGTACTGTAGTACCTTTATGGTAAGGTAAGGTACCTAAGGTAGGTACCTGCCTTTCGTACCCCTCCGCCGTGCCCGCCATCCCCGGTACTTGTAGCCTAGGTACCGTACAGTACCTCGAAGCTTTTGATACATTGAGAAACCCTAATGCCTGCGGAAAATGAGAAGCCGTCTGTGAAGCTGTCACTACCCCTTGTCAGTATGAACTCTCTTGTAAGCTTGAGCAAAGGGGCTTATATTTTTCTGCTGCTAGGAATACCAACAAGACCTCTTCAACGAGCTCCGCTCAGACGATGAACTCGTGATTCTGGCCCGTGGCCTTGGGCTACTGCGGATCGTTACAAATTTCCTCCACGCCTACGATGTGGTGGGCAACAGTCTGATCGTGGTTGTTGGCGCGGATGAGAATGAAAATGGATGGATTGGAGAAGGTTGGTGCCACATGCGGAGACCGTATGTGCACAGTTCGGCTGAGCCTCAACAGCTTTGGCTGAGCATGCCGCCGTCAGCCAGTCGCCCATTGCGAGGGGGCTGAGTGTCGTCAAGACAGACGTTATGAGTGTAGGCACAAGGTTCGCTGGATCAGGCTTCACGTTCGAGAGCATGCTAATTGGATGTCTGAAAAGGGAGAAGATGTACCTGCAAGGTGGTGTCTTTAGCATTACCTCCCAAATTCTGGTGGTCGACCTTTTGTCAAGTACGTTACTTCGTGAGACCCCCTTCAGAGTAGATTCTGAGGCATGGTAGGGCTCCTTAATCCGGAGACTGTTACTGGCTTGGTGGTGTTGCATTCGGAAAGGTAATCTACAACTTCAAGGTTGGCACTTTATTGGTTTTAACGATTGCATAGAGTCATCGCGACTTCTCTTGAGGCGTTTATCATACGGATATACCGACAAACGAACAAAATCGGGTTCTTGAAAGCCTTCTCGGACAACCCTGAGCCTTTCACTACCGGGTTTGCCCCGTTAGCTTCTATGCTGCGGAATCTCTTTTTACGGAAATCATCGTTATGGCCGCGCTTTCATGTTACAGTCGCCAAATCATTGGAGGGCCGTAGGAAAGCCGAAGTAATCGAACTGGAAGTCCCAATGACGGACAACATGAAGGACGTTCAGAATGCAATCCTCGAATGTGTAGAAGCTAGTATTGGAGAATTAAAGAAAGCCAACACGGGTATTGGGATGGATGATTGGAGCACAGACAGCGTGCTTCATAAAAGCTTTGACGCTATCATCAAACGACAGCTCGATCCTGTCTGGCATCGAGTGAGCTATCGGACAAGGCAGATCGTCAATGACTTGAGTGTCTTACGAAGTGTCCTTCAGTGAGTTCAGCGACCTCACCTATTCAGAACGGATGCTAATGTCTGCCCAAGCTCCTTACTGACGTACGATGCCGTTTCTTTCAACCGTTATCTGGACACAATTCTTGCTGCGCACTCACCACCGCCAGGATCGACGAGACAGAACCAATCACCATGGCTGTTCCTAGACGCTGCAAATATTATTTTTCAAACAGCGAAGCGACGAGTATACACCGGGACAGCCAATGATACTGGCGGCATGGATAATGCCATTGCACCATCTAGTACACTTAGGCCTGTACTGGAGGAGCAGCCTAAATGGAAGCTACTAGCTGAGATACTCGATGAGATTGAACGTGACGTATATTTCAACCCAGTCACCCGCGATGACTCCTATGGGACTACTCTCATAATGTGCAGTGATCAAGGTACCTGTCGCCAGATCCGCGAGTATCTTCAGACGATGACCATACGAGTGAGAGACTTGAGTGACGACTCCAGAGAAGGCGATGGCTCCCAGTTAACACGGTCAGCTTCCTTCTTGATGCGGAGGAAACTGCGGAACTATCTGAACTGGAAGAAAGACTTTGCTAAGATCAGCGCATCCCTTTTCGCGGAGAACCAAAAGGCCCTAAACGGAGCTCTTGATCAAAGAGGCACCAATGGATACAGGGGAAAAGCGCCTCCCAATAAAAGACGCCGGGTCAGAGGTTGCTCTGCCGCAGCCACGGGTTCGTCGAGAGCGCCGAACACCGGCATCGTTACAACTGAGGAAATCGCATCTCAAGTCGCAAGTCTTCTAGCCGATGTGCAAACAAATAAGGTCGACGGAGTCGAAGATCAAGAAATCGCGGCCGACGTCTTGGACGACATGGAAGAGTACTTCGAGCTCTACGGAATGGACGATCTAGTCATCGTCCATCCATTCGAGGGAGATATGGACGAGCACGTTCTGGAAGAAGTGAGACCAAGATATATCGTCATGTACGAGCCCGACGCCGCTTTCATCCGGCGAGTTGAGGTCTATAGGAGCTCGCACCAAGATAGGAATGTAAGGGTATACTTCATGTATTACGGTGGCTCTGTAGAGGAGCAAAGGTATCTGAGTGCGGTAAGGAAGGAGAAAGATGCTTTTACACGGCTGATCAAAGAAAAAGGGGTATCTCATCTCACGACCTAGAACGATGAGCGATGCAAGCTGACCGCTCAACAGAGCATGGCCGTGACCCTCACCATGGATGGTAGAGGACCGGATGATCCGCAAGAGCAGTTTTTGCGCACCGTCAACACACGCATAGCAGGTGGTGGTCGACTCGCTGCCACAGCAGAACCACCCCGGATTGTGGTCGACGTCAGAGAATTCAGGAGCTCCCTTCCGTCGCTACTCCACGGCCGGAATATGGTTGTCGTACCATGCATGCTGACGGTAGGCGATTACGTCCTCAGCCCCAACATATGCATCGAGCGAAAATCCGTGCGAGACCTGGCGTCTTCCTTCAAAAACGGGCGTCTCTTCAATCAAGCCGAGACAATGCTCCAGCATTACAAACATCCGATGCTTCTGATCGAATTCGACCAGAACAAGTCATTCACTCTTGACCCCTTCGCCGATCTGACCACTGTCGCCAATAGCAGCAATCCCTCCGACCTGCAGTCCAAGCTCGTCCTCCTTACCCTTGCATTCCCCCGGCTCAAGGTCATCTGGTCATCATCACCATACCAGACTGCGGAGATCTTTGAAGAACTGAAAAAGAATCAGGAAGAGCCCGATCCGATCAAAGCGTCGCAGATCGGCCTCAACTCAGGTGAGACTCCCGAGGAGCAGACTTTCAATCAGACGCCGCAGGATATGTTGAGGGCGGTACCCGGCGTTACGGCCAAGAATATGGCGCGGGTCGTGCTCGAGGTTGGGAGTCTGATGGATGTGGCGAATCTGGAGGAGGACGACTTGGGCGTCATGATCGGAAAGGAGGCGGCAAGGCAGGTGTTTAGGTTTTTCAACCGGAGCGTTTTTGATGACTGAGTGGATGCTGTGTGGCGGCGCGTGGCGTGTGATGGGTTACGAGGAGCTTCAGCAGCGTTATCCTCGGGTCGCAATCACTTCTAGATCGCTGACTGGTCGCTACTCATATGCAACAAGTTTCATCTATTTTTGGGACATATCGAAAACGCATATGGATGCAGCTGCAGCTTTGAAAGACAAACGCCGTACCATGATAGTTCCGCATCTTTCCTGTGCATACTAGCCTCGTTTGAAAGCCATGCTCCATCACCATCATCAACAACCAGGCTTTCTGACCTGAATCACACACGTTGAAAGAGATGAACAAACCAAGCGAGCAGATTTTAGTAGCCCCACCAAGGCTGCTCAGATCTCATCGACATCGACCTCTTTGTCGTCGCTGCTCCCGTCCCTGTCCTCGTCGAACTCGACGTTATCATCCACGCCCTCATGACCAAAGCTGCACACCCGTTAGCGGATTACGACGTAATCTCTCCAGGGTGAAAGTGAACGACGTACGTGTCCGTCTCGTTGATCTTGGCACTCTCCGGCAATTCCCCGTACGCCTTCAGACTTCTCGCCTCATCGGCCGAGTATTTCAAGATGACGTCGCCCTTCTCATCTTGGTAGTCCCGTAGCGACAAGAGTATGATGTCTCCTTGATTGATCCAGACTTTTTTGCGGAGTTTGCCACGAATGTGGGCCAGTCGCTTTTCTCCGTCGAAGCAGAGGGCCTCGAGGCGACCGTTACCGAGCATTTTGACTACCTGAGCATACTCTGCAAAAGTCAGCACATCTCGCCACCTGGTAGTTCCCAGTCCTCTTCATGTCTTCCCCACGAGGGGCTGAACGTGTCGGCGAGGCTTTCGGTCGTACGGACCTTGCCCTTCCTCCTTGAAGGTCAACTCGCGTTTCTCATTATCATTCTCGTTCTTCCCCCGACGACGATTTTTACCTCCCTAGACGATATTATAGTGTCAGCGCCGGATCCTAAGATATGGTTTACCTGTCGATAGTGCGGGAGGACAACTGAAGTATGATTGAAGGTGGCGCAACACAGCTCAAGCAGGTGCCTCTTACCTTTCCTTTGTTCTTGGGCATCGCAGCAGCGTGGGTGTAACAGGAACAGGAGACCAGTCAAATCAACGTCTGTAAGATTACTTGTGTCGGCAGGGTTGAGAGCTTGCAGTAATTCAAGAAGATAAGTTTATATCATATGTGCGCTGTCACTGAGACGGCGTTGTGGGCTGTGTGGGGTGCAAGGCAATCGATAGAAATTTAGCTTTCAATTACCTAAGCGGTGGGGCACTTCCCACAAGAAATCATCAGCGATGGTACCTGGTAGACAACTCCTTTGTACCTTAGACACCCTACAATGAACGTGTATGGGATACTGTCCCAACCCGAGTCCTCCTAGGCCACCCGTCCGTCCCAGGGCCCCAGACATACCTGCCTTCTCGCCACGAGCAGGCTACGCACATCTGTACGACGATTTGCGAAAAGGGTGGATTAAGGGCCTGCAGCTCTAGGCGATGTGTTCTTGGTCGAGTTGTGATGAAGAGATCTCCTCTCTCTTCACGGTCGTCGCGCGCCGCTCTACTTCCAATGCGCGGACTCAGACCGCTTAAGATCCCTGGAGTCACCAGCTTCCGTGTGCTGCATTCTCCGGATCCACAGCCAGCTCATGCTGCACGAATCATTCTGGACGACATTACACACGTCCTCCATCAAGCGACGAGACAAAAAGTCGCCCAGCGGGACCGAAATACTCTTTGGTGGAATATCACGTCGAACAATCTTCCGGAGAAGAAAGTGGTCAGGGCATGGTGCTGTAGAAGGGCAAGGGGTGCCCTCGTGGAAGCGCTCAAAGCAAGGGGCTATGACCGGGAGGGGCGAGTTCAGACAGATGTCGGGGTCCGGACGTCTCTTTGCGGGTCGTTACAGCTCCTGGGTACTGAGCATCTGATTACAGTAAAGTTTTCTGAGCTTCAGAAGGAGGCAGCTTTTGTTGTGGACGCCCTGGTCAACGAGTCCTGTAAAGTGGCTCGTGCCTCTCCGGAATCTGGTTGTTAGCAACTTTGATGAATGCACGAATATAAAAGACGTCCCGGAAGGGGTTTCAGAACTCCAATCGTACTCTCATTGTTTTGCATCGAAATGGAGTATAGGACGTGAGGCGGCCGGCTTCTTCCGCTGTCCGACCTATAATGGGACACACTCGTACCTTAGGTGTACCATGGCCGGTGCGAATGCGAGCGTGTGCACAGGTAGTATTTGTTATTGACAAGTACAGTCAAGAGAAAGCCTCATAGCGGAGCTACTTCAATGCATTCTCGAGCATCATGCTGATCTCATTGACAGTCGGCAAAGTCGACGCTGGTGTAGCTGTGCTCCTCACAGAAGATAAACGACTGGTAAGTGCTTAGGTGCTTTCGCATGACGATCAAGCATGAGCTACAATATGCTCATTCAATGAACAGATAGAATTCCCCTCGATCCTCTTACCACCGAACATCTCCTCCGGCTCGATAGTTGATATTAACGTATCGCGGAACCTCAGCTCCGAGGACGCGTCCCAAGGAGCATTCGCCAAGCTCCAAGATGAGATCTTCAGAACATACGGCCAACGCTCCCCTTCACCGCCTGTCTTGCGCTGCCGGAACGCCACCCAGACCTCCGTAGTCCTCGAATGGGACCCCATACAGCTTGCGACCGCTCAATTGCGCTCCTTGAGTCTATACCGGAATGGCAGCAAGGCGGGCAGCATTCCGCGTCCAGCAGAAATCCAGAGTACGAAGATCAGTGGATTGGCGGTCGACACCGAATACACTTTTCATCTCATCTTACGGACATCCGCAGGCACATACAGCAGTGAGAAGCTGTCTGTCAGGACGCATAAGATGACTGACCTCTCCGGCATCACCATTACCCCAGGCGTCCTTCCGGCGCCGTTGAGAGACAGCCTCTCCACCGCCGTCGAGAGAATCGGCGCCAAGATCATTGACTCCGTGAGGATTGACACCACCCACTTCGTCTGTACGGAAGGTAGAGGGCAGGCGTGGGAGAAGGCGGTCGAAATGAACATTCCTGTAGTACGGCCGGAATGGGTCGAAGGATGCGAGCGTGAAGGGCGAATAGTGGGCGTCAGGGGATACTATCTCAACGCTGACCCGAGGCTGCGGCAAGTCGGACAGGGTGTCGGTCTGCACCCACAGCAACGCCAGCAACAGCAGGAGTCCAGACCTACCGGCGGTCCGGTGGCAGAGCCGCACAACCCGCCGGTACAGCAAGATTCTAGGCATGGACCGCCGTCGCCGCAACAGCCGGCCGAGGACAGGAATGGCGCGGGGGTAGATGGGGTGAGAGGGACCAATTCACAACCGGCGCCTCCATCAAAAGATGGAGGGGTGGATGCCGAAACACCAACGTCTGAGCGTACAGATGGGGAAGACGATAGTAGACAAGAAAGCATGGAAGAGCCTGACAAGGGAGGCGGGCCCAGAGAACAGAGCCCGACATCCAGCGAAGAGCAGCGAACAAGACCTGCGGCCAATGACGGGCAACGTACACCCGGGGACGGTAATGGCTTTGATGAAGTTCAGCTGTAGGAGCTCAAAGAGTACAGCATATGGGCTGGCTGGTGGTCTTGTTCTGTTTGGTACCACATTGAAGCTGCATGAAACGTGTGCAGATGCACTGGTCTTAGAAAATATGTTACTGTGCCCTATTATAGCATGTGCTTTTACTATGGTATGTGCTGTACGTTACCTTCGTCACATGAAGAGGCGACGGGAGCTCGTTTGGAGCCTAGGGTAGAGCTTCATTCGCCGCAGCAGGAGGATTTCTTATAGATCCTGCTGAGTACAACATCTCCAGCCTGGAGTCTCAGTTTTCGGAACGGGGAAGTCAGATCACTTTCCCGGCTCTCAGCTACAATCCATACGCTGAAGACTTTGCTGAAATATCATATGCTTTGAAGATGGAGATTAAAGTACTGTAACTTCCGGCTCACGCGAGAAAGAGCTTCACTGAGGTAGATTGTCAGTACGCCTATATTGCTAACGTGCATACTAGTCTGTCTCCTTTAGAAGCGTTTCAGTACTGGACAAATCTTTCATAGACAGTAGGATCTGAAAATTCTCGAGAAAGTGCTAAAAATCTACTGTATTGCTCTTGACCGTCGAGCCCAAGTGTAGAGACCAACCGTCCTGCGAGACCCCGAACCAGTCGCGGACATCCCTAGCCAGCACAATGTTTGTGATGTTAAAGAATCTCCAGGATAAAAGCACGAGTATGAGTATCCGGGTCGTGTTCAACTCACAGCTTTAGGAAAACAGATAATGGATCCAAGCGGTACAGTAGTCTTCCTGGTTGATAAATTGCACTTAGACAACGAAGAGACGGCCCAGGACGTTCAGAAGCCGTCCGCTTCGAGCAGAGTCTGCTTGATTTCCTCAAAGAGAATCTTGGCGAACGAAGGAGGCACAGCATTGCCAATTTGTTTCTTGACTCCCCTGGGACCGAACTTGTGCTCCAGGGGAAACCCTTGCAGGCAGGCGTACTCTCGAAGAGTGAAGCTCCTCTTCCCCGAGGGGTGGTAGTTGCCTCCGCCGTTGCACGTGATGCATGCGCGCAACGGCTGATCTGCCGGGTACGGAGGCTCGTTTCGTTCTCTCGCCGAATCAGGATCATGGTCCGCTAATCCTTCTGGTATCCTGGAGATAACGTCTTGGACAGTCACGAATGGCGCCAGGCCGCTGAAACGGGTGCCATGAGTTGGCTTGGGAAACACTGGTAAGCCTTCACCGGGACTTGCAAAAGTTAGTAACTCGTCGGAACGAAGTAAAGTTTGAGTAAACTCACCACGAAGCGACGATAACCAAGCGTTTTCTTGCTTGAGCCAGACCGTACTCCGCAAAGTTCAATATCTTCCACCGGACGCTAAAGCCGAGCTTAGTGAAAACGTGAATCGCCGAGTTGAGCCACACCGGGTGGAGGATTAGTAGTCCGGACGTGTTCTCGAGCGTGACCACCCTCGGTTTGATCCGTCTCACCACCGTTTCCAACGCGAAGAAAGTCGCCGTGTTCATGTCGTCGTCCTTACCATTTACCGTGTGAGCCGGCGAGAACACCTGACAAGGCGGTGAAAGATGAAGAATGTCGGCTTTATACGCATCTCCAAAGCTGATATCAGCAAAGTTGTGTGCCCAGGCGACTATACAATCAGCGTTGTAAAAGTTTAGGCTATAGGAGATAATGGCAGCAAAGTCAAAGTCAAAGCCCCATTCGACACGGAAGCCGGCACTTTTGGCGCCTCGTGACGTCCCTCCCGCACCACAGAATGCATCCCCGAATGTGTATCTCTGCTTCTGTCGTGGCTTGGTAGATGTAGAATTTGGCTTAGACAGTGTTCTTTGCCCAAGGCTCCGCTTCCCTGTAAGGGCAGAAAATCGTGTGGCTTGAGTTGGTTCTTTCTGCTCTAGTTCCTTCAATGCTAATCCTGACGACAGAACCTGGTCCTTTAACTTGGCAGACGCAGACCTTTTGGCAAGGGGTACAGACTCGGCTGGCCATAGTTCGCCGGAAATTCCACGTCTAGAATCTGATAGAGAGTATTCATGGTCCATGATGGGCGACATGGCAATTTCCCGATGCCTTTTAAGACGTTTTGCAGCACGGACATGGGGTTCATGGCTGAACGGCAGCGCTCCAATGTACTTGATCCCGTACAGCCCGCTTATTGGGTTTGCTGTGACCTTTGCACTGACTTCGATTATGTCTGATGTTCGGGGAACGCAGTCTACTAGACCAGTGCTATGGGCTTGAGCGTTGTGATGCCATGATGACTGTAGGATCCCTTGGTCACGGCTGCAATCTCCCCTAGAAGGTTGGCCAGGACTCTCACCTAGGGAAAGTGGGTTGAGGCTGATCTTAGGACTCGCGTCACCTGTTATGTCGATGATAGTCTGACGGGGAGCTGCTTGTCTTCGGTTCTCAGAAGCCTGAGCTGGTAACTTGACTCGTACTGACGGGGACACTGGAATCTCTGTTTCGTGGTCGAGCACTGTAAAGGGTTGTGAATAACTGCCGGTGGGAGTTGATGACGACGTTGATGTTGATGAATGACCAGATTCTGTACTCGTCTTGCTGCTCTTGCTACCCGTGCGCTGTGCGTAGACTGTTGCTCTAGAAGAATGATGGCTGACGGGGGGCCTAATACTCTCTGATACCCGACTAGCTACTCTCTCCTTCGTGTCAAAGTCCTCCTCCTCTGCAGGCATATCAAGACTTGCTCCTCCCTTCACGGTATCACCCCGCCAGTCTCGCCGTAGTATCTCGTCGCTTACCACAAAACAAGAGTCGATCTCGCTTTCCTGAAAGCGTGTGAGACACTTCTCAGGGTACTTGTTCCACTGTTTGTCTCTAGGTGTTCGGAATGAGACAGTATACTTCCATCGGCAAACAAGACGGCCGTAGTTAGCGATAATTTCATCGGCTCGACTCTCATGCGCGAGTTCTCGAAAGCTCAACTCTGGAAATGGCTTGTTTGTGACGACCAACTCTCGGATACGTCCAACTTGGGCCAGCGGAATGTGCTCGATCCCTTGTACCATTACTGGACGAGGATCAGTCTCTTCCACCTGAAGTATCATGACCACTTCATTCAGCTTGAGCTCTAGTAGACCATGCATGTCTCTGGCACGACGTAATCTGTGCCCCTGCAGAAATATCTCCGTAGTGGTGATGTCGCGGACGACGGACTGGATGCGCAAGAATTCTCCATCCGACAGTTCTACTGTCTTCCCCGCTTTAAGAGTTCTGTTGTCGGAACTGATTCTTTCTAGAGTCTCATACATGGTGTCGAGTGACTCAAGGCTAAGAACGGGGGTTGGGGAGCGCTTCTGTTCCAGGAAGTCATCCTCGATCACGTCTGTCAACCCCGCGGAGAACTCGGAATCATCATCCGTATCGAGATCTATGGTGACAATGTTCTTAGAGCCTTTATGAGTGACGTGTGAGAGTGGGTCTGTGCCGAGTGCTTCTGGTCCATGTTGTGTAGCACGCACTTCTTCTTCAGGAGAGGTGGGTATGCACAATGTTAGGTGCGTGTTGTTAGAATCCAAGCGCCAGGAAGGTTCATCTTGAGTTATCCCCGGCTGCCGACGGCCTGTGGTATGATACACGGCTCCGACAGTGGGACAAGGACTCCTCTCAGTCGAGTCACTAACAACACTCTTCTGCAGTGTACTGCTTAAACGCTTGAGGTTGTGGGGGGTCAGAGTCGATGTTGTCTCTCGCTGCGGAGCTTGGTACAGGGTATGTTGCCCATGCGCATCACGGTGTGGCAGGGCAGTGAACCGCAGTACTATTGCGTGTTACGGTTAGCTCCAGAACTTTCACTTATGCACTCAAGGCCAATGATAACGAAAGGTAGACTTGCAAGGGTTACCGGAGTCTAGGTGGTACTGACTGGGCTGTACAGCCTCAACAGCATCCTCTTCATCAATAACCACGATATCTCTGGGCTGCTGTGCGCATTTGTCATGCATTTCTGCTGGTAGGAGGATCTTTCGATCTGGAGAAGTGCCAAGACGAGCCGTATTCTTGAAGTGTTCAAAGTATAGAACGAGGATTGTAGCCGATGTATTTCTGCTAAGAAACAGTCACACAAGACTGGCAGTGATGTCAAGTTGACTTCTTTAAATCGGTCAGTGAATGTTGAGAACACTATATAAAACGAAGTGGAGAAGTAACATACATTCTAAATCGGGAGTAAGTAGCTCGAAGTGAGCTTAACTTGTCAATAGAAATCTTCAAAGTGGTGGCGAGGGAGCGAGCTTTCTGTACGCTGTGTCAGTGGAGTTCCAAGCCAGATCATTTAGATGTGTCGTCTATATGAGATGCGGCTAGGAAATCGGTAGGAAAGACAGCAAGCTTCATGGTTCTGGATGGGATAGGTGGACCATTATATCCTCAGAGCATACCTCCGGCACCAGAACAGCTTTGTCCATGTACTTCTCTGTAGGTTTCCACACTTTGACAGCTTCTTTTGAGCACGTATGGAAGCGGAAACTACAAGCACGCTACTAGCACATTCCATTGCAACACAAAGGGACCTTGTTGTACGATAGAAGGTGCTGAGGCCAAAGTATGGAAGTAGAGCCGCAGACCTGACTGTCCGCTCCTAGATTCCCCTTGTTGCTCTCTAGTCAAACATGAGTTTTCCGGTGTGTCTTTCAATTGCAGCAATGCAAAGGACATGCTCATTAAGATATCAGCAGAAATGATGAAATATACAGATAGTGAGTGGAGTCATATTTAGTGAGCAGGCAAGCTATCGACCTTGCTCTAATGGTGGCGTTCTGAAGCTCATCTGATGCCGATGTGAGGAACCGCACAGAGAAGTCCAATAATCAAAAGAGTCTCTTGATAAGCACAAGAAAGGAACAGATCAACAGCAGTTAGGAGACCAGTCTGTAGTGACTGGCATAACATATATGCTCCATTTGTACACGTATAGCTGTGGCCTTTATGTGTCGGGAAACCGTGGATGGAAGTCCACTCATGTCAAATCTGACAAAAGCACAAAAGTGGAAACAACAGGTGACATCACAGTCAACAACCATCTCGCATGGAATGTCTGTAAAATCTTCTCTGTCCTCATACTTGAGCCGAACCACTCCAGAATAATGAGTGCCAGATACAATTACCTTACCTACTCTCAAGCACTGACTAAGCGTGGTTCACTATAGCGTCTTGGCCCCCAAGCATTTCTGCCAACAGTATCATTCCAACGACGGGAGTGCAACCCTACTAAAACAACATGGTTACAATGTTCAGTGCTATCCTACCCTTTAGAAGCAAGTCAATGTCAACAAGTGAAAGGATACCGCCTTGTCATACTTGGCGAATCACCTTCTCGATATCGTACTGGATATACATTGTCTGAGGACTACTGTCCCGGATTCAAGCTGCAGCTATCACAGGACATTGGAGGAGAGCAGATTGGTCAGTTCCAGTATTTATTTCATCAAATTCGATATGTCTCTGTAAGATGAACGATTCAATACAATTAGATGTTAGACTTCCGAGCATTATACTGCGGACACGTTGAGTTCTGAACGAGTGTGTTTTCAACCGGTAGACTGCTGGCAACAGACTGCGAGCGTTCTTACTGACTCTACTTGTGTCTAGAGTAGGCTTCTCCTCACTGGGCTCAATTCTCCGCATGCAGCATCCTTCCGTGATCCCGTTCAACTCGACGGTCACCAGGAGCTGCTACCAGAATCACTCTATGATGCAGTCCAAGCGCCCAGGAACTGGGTAAGATGCGATATGATAGAATGGACAATGTCGGGTGGCTTTCGCCATGATGGTACCGGGAAGAATTGGCGACGTCTTTCATCCAAGATGGCAGCTTCATGGTAGCCTATCCGGTGTGAGACTGCGACACCCAATCGCCTAGTTCCCTACGGCACACAGTGTCCACCAGTTCGACCTCCATCAATACTCAAACCACAAGAAGCCTCGAATACAAGGGACTCCTCCAACCAAGCTTCGTACCGTAGCGTTTAAAGGACGACCCGTTATGGGCTCAGATGGTAATTCGGGGTGTGGACCACAACTGGGAAAGTGGAAACACATGTGTTCGCTCAGTTCTTATTGAAGCTGGATGAGCTAGGAATTTGTGTCGGTATGGCTCAGCATAAGCCCAGTATCGAGAACTTCCCTCCAGCTTATTGGGAGCAGCCGGCTGATTGGGTGTTTCGGTATGGTTCAGCATAAGAACAGTATCGAGAACCTCCCTCCAGCTTATTTGGAGCAGCCGGCATGATTGGGGTGTCTTTGGTATATAGTTATCTTTCGACCTGTTCTTCCACTGATCTAGAATGTTACTTGATAGAAAATGCAATCCATTGTCGCTACTGGCCTTTAATTCATCTACGTAGATGATCAATCTTCATTAAGTCAGAGTCACTGATATAATTATGAAGGTCGATCTCCCAATGTCACACAACAGCTTGAAACATGTGCACCGCGCTCTCCGTGAGGGGGAGGTGCACCTACTGGAGGATTGAGACAGATCTTGTTGTATGTGCTACATTTCTCCACATGCATGACTGGAATGGATTGGAAAAGGCCCGCTTGACTTCAACGGAGGACTCTCCAGCTGTGCCGTGGAAAGTTGAAACACTGCCAGGAAGGGCGGGAGGGAGTAACGCAACAACTTATAGTTCTTATTGAATGTGTAATGCGCCAACAAACACGAGACAAGCAAGCCCACTTCTCTACCGTCGCAAGCAAGAGGGAGAAGATCTTCTAGGGCCTAGAACTACTTAGACATCGAAAAAAAAGATTTGTCGACAACAACAGGATTCGAACCTGTGCAGGCGAACCTAGCAGATAAGGAATTTCGTTTCTTGGAAAATGAAGTTCGAGTCTGCCGCCTTAACCACTCGGCCATGTTGTCAAGATGGAATAAATTCCTCTTATGTCAATATAGTTTATTAATCTAAACTGCACAACCAACATCTCGAGATGCAATAAGCATTTATCTTAGCTGTTCATTATTCATACTGTTTTCTCCGATTCTTCTGTTCTACCCCATGATCAATCACTATGCATCGCAGTCTTTCAATCTGCGAGTTCTTCCGCTTCGAAAGATATTGTACTCATCTCCAGAGGCACTGTTGAACAGGGAAATGATACCATGACCAGAGTGCGATTAATCGTGGAGGTGAAATCAATCTGCAGTATCTGTTGATTGAGGGAAGAGGTGTGCTTCGAGGGCGGAAGCTTGGTCTGTCATGAAAATGCAGGGACACGTTCGAAAAGTGGTTGCGAGAGTACGCAGGGGTTGGTAGGGGGCCATGCCGAACCCGCCTGGACCGTCTCTGCTGGGAGGCTGAGGAACTTAAGAGGTCGGATATAGAAACTCATGCGGCGACCGCTATTGATATCAAGAGGGGTCCTGGCTCAGGAAAAGGGAGCCAAAAGGAGAAGAGAGGGAGGAAAGAAGAGGAAAATGTACCAGAGCACCCTAGACGTGGCATCAAAGTTGCATCAACTCGACCCTACAATCCAAATTGAAAGCGCTGCCGCTTGAACGTCCAGCGGAAACCCACCACTCATTCCACACCCAACCAACCCAGCCGACCCGATCCCGAACCCCAGCTCGCCGACCCATCCCACTCCCCATGAAATTCCACCCAGACACCACAAACCGACTCTCACTTCCCCTCGTCCTTCTTCCCACCACCACCGCCCAAGACGCCCATGCCCACATTCGGCATCTTACTCTCCTCCGCCCGGGTGAAGCCCTCCTTACTCAGCAAATTCCCCGCCCCTTCTCCCAGTCCGCCCTTCCCCAACTGTCCGCCCACGCCTTCCGCCACGCCGTCCTGCACGGCGTCGATGTTCTTGTCGCCCGTGATTTTCGTCGCTTTGAGGTTTTCTGGTTCTCTCGTCAGTTTGTTGGTTCGGAGCCGTCCATTGAGGGGAGTAAAGGAGAGGGGGGTTGGGGGAGGGAAGAAAATTGGAGTGAGAAAGACCTTTGGCGGTGTAGGAAGTTTTGTTTTCGCCGAACCAGGCGAGGTATTTGTCCTCGACCCAAGGCATGTAGGCGTCGTAGTAGGAGTTGTATTTCTGGCGCGACCAGTCCATCGTTGCGTTATTTTATTTATTCTGTTCTTTTCTTTGGTTTACGCGGAGATAGTGGTCGTTGGGCAGGTAACGCTCAAGGTTGGGTTTATGTTAGGGTTAGTTCGTTTAGTCGTTGGGAATGGACATTACCTGTTCGGAGGTGATGATGTCAACGTGTAGAGATAAAAGATCGTACGAAAGGATGCATCTCTAGGAGGGGAGACAATTTCGTAATGACGTACTGTACGTCGTACAGAGTGGTCGCATGCAAGGGGGTTTCCCTGATTTACATGTGAAACTTGACATCTCATGGCAGGTTTTCTTTTAGTCACCTGCATTGGGGCTTGCATGTTTGCGTGAAGAGGGTTGTAAAGTTACCTGATGCGGAAGAGCGTATACGGTAGGTAGGTAGTCGATGCTGTGATCAGTAGTTTATTGATCGGACGCGGATCTGCGCTGGTTGCTGAGATCACCGTGTTGAGATCGAGTCAAAAGAGTCACGCATAGTCGTATTGTACTTTGTAGAGAGGTTGCTCGCGACACATGCAGGAACTGTTGCTGCGAACAAGATTGAATGAGGGTATAGAGGTAAAGGAACGCTAAACCGCTATCCACGAAGGCAAAGTACACAAACATAGAAACAATCTACCATCCACGTCCTGTTGCGCTCAGTCTGATTCTACTATCTCTCTCTCGCATCAGCTTGTTCACTGCAGCATCAAAGTCAATCGCGTTTCCGGAATCCGTCTCCGCGAGTGCCTTTTTAGCTGCCCTCTCATCGAAGCCCATCGCGACCAGTCGTTCTAAAGCCATATCAACAGGGTCCTTGACCTGTTGGCCTTGCGGAGCAGGTGAAGTAGAACGTGTTGGCGGAGCCTCCAGCCTCCTGATGACCTCGGGGTATTTACTCAGAGGTCGCTCTTCACTGACAGGTAAATCGGTGTATTCGGGAGACAGTCGGCGAGCGCGAATCTCAGCGGCGTGACTGAGGCAGCGTTGACGGGACTGGGAGGCAAGGCCTGCCTGACTTTCCTCTCCGACGTTCTTTTGCGAGGACATGCGTTTCGTAATCTTCTCCTCGTAGACAAGCGATACAGCTTCTTTCAGGAAGGTGGACTTGGAAGAGCCGAAAGCAGGTGGCTGCCATGATGTCCAACCGTTGGAATGGGCCTGAGCGAAGGTGCTGGCAGTCGGTGAGGATGCACCGGCGAGATCGAGGATGGTCGCTGGCCCGAGCGTCAGGAGATGGTACGTCCATTCTTCTGCATAAACCGTCAGCATTGTGTCAATGAAGGAACGCAACAGGTGACGAACCAAGGATTGTATTCTCCTTGTCTACGTCACCAGGAAAGATATCGGCATTCTCAAAGATGTCATATTCTCGTGCCTGCTCGGCTTTGCCTTGAAAACCTCGAACCAGCACCCCAAGACACGTCCAGATCTCTGTCATATCATATAGCTCCTCGACAGTCAAACCATTTCGGTTACCCTTGGCAAAGCTTGGGGGTGGACTAAACAGGACGCCGTTCATCGCGAAAGGATCCGTCGTTGACAGACTCGTCGTGATGCTTTGTTTGCCGGCAAGCTCACCTCCCTTCAGCCAGTCCGTTTGCCCTTCAATGTCATCCTCACGGTTTTTCCCACACCCGAAGATGCGGCAGAAGGTCCAGATGCGCCAAAACGCTTCGTCAATCTCCGATGAGCGGGCCGATTCGGTGCCAGCAAGAGCCGAGATGGTCTCGGGGCGGAGGAAGGACTCGCAATGGACGAGGATGAGGGATTTCAGCGCGACCATGATATACATATCCCGAGTGTAATGGCGGAGATACGTGGCGGGTGTGTATTCCGGGACCGGCGTGTCGTTATCGATGTCACAGCTGGCGGAGTATGGTGGACTCATCTCTCGAAGTTCCCAGGCTGCGGGTGACATCGCGTAGACGGCATTTTTCATCAAAGGAAGCTCGTTGCGTTTGAAGGTAGTATAAAAGCCTCTACTGATCACAGCCGCAGCGAAAAGATCTTGCAGGTTGTCAAGGCTTTGCAAAATGCGGAGTAGGACATTTTCGGCTGCGTCGGCAGAAATCTGGCGCTTCAGTTCTTCTTCCGTCATGGATTGTCGAGCGTCTGGATCGTAGGCTGGCATATTGGCATATAGTTCGGCGATGTCAACGTTTGCCAAGGACCCCATCGAATGTACCAGACGATCACCTTCGCGCCCACGCCGTGCTGGCAGGCCGACATTGCTCACATCAGCCGAGATGGAACGAGTGTGATCTGTGTTCTTTTGTTGGGCAGGCAGGTGGATGGAAACGCTGATAGATGGAATGCTCTCATCAGGTCTTGCGATGTTTGAGTCATTAGAGACACCCAGCAATTGAAGCCTCTCTTTCACTTCGTCAACTTCAGTCAGGGAGGCTCCCGCGAAAGGCGATGTTGATTCGGACTGATCGGTGGCAGTCAACAGCTCGAGTCTCCCCTTCACCTCTGCGACCACAATCTCTGGAAATGATGACACCTCACTTCCGGATGTGTCATCAGCGGTGAGGTCGGGCATCGATCCAAGGGATCGCTTCGAATCGCTAAAGCTCCAGTTGGACTCGGAGCTTATCTCTCTTTCCATTGGTGTGCTTGTACGAGAATCCGCTTTAGCGAGAACGTTATGCACCTTCGCTTTCCACTTGCCGTGACCACCGATCGGCACGGACCCACGTCTGAAAAAACTGCGCGTTTCGATGGCCTTTATCTGCTGAGACACATGTAGCGTGGATATCCTCCGATCTCTCCTCCGTGACATGCTCAATGGTTCCGACATCGTCGGTGGCGGGGGAGCTGCGCGGGACGGCTTCATCTGCATCGGTCCTCGGCCAATTTGAAGTGGACCGTGCACAAGGGGGGCCAGATCTGATTGAGACGGCACGTCCTCACTGATGGTGGCTAGCTGAGCCTGCAAGGCTTCTTCGACCTGACTGAGGGTTGGCGTACACTGCTGGGTGTCTTCGAAGAGTATCTTTGGTGGGCTTGACCGCTGAAAAGCATCGTCAAGCGCATCGAGAGCTCTCAGGTCCGTATTACTGTATTTCGAGAGGAGGGAAATCCCTGAGGATATCCGGGAAGGGATGTTGATTGGCGAGGGCGATGACTTAGGGATGCATAGCCCTAGTTTGGAGCCCTTCGAAGTAGATCGCGAGCATGGTCGTCCTGCAGGTAACAGCGGTGCGACTTCAATAATTGTCGGCTCCGGCGGGAGAGGTTTGTTAACCGATTCGGCCAGAGAGAGCGTACTTTTCTTGAGGGCGGGGATTCTCGGTGTCGGTGGGATGTCATCGAAGATACCTGCACGCGCTGGCGAGACAATCGAGAAAGCCACACTGCCTCTTTGGTCCCCTAGGGGCTTGACGGTGCCATCCGCGCTGAAGCTGGACATTGATGACCGCGGACTGTATGAGGACGAAGCCTCATCATCGGCCGTGTCGTCTGACGAACCAGAGCTTGACGACTTCGGTTTGGGGGAAGCTAGCACCGCTTTCTCGAGCCGACTGCCTTGAAAAGTTGGTGCGAATGACCATGTCGAGAACGGCCGTCGTGGCCGTGGCATTTCCATCACAGAAATCGGAGAGACAATTGAGAGCCGCGTCGTTGTGGTACAGCTACCCGTTCGCTGCTTCGGGGGCGGTGACGGAAGAGATATGGCGCTGGCTGGAGTCCCGCTACGCTCGACGACACTCATACTTCGGTGAGGGACGTATGCAAATGATAGCGATCGCTGCTCAGGAATGGTAAGCTGGATTTTGGGCCTTCTTCGAACCGAGTCACTGATCGCCAAGGGGACCTCCATCGTCGTGTGATCGAGCGTAACTGCTGTATCGTCGTCCGCTCCCGGGTGGGCCAGATGTTGTCCGGGCTCTTCATCCATAGACATCCGTAAGCTCTCCGATTCATCTTCCGAAACCTCTCTTCCTGCAGAAGTCGTCGACTCGGATATCGTCGGCTCGTAGTCTGGAGTCAGGTTGCGACTATGTGTTCCGCTCTCAGATGATATCGAGCCATGTGCTGTCGCTCGAGTAGTAAGATTTGTAACGACGGGCGCTGCTACAGGCGTGATAACGACCAGATCACGGCCCGAAATGCATGGTTGCTTGGTTGCCTCCGGCACCACCTCGACCTTTTTCCCTTTCTTCTTGGTCTTCGACTTGCCAACCTTCCCCAAGAAGGGTCCGGTACATGATGCTGCAAAGCGCATGCTGGGTAGTTCGGCTACCGCGTGGGTAATTCTTCTCGCTTTCGCTTGCTTCGGCTCTTTGGATAGTCTTACGGATTCAGGTTTCTCTTTGCGGTGACTTTTGGAGGGAGAGAAGCATGGATTGAGGGCACTGAGCGGTGTCCCCATTATAAACATGAGGACAGATAGTCGATCTCTTGTTGGCGGCACAGAATTAGTATGACCAACCCACCAACATTGGGAGTCATGGTGAAACTCACCAGAAATGGCACAGCTGGAGCCTGGAGATCTATGTCTAGGTGCAACGAACCAACAAAGCAGCAAACCAACACTTCCAATCCCTCCGGTGGCACACGCAGGATTTCAATCAGGACGCAGGAACAATCGGGGTCCAAATATAGCGAGGTTGATTTCTTGCGAACAGAGAGATTGAAGGAATGCCCATGTAGCACATCAAAGTGAAGAGAGTATGAAGATTAAAGCGTGAAGATTTGTCCAGTGACTGTCGTGTAATGCGGTACGACTTTAGAGAATGGATTGAATGAATCATGTCAATCAACGAAGGCTCATCCCTTGTGGAAAAGACGGTACATAGTGCAGTTCCAGTCACACTGGTCTTCCGCCCGTTTTCATTCCTCCGCCCTCTGCCCCCACCAGGCGTAGGGGACGATCTGCGCATCGTCACTGCTGAAACAGTCCGATGAGAGGGCTGTAAGGTACCTAAGGTATCAGTTGCTGTACAAAGTACCAATAAGGTTTCTGATCTCTACACAAGTCATGGCAAGGGTCCAAGCCGCGACAGAGCATCAAGCCTGGTCAGCAATGGGATCGGTTGATGATGTGCCGCCGTAAGATATCCAGAAAGGTAACCTCAACGACCAAGTACCTTTGCTCCAGTACAGAGCGACAAAGTACATGGAATATTACGACCGTTACAAACATTACGAGGTATCGAGTATCTTTAAGGTTAAGAAATGCATATCTGTACTTCGTATACTTCGTATACTTCGTGGATTGACGCTATGTAAGTCTTACCACCCTCTCGAGTTTTGAATCCATCGTTTGTGTTGGAGGATTTTGCTTTGGATAGTTATTACATTATGATTATTGTTGTTATCAATTAGCATTGCCGTGACAAAAGAAGAGCAGAAGCGCGAGGCGGAGCGAAAGTGAGGTGGGCGCAGCACTGTAGGACCTGGTTTGATGTAGTTACAACTACCAAGTAAGGTATTTTCATGGACGGTGGTGTCAGTCTGGATGAGATAAGCCTCTCGCTACTCGGATGCTAACGTGGGAGGCTATGCCACTTAGGGCTTGCGATGCCTCAGCTCGACGGCAGGTATCTATTTCCATTGAAGCGCTTACCTTACCTCGTACACTGGTACGTTGCACGATGGGAACAGCACCTACGAAGTACTGTACGTACAACTCGAGAAAGATATCCATGAGATCACACGGCGCACTGCACGTTTTTTGCGTCAAGGTACGCTTTACCTTTACCGTCCTCCCCTGCCGTTTCATGTGCTACAGGTATGCTTCTCTTCTCTCAGCTTTTGAGACGGCTCCTGGTTTTGTGCCTTTGCCGGATCCCCCCGACATCCTGCTATTGAAACGTCACTCGGAGCCTTTGACGACCAGATTCACCGGACTGGACCGGTGCGGTGGGCTTGGCTTCCTTTTGCATTGGAGCGGCAGCGATGTTGATAAGACCTCTCCACTACCCCGAAACATGATCATGAGGCAAAACCAAACAACATGAGCGATTCAGTTGACACCAACTAACATAGTAACACCTCCACCCGCATCGTCTGGACTCGACGCAACTGATCTAGCCAGGATGAGGTGGAGGACACATTTAAGATATGGCGCAACAGAGTACTACCTAGGTAGTACTAAGTGTCCTCTCCGGCCGAGTCTCGGGATTTCGACTTCACACGTGGAGTTGCAAAGATCGACGAGACTCGGCGAATTTTAAAAGTGATACCTTACGCTATAATGGTCATGAGAATGATGATCTTTACCTTACCTTATCATACGAAGAGTCGATGAGACCCTACCTGAGTACTACTACCTTATTGCCTTGCTGTGGACACAATTCAACTTTGCCGGCGGCACAGGCGTCAAAAGTAAGTTGGTTATCTTAACGTTCTTTTGTACTTGTAATTAATTGGTAATTAATTGGTAACCCCACGAGCAAGTAAGGTATTCTGTAAAGTACGAGTAAACTAGGGTAAGGTACTGTAAGGTACAAGCCGGATGAAACGTGTCCACTCCACTCCCACGTGCCCTCCATGCCACCAAGGCGGATAAGGTAACCTAAGGTGGAATATTCTAGCGCAGGGCTGTGCCGGTTCCTCCGCAAACACAAACTAAGTTAGTACCTTAGTACAGCTACTCGAAACCACACAAAATGAAACAAAACGAAACGAAACGAAACAATCATTAGTGTTGGAATCCACTTCATAAGGTACCCAACCTTCATCCGTGTTCTCGTAAGCCGTGTCTGAGGTGACAATCAGATTCCACTGGAGACCACTCTTTCCCTCTCAATTTGTTTGATAGACTAATCTATTGTGGGAGGAAAGAGAATCCGTTGAGGAAGAACTCGAGACCTGGCACTGATCCATCTCACCCGGTCAGCGGTCACTCGCCACTCAGCACTGATCTTGTGATCCGTGTCATGATCACCCTATTGCTGATGACGGACCCGCGATGCTTGTCCTGTTGCCCAATTATCCTGCAGCGATAATGCTGAGATAAATTCCCCATCCAACACCCACCAAGCTGCCGACGAGGATCCGCCTCTCGACCGGCACCACCGTAAAGTTGAGTAGTGAGACCAACGGCCACAGCTTCAGCCCAGCTGTCATCACCGGTGCAAAATCCTAGACGGATTCTGCAATCAGTGCTCGTACAACCTTTTCCCGCACCTGGATCACCCGGACCCAAGCAAGGAGTTCTTTCATCCGTATGTCAGAGCTTACCTGCTTGATGGCATCGACAATGTCTCCACCACCTAGACCTTTCAGAGAACCAATGACCGCCGTGAATAACACCGTGTTCACTGTCGCGCCAACAGTCTGATCTAGAGCCAACTTCTTGATCGTATTGCCCACATCTAGCTTCTTCTTCACCGCAACCCTTTTCTCTCCCTTCGTTACGGTCGATGGTCCCGTGTAGCCGGGAAAGCGCTGCTCAAGGTATTGTTGCCATAGGAAGTTTGGCGGGCAATTCAGAAGCGTAAAAATCACGAAATGTATAATCGGCACTAGGCTGATGTTGAATGGTGACTAGAGCAAGATATCAATATTCCAATGTTAGCTACAGCCCGTACAGTACATCCTGATTGGGTAGGGGAATCGCACGTCTTTGCGATACGCCGAGATGACTTGAGCCAGAATATTAGATGTCGCGCTCAACACAGCCGCCTGGATCGTTGCCGTGACAAGTGGTGATGGCATCTTATATTTTAAATCAGAGCAGTAACCAACAGGGTACCAGACACTGTACGACAACAAGCTCGGTGTGGACTACAGGTACAGCGGTGCATCAAGTTACCGACTGATCGATCGGTTGTTACATATCCTTCTCTGCACGTCGACAAGATATTTTATGTGGACTTGTGCAGGGGTTGGGGTCGCATAAGAGGAAGATTCCCACTCCCCCGATATCTTATCAGCAGCAAGTACGAACTCCAACCTTTTCAATCAAGCTACCTACCTACTTGCGCCAAAGGGCAAGAGAACGACTCAGAGGGTATGTATGCGTCTGAATCAGGAATCTGTTACCGGATTCCTCTGTGCTGAAAGGATTTCGTACTCTCAGGTCCCAGGCTCCGAGGCTGTCTTCCGCACCCAAGGTTCGATCACTGCCACAGTCGTAGGAAGTGAAAATATCTGGACCATTTGCCTTGAAGCATGGTCTTCAAATTCTGATGAGCATTGAATGACAGCACGGGCTCAGCAACTGTGACAACCTGTACCATTGTCTCTCGACCAAGTGTCTATGCTCACTCTGTAAAGCTGCATACTACATCCTTCCCCGGCATTACTGAGATATGCGCTTTGACTCTCGACATATTAGATACACATTGATGTGCTGACGGATTGAAATCCTGACTTGTCTATCTGTCTAGACCGTTGGTTGGACCGCTGACTATCAAAGACGCAAGAAGAAGGGACTGCGAATTGAATGCTCATACTTGACATGTGCGAGTTGATTTATAACATCACAACATGATCGTTTTAAAGATATTGGCTTGATGTGGTAGCATCATCAGTCTACCGTCCGTGTTGCCCTAATGCCTCGGTTGGCACCTTCCAATACTGAGACTTGACTTGCAAGATGTGTCGGTACACCGTGTTAAACTCCAAAACTTGCAAAGATTTTAGTTGAGTCCTTTCATACAACACATCACTGTCAGGCTGTTGAGCTCAGGAGTAATGGCCCACACGCCTCCGTTCCGCAATCGACCCAACCTACACCTCTCCTTGACATCGCTCGCCGGCTTGCCGATGACATCTTTGCAAAGCACTCCCGGCACGACGCCCTTCAACACAACAACTTGCTCCCCATTCCGCTCTGCAGACCCAAAAACTCCAGCTTCCCAGGGCGGCCCGCTGCATTTCGTACCACGGCGCTCCAGTTGCATATATGGCCGCTACGGATCTTCCAAACCTAGGCGTCTCCTCAGCGGTCGAGCTTTCTTGTTGGGAGCAGTCATCTTTGGACTAATCTATTGGTGGAGCAATGGCGGACGAGAAGATCTGGAGGTTGCGAAGCTGAGATCCAACAGCCTGAAAGAAGAGCTATTCGCTCCGGAGATTACGAAGAATCTACAATTCTACCCTGCAAGCAACCCCAAGATTCACGTGAGACCCTTTCCTCTGGATACTACACACAGGAAACACGATAAGCTGAACAGACTGTAGTTTGTTGGACGATGGACAGCAACACCTAACCGGCTCAGGAAGGATGGATCGTTCCCTGGTAAGTTGTTCTTCTCCGTACAGGGGAGACTCGAGGTGTTGATCGATAACCATGCAAGGCGTGTACTTCGACTTGAACGTCTCGAACACCACCACTTTACTTTTGTCGCTTCGTAACGTACACGCGGACGTGGCCACAAGAACCGTAGCTACCTCGGCAGTCACAGCAAGTTCATCAGCTCCAGTCAATGCCGGCCATCTTTCTTTCCATTCCTCGGCTCTCTCAGGCCTTGCGGCGCCGCCAATCTCGCTTCTGGCCCGCGTGGACATGGAAGAGTACATTCTGCTTCCCAACTCATCATCTCTCGTGTCGGTTCGACGCGGAGATCTTGTCATCACAAAGGATCACTATGTTCGCATCATTGCACCCATGACGGACGATCACGGAGAGGGTGTTATCGAATTGGAGGGCGTTTGGGTCACCAAAGGCGCAAAACTTCTGCGCGTTGCAGGGTCCCTTCTAGATGGAGAGAACGAGGACGAGGATGATACAAGTGCTGAGAACGAAAACCATGGTGGGAAGCATCGTCTCATTCCGAGCCGACCGATAGTCGGTAGCGATCAAAGCAAAACTGTAGTTGATTCATTGGACGAGGAAGGTGAGGATGTAACTCACACGGACGGAGGACGGAGGAAGGTGGTAGAAGTTGTCACAGACTCCCCAGGCTTGTCGGTTGGCCAAATCCAAGGACGCCGCGAGGGGGTTGCGCACAGATTACTCGCAGGGGTAATGGGTTGGGAGTTTTTGCTCGGGGAAATGTTTGGGGTGGACCACGTTGGTATCAGCGTTGAGGGCATGTGTCTCATCCCACAATGTCTTGGGGGGGCAGGAGCGCCATTTGGAATGGGAGATGTGTTCTTCAGAAGGTGAATTAGTCCCGCAAGCCATGGCACCGGGACTGGCCTTTCTAGGCGGAACTAACATGACGATAGTGGGCCGAAAGACTCCGACTACTTTGAACATCCCTGGATGTTTCATGCATATGTTCCAGACGTCGTGGTAAGATGGATTTACCCCACTACAATTTTGCGTTGTATCACTGGCTTACTTCCTAGATCCTCAATCTGGGGGGCTCTGATTCTATATCGTTCGATAGGCATCGGGCCGAATATAACATGTCGGCTTGGGACCTCTCCCAACGATTTGAAGACAGTTACGTCTCGCTGGTCAAAGCTATCCGCCAGATAGCGTATCCGAAGCACCCTTCCACGATATATGCCATGTCGTCAAGTTTTTCCGTCGATAGCGCATACATCGCCCCAACCCCAATACCCATCTTTGTTGTGCGTCCTTTCCTGGGCCAGCTCGAGCACGCTACCCAGAACGTTGTGAACCACCTCCGAGCCGACGGGGACAAATCTGTCTTCTGGCTGGACACATCTGGCTGGCTTGACACCGAGGATGCCACTTCGGACGACCGTGACTTCTTCCTCGATGACTCCGTCGCGCCTGTTCAGCGGCGGTTGACGGAGCGAGGGAATCAGCGCGTCGCGGTGTTCCTGCACATGCACGTTTGCAGATTTCTGGCCGCCGATGAAGACAAGTGTCCTTTCCTCCCGCCAGAGGTATATCAAGGCAGAGTATTCAATCCGGAGGAGTCGAATTTCGATCGGTATCTTGAGAATGAGAAGGAGGGGAAATTGAAGAAGCTATTCTGGGAGGAGGGGGAGTAGCAATTGTCAGAATATCATTGCCCTATTCTTTGCTTGTTGAAGCCTAGGCCTCTAATTTTAGTCCAGTCGACAGCTGGAACACATCTATACAAGGCAGACTGTCGAACTAGGTCTTTTACTGTCTCCACATCGCTGTACCGTTGACCTCAGATCTTTTGCCGAAAGGGTTTCTCAGTCCCAGTCTTATGTTGTTGCGATGGTTGTGGCTCATAACATGATATGTATGTATGACAAGCTCATCAGCCCTATGAATAGACACAATCAAGTAAAGAAAGCTACTGTTCTGAAGCCGCCCATGTTACCGGGAAAGGCCACTCTAGAACTGTATATTGCTCCAAGATAAAATGCTCGGTCGTTGTTTACGGTATATGAAGATAACGTAAGGCTCGAAATGCAATAAGTTTGGTATCATTGAAACGACATCATCAAAACTGTTACTTGCAGTTCCGGAATATCCGTTAAGTCAGGCGAGAATGGAGTCCATTTCAAGCAGAAAACTACGTCTTCTACCATCATGAGGTCCTCCAAGAAAGATCCTCTTGTGGATCGGCGCAGATCCACGCCTCACTATCAGACTTTTCCGTTCAAGCCCCCGAAAGGTCGGGGCCGCCGCCCATCCCACCACTCGACTCGCTCTTCCAGCAGCGGCGCTCATAGCCAGAATGGCGCGGCGGTGTCTCCAAACACTCCGCTCCCATTGAAACAGCTGGCTATCCTTGCGGTTATCGCCATCTCCGAGCAGACTGCGCTCAATTCCATCAGCCCGTATCTGCCGCAGATGACTTCCACATTTCCAGAAATTGGCGCAGGGCAAGTCGGGCTTTATGTTGGCATCATCGCCTCGTCCTTTGCTTTGGCACAATTTGTATCAAATTTCTTTTGGGGTTGGCTGTCGGATAGGGTAGGCCGAAAGCCGGTCGTTCTCCTGGGCACCCTCTTTACGGCGGCCTGTTTCGTCGCATTCGGCTTCTGCAGGACGCTATGGCAGGCCATTCTTGTACAGGCCTTGATGGGTCTTGTGAACGGAAATCAGGCCGTCATCTCGACTTGCCTCGGGGAGCTGACGGATCGGAGCAACCAATCCCGGGCGTTCACTTACCTCCCGGTGATCTATGGTATCGGCAGTATCACTGGCCCGATCGTCGGGGGCTTACTGGTGTCTTCAAGGAAGTCATCCGACAGCATGGAGCCGAACCCGTACCCATACCTCCCCCCAAAACTTGCTCTCGGCGGCGCTGCTCACGGTCGACTTGATCCTGACAATGATCTTTCTCGAGGAGAGCCTCGAGGAAGCGCATGATCTGCCACCCATTGGTGAAAGGCTCGGGCAGTTTTTCGGCTGGGTCTGGCAATTTGAGAAGTCAAAACGGCCGACCTACCTTCGATGGAAACATTCTCAGCACTATACCGATTCCCAAGGAGACGGCGCAGTCAACGAGAGTGATCACGAAGGAGACCCCGGTTCAGAAACAGCATCGCAAATATCTCTGCCAGCGTTCCTTCCCCAACAAAACGCCGGTGTGACAATTAGAGAAGTCCTGAACCGTGATACCATCCTTCTCCTTGTAACATTTCTGATATTTCAACTCTCAAATATCTCGTACAACTCCCTCTATCCAATCTTTGCTCAAGCCGCCCCACCGACAGGGCGCGACTTATCGCCCAAGGAGATTGGGATCCTGCTTGCTTTCGCGGGTGTTGTTACTATTATCTTTCAGGTTGGCGTATTCGGCAAGCTGAAAGAGAGAACGGGCAACAAGGTTGCATATAGAGTGAGCTTGGGTGGCTTTGTTCTCGCATTCATTTTGATGCCTTTTGTAGGCTACAAAGACGCCAAGAACGGAGCTGGCGGTATCTCCAGCGGTTCGATCTGGTTGTGGATCGAGATGGGGTTGGTTCTTATTATCAAGACAGTTGCAGCTATTGGGGGACTGACGAGTGCCCTATTGATGGTATGTCATGGTTGCAAATCCTCAGACCTTTGTCTTCAATCGTTGCAAGGAGGGAAGCCATGTAAGTCACTAATAGACTTATTAGATTACCAACTCGGCGCCCGATCATTCGGTACTCGGTACTCTCAATGGCCTTGCCCAAACTCTCTCTGCTGCGGGCCGTGCTGCTGGTCCCTTTCTCTCTGGCGGACTCTTCTCTATTGCCACTCATCTTCAACTGAAGGGTGAAGCCCTAGCCTTTGGTGTTTTCGGCGGCATAGCGTTCATCGGTTTTTTACTAAGCTTTGGCATTGGTGGTGAAACTTTAGAGACCGGAACTCAGGACGAGGAAGCGCATACAGATACAGACGGACATGAGAATGGTGATGGTAGTCGTCGAAGACTGCTGAGATGAATCTGTTCCCACAAGGCGAAGTTAACTTAGAGGTGTTGAGGGGTCTCTGCGTTGTACATGGGCTTGAATACGCATGATGCTTGGAGGTGTCAAGAGCATATGGGAAGTTTACGTATATGGCGTGAGGTGTTCATAAATGGGTGTAAGCTGATTGATTTCTCTGTCTTCAATGGGTCAACGAATTACCAGGACAACTGCATGCTCGAGAGGGCTCTTGGATGTTTTGCTTAAACCAACGTCTTATACTAGGCTAAGCTCCGCAGGTCTTCAAGGCACATACGGTATATAGACCTATTGGTCATGTATATAAATGTACCTTGAGGTGAATACCTTACCTTACTGCTGGAACAATTCTTACGTGGTGTCTGGATACTTCCCTGACAACGGAACCGTGTTAATTGCATGTAATCCACTGTGACTCATCTGCAGCCGGAAGGTATATCTGAATACGGTACTATACACTACCTAGGTGTGTGAAATCTCCGTCTGTTACCTTGCATTACAGAAATGAGATGCTAAGTTTGACACTAGCCCTAATTCCAGGAAATCCCTCGCCAAAGTAAATACCTTACAGCAGTGAAATAATAAGAATTGTTCGGCCAACCCATCGCAATGATCTATTTACCTCCATTGCGGCGCTTCCTCGTACCAGCACTCACGATTCTCGCTTTCATCTTACTCTATAAATCTAGCTTTCACGTTCCAAATGCGATTCCATCTTTCGTCCTCCATCAGCCGCCTCCCCCACCGGAAGGCATCCGCGTTCCGATTTCGGACTTGAAGCCCCATATCTTTCCGATCTCGAACATCTCTGGTAATCATCTTTCTCCACCACATGAACACTACTACAGCCACACGAAGGAGCCTACCTCCAAATCGATCAACGGGTCTTTACCAATATCGACCTGGTCACGACCGATATTCAATCCATACCTTGCGAGCCTCTTCGAATGCCCTGTTCGCCCCAACCGATACACAAATCATATCAGGCTTGCAAATATCGTCCAGAACATCTCCCTAATTCCTTCGAACCCAGTGAAAGACGATAAGAGAGTATATTGGAACCCAACCATCGTCTCCTTGCCCTATTGGTCGGAGAATCAGTACTTGGTTGTGAGTCGGATCGTGACAGATGGGAACCACCAAGAGAACGTGCTATGCGAGGCGAACATCTGCTACGTCGGATCTGGCAAAGGCAGCAAGGAGGGTGAGAAACAATGCTCGGAAGATGACATAGGATATGTGGGAATAGCGGGAGGCATGAGGTGTGCGACAGCTCCAGTAACGCTGAGTGTCCCACCTACACCGGCGGAAAAGTGCGAAGGCAAATTCGGAACTTATGTGGACATTCCAGGGTTCCACGACCCAAGAATCTTCTGGAGTGGCAAGGGGGAGCCATTGATGATGGTCAATACGCAGTGAGCTTTTCCTTACTCTTGGGTTCACCACTCGTGTATGGACTGATGGTTCTGGTCTCTCAGATCGCGTTATGCCTGCTTCGGTCTCTGGGTAATCGATCTTCGGAGCCTGTACCCCAGACTCGCCGATCTCCTTGCCTCATCTCCTACTCATCCGTCCCTCGGACCGCTCATGTCATATCCAACCCTCACCGAACTTACTCGCAACCCTGCGAACACTCGGTCTGCGATCGAGAAGAATTGGATGCTGTTCTTCACCAACTCCGAGGCGTACATACACTATGAAGTGTCCCCTCACGGTGGCCGCACCTTTGCCAAGCTCCTCGGCAATGGTTTGACTACGCCGAATCTGACGGATCCTTTGGAGCAAGCATGTCTAAGAGACGTGGCACCGGATAAGTCTGATATGTCTAAGACGGGTGGAACATGGCATCAAGCCACCAACTCTCTGCGTCTGGTACTCTGTAAACGAGCCGATGGAGGGTGCGAGCCGAACGCCGCGAACACCGTTTTCTTCGCTATCGTTCACCGGAAGCATCCGAATTCACTAAAGCTGCCTCTGAGGTATGAGCGCTACCTTATCGTTTGGTCCGCTGTGGCACCTTTCAGTATGCTCGGCATCTCTCAGCACCCGATTCTTCTGGCTAACGAAACTGCCTCGGGATGGAGCGCCGAGCAGAATTGGGACGACGATCCGACGAATGTTGGGAGTGTTCAACATGCTCGCGGAAAAGGTGGAAAGGGTTCTGTCGGCAAGGATCACTGGGCTTACTTTACCTACTCGGTAAGTATCGCGTACGCCTGGGGGCGGCAAGGGGACGAAGCGATCTGGAAGAACACGGGCTTTTTGGACGATGAAGTGATTGTAGGGCTAGGGATCGATGACAAAGGACAAGGATTCGCAAGAGCAAAGGCCGGAGAGCTGTTGCAGTGTCTGAGAGCATGTCCGGGCCGAAGCATTCGAGCTGCTTAAGACTCAACCTCTGATCTACGAGCCGATCGCTGTACTTGTGTGAGGTCAAAGAGACTCTGGCAAACGAAATGCAAAGGTAGCTCTCAATGTGGCTCCCAGCATTCAAATATGCCAGGAGAATGGCGTGTGTCTAGGGTTGCTGTAGATGTAGTTAGGGCTCCGAGTCCGTACTTCGGCGGATGTGTCTGGATCGAAACTCTCCAGTGACCATCTATACATTCCCTTATAGATACGCAGCATCGCTTGACAGAGCGACCCAAAGCGGAGCAAGCTTGGACATGTGGGGTAGGGTAGTTACTTAGGTTTGTATGTGGGCTTGTGTGGGGTTTGATGTGAGTCACAATAATGCCGTCTCCTGGAGCATTTATTTATGGTATATGCTACCTTTTCTTCCGGTAATGTAGCTCAGCTTCTTCCATTTGACTTTTACCCTTCTCCAACCTGCAATTGACACTATATTCGACTGTCCTAACTACAGCAAACCGCAATCATGGCTCTAGGTCATCACTCCTGCCCATTTCCCCTAGCGGCGGAAGCTCTGACAGGGATCTAGCTGGGACGGCAGCAGTCGTGGGTACCTCCGCTGCGGCAGCATACCTCGATGCGAAACTACACTTGAGTAAGGATCTCTGGTTCCTGCGACGCTACAAGCAATCGGAAAAGCTCTATGCAGAAGCAGGTATGTCTTATATCTTTTGCTCGTGACTAAAAGACCGGCCGTCGCTTCAGCCAGCTAACAGTTGTCCCCCGTCTCCAACAGTGGAGCAAAACCGTCAGTCCCTGTGGTATTTCTTCGCCGAGGCCGTCGCGCGCTATCCCTCGGCTCGTGCTATATGGTCTCGCGCCGGCGAGTACGCATGGCAGGAGACGCACGGCCAGGCATGTCGGTATGCACATTATTTCCTCTCGGTCGGGGTGAGGCCTGGGCAGCTGGTCGCCTTCTACCTGCAAAACTCACCAGAGTTCATGTTCGCTTGGCTGGGCCTATGGGCGATTGGATGTGCGCCGGCGTTCATCAACTACAACCTCAACGGTGAGGCATTGCTGCATTGCTTGAGAGTGTCTGGAGCAAGTGTTTTGCTGGCGGATGAAGAGAACGGGTGCCAAGCCCGGATACAGGAGGTTGGAGATAGGATTAGGGAAGAATTGGGGATGGATGTTCGAGTACTCACGGAGGAGCTGAAGCGGGAGATCTCGTCGTTCAAAGCAGAAGTACCGGGGCACGAATACCGAGCAGGGGTGAAAGGAGATTTTCCAATGTGTTTACTGTACACAAGGCACGTCAAGATCGCAGAGATCTAACGGAGGTGTACTGACACATCGTCGACAGCGGTACAACCGGCATGCCAAAAGGGTGCTCCTACAGCACGGCCCGTGGTTGGACCAGTGTCGAATTTCACTCCAACTCCTGGGGTCAGAAACCAGGGCCCGGGGGAGATACGTGGTATGTCTGCATGCCGTTATATCACGGGACGGGTGGCATGGCGGCAATGATGTGTATGATGGGGGGAACAGTGTGTTGGCAAGAGATTCAGTACCAGTCGCTTCTGGAACGATGTCCATGACTCGAAGGCTACCTTCTTCGTTTACGTCGGCGAGACGGCCAGGTATCTACTGGCAGCGCCGCCGCACCCGTTGGAGCGGAAGCACAAAGTGCGATGCATGTACGGCAACGGACTCCGACCGGACGTGTGGATCAGATTCCGCGAACGCTTCGGTGTGCCGGAGGTGGCGGAATTCTTTGGCAGTACGGAAGGAGTTTGGGGCCTTGTCAACTGGAGCCGAGGTGACTATCGAGCCAATTGCGTCGGGCATCACGGCGCCCTCCTTCGCCACATCTACCGAAATATCTACGTGCCCGTCGAAATCGACCCCACAACCAACGAAATCGTCAGAGATCCAAACGTGGGCTTCGCTATACGGAAGTCCTTCGAAGAAGGCGGGGAAATCATGGTCCAGATCCCCAACGAGCAAGCCTTTGCCGGTTACTGGCGCAACGCCAACGCCACCGCGAAGAAAATCGCTCGCGACGTCTTCACGAAAGGCGATCTCTGGTACCGCTCCGGCGACGCCCTCCGTCGAACCCCAGACGGCCGATGGTTCTTCCTCGACCGCCTCGGCGACACCTACCGCTGGAAATCCGAGAACGTCAGCACGGCCGAAGTGGCCGAGGTTTTCGGCCGCTTTCCCGGCGTCATCGAGGCCAACGTCTACGGCGTCCTGGTACCGGGGCATGACGGCCGTGCGGGATGCGCGGCATTGTTCATCCCGCCGGAGGAGAGGGACCGCTTCGATTTCGACGCGCTGTTCAAGCACGCCAACGCCTCCCTGCCGCGGTACGCTGTGCCGGTTTTCCTGCGAATTGTCGGCGCCATGACACCGATGCACAATAACAAGCAGAGCAAGGTCCACCTCCGCGAAGAGGGAGTCGACCCCGCAGCCCGGGGGAGTCAAGTCCCTGGAGCGCAGGATGATCGCGTTCTGTGGAACCGACCGAGGGAGGGGCGGTATGTGGAGTTTGGGCAGCAGGACTGGGACCGTTTGGTCGGTGGCGGGACGAGGTTATGACAGAGGCTAGAGCGCGTCGCATATCATGAGGCGTTTTTGCTTTTGACGGAACAAACGTTTAGGAGACTACGATCAGAGCGAGCAAAGTTACCATGACACCCTTCACTTACTCAATGGCATTCTGAAACCGGGCAAAGACGAAAGTAGCTCTTCGATGCGAATACTCAGTCCAGTGCGGGAACGGCCCGTCCATAGCTGAGGACCGGCGCACCCAGATCTACGTAACCGTAGCCCTGTCGGGAGGTTAGGTGCCTGCCCCAATACCTCCCGCTCACAAACCCTACCACACAGACGGCCTTGCACAACAACCAGCGATCGCCACGTCAGCTGAGGCAAGGCTACGCCTCCGGAATGAAAGCGTTCCACGCACACTTGGCCCAAGGAGCCAGCCACCCCATCGTACCAAACACCGGGTCCAACGGGTGATCGGCACGCAACCCTACCCGCCCCGTCACAGAACCCGCTGTTGATGAATGAGATGACGTACAGGGCTCCATCCTTCCTTGCCACCCTCCTCTATAACTAAGGTTTTTGTACCTACCTTAGGTAGGTAAAATAGATACGAATACCGTAGGCTCCGCCTCCGGTCCACCAGGACGGTGCTAGGGCTATTCCGGATGGACGTGCGCGTACGGAAGAGCGGTCACGCTTACGAATTCTCAGTTTGGTATGGGGACGTAACGGAATTGCTGTAGGTGAGCATGGATGGGACAGTGGGGTTAACAAGTTGAGGGTACGTTAGTTGATTGCCTTTGTGATTGCATCAATTATGATGTCAATACCTTGGGTGGGTGGTGCGCAAGATTACTAAGTGATGGCGATTAGTCAGTGAAGCTTGAAATAAGTGAGGTGGTGCTTCCTGAGTGGGCAGAGGGCACGAAAGGGCTTTTTTCTCTCTACCATTGGCAGGAGTAAGGAGGTAGGGGTGGATGGATTGGTCATATCACGGCAGGCTTGTCAGACCAGAGAATTGGAAATCTAATCTGCTTGCAATTTGATGGTCCAGAAAAGAGCATAGACTGCGTGACGCCTCTTCCCTTATAGGATGGAGCCTAATGAATAACTCTCAAGCGAAGACATGAAACGAAAAGAGAATTCTTCTAACGGTGGCCGAACGCTATGCTATAAAATGTACGCAAGAAGGAAAAGAATCCGCATGAGCCTCTGTATTTGAACGAGTGGGTATGGCCAAGTCCGACAGACTGGGAGTAGGGGCACCCTGTCAAGGGACCTTAGCCCACCCGCGTTGATCTAATGTTAATCCAGCGGCTTGGAAACCGGCGGTGAGATTCCAAATGCTCGGGACCCCTTGAATCAAATCGATTTAATAACCAGTCGTACTCGGAGGTGTGTCCCAGTGCCTGAGCATGAGCCCCAGAGCTCGGTTCCACTCGTTGGCGCAAGCGGTAGCTAATTGATCGGCACCGGCGGCCGTGGGCGCCTGGCCTCCCCACATGGCCGGCTTGGCGGCCAGCAGTCGTGCGTGTTTCGCGATCAGTTGGCTGTACCTCCGTCAGCATGCGCGGCGCTTTGTCAACGGCAAAGTTCATTTATGATCATACTCGGTTTGGATCTTGTTGAGCACCAGCCAGCAATAGTTCCAACTTCTGGTGCTGGCCGGATCCCCAATGACCAACCATTTGGCTTCATCGAGGCACTCCGAGCTGAAGGGGTAATTTTTCGTAAGGCCGCGCAGCTCGCTCAGGAGGTTGTTGGAATTGACGTAATGAGCCCAGGCACTGGTCATAGGCTCCGTGACGTCGGCCGAGTCCAAGTGTGCAAAGATCTTCTCGATACGCCGCAGCTCGGTGAGGGTGTTGACGCGCCGGGTGCGCAGGGAATGAATGAGCTGATCTTTGTCACCCTAGAGACTCAGTTGTCAACTCTACTGCCATTCTGATCTTGAGTTGACGACGTCATAACGTAGGACCTGGAAAGAACTGATCGTATGAGGAAGAGGAATAGAAAGAGGAACGGTGTAGAGTGTGAATGACGGTAAACGTATAGGGAATGCAGGAACCGTAGAAAGCAATCATAGATTTAGGAAATATTACGTATATGAATCCAGGACTAACTTGACTCAAACTTCTGGGGTCACTCGACATCCCTGGAGTAACAAGCATGTACTGCTGTGGCCCGGGAGTGCTGTAGATCGTATCGTCCTGAGAGGAGGATGAATAGGCTGACATTTTTCTTGCGGTACACTATGGTTGTGCTGGAGTCGATACGTGTGTGGGGTCACACCAGGAATGGTAGTTCTGTATTAAGAGTTTGCAGACGGAATCTGCAAAAGTGTGCAGTCGATGATTTTCCAAGTGAGGCTCAGGAGGTTGCGTCTCTTGCTCTTGGTGCTGAAAGTCTTGTGGAGGTAATGATGATCCAAAATCCAAGAAACTAACAATGGCAGTCTGATGCTAAGGAATGATTGCTGTTGGCTCGTGCTTGAATACCTGACTTTGTGATGGTGGATCAAATGATACTCAAACGTATATGGAAAGATATGATACTAAAGAGAAGCCGTTAGGGATTATATAGAAGACAGAATGCCAGAAACGGTTCGAATATCCCGAGGGAAGAGTACAGTAATGGCCCATGAGGGCGTAGAGCAAGAGTAAGATATGACGGAATAGCTCCTGCAGAGGAGTACGATATCTTTGCAGCACAAGAGCAGAACGAGCTGGATTTCGTTCGGTACAAGCCATTGGGGCGGAGGAACAGAACGTAATCAAGCCGCAGGAGATTATCTTAGGGCTGAAACAGATATGGGTGAGGTGGGCCAAGGCCAAGAGATTTACCCAGGGTATGCTTCTCGATCAGATACCCGTGGGCTGCAGGGGTCACAGCCCCAATATGCGAATGCTTCCATTCCCCGATCGAGCTTCAGGATGCAGATAGGTCAACAACTTGGCAAGTCCCGTGTCAGCACACCCCACTTGGTGACTCCACTGTGGGACTTCGATCCCAGTCCTCGAGCAGCTGTTGGATAGCCATACTCAAGGAGCAATCGAATCCAGTGAGCCGGTGGGCATTGCCTCTCCCTCTTTGCCGTCATTCAGCTGAAGCTTGACGGCGAGCCCCGGAGTTTGGTCGATTGACCCGTGGCTTTAATCATGTCCGAAGCCAATACCGATGAAGAACCAGCAATGACCTCACAGATTTGTCTCCGTGGATGGGTCAGAGCAATGGCTGAGCAGCTCCGTACTGTCGTCACTGTAGGATCCTTCAATATCTTAGTATGACAGCTCAAGCGAGAAGAAGACCGGCTGCAATCAGTGACTATATTGAGTGTATGCATTCACTTGACGAAAAGACGCTTAAAGACATAACAGAGTTGTACGTTGCTGACGCCAATGACCTGAGGCGCCTGAGTGGTCGTTGTTCAATGTCCTCTCGATTGTTAGTATGGTAGGTATGAATGTGGTTGAAGGTAGTTAGCTCCGAAGGTCATAACTTAGCGAATCCGGAAATAACTTAGCAGCTAATTGAACATCCCTTGAGGTCACTCAACCAATCACGGACCGCAAGCTGTCATGACTTGCTGATTAATCATGATTGAACGCCGCTGACTCGTCCCTATTTTCGGTTCGGTAAATTACTCTCACTTTGATCAGCCCTACACCACCTAACTACAGAGCTTACAACCAGGCACTGTCCCTTGCATTGCTTTCAACCTTACGCCAGTCAATCCTCCAGAATCATGACCTTACAAGCATCAGACAGGCCATTGGTCGGTCTCTAGCTTCTCAGTGTCGCGGACAGCGCCGGAGCAGCGCCAATGCGGTTGAGAGTTGGTCTATAACCGTCTCACAGTGTATGTGTAGCGTCAAACACTCAAGCACTCGTTTGCCCTTGACGAGTAGGAAACGGCGAGCCGAGGTACCGGAGATAAGTCGATCGGGACAAGCTATCTGTTCTTTGGTGTCAGGGAGACTCACCAAATGTCTGTTTCGTGAAGGGATTCTGCAGCGAGGCATTTGTACGCACGTTGCTGTGGCTCATGCTGACGGTGCAACTGCCACGTGCTGTTAGGATTATGGAACCCTTCTGGAACTCTCACGGAGTAGTTACATATGGAATGCGCACAGCCGCCCTTACACACCGTGGGTATGTCCACTGAGGCTTAAGGATCAGACAGCCTTGTGGGCGTCATGACAGCCCCCACCTCTACGCCGAGAATCTGGCCCCAATCTCACGTATCTAGGTGGGTAGATCTTCTGCCTTACTGAATACCTCGGCTTCGGAAGAGGTGCCGGAGTTACTGTTAGAATGCAGGAACCTTCGGAGATTATTACTTTCAGGAGTCACGATGCTGGCTCGCTCCTGATATAATCTTATGGCAGCTTATCAATCCATTGCTATGGGAAGTCCTTGCTTCAGACTGTTCATCTGATACGTAATCACATTTTCGAAGTGCCACTGCTTGTCCTATACGGGATCCCGTCAGCAGAGGGACCAGTAGAGGGTCATCAGCAACAAGATATCGAGCGTAAACGAACCTTATAAACTCACAGGTACTCGTGAAAGAAGTGCAAGAGCGTCTTGTATCCACGCTCGTACTCTGCCTTGGCTTTCGGATCCTCCAGGTTACCGCTGCGGGAATACATTTAGCAGCCTACTCCGTGTCCCTTGGGCGACCCGTACTCACCGTGCAGCCATCCATCCGTGGATCTGATCGGGGAACGTCTCGATATGGTGCTTAACCTTCAATTCCTTCTTGAAGGCTTCCACCTCTTTCGCATCTTCATCTTTGGAGGGAAGCATACAAAAGGGTACAGTGATGCCCTTCGCGTCGTTCGGATCCACCATAGCTGGGTGTGCTGTTGCCACAGCCGTGAAAGGTGTTCCGGACTGCGAAGTGAGCGATACTATCTGAACAGACCTCCATCAGCAGTTATCACATTGCTCGCAGATCACTGGAGATTTACTTTGCCGCCCCAACAAAACCCTACAGCACCCCAATGGCTGATTTTGTAGCCTGTCTTTTGTTCGATCTCTTTGAGGACCTGGGGGATTTTCTCTGCTGTTTTCGGTGGTGCCGCCGGACCTTGGAAGAAGGCTCCAAGTTTCTCGCCCTTCTCTTTGGTGTCGGGAGGGTACCAAGAGTGGTCGGCAGGCTTGCCGTAGAAGAAATCCGGCACGAAGACCTGGTATTGATGCTCTTGGTCGGAGTGCGCTAAGATGTCGGCCCCCTGCAGTGTATGGTCGTGGAAGCCGAATATGTCATAGATGACCAAGATGGCGGATTTTGCTGAAGAAGGCCCCGTTGCGTCTGTACAGAGAGAGTAGCTGTCAACGAAGTGCCTCCGATTATTGATCCCCTCCGAGATTCACATCGTACATGTCTTCATGCCATCAATCTCGATATATCTGCCCTTGGTCTGATAGCCCTTTGCAACGACAGGAGGAATGGTACAGCAAGCCTATCTGGTCAGTTTGATCCTGACCGGAAGTCAACTGGCTTCTTTCACGTACCTCACTATGGCCGTGGTGTGCCATTTTGTATATGTATCTTGTTGCGAGTAGATTTGGTTGAAACTTGGAGTAAGTGGCGGGCCTCAAGAGAAATGTGAAAGGTCGGAATCTCATACGACCTTTCATGAATCATGTCGGATATAACGGGTACTCATCGGACGCTGGAAGTGTGGGGTGGGGCACATACGTCATCAAGCAACTCGACCTTAGAGAACACAAATCAGTGGGTTCTCAAGTTCTCAAAGCACGATCACACTCGTACATAGGAGGGAACAGCGTAGGTAGTTGGAGTGCGAGGGTCTGGATCATCTTTAATTGACTATATAACTCGAGGGTGTGTCTGATGTGACAGAGGGTCCGATACGCTGATGATTGGGCTCTCATGCTAAGTCGTGTGCATTTGATCACCAAGCATGTTTATATCATGTTCAGGGATATTCGCGGCCTTCAGATGCTTTGATATCTCCAGACAAGCTTTCCTATTCAACCATGCGTCTTCCTGAAGATGCAAAGAGCACGGCTCATCCATTCATGCGTGGGCTGAGTCCGTCTCGGCCCCTACAACGGTCCGCCGAAATTACTAGGTAGCCTGCGGGTTCAGGAGACACATCGTCACTTTGCATCAGACTGTCTCAATGTACCGTCTGACCTCCCTGTAAAGCAAATCTCAGCGTCCAGCATCAAGCGGTCAACGCAGAAAGAAGGGCGTACCAATCAGTGACAGCTTCCTCCCAAAGCCTAACCTCATGTTCTCGAGTCCCACCGAAATGCTCAACAAACTCATCGCCAAACACCTCTCTCGCTACGCTTTCTTTCCTCATGAACTGTACATTGGCCTCCTTCAAGGACTTGGCCAACCTCACCCCCTTGTCCGACGCTCCTCCGACATCTTCGCCCTTTCCAAGAGGTGGCACCTTGATCTCCATCTTCTTCTCTATGCCCCTCCATCCGAGCGCTAGGATGGCAGCCAGCACATAGAATGGATTCGCGTCGGCACCAGCAACACGGACTTCGAACCTTGTAGCTTTAGCACTTGATGTGGGAGGTGCGATCAGACGAATAGAAGCTGCGCGGTGTTCTAAGCCCCACGATACGGTCACTGGAGCCCAGAAGTTCTCAACAAGACGCTTATATGAGTTGACGGTCGGCGCCACAATGGGCATAATGTCCGGAAGACCATCTAGCAGACCTGCCAGAAAGTGTCGACCCATATCCGATAGGTAAGCCAAATCCGGGTATTCAGGGTTCTCATCCTTCGACCCGCGGTAGAAAAGATTCTTGCCTGACTTGTCCACAATCGAGACGTGCATGTGGCCAGAGTTTCCAGGTAGACCTTCTCGGGGCTTCGCCATAAAGCAGGGCGTTATGCCGAACTTGCTACCTACTGATTTCACTACATATCTTGGATTTGCGTGTGTTAGTAAATGTCGAGCAGGAGAAATCTAGCCAAGGTGACGCGGATTACCAACTTGAAGAGACCGGCCTTATCTGCCATTCCTTTTATTTCGCCAAACTCCAGAGCCTGAGCCGAACCAATTCTGTCAGCCTCCGTATTGGGGCAAGACTCTCATGATGTAACAAGACGAGTGTAGACGTACAGCCTCGTACACCCCAGGTCCACTTTCGGTGTGCCAACCCTCGATTCCACAGTTGAATTTCTCACAGGCATCGTATACGCCATAGTAGTAATCCTGATTGTGTACGGGTCTCGTGAGACTGTAGCCGAACATGCCTTCGGTTAGCGGCGGGAGGGAATTGACAGGGTTTTGCTTGAGGAACGTTGCCGTCGATGACGAGTTGCGCTCTGTGGCGGGTCTGTTGCTCGGGTCTGGCGCTCGAAACTGATAGAATTCGTACTCGGCTGCAGAGGGCATAGAGATATGAGTACAATGCTGACCAAGTACTGCTGATCTGACACAGACGAAACCTCAGGGATTGCTTACCGCCAGCCATTGCACCAAAGCTTTGTTTGTGAAGCTTGTCCAACGTGGTTTGTAACAGACCCCGCGGACACGCACTCACTGGTCGCCGCGTATCTGGGTCGAGAAAGCTCACCAAGAAGAATGGTACGTTCTCCTCCCATGGTATTCTCCTGAACGTGGACAGATCCGGGACCGCAATGATATCCCTGTATCCATTCTCCTTGTTACTGACCTTGAGTTCTTTAAAGTAAGTCTGATCATGCATGTCCCATCCAAAGATCACGGAGCAGAATCCGAAGCCGTCGCTCGCTATGGATAAGAATTTCTTCTTCGACATCAATTTGCCACGAAGAACGCCATCAACGTCCACCCCGGCAACCTTGACTTTCGTGTCGGCCCGTAGAAGATCTGGGAGAGATTCGACGGTTATCTCCTTCTCGGCCATGGTGGCTTGACGGCGTGATTGAGGTATGTTGAATCTGCTGGGCCCAGCCGTCGACGGGGAACGAGCTGTCCAGGTCTCATCAACTGCCTTCCGGTTAAGAGGTTCGAGTCATGACGTTGTTAACAGTCAGATAGGTAACGGTCGATGCAGTTACAAAGGGATGAACAACCACGGGTATTACTCGGCAGAGCTATCGTGAATCAGTCCCAGGTAAGGTACGGTAACGTACGGCAAGCTCGACCCGGAAGTGAACTAAGATAATAGGGCAAGGTCCCTCATCTTAAGGTAGGTACCTTATGTACCTTACGCGTCCCCACGATACATAACGTTATCTACCTTACTTAAGGTAGGTAAGTTACAACCTAAAGGTAAATTACCACGGATAACTGCTAAGGTACTATCTGAGTAAGGTATGTACGAAGTACTTCGTACCTTATCTAGCGAGTTCCCGTACGCGAGATCTTCGTGAGTTGTTATCATATCATTGGATCCAAATAAGTCACACAACTCTGATGTGTTACCCACCAAGAAGCACTCGGAAATAAAAACTGCTAATCACAGAGAGGTCCGTATTCGTGATACATTGAATCTCAAGAAATCGGTCCAAATGGGATCTGATGGCTGCCGAGGTCGTCTACAAGGCAAGAATGCCATCATCACCGGAGCAGCAGGGTGAGTCGTGGGATCGGGGTCTGGAGGACGCATTTTCTTGATATGCATGGCGCGGGTTTCGTTTCTGTTCTCCTACTTTTCTCTGCCGTCAAGCTTGTGATACTGTCATGGCCTTTGACCATCACACGTCATTGGTTTTGAGTAGGTAGTTTGTGGCTTTGTGTCTTTGTATCTTCATGGATCTGTGCTCTCATTCAGTTTCAACAACTAGCAATGGCGCTCACATCCATATCCATTTGTTTATCTCCCTGGGCGCAAAGGCAGTTGTGCTGCACCGGAAAGCTATCTGTGTTTTGTATACCATTCTAACCGCTTCAGGGGCATTGGCCTGGAGACGACCATTCTCTTCGCCCGTGAAGGCGCCGCAGTCCTGATGGCCGACATCTCCGAGCCCGCCTTGGACAAGGCCCTCGCCAAAGTGAGAGAAATCGTACCTCATGTAAAAATGGTGGAGACGATGAAGTGTGACGTGAGCAAAGAGTCGGATGTCTCGACCATGATCGCTTACCTTGATAATTGGGGTGGTGTTGATATCATCTTCAACAACGCCGGCATCATGCACGCCAAGGACGCGGACGCCATAGACACGCCGGAAAAGGTCTGGGATCTCACGCAGAACATCAATGTCAAGGGTGTTTGGTACGGTAGCAAGCACGCCATCATAAGCATGCGGCGCCACGGCAAGAAGAGAGGGAGTATCATCAACACCGCAAGTGTTGTGGCGTTGGTGGGCAGCGCGACGCCGCAGCTGGCGTACACGGCGAGTAAAGGGGCGGTGTTGGCGATGACGAGGGAGTTGGCGATTGTGCATGCGAGAGAGGGGTTTCGCTTCAATGCGTTGTGCCCAGCTCCACTAAAGTAAGCATTTCGTATGATGGCTTTTCCGTCATGTCTTCCATCCCATTTTGGCTTGAAATTTTCATTGACTGGGGTGCTCGCATAGTACCCCGCTCCTCCAGGACTGGCTGGGTGACGATTTGACTAAGCGGCACCGCCGCGAAGTTCACCTCCCGAGCGGCCGCTTTGGGGAAGCTATCGAGCAAGCACAAGCGGTACTCTTCCTCGCTAGTGACGAAAGCAGCTTCGTGAACGGGACTGACTTTGTCGTCGATGGTGGCATGACCAAGGTCCGTTCTCAATTCTCCTAAGATTGATACAGTAAGTTCATACGGGTCGCTGACCGATTTGATCCTAAGGCATATGTCACACCGGAAGGGCCACCCACGGAGGCACCCGCGAATTTCGCTCGCTGAAGCTCATACTGTCCACTAATGGAGGCTATGCAGTGGTGAAAATGGACAATTTGTTGCTTAAGCAAAGCAGATGCCATGCGTAGATCATCATGGACATGTTTCAACGATGCGATAGAACAGCATTATAGAATAGATGGACTTGCTAGCTTATCATAGACATAGCTCAAGCTGGTCCAGATGATTCTTGAATTGCCCCCGCGCAAAGATCGTTGATGAAATGTCAGCTGTTTGTTGTGACACGGTCAACAACGCCGTGCTTGTGGCAAAAGCAGAACACCAGTCCAGTAATACATAGCACCAGTTTTGACGCCAACGAAACAGAAACATATATAAGAGCAACTGAACATCCAAAGCTAGATTTACAAAATATAAAGGACTTACCGGTCAATGATCCGGTCTTTTCTTCTTCCTTTGCTGCTTTGCCTTCTTGAGAAGCTCCGCTCGCTCTTCCCGGATGGCTGCCTGAATCTTGGCTGGTGTATCAAACTCACAATTTGGCTCACCACACCGACAAAGCATTGCTTCGTTCCAGTAGGCGCTTCCATAATGCACGGTAATCTCCTCGAATATATTGGTCTCGCGCACGGTCCGTATACACATGCGGACTCTGTCACCAATGGTATAATCGTGAAAATAGGCGGTCGGGTTACATGAGTGATTCATATATCGGGTCCAATTGCCGTAACGTCTGCAGTGAATTAGCGCCAACTCACCTTGGGCACCGGAGAACTCGAGGCTGTATGTCGGATCGGAGAGAGATTCGAGAGGATGTAGTTCACCCACGTACTCACCAATGATCGCACCAGCTGGAATACATTGCAAGGCGCGGACGCCGTTGCCGCGGCCGGGATAGTTGTTTATCTCGACGAGAGGATTGAAGTTAGCAGTCTCCATGCGGCAATTGCATCGAACTGGGGATTTGCAAATGTGACATGGCCCGTCCTTGGGCAGGCGAATCGTGGGATCCTGAGGAAATGCCCTTCCACGAGGCCATGCCTTTGGTCTTGGAGCGGATTTGAAGGTGACCGCATTGTAAATGTTTTGGCTGATGTTCAGCTGATCGCGACCTTGGTGTCGAGGTCGCTGGGGATCGCCTTCCAGTGTCAGCGTGAAGTTGTGCGGATGGTCAATCGGAACGTTCATGGTACTTCGGATCTCTGCCTCTGTCAATGCGTCTCCGATATGGGGCGTCTTTGTTAGCGCTGTTCTCCAATTGAGACCTCTCACCTTGGCGAACATCTCGACGCTTCGCGCGTTTTCGGCAAGAGCGCTGTTGAGAGCAAACCATAGTCCATCATCAGAAAAGTGGCATGCAGATCGAAAGGTCACCGAGTTCGCTAATATACTTAGCATCATCCAGCCATGCTCTGCCGCAAAGCGTCCATACCGGGTTATCTTTCTCCATTCCCTGAAAGCAAGAACTTCAGCCCTTCTATGGATATCTGGGGCAGTGCGTACTGTATGAACGGCTGTTTCAATGTGTTCTCGGAGTTGGCGCTCGATTTCTTTGCCCTTCGCTTGGTACTGCCGGTGTAGCCGTGCGCTGTCTGTCTGCCAGTTAGCCGCCAGATGTTGCAAAGACTGATATATACTACTTACCTATTACCATCATCATCTCCTTCGTTCGGTCCGCCAAGTCTGTCTGGATCAAGTTTCTGGTTATGTCTTTGATGGCCTAAGCGTTGTTAGCTAATATACATTATCACAAGTCGAGAAAGGACCTACCACCGCCTGGCTCTGAGGTTGGGCTGGATTGAGATCTAGAGTAGAGGACGTCAGCCCTTGAAACGACATCTCGTGAAGCTCCTGGTATATATGCTCCATCTGTTTAGCGATGTTGGCCCTGACAAGATCCACGCCCATATGTGGTTCAGCCCTGGATAAGACAAGGTGAGTTCTTGGCCCCTCTGGCACCCTTGTTGTGTGCCAATAGTCATTGTTGATTCTTATCCGACCGAAATTTTCGTAAGCCTCGAGGTTCGGGTTGTCGATGTACTCACAATTTCGGGCAGCCTCAAGGAGCCTGGCGAGAGCTTCAATATAGGTTTGCCGTGTCTCGCCATGAAGCGAGCTCAAGGACGTTGAACTTGGGACTCTGCAGTTCTTGGTCTTCTTCCCTTTGTTGATGGTGTTCTTTCCTATGTTCTGTCCCGGTGTCTTGAGAATGGCAGAGCTACCGTTTTGCCTAGCAACTGTGCGCTTACCATTGCTTAGATTCCGTAACCAGTAAAACATCGTGTCCGAACGCCTGCTGTGGACAAATATGCGATCTCGGTGTAGAAATTGATGGAAGAGTAATTGTGATTGGAGAACAATTTGATGTGCGAATCATGACTAGCATTGCCGTGATATAGAGTACCATGTTCTTTATCATTGATTCGACATTCTCTGGACAAAGAAATTGTTGCTGACAACACCATGGTGCTTGTGTGAGAATTTGGATATGTACCTTAGTTTCTTTATTCTGTCAATAATGCCATCGAGGAAAGAACAAAGAATCCTGCTGATTAGGATTGCAGCATAAGATTAGCGCGCCAGAGGACAAACTCTCAAGCAACAAGGTTCTCAAAACCACGAGCTCATCCTCCAGACAATGAAAGCAGAAGATGAGTTGAGCACAGGCATACCACGTCTCCTTGTAAAGTAGAACGCAGCGAAAGGGACGAATGGCCGTCGGACTTGGAAATACAGAATTGAGATAGACAATGTATCATACTCATTGTGCACAAATTCGAGGGCTTCGATAGTACAGTACACTCTTCCTCCAATAAGGTAGTTAGGAACGAATGATACCTGGTGAATATCGGATGTGATGAAATATGGCGGTTGTCTCACGCTCGGGTTTGAAGACTTAGCGTCACTTTTGTCCCGAGGTATTCGATTATCCGGCAGCCCCCGTTAGCCCTCACTCCCCACCAAGCTCGCATGGGCTTAGCAGAAGAGGATTCTTACTTCTGAAGAGGTAGCCTAGTACCTCTGAAGTCAGAGGTTTCTTTAAGGATCGTGGAGATATAGCTTTAACGTTGTCGACACGCCAATTGCAAGTCATGTCACCCTTTTCACGCAACATCTGTCGTGCCGCATCCACAGTTCTGCGGCAAAGGCCTTCCTTGAGCTGTTCAAGTACGGTTCTACGGCCGTCAGTCACCCAGGGCAACTCGCTGCAATCACCCTTATACCAACGAGCGTCAGCGATGGCGTCTTTCTCAACCATGCCAGCATTGAACTCCGCCGCCCCTCCGCCAACAGGCCCGAGGGAATACGACCCGGAAATTAAGGACATGGCCAGCTACATCCACAACGGCAAGATCGACTCGGAGCTTGCTGTAAGCCAATGGAAACACCTTGAGCTTCATTCGGCTTGATTGATCTACGGTGTTGACTGTGAGACCTAGTATGACACTGCCCGCTTTGTATTTCTGGATACCCTTGGCTGCGGTCTGGAAGCACTCCGCTTCAAAGAATGCACCAAGCTCCTGGGTCCTGTTGTGGAGGGTACTACGGTCCCTAACGGCACTCGGGTACTTGGTACCCCGTATCAACTTGACCCTATCAATGGCGCGTTTAACATTGGTGCCATGATTCGTTGGCTGGACTATAACGATTGTTGGCTTGCCGCTGAATGGGGTCATCCGTCTGATAACCTTGGTGGAATCCTTGCTGTCGCGGACTGGGTATCCCGAACAAATCGTGCTGGCGGAAAGCTTGGGAATGGGAAAATCTTCAAGATCAAGGACGTTCTGGAGGGCATGATCAAAGCGCACGAGATTCAGGGATGTCTGGCTCTGGAGAACTCGTTCAACAAGGTTGGCCTGGACCATGTTGTTCTCGTCAAAGTCGCAACGGCTGCGGTGGTCTCTAAAATGTTGGGTCTCTCGGAGAAGCAAACAGCGGATGCCATCACTCAAGCTTGGGTCGACGGTCAAAGCTTAAGGACGTACAGGCATTCACCTAATACCATGTCACGGAAGTCCTGGGCTGCTGGTGACGCATGTCAGAGGGCCGTAAACCTAGTACTGAAAGTTCAGCGTGGCGAGCAAGGTGTCCCGACTGTGCTTTCCGCTCCTACCTGGGGCTTCTACGATGTTCTGTTCAAGGGCAAGAAGTTTGAGTTTCAAAGACCGTATGGAAGCTACGTAATGGAAAACGTTTTGTTCAAGGTGTCCTATCCTGGTAGGCACAGACTCAGACCAGAAATCTTGATGTCGTCGTTAATCGATTTTCGCAGCCGAGTTCCATTCGCAAACCGCCATCGAAGCCGCCAAGCATATCCACGCCCAGCTAAAGCAGCAAGGCAAGTCTGCAGAAGACATCAAAGACATCACCATTCGCACACACGAAGCCTGTGTTCGGATTATCGATAAGCAATTCAAGCCCATGGACAATTTTGCTGATCGGGATCACTGCATTCAAGTTCGCATTCTCTTTCCCTTTGGGTACTCTCAACTACAGTCCTAGCCACTAACCCGTGGGTTCTCAACAGTACATGGTCTCAACAATGCTTGTGTTCAACCGCCTCGAAGCGACCGACTACACTGATGGTGGTGAAGCGGCCACATCTCCTCTCGTCGAATCTCTGCGTAAGCGGATCAAGTGCGTTGAGGACCCGAAATTCACAGAAGACTACCACAAGGCCACCTTGCGCTCAATTCCGAATGCCTTGACAGTCACGCTCAATGACGGTCAAGTGCTTGAAGAGTTGGTGGTGGAGGCGCCGTTGGGGCATCGTCTAAGGCGTGAGGAGGCAAAACCGGAGATACTTGCGAAGTATAAAAGGCATCTTGGCCCACATTTCCCGGCTAGCAGAGTCGATGAGCTGGTGAAACTGGGCGACGATGCGAAGAGGTTTGAAAATATGGAAGTGGATAGATACGTTGATTTGTACGTCAAGGATACGATGGATTGGTGAGATATAAGTAGAGGAGTTGAATATCAAGTATTCCATTATTGTAGGTATTTCCGTAAAACATTATAAGCTGCGTAACCAAACAGTTCGCTGTCGTCTGCGCCCTTCTCGATAGCAACATGACACTACTGACTGTGTCCTGAAAACTTCTAATAAGTCTACCATTGTAAGATCGGCTCATTTGTTCGGTGATAGTGGTCGTGGTAGTGATGATGCCTGTTGGTATGCCTACTATGTAGCACATTGGTGTTAATCAAGGAACCCTTTCCTTCTCCAACCAGCGCCTCTATATGGTGCTTTTGATCGGTCAGGCTATTCCCTGATCAACACTATACTACAGCAGAAAGACTAACGGTGTTTTTGCTTGGTCCCTTCGCTAGGTATTCAGCAACAACGAGGAAGAAGTCAAAATTGCCGGTAGAAAAGCAGTCAAAATCCTGCTCAGAGATTGTGCATCCTACAACACGCTACAAATTATTGGATCCTCCATTCTGCTTCAGTACGGTTTGCCTTAGAACAATATTGGTGTGGTTCATATATTGACATTACACACATTGCAACTACACTTGCCCGGGTAGCTCAATCGGAAGAGCGTGGGACTTTTACAATGCTGTTGTGCAATCCCAAGGCCGAGGGTTCGAGCCCCTCCTCGGGCGATATTAGTTTTGCTGTCTTTTTGTTCGTTCAAAGTAACGCCTGGGATGGGATGCCTATAGGTACAGAGTATACTTTTGTTCCAGAGTGATGTTTTTATACTTCGTACGTGGGCCTCCGTACTCACAATAAGTGCTGAGATAGTTGTACGGAGTAGAGCTGAGCGCTTTCGCGCGCCGCGAGTCTTACATTCAATAAAAGTCTTTTTTTAGTATCAATCATTATTAGCGACTGGCGGCGTGTGTGCGGCAAAGGAACAACAATAATAATAAAAAGTTGGGGGCTGGCTGGCTGGCGTGCAGTGTAGACAGGGGCGCGGGCTGGGGCTGGGCTGGGCTGGGTTGAGGTGTTGTTGGTTCAGCTGGGCTAGAATTGCTACCGTAAGGTACTTTACCTTCCTGGGAGGTTCCGCTCTCGTTGGCACCCTCGAGCTCCATGATAGACTAGACTACAAAGTTACCGACTACAGACAAGACTGCCTACTTCGTACAGACTATCTAAGGTACTCTCTTCTCGTACTCTGTACCCTACAGTACTATAGGACCAGTACATACCGGCCTTCATCGCAACACACATGTGAACCTCAAGCCGACGCAACATCGAGGTCAGCATCCAGGTTTGGAGATACGTGTCCTGAGATCGACCCGCTCTTATTGACTGACTGGCGTCCGCTCGCAAAGACTGTTGACATCTTCCATTGCCACCGGCGCATAACCTCGTCAACAAAGAGGAGCATTATGGGCCGAACATCTGACAAGGATGTACAGGCCGCGTTCGTGGAGTTTCGCGCAAAGGAAGATGACAAGGTAGGGCGCATGAGATCAGAAATCTGACGCCTGGCTCACCGTCGACGTGTGCAGTGTCTCTCGGTCCAATGTATCTACTGTCAGCAAATCCGCGCCAAGAACACGAGTCGGCAGCGCGCGCATCTGCTCGAATGTAACGCCTACCTCGACGCAATGAAGGACGTGAATCCCGACAACAGCATCATCCGAGAAGCTGCGACTCACGTCAATGGGACCCCGACTCCCTCCAAAGTCCCCGGGGCGCGTTCCTTTCAAGTCCCACAGGCGCCATCCATACAAGTGCCCAAGCCCGGCCTCGAGCGAGACTTCCGGATGAGCGTGCGGGTCAACCCCAAGATATCCGTTGGGCCAAGTATCTGGGGTCAGCGGGATTGGGTAACCTTTATAGACGGTCATTGGAACGGACGATGGGGAAAGGGAACTGTCGTTGTACGCCATCTCCCCGTAACCCCTTCATCGCCGTGTGCTGACGCGATCGATCATAGCCTGGTGGGCAAGACTCGCAGCTTGTCGCGTCGGATCTCTCCACCCATCTGGAAGCCTCTTACCTCCTACAAACATCCGATATGCCCCCAGCATACATTACCGTCAAGACCGATGGCTGGCGGACGGGTACGAGGGAAGTCCTTGAGAAATTGTTTGACCCAGAGCAGGCAGATACTGTGGACCCACGTACATACTTATTTCGACTGTATATACGACTAGAGACTGGTGACCAGAGGTATCTGCACGTCAACACAGGGATGTGGATCGGTAGCGGGATGAGGAGAGGTGCTGAAGGTAGTCGCCTACTGTAATCCTTCTCCAGAAATGGTACGAATGCTTACTACTCAAAGTCATCTACGATGCATATCGGGTTACTTGAGTTGGCCTCGGACATCAAAAGCTCCACGGCAAGCATGGCAAGGACAATTGACGACCAGGATATCTCTTTCTGCATCTCAAAGCCTTGGGATTGCTCTTACTTGCCGGTTATCTGCATTGAGGCAGCACCCTTATACCCATTCCCCGTTGGTCGCTGTCACTTGCACGATAAAGGAGAAAAATTCGATGAGCTGTATGCCTATTTCTTTCTGCAAATGAGCTTGGGTTGCTGTCATTCCCCTTCGGCAGCGGTCCCGCTTAGTCAAAGATCGGAGTAGTGACAAGTCCTTTCTTGGGTGGGCCGTCATAGTTGTGACAACGCAGCCGTCGACACCTTGCTGGCGCCAGCTTGTCAAACTCAGACGTCTGACGCTCATGGAGGCTCCTCTTCGCTGTGTCATTATAGTCTTATCTTGTCTTGTCCTGTTCTTTTGTTCTTTCTGGAGCTCCAGCCTCTTCGAGTAATCTGCTACAGTCCTAGGGAGGTTTCCTTGGCATTGGGGAATTACCAGGGGTCAACGGCGTCTCAGCACATGTTCATCTCTTTAGGAGAACTGTGATCTATTGTACCATACCTCCGTTGTGAGCAATCAACCACAATGTTTGCTACGTGCCTGCCTTCCAATCAGGCAGCGTCTTCTGGACCGCACCTGATCCTTGTGAAGTGCCAGTTTGCTATGAAAACCAAGACAGATTTCATATCCAAACTTTCGTGAGAGAGCCTCACCATGAATATTGGTGTGTACTAACCGAACTTACCGATCATGCTTCTCAGAGAGTATTGTACGACACTTGAATCAGTCTCCTCGCTACCACAGTCTAAAGACGGCGTAGCAACAGTAAGCGCATCTTCTCCTTGAGAGCAGTTATATACCTCCGGAACATCAGTCCTAAGTAGGCTGGTGGTCGTCTCTCTCCTTGTTTTGTTCTCTCGGCTTGCCTCCTTTCAACACTACCTGTACCATATGAGCACCACCATGTTTCATCCGACTGCTGACCTAGGCTGTCACAATATACGATTGCTACCAACACCGCCTGTTTGTAGGCCATCTCGGTTTTCGCTCAACGGCCGGCTCTCTATTACCAATTGTCTATCCCTCTTGAACATCCCGACATTCTATCCTATGACGAGCTATGGTATAGCATGAACCATACCATGCCCTGGAACCTATTTGGTACTAGTAGGTAGTGAGACTGTGCGGTCTCCTATCAGGCAAACCCTGGCTGAAACCCTCACGAAGAGGTCAGAGTGTTTGTCCAAGACATCAAGGAGGGTCAAGTGTCTATGTTCGTCTAGGTCTGACAATCTCTCGATCCAGCTGTTTGCAGCTCGTGTCCCGGTTCAGACATAACTTCATTGTCTAGTTTACTTGTGTTTGCTTGGAAAAGCGAACTGGCCCTGAATCTCAAAGGTGAATCACTGAGATTTACCTTTGCCGAGGGCCTACCCTCATGAATCACGGCAGTTGAGGCTATTCACAGCTGCAGAAGCATACCCTGTTGTCGGTTCGAGTAGCACTAATTGCTCTTGTTTCGGTGGTTCCGCTCCGGTTCCCTACCCACCGAGGAGAGCATGGGTCTCTCACACGAGATGTTGACGCACCGTCAAGTAACAAACGATCTTTGAGTCAGATCGTAGATGGTTCCGCATTCATTACCGACAAGTACCCTAAAGCAGCTACCGTGTCTTAATTTTTTGATGAGCTAGCCCGGAGCTGCGCTGGTCACGGCTTCTACTATACTACTCCCAGGATGTCTTTGACGCTCACGCCCGGAGGAGGTGCACATCGCGAGGGGCATGGAGATCAATCTGTGGGCCGAGGGCCACTGCAGTGACGCATTCAAGGGGTCCATCAGATGTGTGTCGCGGTATATGCGATGAGCCTGGAGTGATAGATCAGCTCGGAGTTTCCTGCAAGGGCATTGGCCACACAGCGCCATGCAATCAGGGTAGCAGTCACCGGCCAGACCTCGGCTGGGCACTAGGGTGCTTCACCGGCGCCGTTCTCCGTCGCCTGTCTCAATTCGACACCGACTCTGGGCCGTTTGTGACCTGCCTCAGCACGAGTGGACCGATACAAGGGGGAAACTTTGAGTGATGTGTCGGTTGATTGACTGCGGAGACGCTATGCGCGCAATCCTGCAGTCAACCGTTTCTCCCTTTCAGCAATGATTCGGAGTCCTCCATGCGCCCCGCCGGGGTGGAGGCACACGCCTTGGCGCCAACATCCCCTTTGTGGGCTTGCAAACAGACAGTGCAAGGTACCAAGGAGCAGTGAGTCGGCTGACGATCATTCGATGATCTCGATCATCTTCATATGGGTCTGAGTAGAAGAAACCCTCTGATATTTTGCTTTTATGATTGAGACGATCAAGTGGCTGGGACCAGACGGGTAGAGACAGCAGAGGCTTGGAAGGTGATATCGATTGCCCTATCAAATTTATCTGAGTCTCAGTCTTGGTCTTATTCTTCCCTGCAGTCGTGGCCATCACGACGAGCAAGCATTGATTATTAAGTGAATGTACGTACCTTACGTTACCCTACCTTAGCGAGAGTGGGGAAGAATGCGGGCAAGGTTCCGCTTCGCTCGTTAGCTCCGTATGATAATAATAAGAAAAATGATGATATTATTGTTATTATTATTTCCCGCTGGTTTTCATTTCTCCATGCCTAATATTTACAAGGTATCAATATAATGTCAAATCAACATCATTTGAGTAATAGGGTACAGGTACCTATATCATCCTTGACGACGGGACTTCTTGATGCTTGATGCAGACACACTTGATCATTCCCAAGATCCCCAGCGGCGGGTCTTCAGCTGTCCCACATCACCTTTTGACTTTACCTAACCTAACCTTACTCAACTGTCCGTACCCTTACAACCTAAGATACCTTTAGGTAGTACCTTGAAAGGTACTTTGCACGATAGGTGGAAGATAAGGCGAGGTGTTTGTACCTTGCCTGGCTTGCATCGGTCTTGACTTGGCCTTCTCCACACTCCCTCCACCAGTTCTCTTCGCTTTACTTCCTTTCACCTCAGCCGGACGTTACCTTAAGTTATATGCTTTCCTATATTCCGTACCTTCAACACTGCATCACCATTCCTGCAGCCAAGTTACACGAAACTCTACAAGCTTCCCCATTTTCAATTTCTTCAGTCTTTAGGTTTTCAGCTCCGTGTTCTGGCAGCACACCCAATTGCCCGATTCATGGCGACTATCAGTGTTCCTTCTCCTTCTGCTTTTTTAAACAGTCCAGCCGCAACTGTCCCGCGACCAACCACCAAGACTGCCCCGAGACGACCATCAACCATTGCAAGAGCACCAAACACTACGACGGCGAGAGCAGATGGAGTTGCGAAACCGAAACAATCCAAAAGTCGTAATGGTATGGTTATCGCCCGTACCATACCCTTTACCTGTTCTGGGCGTGATATGAGAACGCCAATCATATATCTCGACTGCAGTGCGATGGTGCCATGCTGATCTCCCGTCTTGATAGGATGCGTCACATGCAAAGGGAAACGGTTGAAGTGTGATGAGACGAAGCCGTCATGCCAACAATGTCAGAAGAGAGGTGTCGTGTGTGGTGGATATAAGAAAGACTTCAAGTGGCGGCCATTCGAGGAAGCAACATTCACCGGCAAACCAACATCTCACAGGACGAGGAAAGGTCTATACTCCGTACTCTGACCCGCCTTGAATTGAAGTCAGGTCTAAACAAGTCACAGCCTCGACTTTCGCACCAAACCCGAAACCTGCCGAAGATGTGTCGACCAGCCCTGTGTTGTCTGATGCTTCAACTGCTACCGTCAATCATGGAAGCACCGCCGTGCGAACCGTCTTCCAGGATTCATCCACACCAGAAGTGATGCCAAAATCACAACTGCCTCCCAACGAACCTCCCTTTTCCAATGATGCATTTGCCCCAGAGCTGTCCCAGCTCGTTACCCAGCACATACCTGGCGGTATCCCAAAGCAACCGTTTGACGAACCCTGTCAGCCTAGCTCCGCTGCGAGCACCGTCAACACCACCGCATTCGACGATGGTAGCACCCTGCAATCACTCGGAACCATAGCTTCCAGCTTTTCACCGGGTCAGTCACCAAAGTTGATCGATCTTTTACTGCCTGGTACCGATCTGAATGCGCCTTCTCCGGACTTCATGGACTATCCCCCTCCGCAATCGGATGTACCGTATCAGCCGGGGGGATATCGGCTGCCGGAAAATGCGATTGACGATGACGAGGACGTCGAAGAGATTGTCCGTCAGCCAGAATTCAACGCTGAAGCATGGATAATGCGGTTACCCTCACCCCCACCTTCGAGCCCTTCGAGCTCGTCGAGCTCATCTGATGGGTCGAGATTTGATCCCTTCCACATCATTTATCCACAGCCCGTAATCCATGCGGACAGTCCAGAAATGCTTATGCTTCGCTTTGACCGGCAAACATGCGGTATTTTGTCCATCAAAGACGGTCCTACGGAGAATCCATGGCGAACGCTGGTTTGGCCGTTGGCGCGAGACTCTCCTGCGCTATATCACGCCATCAGTTCGATGACGGCCTTCCATACTTCCAAAGAAAGGCCGGAACTGAGAGTGGAGGGTATGGAGCACATGAGGCGGAGCATTAGGTCGTTGGCTGTTGGTATCGAGAGTATGAGGACAGACATCGCACTGGCAACGACGTTGGTCTTGGCTTTCGCGGAATCCTGGGATCGCCACGTTTCCACCGGTATCGAGCATTTGCGTGGCGCCAGAGTCCTAGTCAATCAAGCTCTGATGAGGTATCGGCAGGGCAGTCTGTCCGATGACGATGAGACAACGCTCAAATTTCTGTTCAACACCTTCGTGTACATGGACGTTATTGCTCGTCTGACCTCGATCGATAACGATGAATCCAACGATTCCGACACCGTGCTCTGGTCCCCCTCCGGTTTCTTTACAGCGAACAACGAGATTGATCCCCTCATGGGTTGCGCAACGACGCTCTTCCCGCTCATAGGCCGTGTTGCCAACCTTATCCGACGAGTCCGAAAAAGTGACTGCAACTCCGTGGCGATCATCTCCCAGGCCATGGGGCTGAAGTCTGCCATCGAGGAATGGACACCTCCTCATTTCTTTGAACCACCGGAGGACCCCACGTCCGAGATTACCCATAGCATGCAAACCGCCGAGGCTTACCGTTGGGCGACATTACTGTATCTTCACCAAGCAGTTCCGGAGATCCCCTCGCCATGTGCCGCACAACTTGCGAAGAAAGTCCTCGTTTTCCTGGCCACGGTCCCGCCCAGCTCACGAGCTATCATCGTGCAGATCTACCCTCTGCTTGCCGCGGGCTGTGAGGCTTCCAGCATGGAGGATAGAGCGTGGGTAGAGGATCGGTGGGCAGCTATGGCGCAGAGGATGCTGATCGGCAACGTCGACCGATGCTGGGAGGTCATCAAGGAGGTCTGGGATCGTCGTGATGCATATGATGCCGAGATGGTTCAGCGGGAACAACGACAGTGTGCCTCCCGAGTCTCATCGGGGTACGCCCCGCTGATGGAGGGCATGAAGAGGAAGTTCCGCATCGAAGAGCAAGACATTGTCGGCTCATTGGAGTGGTCTGACCCGTTCGGCGGCGGTGATCGCAAAAGACGAGCCACGAACGGAGAGATGGGAATGCCAGCGCCGAATGGCCTGCATCAGCTACGGAACCAGTCGATCTACACAACCCCGAACGTCGGGTTCGAGAAGACTGTGCGAGGGAGACTGCACTGGGTAGGTGTCATGAAAGACTGGGATTGGGAAGGTAGGCTCAAGCCTCGACTCTGCTATTCCATCGTCTGCTAACCTGATGACAGTACTGCTCGGATGATCCAACGTTGCTGCTCATCCGATTCTCCCGTGCTTTGGAACTCTGCTCCGGAGCCAGGCTGGCTGCGTTATGGTAGACGAGACGTGTCGCTGAGGGGACTTTGGTCCGCCGCAGTGGACTGTCGGCTTTTCTCTGGACTGGACGTCTGGTGCTGCTTAGTCATATCGGTATTGTGTTTTACAGTGCGTCTGAGCGATGGTGTTCGGTGTTCCTAGGGGGGCTCACGACGGTATTCCGAAGGGGTCGACTTGCTGGGCGTTGGCAGATATAGGGCAGGTATGAAACAGGCAGGCGTTGCTGCTCACTATATACCACTACATATTACTACGGAGGTAATCGTACCAGTAAAGGGTTTCAGCTGCGGGAAGACAAGTCCTGGCATGTAACTTTGCATTGAGATTCGCGAACGATTCCCGAAGACGGTCAGCGAAGCCTTATCCAGTGCACCATGACACCGCAGGGTTGAGTGCCACAAACGGAACATATCAAAATATCATACCACGATAATTGGAGATGACTAGGGTACACGTGAAGAGTACTATTGCTTACTCAGGATCATGGACGGCGAGTACCACCTTACCAGAACTGGCAAAAGTTTCCCAGCACAACAGGACTAAATGTTACGGTTGGCCTTCGCAAAAGTTCACTGCACGCATCTGACCACACATGTCAGATGGTCTCACTAAAACCTCAGATGATCTTGACAGAGATTATTGAAAGATCATCTGACCTTCTGAAACATCTTAAGATCAACTGAGGTTCAATTTCTTTGAATATATTACTAATCAATTCACAATATATTAGTCCTAACTTAACCTCTAATACACAAACACACTAATGTATCTGAAATGCATTCTCAATATATTTCATATTGCTAACCCTAACTTCCTAATTCTAACCATCTAATCCCCTAACACTAATCCCTAATCACTAATTAGTTATGAATAGATTCTTCATGAATTTGTAATGAATTATTAATGAATTACACAGTCACAATTTCAATTTCTTGCTTGTTAGCTTCACAAAAAATCTTAAAGTTCAGAATTAGTGTAGGATCATCTGAGGTTTTAGTGAGACCATCCGACCTGCATCCGTCACGCATCTCCAGTCGCCGGCGGGTTGTTCGAAAACCGAACGTTATATTTTCAGCCTTACTCGCCCATTTCTTCTCCCCGGGGAGGTGCTCCATACCATGACACTATGCTGTTTCCAGACAACGGATCCTTCGATTGGGAGCCGAGAGCCCGCACCTACTGCTCAACTTCATGTGTAGTCCAACAAAGGGGAAGGTTATAGTGGGGATCGTAGAGCCTCAAGAGGCAATGGATGGACTTCCTAGATATATAGCGGACGGGCTGCAGATGTTCTTCTGCAATACATTTCGCTTCCGTAACCACTTGTGATTCTTGACATATCTCAGCCTCTTTCGCCCTCGACTTCCAAGAGGTAAGCAATCAAGCCTTCTTTCGTGACATGCACATTTTCCTCTCAATCGATGCTTTTCGATCATTCTCTTCCAACCAGGCTAACATCTCTCGTCCAGCAGCGATCCCCATCACCATCCGGACCTTCACCCCACAACTATGTCTTCCAAACCGGCGATGAGCCACTACGCCAAGGCTCAGTCATCGTACAAGCCACCTCTGATCGCCAACGAAAACGCCTTCCTCGGTGACGTCTACTCCTCGTATGTCCCACCTTTCCCGTCCTCCAGCTCCACCACTTTCCTCTCTTCTCACCCCATCACCCCCCCCCCCCCCCCCCGCGGCCCCACACCCCCCCCCGCCAACCCCCACAAAAACCCCCCCCCCCCCGGCAA
>JAABUY010000506.1_pt1 | contig 66607 bp, 65 predicted proteins | sample 5560271 | NCBI WGS metagenome assembly JAABUY01 (sample SAMN10711886, study PRJNA513374) | rock metagenome | isolation source: Antarctica rocks | place: Antarctica: Victoria Land, University Valley | reverse complement strand
GCGCGACGCCACCGTGGCACCTTGCACTGCAACAACCACAGCTCGACCAGTGACTCTATTAGCTCTGAAAGGCAAGCCTTCCAGGTTCCCAGCCTGCACCACGGGGAGGAAGAGTCTTTGCAGGCCGAGAGACATTATTACATTAAATATTTCTTAAGTCTTTGAAGCTGCATTAAATAGAGATATGATCTTTATTGAAAGAAAGTAGATATTTATGCTATACTATGTCATCTAGTAAAATCTCTAAATCATGTTGTCTATGAGCACATCTTGATTGAGAAAGTTACAAAAGAAGTAAAAAGAATGTTAACTGCAGTCAATGTAAACAGAATCTTCATTCAGTCTCTGACATTAATTCTACTTCACTTTATAAAAGCAGCTAGAACATCACTTCTCAATACTTTCACTTAATGAGACTGTATCTATTGACTCTCACTGACAGCAAACATCAAATGATTAAATGCACCATTAAAAGTTCAATAAATCATTTAAGAGTTTAACTAATCATTAATAGTAAATTTTATGAATTTAATGAATTACTTAAAAATTTATTTAAACAGAGACTTAATAAGTCTGTTAGCAATCATCTCTTAATTGAACACAAAGTTTATCTGAATCTGATTGTGCTTATATAGATTGTAAATATTGTAATAAAAGACATTAATGTACTTTAATTACTTATGTATATATGTATTCTTAATCAAGATCAAGATAGCTTGATTGTCTTCTTTAAGCTAAATAAATGAAGATACTTAATGAGCTTTGTTCTTTTAAATATTCATGCAATGTAAATTGACTTCAAGATATTTATCTATGTTTATATCTCTTAATATCTGTTCAAGTCAGATCTCAGTCTTCATACATATTGATATAATCATATATTTGATCTCAGTGATTAAAATAACAACAAACTTCTGCTTTTAACTTGTTCACAACACTGATTCATCTTTAAATATATAAATATACTTTAAAATTGATTTTTAATTTTACTTATTTAAAGCATAGTTAAAGTCAGAGTATTTAAGCATTATTTGACTCTCACTAAAGCTGTACATGATGTTGAGATTAATGATTGATCTTATATACTGCAGTAGTTTCTTAAGTGCATGTTCATGATGCTTCACAGAATTACTGAGATATTGATTTAATTAATTTAATGTAAAGATGATGTCTGATTAAATATGAATTGCTGTATACATTAAACTTTTAATTATCTGTTAATACTGTCTTTAATCTATTCTTTAATCAGTTAAGTCAGCAAAACAAAAAATGTCATATTTGTTAAATGAAATGCTGATAACTCTGTGTTTATTAGATTGCATATGAAGATTCTTTAGTATCTTGTTCATGTAATGAGTCTGATTTAGATGCAGAGTTCTCATTTTACAATTATATATGACTTAAATGCTAAGAATTTTCTGTATCTTTTTTAAGTTCTTAACTTTAAACACATTCACAAGAGCTTGCTTAAATCAGAAAATGTGTAATAGATTTGCTGAAGTTACAACAATATTATTTACATAAAGAAGCAGCATAATTCTTTTAATGTTATAAAGAAGAAGACAGAGATCAGTCTTGCTTTGATGAAAACTTAATTTAAGTAGTTTAATAATATATTGTTCATGTCAATTCTGTGCAGCTTGCTTAAGATCATAAAGACTGTGCAGTATGCATAGAATATAATTAGATGTGATATTGATTTTAGAAAAAGATGTTATATAGATTGTTTTTTTCAGAAAGAATTTCATAAAGACATTATTAACATTCACTTAATGGCACTCTAGATTCTTAAGTGCAATGATAGTCAGAAAGACTCACAGAATGTTAAACTTAATAGTGAGAATAAAGATATTCTTATAATTAACATTATATATTTATGAGAAGTCTCTTGTCACAAGTTTTATCTTAAGCTTATTTAAGAATCTGTCAGTGTTCAGCTTAAGTTTAAAGACTCATTTACTGATTACAATGTTGACTTTTCTTAATGATATAGTCTTTTCTTATATTTCATTTGTCATCAAGACTGTCAGCTTTACATAAATAATGTTCTTTCACATTTCTTCTCAGATTGAGTCTCTCACTGCTTCAGCATAGATGACAAGTGTTAGAATGTCAGATCTAATCATAGAGTCTTCTTTGTCTATAAAGAATGCTGTAAATGTCAGCATAATTCTTAATATTTTAATTAAGAACTCATTCACATCTTAATTATCATTGTTGTCATTTCTCTTTCATTTCAGAATCTTAATGCACAGAAAGATTCTGACTTCTTTAAGTATCATTATCTTAACTTAATCAATGTTGATCTTCTCATTTAATAACTCATCTAGATTGACTGCAGTCAACTTGATTTCATGTTGTTTATCTTAAGACTTATCAATCTTAATTATAATTAAGTCAGACTGCATCTTACTGTTCTAAATTATGAATGTCTGATCTGAAGCTGTGATCTTTACAATGATTAACTTCTTTTATAAACATTTAACAGATCTTCTGTTCAGAAGAACATTTAATATTTATCATTACAGTTTAAAATTAACAGTGTCTTTCTTCTTACTTTTAACAAACTTTACAGCATGATTCTTAATGATGTGCTTAAGATCTGAAGCTTAAAGCTAATACTGCTTTGTAATTTTCTCAATGTAATTTATGAAGACTTTTACTCATTCTTAATTCATAAACTTGTTGTGTCTATCTTTAGATAATAACTTAAGATCAATGTAGCTGTAGCATTTGCATTCTTATATATAGATATAATTAATGAATAACTTCACATTGATGAAAGCTTTCTTAAGAGTTGTTTGCTTGTCATTAATTAAGAAATTAGTTGCTGTTTAATTATAAAGATAAGCATCTGTCTATGCTGTCTATACTTAGAACTTTATTGACAGTTATATTTCTTTAATTATGATGTGCACTGAGTTCTCAGTGATTCAGATGACTCTTTTGACAATGTCATTCTGAATTGACATATAAAATATTATGTATTGCAGTGTAATGTTAAGAGACTTACATCAGTCATTTAGAATGAACTTTAACTTCATTTTATTGTTGCTTTATACAGCAAGAATCTTTGCATCAATTTGAAGTTTAATCTTTAACTGTCATTTTTGCAGTGTCTATGAGATCTTATTATGTTGCTTTAGTAATATTGTTTACATCTTTCAGAAGTAATTATCTACTATCTTCAGAAAGTACTGATATTCATTAAATAACAAGAATAATGAGTTATATATGTCAATAAAGACAAAAACAAGAATGTTAATCTTTCTTTTGCTTACAGTGTAATCTCACTTATTGATGAACTTAATCAGAGCACAAATCTTATATATATTCTTGTTGTTCTCAACAATGAGAATTGACTTTTCAAGAATTGTTATCTTGTAAAGATTACACAACTTCACAGAATTAAGATGAACAAATTATTAATATTAAAGTCTGTAAGTCTTGATCTTTTCATTTAATGACACAGTGTCAACATCTGAGAAGTTAGTCATAAGATTATGTTTATAAGTTTAAACATACAGACTTGCATCTAAAGCAGCAGCAGAGAAGATGATCTCTGAATGTAATGTATACACTGTAAATATCAAAATAAATTCATTAAAACTCTTTGCAATATACTTAACTATATAGACTCTGTCTTACTTTAATGCTTCTATTATAGTCTTGCTGTGCTTATTATACATTTAAAGACAGTGTTGATTAAAGCTTTTATGCAGTTTTATTTTGCACATCTGCTTTCTCAACAGAAGATTGATCTCAAGTTTAGATACATAAAATGTTGAACTCAGTCTTACAGAATTTTCTGACTTAACTTACATAATGATTACTTTACAATAATGAGAGTATAAATGTTCTTTTTTAACTTTAATTTGTTGACATCTCATTTATATAAGAAGATCACTGAAGAGTTAAAGTTAATCAGTTATGTATGAGAAGAATTCAGAGTCTGCAATTCATTTAGATTTAAGCATCTTACTGACAATCTTCTTAAATAAAGCAGTAATTTCATTGTTAATTTTCTCTTTCTCTTTAAATTTAAAAAAGAAGTCATTGTTGTTACTGTCATTAACTTCTGTATTAAAGACTCTGTATCTCTTTTCTTTTTCTTTATAAATTAATTTCTAATACAACTTAACTGCAGTCAATCTGCTTGTCTTCTTTTAAGTATCTTGCTTAACATCAGAAAGAAATTTGCAATCTTTAATGAAGTGAAAGTCATTGCAAAGAAAGCACTTAATAAAGCAATAAAAAGAATGATCACTATTTAAGCTAAATGATCTATAATAATGTTGCTTAATATCAGCTATGCAGTGATTTGATGAACTGCAATTCTAATTTATTAAACATTAATCTTCTTTCTGTTTATCTATTCACAAAACAATGACAGTCTTGTCAGTTTTAAGCTGTGTTTCTTTTTTCTGAAGCTTTTATAGATTTCTCTCAATGTCTAAATTATTCTAAGTGTTGATGACATTACAGATCACAACATACTCAATTAATAGTGCTTAAAGCAGTGTCTAAAATTGTCATTCTGATTTAAACAACTCAATTATGTCAGACTAAGTTGCAGCAATCTTTTTACTGAGTTTGCTTAAATAAATTCATACTTCTTTAATGAATACATTCTTTAACATTCTATACTCAACAAACTCTGTCAAATATTGTCTCTCAGTCATCTGCAGCTTCTCTTTATACTTAAACTTTAGTGTATTTCAAACATTCTTTATATTAATTTTGTTCATCAAATATTCTTAATTATCTGCATTCATGCAAATAATAAGTCAATATAAAGTCTTTACATCAGTTTTCTGACTTTCAAAGTCAAGACTGCTGAGAAAAAATGAGTCTAAGAATTCACTGATCAGCATATTGATTGCTAAGACTTCAACAACATTTTATAGATTTTCTTTTATCAGTCATCTTTTTATAAGAATGAATCATTGATTGCAGTTCTTGCAAGTAAGAATTAAGATGAGTTATTGTTTTGTAAAGAAGTCATTGAAGTTCATAATGATGATAGTTGACATATAGTATAAGAAGTGCATAAAGTAAAATAACAATGTATGCATTAAAAATAATATAAATAAAATAAATAAAAAGCTTTTGTATTTCTTGTTCTGTAAGACAGTAATGCTTATTCATCTTAATAATTTATATTAAGCTGCTGAAAAACAGTGCTCTCTGAGCAACTGTAAATGCTGATTTTTGTTGAGATTAATTTTTCATGAATCTTTTAAGTTAAATATACTCAGCTATTGCAAAATGCTGATTCTGCTAAAGTCAAATTTATTATAAATCTCAATAATTTGTTAGATATATAACTCACGATAGCTATGCTATTAGTGTGGTGCCACCTTTTAACAGGTTATGAGCCTAGATTAGTGCAGTTGTTCTTGTGTAAAACAGTGCCTAGGCTACCTCTGCTGGTGGTTCAAGTTTATGGTGAGAGAGTAAGCTCAAAGGTCATGAGTTTGAACCACTGTCTGTGCGCACTCTTTACACCTGCAGGTCAGTTGCAGGCTGATTGTGAGTTAGAGAGAGTGTTAGATATATAACTCACAATAGCTGTGGCTAAAAGTGTGGTGCCACCTTTTAACATAATTAATGATACTGTTAAAGCTGAATTGACTATAAATCTCAATAATTGATATATACAGCTGTCATCAGTGTGCTGATTCTGCTAAAGTTAAATTTATTATAAATCTTTTATGAATCTTAAAAGTCAACATACTCAGCTATTATCACACTAAAAGTATACACTTTCTCTAAAAAGCTTCTTGCTAACTTGAGCTCATAATTTATTGAAAGAAAGTAGATATTCATGCTATATTATGTCATTTAGTGAAATCTTTAAATTATGTTGTCTATGAGTACATCTTGATTGAGAGAGTTACAGAAGAAATAAAAAGAATGTTGACTGCAGTTAATGTAAATAGAGTCTTCACTCAGTTCTTGACATTAATTCTACTTTGCTTCATAGAAGCAGCTAGAACATTGCTTCTCAACAATCTTAAATATAAAGCTAAAAATTAATTAATTAACATGAACATTTCTTAATTAAGTTTGAAAAAATGCAATTTAACTTGTCATTATCTCATAATTAACTTAAGAAGCTGTTTATGACACTGTTGACTGATTAATAATAGTGAGTTTGTTCATTATTATAGAAATAGAGTTGAGCTTTATACTGAGAGATTGTAAATAATTAAAGACATTAATTAATAAATCAATTCTAATTCAATTTAAATTGCTGTCAGACATGTTACAATATAAAAGAGATAGAACTTTTCTTTATACAATATAGTATAAGAATTTATTTCTTTATTTTGTAGTCTTAACACTGAAGTAGCAATGAGCACTGAAGAGAAAGTGAACACATAATTTATGCATTATTGCATCAGAACTTTTACAACTAAAACATAAATTAAATCAGCTCAGACTGAAGCTTAAGTCTCAGAGCTGCTTAAAAGTGTGTTTTAAATCTTTGATGCTATTAGATGTAAATTAATCTGTAGAAAGTTGTCTCTATTTGTTTACACTATGTAGAGTATATATAGGAAATGATGACTAAGACATAAATAGGGGTGCTTAGTAAGAGATGAGTAAGCAATGATATCACAGAATGATGTAATCTTGCACCTTCAACAATAAGTTGGATTCTAAAACTATATACGAAGGTATGAATTGATAGATGAAAGAGTCGTGCTCACCAGCGTTTACATGGGAACCCGTACGCTACGAGGTGTGGCAGGGGAACTCTTCCACAACCCATGCCCGCTCGACCAGGCCCCCAAGTACATAGCACTGTAAACGAATGGGTCTACGTTGATAATATATCCGATACCTTGATCACCCCACCATCGATGTTAGACTTGGACTTCTTTTAACATTGATCAGGAGCCCGATCTGACTGACAAGCTGCCGGAAAACCTACAGCCAGAAACCTTGTCTCCTAGCAAATTCCATTCACAACAGCAACAGCACGGTATGTATGACCAGAGGCTGTAACATCGCCAGCCAGCTGCAGCGTAGTGAATCTGATGCTGTGTCTTGAAGTATTCTTGTCAACGTCAACGTCAACGTCAACGTCCACGTCCACGTCCGTATCGAGACTGATGCGTCGCGCGAGCTTCGGACTGGAAGGAACCGAACCTTTATCACCGAGCTTGGAAAACGCTGTTTGTACTCATAAAAGATTATTGCAGTTTTTGGTCTCGAGATGGCAATTATTAATATTGACACGTAAGTTACTCTCCGTCCTGGGTAGGGGTAAATGATGGATAAACACGCCCTCCGGCTGTGCCCTGCTAGTCCCAAATATTTATAGATCGGGGCGGTGGCCGAGTGGGCTACCTAGTAGTGCCGCCTATCGTTCGGCTTGTAACTATTGTAAGCACTCTATTATTGAATCAGGGGTCTGTCGCAGGCCGACTCCTGCGTTAGCATAAGGCGTCTCCGTAAGCGCTGGCTTGTGCGAGAGAGCAGAGGATAATTATAAAGTTAGCTGGCCCCAACGCTTTTCTTGTTTCTTATGTGAATAGCATCTCGTTGCTCGGAGTTTCGGAGTTTTGCAGAACGACAGGATTAATCACAGTAACAAAGCAGGTCTTCGGTGCAGATCATGCGCCGTAATTTCGGTGTTGCCCTTGTCTTTCTGGCCGGTAAGTGGACCAGACGAGACTCTTTGAAGCTGTATTTGCTTGGCGCTTACCCCATTGCGTAGGCCTCATTACCACTGCTAGCAGCGCCGCAGTACCGGCATCTACGTTCGTTCTCGATGGCGGCGACGGTAGCAATCTCACCTTCGCGCTCAACTTACCTTCAAATTCCGATGACCTGTACTTTCACATGTCCGGTCCTGTCGGCAACGACTGGATAGCCGTGGGTCTGGGGAAGGTGATGAAGGGCTCCCTCATGCTGATAACGTACGCGGCGGCGGATGGTCACAACGTTACCGTCAGCCCTCGGATCGGGTCCGACCATTCTGAGCCGACTTACACGAAGGACGTTTCTATAACTCTCCTACCCGGTTCGGGGCTCATGAACAATACCTACATTGTCAACGGAAAGTGCTCAGGCTGCCGCAAGTGGAAAGGCGATTCCATCGATCTCAAATCGAAGACTCAACCAATGATCTATGCGGTTGGGCCTAGCGACTACCTTCGGAGCAATGCGCCAGACGCCGGTATCCGGCGTCATGAGGAATTTGGTGAGTCTTGGAGCACGTATCATCCCTGAAACAAGATCTTTCTATATAGCGGGTTGAAAGACTGCATGCGCACAGTTGGAAGATACTTGTCTGATTCAGCTTAGGGCAATTTACCATGGACATGGTCCAAGCAACAGGAGCCGAGGGTGTACCTACCAATACCACGTCGATGAGCGGAGCAGCAATGGTGGGCGATGCTCGTGTAGATCACGGATACGGCAGTGCGTTCCACGCCCTGCTCATGGTTGGCACTTTCGTGATCCTCTTCCCGTTGGGCGTGCTGTGGCTGCGCGTCTTCGACAAAGTCATGTTGCATTGGTTGAATCAAGCCTTTGGTGTTTTACTGATCATAGTCGGAGCTGGGATTGGCATCTACATCGGTCTCATGTACAACAAGGTAAGTCTATCGAAGTCGTGACTTGTTTCATCGTCAAGCAACCCCTCAGCATATGGCCGTCTGCTCCTACTCAAAGATCTCAATCCATTCCTGATTAGCATATATGATTGAGTTGCTGACTCGAAGTCCTTACATGACAGTCGAAAAGCTTCAACTCCCCTCATCAGATCATTGGACTCATCGCCGTCCTGCTGGTTCTAGGTCAGATGACGCTCGGATTCTTCCACCATCGGACCTACAAGAGAACTCAACAGCCTACGGCAATGATAAAAATCCACCGTCATGCGGGTCCAGCTGTCATAACGGTTGGGATTATGAACGGTGCAATGTGAGACCTTCCAAATGCAGATCCTTACCCCTGAGTGCCCAGGTGCTCAGGCGTGCTCTTCCGCACTGGGCGTCAAAGTGACCTATAACATGACATGCTGATGCATAGCTTGCAGTGGGTTCAATTTCGCGAGCAAAACGCATCGGATCATCCCCTACTTCGTCGTTGCCATCATCGTCGCACTATTGATGAGCGGCGCTGTCATGTTGAAGAATCGCCGGCAAAGGCGAAAGAACGTTTACAGCACACCGGCAGCGCAGAATTTCCAGGAGGGCTACCTAAACGAACAGTATGGAAGCGCCATACCGCTGAGGGATACTGGAAACCCACCCGCTTATGCTCCACCTCACGGGATGGGTGGTAGGGGCTTCGCCTAGTATCAGGCGAAGCTGTCGACACTCGATCTGTCACCGAAGCAAATAATATCTTCCTCTCGTCATGTTGAGTCTCTTATGTGCAAGCATAGCCATGTCCTGGTTGGGGAGTTTGGGAAGGGCAAGATCTCTTGTATGTCTTTGGTCATTGAAATAAACCGTGCTGTTCAGAGATTGGGACTTTGAGCTGGTATCAAGCACCTGACTATTCGAATATTTGGTTCGAACTCGTAAGCAACCTGACGTCGAAGGGGCTTCGTTGTCCTTGTTTAAGGAGGTACTTTGTACTGTACAAAGTGCCTTACCTAAGGCTTGGCACTGGGGCGTCACTTCGGCAAAAAATTCTGCCCCTTTACTGCACGTATTCATTTGTATCCACCTACAGTGCAAATACTTTGGTCTATAACAAGAGCGTCTCTCCTGTACTTCTAGTCGTCGTCATCGTCGTCGATCTGTTCCAGTAAAGCAGCTCGAGCAACCTCGATTTCAATCGGTTTTCATTTCAACGTTCCGATCAGATCCTTCGACTGTGCTGTACTTGTACGGAGTACCATCAACCGTGAGCTCGACCGCAGCCTATCTCATCAACGAATTGTGAAGAACACCGTTTCCGCTTGACTTAGGCCCTGCATCGTTCCATTTGAGATTCACTGTCTGATAAGAAGCAATCATATACAAGTGAGTACTGCAACGCTGTGGTACCGCTACCTACAAATACCCCTACACGCCTAGGAAGTACTGGTACTCGTGCGAAAGGATTCGCACATAATGCGCTATACCTGATCGGGCAGACTACGTACATACCTGAAAGTCTCCCTGACGTGCTAACTCCCAGAAATGCCCCTCACTCGAACCTGCCCCACCTTCCGACTCTTTTCGACCCTTCCTCGCAACTCTTTCTCTTCCTCTTCCTCCTCTTCCATCCTCCAACACACCACTTCTTCCATCATATACAAGCCAGCAACAAGATCTTTCCACGCTTCACCAGTCGCAATGGCCATCAAGACCTATTTCGATTGCACCTGGCAGGGACCAGTGCTTGATTCCAAGCACCAACGCACCAATGAAGTTAAGGGTAAGAATTCTTTACATTTTTTGACTGTTCCAGACTCCGTTGAATGCCACCATCATAGAGTGCCTTCATTGAAGTCGAGACAAATTGGGAAGTGACTAACGAGGCCATCAGAACAATCCGGTCGTATCAACTTCATCCTTTACGACGATGTTGTTCCCAGAACCGCTGAAAACTTCCGTGCCCTCTGCACCGGCGAGAAGGGCTTCGGCTACGCTGGATCCAAGTTCCACCGCGTCATCCCTCAGTTCATGTTGCAGGGTGGTGACTTCACCCGCGGTAATGTGAGTACCTGCACTACATTCATTGACACCAAATACTGGGCTCGTCTGACTGGAATTTTGTAGGGCACCGGTGGGAAATCGATCTACGGCGAGAAATTTGCAGACGAGAACTTCCAGATAAAGCACACCAAGCCGGGTCTCCTCTCCATGGCCAACGCTGGACCAAACACGTAAGCTTTGATCGCCCTCACCGCCATGTTGGCGTCTACTGACGTCTTTCCAGAAACGGCTCACAATTTTTCATCACCACAGTCGTGACCAGCTGGCTCGATGGCAAGCACGTCGTCTTCGGCGAGGTTGCTGACGAGGAGTCACTGAGGATCGTCAAGTCTATCGAGGCAACCGGCAGCAGCTCGGGCAAGGTCGACTCTGCCAAGCCACCCACCATCACCTCCTCCGGTCAGCAGTAGAAGGCAACTGACAGCGTTGCTGGGTTCTCACAAGGGGCTGGAGAGGTCTTCTTAACATGCTAGCCAGATGCTCGGTCTGCTAGTGGTTCGGGCTGTCATCTTGTTCTAAAAGAGGCTTAGGATAGCTTCGGGGCTGCGTCAACAATAGAATCAAGCTATTACAGCATCATCTGCAGGCGGCCTCACCTCACTTCCTCATCATTAGTGATAGTAAGACAAATGCGTGAACCTCATAGTGATATAGCGTCACGACAGTTTACCACTCGTACTGAAGTAACTTCAATCACCCCGCCGCATTCCTGAGCAGCTTCTTGCCCCTCCTCCGCACCACTTGATCCAGGATCTCCCTGACCTGCTTACAACCGTCCACTCCCACCGCCAACATGCCCTCCAACCTCCCAATCTGCACCCTCGTCTCCATCACCAGCACACTCACCTTCTCCCCCGCCCCCAGCGTGCCCACCGTCAGGAACGGAAGCTCCTGTTCCTCCGTCCCGTTCAGATCCAGCAACGGATCCGCGCTCTCGTCGTTGCCCGCGTACGAAGACGTCGACCCCGCCGTACACGCCGCCACGTAATCCACCATGGGCACCCCCGCGTCGATCAGCGCCAACGTCGCCGCGTTCACGCACGCCGCCAGCAGCGACCCGTCCTGCGCCAGCACGTGCAGCCCGATGCGGATCGTCGAGTGCGGATACAGGTGCGCGAAGAGCGCGCCTTGGAAGGCGTCTGCTATGCTCGTTTGCATCTCTGTCGTGCGCCTGTAACACCCGCGCATCAGCACAGCACAGCACAGCACACCACGTCCCTTCCCTTCCGTTCTGTTTTCCATTGTTTGCCCGCTCTCGAGATCCCACGTCCATAAAGTAAAAACATAAACCAAAAGGGAACGCAAATGCAAAAGGAAGCGCACAATAGAAAGGAAGGAAAGAGACTGACTTATCCCCCCTTCCCCCAGCCCTCCTCTTCCGATCCACCCCGCTAAACCCCGCGACCCCGACCTCGACCTGCACCAGCGCCGCCGACCCGTCACGGTTGCGCCCCCCGCCACCGCCGCTGCCCTCCGACGGGCCCGTCACCGTGCACATTACTTTCGTGTTGCCCATCTCCAGGTACGAGGAGCCGTCGGCCGCCGCTTGCGTGGACATCTGGCCTGTCATTCGCCGTAGCTCGTTCCATCGCCGGCCGTCGAGCCGGAGGAGCGCTAGGGTGTAGGTTGATGTGTCGAGTGGCATTTTCAGGTATTGGGGTGGAGGTGGAGGGGGGGAGTGGAGGGAGAGGTGGAGGTGGAGGGGGGAGTGGATGAGGGAGGGAGGGATGGGGTGATGGGGGGATGGGATTGGTGGTCGTGGTTGTGGTCGTGGTGAGGGCCGCGATTTGGGCGACGGTTGTGGGTGTTAGTGAGTGTTTGCGGTGGGTGCAGGGTGTAGTGTTCGAGGACAGAAGAGAGGACTCGTTGGCGTGAAGGAAGCTAGCGGCGGGCGGGTCCGGTTGCAATGAGACGATTTGGCTCTCGATACAAAGTGGTACTCAGGAGATAGTGGTTGGAATCAATATTCAAGCGGTGATATTTATTGTTACCTTAAAACAGTGATATTTTCAACATGCAAAGAATCAGGCTGTGGCAGTACCTGGTCACTTTTGGCGTTGAGGTCGAGGAGGAAGCCTGGCCTCTTGGCGCGGCTCAAAGCTGCCCCTCGTTAGCCCCGCCATTGCCGCCGAACAATGCGATATGGGAGAGCAATGGGAAGCGACAAGCAGCGATGATGATCTAGAGATTACAAGTGTCGTAAGGAGAGATTTACGAGATATTGACGATTCCGTTGAGAGTACGTGTTTCGTTCCTTGGAGGGCACCAATTCCTGGTCTCGATGGACTTAAGCTAATCAGAAACTGTGTTCCTATAGAGGTTGTGAGCGAAAATTTGACAAGTCAAGCAGAAAGCAATGAAGATGAAGTCACCGCAGTTAGTCTGGAGCGAGAAAGATTGGCGCACAACGACGGCGAGAAGGTGGAATGGTCAGACGAAGATGGCGAGGCTGTCTATAACAAGTTTAAGAACCGTAAAGCTGTCAAGAGGAAACGTGCCGCAGCCAGTACACGCAAGGCCAAAGCGGTGGAGAAGGAGCGGACCGTAGGGAAAAGCAAGGGCAAGATACTGACGGGCAACAAGGGTTCGACGGCACAGCAGGACTACAGCGATGAGTCGGACGATGACCTTATGGAGTACACGCTGCCCAACTACTTGCAGACTCGAAAGGCAAATTTCGATAAAAGGATCGCCACTCTCAAACAAGCCGGTCTAAAGTTGCCGCCGGGTTACGAAGATGTAGAGTTTTCAGACGACGAAAGACTCGAACATCTTCTGGAAAGACCCGACTTTCCTTTGGCAAAGCCCTCCGCGCCCTACAAGGATGTCCAACTACCGTACTCACTTGGTGTCATTCCGGCTCCAATTGCCCAGTGGCTTCGAGATTACCAGGTTCAGGGTGTATCGTTCCTGCATGAGCTCTTCGTCTACCAGAAAGGCGGGATTCTAGGCGACGATATGGGCTTGGGGAAGACAGTGCAAGTCATTGCTTTCCTTACTGCCGCTTTTGGTAAGACCGGGGACGAGCGAGATGCCAAACGCATGCGCAAGTTGAGAAGGGCAGGCGCCTCATGGTACCCAAGGGTGTTGGTAGTATGCCCAGGAACTTTAATCGAGAATTGGAAGAACGAGTTCCAGAGGTGGGGCTGGTGGCACGTTGACGTCTACCACGGCGATACAAAGGAGGTTGCATTACAGGCAGCTACCACTGGTAGAACGGAGGTTATGATAACGACGTACACGACATACCGAATGAACAAGAGTGCCATCAATCTGATTGAGTGGGACTGTGTTGTTGCAGACGAGTGCCACGTCATCAAGGGGAGGAAATCGGAGACCACACAGGCGTTGAACGAGGTCAACGCTCTTTGTAGGATTGGTCTCACGGGAACTGCTATCCAGAACTCGTACGATGAGCTTTGGACCCTACTTAACTGGACGAACCCGGGCAGATTTGGGCCTATCTCCACTTGGAAAGCGAGTATAAGCGAGCCGTTGAAGATCGGACAGTCACACGATGCCACCATCCACCAGCTTAGCAAGGCGAGGAAGACCGCGAAGAAGCTCGCCGAAAACTTATTACCGGAATTCTTCCTACGGAGAATGAAGACATTGATTGCGGATCAGTTACCGAAGAAGAGTGATCGAGTCGTTTTTTGTCCGCTAACGGACACGCAAGCAGAAGCGTACGAGAATACTCTGAATGGTGACATTGTCCAGTACATCAAGACGTCCTCGGACCTTTGTGCGTGTGGCTCTAGGAAAAAGTCTGGGTGGTGCTGCAACGTGTACCTTCCCGAACCGTTGAGTGGAAAGTGGCAAAGCTTTGTCTTCCCAGCCATTCTCAATCTCCAGAAGCTGAGCAATCATCTTGCGATACTTATACCTCAAGGAACGGACCCAAAGGAGAAGCAAGACAAAGACTTGGAGATGTTGCAAGTTGCCTTGCCGGACCAATGGAGAGAGCTCTATAGGAATCGAGACTCTATTCTCAATTACTCGAACCCGGAATTCTGCGGGAAATGGAAAATCTTGAAGAAGCTCTTGCGGTTCTGGCACGGTAACGGCGATAAAGTCCTTGTCTTCTCGCACAGCGTAAGGGTCCTCAAAATGTTTCAGATGCTCTTCAACCATACGAGCTACAACGTGAGCTATCTTGACGGCGCGATGAGCTATGAGGACCGGGCTAAGACGGTGGACGACTTCAACAGCGATCCTGCACAGTTTGTCTTCCTCATCTCGACCAAGGCCGGTGGTGTCGGCTTGAACATCACATCTGCTAACAAGGTCGTCATCGTTGACCCCAATTGGAATCCAAGTTACGACCTGCAGGCTCAAGACAGGGCGTATCGAATCGGTCAGGTACGAGACGTTGAGGTCTTTCGACTAGTATCTGCGGGCACGATCGAAGAGATTGTATATGCCCGCCAGATTTACAAGCAGCAGCAGGCTAACATCGCTTATACTGCTTCTACTGAGCGCCGTTACTTCAAAGGAGTACAAGAGCGAAAAGAGCAAAAAGGGGAGATATTTGGCCTGGTGAATCTGTTCGCATACCAACACGACAACATGGTTCTGAAGGATATTGTCAATAAGACTAATGTCGCAGAGTCGAAGGCTGGGGTGGCGGTGGTAGGGCTTGACATTGATGAGGTCTCCGACGACGAGGGAGATCCTCTGGCCGGAGAAGACCAGGACAGTGCCATGAGTCAACTAGCGGCATTGGTCAGAGGCGAGGACAAGCCGACGACCCGCAGAAAGGCGAGCAAGAAGAGCGACCCGGTGCAGGCAATACTCGCCGGAGCAGGAGTGGAGTATACGCACGAGAACTCAGAGGTCATTGGATCTTCGAAAGTTGAAGCACGACTAAGCAGACGAGCGGAGGAAGCAGGCAACGACCTCGACATGGCGGAGCAGTACGTGTTTGGCAGAAGTCAGGATGATGCTGTGAAGGCCGGTGGTGGGGACGGACTTCAGTACCGTTATCGTCCGCCGCAAGAAGTGATGAAAAGGCAATTTTGCACGATGGCGAAGACCTTTGGATTCCGCGACGCGACGGAGTTTGCATTGGTCGTTGAGGGATGGACGCAGGCGCAGAGACGAAACTGCTTAGAAAAATTCTACCGCTTGAGGAGGGAGAAGCTGGTACCAGTCGACACAGATATGGCCTCTGGAAGAGGGAGCCCCCGAGAGACCTAGTTTACTTGCACTGCCAGACGACCAACAATATCAATTCCATCTCTTTCGCAGCCAGTGGGCCACTCATTGTCTCACCAACCATATCAGAACCGGGCCACAAGTCAAGCTTGAACTTTGGCACTCCATCACAGATCATATTGACTAGGACAGCCTGCCTAAAGTCCCAACGCAGAGCTGGTCAAACAAGATAGTTATGCTATAATATACCACTACTCCAAATTATAGGAGAATGAAATAAAATATACATACACACACACACATACACGGTTTCCTCTCGTCCTGATACAACGCATTGATGATCTCGCAACCCGATAGCATTACATGAAGCTGCAGTGCGAGTTCCAGTAGAGCGTGAATGGTCTGGACGAGCCCTGCCTCATCGCCGAGTGAGATGAAACGGTGTGTGTAGATATGAAATATGAAGATAGTCTCCCCATCAAGTGAAAGTTGGCCTTACATGACATCATTGGTGAGGATTAGACCGGCAGGAACCTTGAATGGGGCATTGTAAGGTAGATATATGAACATTTCTTCGTGCTGGACGGTTCGGGTCCGACACAATGTTCTTTGATGTTTTGTGTTTTGATGTTTTGTCTGGGAGGCTCCATGGGACCATTAGCATTGGCAGCCAATCAAAACCTTGGATGGGCTATCTACTTTAGGTACCGAAGCCAAGCGCCGCTAATGTGTTCTCGAGTCTTTCAGGAGATCGACGGCGCGCATACAAATACATACAAATTCCCTAAGGTAACATAGAAGAACGCACACTGGCTTTCTCGACGCAGGTGCTTGTTCAATGTCGCTGGAGTTCGACTGTTGCTTTTACCCATACATTCCTTAAGTGCTGCGGTTGCATCCTAAACGATCCTTCCGATTTACCATCCAGCTTGCTCCCTTTACGTTCATTGTCTCACCTCTGTCGCACCCGTCACTTTAATGCCTTGAAGACCTCGGTCGACCTCTCTTCTTACCTATTCTTACTCGACCATGACTTACTGATCTAGACGTTGAAGCTCGTACGAGCGCATCATGAATGGCCGTTCAGGAACCCTGTCGCCGGTGTCGGTGGCAGGCAGTGAGTGGTCGGGCATTTCACGGTACCAATCGATCAATACGGCAGATTCTGTATACTCACCCTCAATACCATCAACACGTGGCGCACTTGCTACACCTCCAATATCAGGCTCGTTGAACGCTGCGGATGGAAGCCTGCTTAACGGCATGATTCGCAGGCCTAGCGATAGTCCAGGAAACTCTTCACCACCAAGCTCGGTCGCGCGATCGAGCAATGCGATGAGTTTGTCGGAACTACAGACCAAGAAGGCTCTGATGATGGAAGAAGCGCTGTCGGCACACTACATAATACTCAAGAGATATTTGGCGCCATCGTTAAGGGATGATAAGGGTAACCCGAAAGTCCCTCGAGCGCGGGACAAACTCTTGCGATTGTCGGCGGTGCAGTTCCAGGAGCTGAGTACGGACGTGTACGACGAGCTAATGCGAAGGCAAAACTCCGCGAGCCAAAGTAAGCCTGACGCCGGAAACACACCGAATGAGGTTCCAGCCTTCCTCCCACCCAAGGAGAACTTCCACCCGAAACGTAACCAGGCGCGGCGAAAGCTATCGACCCTCCCGCCTCCTCGCTTTCGCGATCTAGCCACCGACGTCTTCTATGAGCTGGAGCGCAGATTTCCGCGGTTCGGAGGAGGGGGAATCGAGCGAGTTGGCAGTCCCGCTAGTATGAAAGGTCCACCGAGTCGGAGCGGCACACCGACGGGTATGCGACCAGGGTCTCGTAGTCAAGTCCCACCACCTCGAGGGCCTGGAAGGCCACCTCAGGCGTTCCCAGCCAGGGACGGCTCTCTTGGAGGATCGCCACCCGTTGGCTTGGGCGTCCCTGGCGCATCTGGGCTTGAATCTAATTTCGGCAGGCCGCAGCCAAAAAGCTTTCAGAGCAACACGATCGTCCCGAACAAGAGCACCCTTGTTGAGGATGATGATGATCTAAGTGGCCTAGACGAGGATGACGACAATCGGAGCGATGCCTTTGGCTTAGAAGGAGCTGGGGCAGGGCTTGGAAGTCGAAGGAACACTGACACGACGAGCCGGAGCGTGGCGGTTTCGGAGAGGGACAAGAAGACCATTGCCGATTATCAGGTGCAAATTGGCCAGCTACAGGGGAAGCTTGAAGAATTGGAAAGCCAGATGCGGCGGAAAGACGCTGAGCTGAGCAAGCTTCAAGAGGGCGAGAAAGACCGAGGCAGTGTAAGTGTGTTTTGATGTTGTGTGGAAGCTGTTACGCCGAAATATGTACTAACGTTTCATCCACTTTAGTCCTTGAGCTCGGAACGCAGGGAATGGTTAGATCTAAGAACGAGTCTCGAAAGCAAGCTCAATGATGCTCTCAGTCTGAACTCGTCCCTACACTTGGAACTGGACAAAGTTAGGAGCGACCACTCCAGAACAGAGCGAGATCTCCGCGTACAGATGGACAAGGCATCTAACCAGGGTAGTGCTGGTGGCGAGTGGAAAACGCGCTGCGAAAGCCTTGAAAGAGACAACCAAACCCTGAAGACAGAGCTCCGAGAGCAACAACAGGTGACGAACGAAGTGAGGCAAGAAGCCTCCGCGTTCTTGAAGGAGATGAAAGCAATTTCCGATCGCAGCAGTCAGTCATGGGAGCGAGAAGAGCAGCTCGTTCATCAGGTTCATAGGCTTGAAGAGGAGGTCAAGGACTGGAAGAGTAGGTACGCAAGGACCAAGACGCAACTTCGGACTCTACGGGCTTCATCCATGGGCGTGTCGATACAGCAACCTGACGCTGGCCAGTATGCCAAGGATGGCGGTCTGACGAGTTTGGATGGCCTCGTCAGGGATGTACATGTGACGAAGTTCCAGATTGCCATCGACGAGCTGCTCCGGACCGCGAGAGTCAAGGAGCCGGCGTCTGTGTTGGATCACATGAAGGCTGTGGTAATCAGTGTGAGGCACGTGACGCAGGACATGGGCGACTTGGCTTCCAATGAGGATGGAATGGCGCAACGACGGCAAGCGCTCAAGACGAGAGTATCCGCTACCGCCAACAATCTCATCACAGCGTCAAAGAATTTTGCGGCCTCCAACGGACTTTCCCCTGTGTCACTGCTGGATGCAGCCGCATCTCACCTCACTTCAGCCGTGGTAGAGCTTATTCGACTCGTCAAGATCAGACCGACACCTGACGAGCTCGAGGAAAATGATGATGGGAGTCAACGGGCTGAATCATCAGGATACTTCAGCCTACAACCAGGTCGAAACAGCGGTGGGGAATCTGTCTATAGTTCCATGACCTCACCACGTGCTTCATCAGTGCGCACGAAGAGCCATGGGAGCAAGTTATGGGCTGAACGTCAATCTACGTCGACGAACGGTCTGTCCAACGGGAACGGCTTGGGACTCTCGATGAAAATGGGGTTTGGACTGCGGAAACAAGACAGCGAGATCGAGGAGCTCAAGGTATGGCAGCAGACATTCCCTTCCATCACCCCCGCGCCGTTCATCCCGCTAAACGTAAACGTTTCAGTTCTACCTCGAAAGCCAGACGGAGGGACTCGTCCACTCAATCCAATCACTTGTCGGCAGCGTCCGAGCTGACGATGGCGTGACCATCATCAGGGACCACACCACCGACATCGCCACCTTGGTAGGCAAGGTGTTGTCATCTACCGACGCCGCCATCAACCGAGCCGGGAACGAGTCGCTTCGAGACGGAGCGGAGCCGATCATGCGTACCCTTTCCGACTGCCGAAGCCGGCTCCTCGAGGCGAACGCCGAGAGCACGACCATCAAGGATGCGGCCAAGCTGAAAGACCTCAACAACCGGCTGCCGCCCACGGCGTTTGAGATCGCGCGGGAGACGAAGGAGCTCGTGCACAGGGTCGAGCAGATCTATAACGAGGCGGCGGATGACGATGACTTCCGATGAGATTCGCGTCTGATGACCATTTATTCCATATGTTTCTTGCCTTCTTTCTCAAGGAGAGACTTTCTTGCATGTTTTTTGGCGGTCGCATTTATCGTTGGCATACTCTGGAGTATGATTTCATTCGCAATGGGATTACGTCCCTTTATGTTTTGGGGGCTCACTTAGGGCATAGGAAATGGTGGACCATATTCGAAACATATCATTCAATCTCATAGACGCTTGTCGAGAAACCTCCGGCCTCGAAATTGGTCGATTACGCTACCAGGGCATTAAAGACGATCCGGCGGATTCCGTAGGAGAACTATACACGCTAGACCCTTATTCAATCTAGTTGAGCGTGGTGCCACGGATGTCCATCGCCCAATGTCCAATCGCAGCAGCGATTCCTCTTTAGGTAACTTAACGTTATTGCCCTTATCTAGTTAGGTAAGTAATATGTACCTCGGTACCTATACCGATTGCCCCCTTAACCTGTTCGAGTCTACTTGACGGCAACACAGTTCTACAGATCTTCGTTTCCTTCTCCTCCTCCTTCTCCATCTGCCTCGTTCGCTGGGCGTCTGGATAGTAGGAACAATGGCATTCCCAACGGCACTCCCAACGGCAATGCTCTGGGCTCTCAGTACGGAGTTTTGGGCCAAATATCTCAAGTTCAGGGGATATTGTTGAGCTCTCTGTGTCGGTTACTGTTCTTATCTTACTTATCGTATCCCACATCACTGAGGGTCTCAACCTAGCAAGACCCCTCTACGAGCTAAATTTTCTAGCCCTCCTTCGGCTCTAATCAGCACAAAAGCCAAGAGATAAGGAAGAGAAAGATGCGCTCTTTCTCATTTTGCTCCCAGGTCTCACTCTCTCTCATTTGCCTTTAGTACCTACCTCAAGCCCCAGGAATGGTACAATTGTCATTGTATCACTGACCCGGGATCCTGTCTCCTCTTTGTGTTACTTGATTCTACCTGCATGTTCCCGACAGCGCGTCTGACATACATCTTGACCGACTGGTTACTGCACCGTGCGCTTAAGAGAACTCCATCTCACGCGACCACCAAGAAAAACAAAGTAACGATGGGGCATGCGGACTACGATGTCGAGACAGGTTCGCCCAATGGCACGGAGAAAGTTCGATCGTTCGAGGACGACACAGGCGCCGTGCCGGCGGAGAGCTTCGAAGTCGGCGACAGTTGGTATGCGCGAACCCAGCGCTTCGCTGGCCGGTTCAAGATTGAGCAGCGGGGCATTGAAAGGGTGCCGGAGCACGAGCGCACGGATAGCAGCTTAATGAAAGTGGGGACTATGGTGAGGCATACAGCGTGCCTAGAACGTGACCATGATCGTGGATGTGGACGCTGATACTGTGCGCTCGAAAGTGGCTTGCTGCCAACATGGTCGTCTCCTCCTTCGCCATTGGCGCCTTGGCGGTCATGGTGTTTCAATTGAGTTTCGTGGACTCGTTCTTGACGATCCTGTTCATCAATATCTTGGCAATCATACCCGTCTGCTTCTTCTCCACTTTCGGACCAAGGTTCGGGTTGCGCCAGATGGTTCTGTCGAGGTTCTACTTCGGATACTATGGGGTCAAGATCAGTAGGTCCTCTCTTGCATAAAGAGGCTCAAGTTCGGGCTGATTCATCGTTCAGTTGCGATCTTCAACATCCTTGCGTGCGTCGGCTGGTCGGCCATCAATGTCATCGTTGGCGCCCAATTGCTGAATGCGGTGAACAACGATGTTCCAGGATATGCGGGCATCATCATCATCGCGGCGGCGACCTTTATCGTGACACTGTTCGGCTACAAGGTCGTCCACGCGTACGAGTTCTGGAGCTGGGTGCCGTGCTTCATCACCTTCTTGATCGTCCTCGGCGAGTTTGCCCATTCCGGCAAGTTCTCAAACCTGCCAATGGGCGCCGGCTCGTCGGAAGCCGGGTCCATCCTCTCCTTCGCCGCGTCGGTGTACGGGTTCGGCACCGGATGGACGAGTCTTGCAGCAGACTACGCCGTCTATCAACCCGCCAATTCATCGCGCGTCAAGGTTTTCGCATGGACGTTTGCCGGTCTCATCTTTCCGCTTTGTTTCACCCAGATGCTCGGCCTCGCCGTCGCGACCGCCTCGGTCAACACGCCAGAATACCTAGACGGCTATCACCACTCTGGCATCGGTGGATTACTGGCTGCCGTACTGTTCCCGAATCTCGGTCGTTTCGGTCAATTCTGTCTGGTTCTGCTCGCCCTGTCGATTATTGGAAACAACTGCCCGAACATATACTCCCTGACGTTCAGCCTACAAGTTCTGGGCCGCTGGACTCAGCGCATCCCCCGATTCATTTGGACGTTCGTCGGCACGCTCGTCTACTGCGCCATCGCCATCCCGGGCTACTCGCACTTTGCATCCGTGCTCGAAAACTTCATGTTGGTCATCGTACGCATCCCCTGTCCTCTCCTCTCCCTCCCCCTTCGCTGTAGTCTCTCCCTCAAAGCAAACCCTATGCCCCTTACCTCTCCCATCACATCCACACCACACCAACTAACACCTCTCCCCTCCGCAGGGCTACTGGCTCGCCATCTACGAAGGCATCTCCCTCAGCGAACACTTCATCTTCAAGCGCGGCTACCTCGGCTACCACGTCGAGATCTACAACCAGCCCTCCAAGCTGCCGCCCGGCATCGCCGCCATCACCGCCTTCTGCTTTGGCGTCATGGGTGCCATCCTGGGCATGGCTCAGGTTTGGTTCATCGGCCCCGTCGGAAGCCGGATCGGTTTGCCTGGGTATGGAGGCGACGTCGGCTTCGAGCTGGCCTTTGCGTTTAGCGCCATCAGTTATGTTTGCTTGCGGACGGTCGAGGCGCGGTATTTTAGGAGGTGACGCCACTGGGGCTTTTTGTTTTCGTGCGTGTGTCGAGATGAGATGCTGGTGGTTGTTGGGGCGGGTTGAGGATGGGAAGTGGGGATCGTGAGCACTCGGGTTGGTTTGTCTAGGCATATATGTATGGCGAATTGAAACTCCCAACTGTTCCCAATGATTTGTCGAACTCTTACTTTTCTTGACGGCTCTAAATCTACTCTTCCCCATCCCCAATTCTGCAGCCGCAACCTACCTACTCGACCCAACCACCGTCCGCGAACAAAGACACCAACATCAACATCGACATCAACATCAACACCAACACCAACCCCTGTTATCGGTGACGGGAGGGGACGAGACGGACTGCTACACGTATCCCAATCATGTGAAAGAAATAGTCCTGGAGCGGTGCGTGCGTGCGTGCCTACTTGTGCCAGCCAGCCTCAGGCTCAACGGACCAAGCACCTCTCCTCTCCTCTCCTCTTCTCTCCATCCCTCCTAGCCCACCCAGAACAGCCACCAGCGAGATCCCCTCAAAAACACGCCCCACTACACAGCCTGCACGCACACAGGCTTGAATCAGAGCACCCCACCCCAAGGCAAGGCAAGTTATTTATTCATCCATCTAGGTAGGTAGTTCGTATTTCGTATTTCGACTCGGTCTTTTCTACGCGACGCATGGCATGCCTGCAAGCTAGCTCCACTCACTCACTCCCAACCAGCACCCGAAATAAAACAAATCAAACCGCAAAGTAGAACGGAGACTTGCGATCCCCAGGGGCCGCTCCGGCGCACGGAAAGCAAGTAACGTAACTAAACCGGATCAAGCGGCCCAGATCCACGACGGGACGCCGCTGTGCTGTGCTGTCACGCAAATTCGCTAGCCCACCACACCCCACAACACCCCACCCAATTCCACCTTCCCCCATCACTACCCCAACAGATCCTCCAACCCGCCACCCAACGTCGGCGCCGGCGTCGGCTGCTGTCCACCTCCCCTACCCAGCCCCAGACCCGTTCCTGGCCCCTGCACCGATCTCGTATTGTGCGTCTGCGACTGCGAAGCAGCAGCCGCGCCCCAGATCCCCGCGCTGGCCTTCTCCTTGGCCAAGCTGGCCAGATTGGCGCCCTGGCTCGTCGAGGAGGGGCCGCCGACTTTCTTGATGCCGGCCGTGGCGCTGGCGGTGGACCAGAGGGAGCCGAATGCATCTGCGCCTCCTCCTGCTCCTCCTGCTGATGATGATGAGGTCGAGGGAGCGGGTTTCGCGGTTGCGGTCGAGGTGAGGGTCGAGGTTAAGGTGGTTGGTTGTGGAGGTTGGGAGTCGGGGGAGCCGACTTGGACGGAGGTGAAGTAGTTGGGTTGCGGGGCTTGGTAGCCGGTTGGACGGGGTGGTTGTCGTTGTTGCTGTTGTTGTTGTTGCTGTTGCGGTTGTTGTTGGAGGGGTGGTGGGGCGGCGGAGAAGGTGGATGTGGAGGGTGCGGGGGTTATGGATGAGAAGCCGGCGAGGTCGTTGAGGTTAGCTCCTTGGACGCCTGCGACGGCTTTGGGGGCTGCGAATTGGGTGGTGGTTGTTATGTTTGAGGTGGCCGTTGGTGGTGGCAGGCCCTGAATAGAGGGTTTGGCGGAGTTTTGTGCTGTAGGAGTGGCGGATTGGAAATCGTCGAAGTCGTCATCGTCCGCGCCTCCGGTCTGCTGCGTGCCGAAGCCGTTGTCTAGACCACTACCGCTCGTCTTCTTGCCATTTGTAGGTGCTGCCAGTGCAGGACCGCTAGCTATGTCCTCATCTCCGAATGAGAAGAGGTCGACCTCTGGTTCCTTCGCCTTGGGCTTTGACTTTTCCGTCTTTCCCGCTTCTCTCCGTGAACTCGATGCTGCCGGAGGATGGTCGGCTTTCCGACGCGCAGAAGATGTTGCGGCGCCTTCATCGTACTCGTCATACTCTTCGAATCGATCTCTCCTGTTGCCTGGATCTTGGAAGCCTCCGGTATTCCCGCCGAAACCACCACCATCGCCGTACACCCCTCCACTGTACCCTCCATATCCGCCGGCGTCTTCACTACCGAAGCCACCATATCTGCTACCGCTCGACATGCCTCCACTCATACCCGGTCCCCCTTCAACTCCCCCAAACTTGTTTCTGTTCGATCGTGCTTTCTTCCTCTCCGCTCGGATCCGGTCAACGTCGCTCAACAGCTCCGCCAGTTCTTTTGCCCGGTTTCGCACATTAACACCCTGATCTTTGCCGTTCTGATCAATGTAATGGAATTGCCGTAGCATTTTCAATAGGGATAGGTGGGAGCGCGCATCGTCAATGACTCGTTCGGAGCCATTTTTGATCAGAAACTCGAGGAGTTGAAGACCCTAAGCGATCAATCAGTATGCCCTTCGACGGAGAACCCACGGCAATTCTGACTGACCTTGTAGATCTGCCGCCATTCCTCCGCCGCTTTCTCGGTAAAGCGCTTGTAAATCATAGGCATGATCTCATTGAGCAATTGGCTAGAATTCCCTTCTCAGCAGCGACACTGGACGTGTCCAGAATGCGGACATACTAGCTATACGTCGCATTGGCAATCTCCTGCATCAGCGTCGAAGATGCCCCCCACGGCTCGTTGTTCGTAGCTTCTCGAACCTGTCGAGCCCCTTGTCAGATCCCGCCGTCGTCGAAGCGGATTGCCAAGGTCTTTGAATACCTTCGACTCCATTTCCGTGTAGTTCATAACCGCTGTGAAGGAACAGTGAGCTCCTCACGAGATCGAATTTGGCCCAATCCCCTCCTGATCGGCAAGCTTACCATTCTGCACTTTCCTCACCCCGGCTTTCAGGTCGTACAGTGTCAGGTTGGACACCTGGTCTTTGAGACTGTTGAAGTCCATGATCGTGAGTACGTGGGCGAGTGTAAGGTACGGTGGGGGGAACGGTGAGATTGGTGGGTCGGTGTTGGGAACTTGATAAGTTCGTGGTTGATTTCATGGAATGCTTCGGTGGGCCAAAGGTGACAAACATGCAATTTAAGGAGAACAGCTGTCCCCTTTTGCATTTACTACTCGCATTCAAATTTTGGCAGGATTTTCTATGCTTATTAGACATGGACTCAATAAGGTCTGCTCCAGCCTTTTGTGAATAGCATAGCCGTCAAGGTACTGGATCCCCCACACGTGCTTCTACTCGGATAGTCTAGGGTCGTAGCGATGCGGTTGTGGTTGAGGGATGGAGGTGGTCCAAGGCATGGAAACACTTCTGCAGTATTAGAGTCTTCAAAAATTTCACAAGTCCAACATCTTACGAACCCACATACAATCGCATCTTACACTCTCCTTGATTCGTTGCCATCTACACTACTAGCAGAGCCAAGAGCTAAGGGCATGCCATGCTCGCATGCTCTCTCGACCCATCCAAGCTCCTTTCCAACCAATCCGTCGGAATACAAAAGAAAACATCAGCTATGCTGATGACGTTGACAGTACTGAAACGCTAAGTCGTCAAATTCATCTAATAACACGTGTCTCGATCTGTGAGAAAGCGAATGTAACGATGTACGATGTCGTTCCGTGCGGATGCCTGTTCTGCAAGCTGGGATCTCCCAAACCATGATTGAATGTAGGATATCGATAGGGAAGACAAGGTAGAGTCAGGAGCGAGCACTCTGGTAGATCTTTGCTATCGTCCTTTCCCGTCATTCTCCCCTGTTCCTGCCTCGGTAGTACTATGCTTTCTCGAACCTCCCGAGTCACCGCTTTCCCTCCGAAACCCACCAGAAGGGTTGGCCAGAGTCGGTGTGCTCATCTGACTTCCGTGCTTTTTCCCATCATAGTGCATGACATGCGGTGGTGTCTGGCCGGCCTGCGTGCCCAATAAATGTTGAGGATATGGGTTTAAATCCTTCGAGCTCGTCGAAAAGGTGGATACCATAGGTGGATGCTTTTCGCCGCCGACGTTGCTACCGTTGCTGGACTGGGAAGAATGTCCTCCGAGCACATTCGGCCGCTGGGGATCTGCTTGTGTGGGCGTTGTTGCCGAGTCTGGAGCGGCGGACATGGGACTCAGAAACCCGCTTTCGGTTGAGGTGGCAAGCTCGCCGTTCAAAGAGGTCCACCCACCTTCGATATGTCGCAACAGCCTAACGTATTCTTCGGGCACTAACCCTGATTCGCCGGTCTTTGGATCCTCGGCTACAAGCCAGCCATGTCCATGTCGATATGATACCCAGATCACCTGTCCTTCAACGAGTGGAAGCTCGTTCTCATTCTCGCGCGCAAAGTCAAAGAGTGCCACTGCCTTGCCGTGCATTTCCTCGTCTGGTGAAGCGATAGTAAACTGATAGTCCCGAGAATAACGGGATTGGTTGTCTCGATAGTCAACTTCCGAATCGTCATCGTCATCAGAACCTTCGAGTGGATTATCCGGGTCAGGATGTTCGGGGACATCTCTTTGACTGTAAGATCGATTGGGTAACGTCGCGGCAAAGTGTGAGTCCCGTTGCCCCGGCACGTTGTATGTATTAGGAGCAAGTGTAGAGTGTCGAGCTTGCTCTGGCGGATACGTGACAAGTTCACCACCTGGACCATTTGCCGTGTCGTCTGCGCTGTTGACGTAGTAAGTCTCACTGCCGTCACCATTCGTTCCCGTAAAAAAGCCTCGATCCCCCTCGTAGTTGGACGACACCGTCACATCTGATTTGCCTTGGGTTCGCCCTCTTGCCGGACTCCTGCCCCGTCCTCTCCCACTTCGGAAGTGACCCCAAGCCGACTTCGACTTTTTATGTTTGGAGCTTACGACTACCGGGCTGTGTAAGTCCTCATCTTCGCTGTACGGTGGTCCATCTCCATACGCCATCTGAGGTAGTTGTTGGGTTCCGAAAAATCCATCCCCACCCCACGGGCCTGCCGACCATTGGCCTCCTGAAGTATCCCACGACGACGGAGCAGGATCTGAGAGTCTTCGCTGCTCACTCACAGGCGTAGAGAGTCCAGAGGTAGGACCGGATGGCTCGGCTGGAGGGCCGTAATGCAAAGGATGCAGGGTTGGATATGCGAAGTCGCGGACTGTTGCGTACGGGAGACTTGAATGAAAGACTGGAAAGACATGTGAAGGCGGTCGTGAACGGTTCTGGGAGACATTAGAAGTGGTCGAATAGGATGACATTCTATTTTTCGCATAAGATGGCGGTCTTTGTGGGTTGGAGCGTTTTGTCGACGGGTTGGTGATCAGTGGTGGTAGCGCAGAGAGGTTTGCATTCGCGGATGGGGATTGTGTCCGGTGAGCGGAGGTGGAGGGAGAAGACGAGGGCGACAGCACGGCAGTCATGTTGATTTAAGAGGTAGCTGTACTTTGAGGATCCAACAAACGTCAGCGCCAACTCGTAAGCTATAACTCGACCGTCAGACCACGGGCCAGCAAATCGCAAAATAGGAACCCGTAACACAACAAATGTGTAGGTGCACACAGCAGCAAAATGATTCTGATACAGTGATGGAATGTCTGAGCCACGGTCTGCTAACAGGTGAACCGTGGCGGAAGGACCTACGTGGATTTTGGATCTGTCCGCAGGGTGGCTTATGGTTCTTGATGAAACGTTGGAAAGTCATGCAATAACGTCCGGATATATGTTTCGGCTCCGCGACTATGATCTTCTGTACGCCCTGTAGCTTCTAACAGCCTCGTGATACGGCTGAAGCTGTGGTTCTGGCTGTCCCGCTGAATACGGATGTGGAGATATCCTTTGGCCGTCACTCGAGATGCGCAACAATTCTCCCTTCGTCGCAGATCACCTCAGCTTTCATGTGGAGAAGTTCCAAGGAGGGCAAGCGAAGGAGGTTGTTCGACGACGCCGCGCTGTGGAGTCGGTGTAGAGTAGTAGCGCCTCGAATACGGGCTGAACGTAGTGGAGATAGAAGCGCCGTCAAGGGCTCCTCTGTCTGGGCGCCAAATTGAATAGCCGCAAGGCCAGATATCCGTAAGTAGACAGATACCTGATCTGTAAGGTCCTCTGCCTTCGTAGATAGACCGCTAGTCTAAGACGGAAGATATGGTAATACAAGGAAGAAGTTGTACGAGTAATCTGAATAATGCCTGTGTACGTAGAGAACCGTACCGTACTTCATTGGAAAGGAAAGGAATGGAGGGAAGTTGGAACGGGCTGTGGGTCCAGAGCGAATCATGAGAGGATCTTTGTTGTTAGACCGGCGCGGCGTGAATCGGCAATGTACTGTAGGAATCTATTTTTGGACCAACGACGGAGGATTTGCGTGTTTGTTATTTATTTTTAGGGCGGTCAGATCCGGTCAGCAACAACAACAACAACGACAATCATATGATAATACCTATAGATCCAATTCACCATTTGCTACATGTGTCACTCTCTTCAGAGCGAGAGATTTATGCAAATATTTGAAAACAATATGACTATCATGAAAATGTTCTTCATTCCAGCAATCATCGTCCAAATGCATCGGTTCAAGGCTGAGGTCCCTTAGATAGTGATGATAATCGCTGCTTAGGTAATAGTAATAGTACATGAAACTATTATCAGTATAGATTACCTAAGGGTCGTGTTTCATCTTCTCCTTCTCCTTCTCGCTTATCCTCAAGAGGCTAGTGTAACTATAACCGACCAAAACGGTGAACTAAGAAAGAGCCTCACTCACGAAAAGGTCAGATATCTTCTCTACGCTCGGGCTCAGTCTCAGTCCCAGTCATGTCAGACGAAAGCATGGCTCTCTTGTAAAAATGCTAAGAACCAGTAAGTCACTGTCTTTTCATTGCTCCCTTTTCGCCTTGAGTTGTCAATTGCATGATGAACACCTTTTATTGGAGCTGTCCTACCTTCGGGAATGACGACGACCTATACATTTACGCAACTATTCTGAACTACATCTTCTCAACCCCTTGTCATTTTCCGAAACACGCTTCCCAAAATATACACCAGCTAAGCAACCCCAGATCTGCCGTAGGTAGAGTCCCCGGTACCAATTACCAAATCAACGACCTTCCCCAGCGGCCCCGCCATCAACAAACTCTGCCCCTCTTCCTAGGACTCCCGTCCTTCCAGCACCATGGCGTCGGACCCACGATTAGCAAGGGCGGCTCCACGCACAGCCACGCCACCGAACCCACCTCCGCCGCCCCCTCCCCCACCAGAACTCATGCCAGCGATCACGCCTAACGTTGGCCTCGACGGCGCCGGCGACGAAGCCTCGTCCGAGCCCAGTGCGTCACAGCAGGACGCAGGCGGCTTTAAGTTGAAGTTTTGCACCGTATGCGCGAGCAATCAGAACCGGTGAGTTCTTCCCCACGAACCGAGTCCTGCACCCAGCAGCATCGTGCGCGCGATCCATCTGTTGCCGATTGCGACACCCACACCGCACATGCACCATCCTCGTCCCCCGTCCCAACCAAAACGCTCACGTCCCCTCTCCCATCCCAGATCCATGGAAGCCCACCTCCGCCTCTCATCCCAACACTACCCCGTCCTCTCCTTCGGCACCGGCTCGCTAGTCCGCCTCCCCGGCCCGACCATCACACAGCCCAACGTCTACGCCTTCAACACGACCTCGTACGCCAGCATGCACGACGAGCTCGCGACCAAAGACGCGCGCCTCTACCGCGCCAACGGCCTGCTCGCCATGCTGGAGCGCAACCGGCAAGTGAAATGGGGCCCGGAGCGATGGCAGGACTGGGCCGTGGGGCGGCCGCGGCTGGAGCACGGCGCGGACCGGGGCAGCGCGGGCGTCGAGGCGGGCGTCGTCGACGTGGTGATTACGTGCGAGGAGCGGTGCTGGGATGCCGTGGTGGAGGATTTGCTGAATCGCGGGGCGCCGTTGAATAGGCCGGTGCATGTGATTAATGTCGATATTAAGGATAATCATGAGGAGGCGTTGGTGGGGGGGAGTGCGATTGTGGATTTGGCGGAGGGGTTGAATCGCGTGGCGAGGGAGGAGAGGGAGGGGGTGGGGAGTGAGGGGTGGGAGGGGGGGGGCGGGAGGGCGAGGGAGGGGTTCGATGAGAGGGTGCCGGAGGTCATTGCTGAGTGGCAAGTGAGGTGGCCGCATTTGCCGGCGTTGTGGACGCTGGCGTGGTTTTGAGGGCGGGGGGGGGATTTCTTTTAACAGCCAGGTGTCGTTTCGGAGCGATGGAGTCGGGGCACAGGGAGTTCACAACTGGTAGATGACGAAAGGCTGTATAGTTTGTAGTTTTTAGTAGTGTGGCGGCGGATGAGCCCTGCATGAATGGCAGAAAAAGGAACAACAGACGGTGAGGTCCACCCTTCTTCCCGTCTTCAGTACCTTTCCAGCCAGGGGGACTTCCTACTAGGCTTCTAGCCTAGAAGTCTATGCCGGATAAGAAACAAGGAAACGACCACAGCTAGGGAACGCTACATCTATAACGATGCCTCCTATACGGACGGATAGTACATCGTACAAACAAGGAGCCACGCCATTTTTAAAGGCTATGTACGGAAAGTCAACACACAATGAACCTACATGTAAACGATCGACGACAATAAACCAGTCTACTAAACTCCCCACAACCGGTCTTCTATCTCCTTCAAGAGGGAGCTTTACAAGAACTTTCCCATTTCCATGTGTATCGCAGTACCTCTCTTCACCGACCCGTCGTCATAGACAAGCCTTCAGCGGCCAGGCTCCGATTAGGCGCGGCGGCATGGAGGGCGGCAGAAACTGGGGTGCTGGACCTGGTGGGCGCCGCGCTCCGATTGTGCGCCATGTGTGCCTTGACGAGATGGCCGGCGGCCAAGGCACTATTGAGACTGAGTTCGCCGGCCAGGGTGGCGGCGGCGATGATGCGTGCGAGTTGGCGGGCGTTGGCGCCCGGGCTGGTTGGGTGTGGGCCTTTGACGCCGAGGAGGTCGAGCATGGCCATCTGAGGTTCCAGGACGGTGCCGCCGCCAATGGTGCCGACTTCGATGCACGGCATGGAGACGCTGATTTGGAGATTGCCGTTTAGACTGGATCGTAGTGGTAAGCAAAAGGGAATTTAGATGGATGCTGAGAGGGAGGAGGGGAGGCATACTTCTTCATGATTGTGATGCAATTGGCGCTTTCCATCACCTGCGCAGGGTCTTGGCCCGTCGCGAGGAACATGGCGCTTACGATGTTCGCCGCATGAGCGTTGAAGCCTCCAATACTCCCGGCCATTGCGCTTCCGATCAGGTTCTTGCTCATGTTCAGCTCTACCAGTGCATTGACGTCGCTCTTCAACACGTTCCGCACGACGTCGCCAGGTATGATGGCTTCTGCCACCACGCTCTTGCCACGACCATCGATCCAATTGATTGCAGCAGGCTTCTTGTCGGTGCAAAAATTCCCTGAAACTGATATGATGGACATGTCGTCGAAGCCACATTTAGTCATCATGATATTCAAGGCATTTTCAACTCCTTTCGAGATCATGTTCATACCCATAGCGTCCCCTGTCGTCGCCTTGAACCTGATATATAGATATGTACCAGCCAGCGCCGTCTTCATTGACTGGAGTCGAGCGAACCGACTTTCCGAGTCGAAAGCTCTTTTCATCTCCCTTTGTCCTTCGTCGGAATCAAGCCAGACTTTAGCGGCACCTGCCCGCGCGAGTGTCTCGAAGCCTACACATGGTCCCCGAGTCATCCCGTCACCAGTCAGCACAGTGATGGCTCCTCCACCAGCATTGATGGCTTTACAACCACGGCTTGTGCTCGCTACAAGAACGCCCTCGGTAGTAGCCATAGGGAGAAAGTAGTTTTGACCGTCAATGACCAGTGGGCCGGCGACGCCAAGCGGCAAAGGCATGTACCCAATGACATTCTCACAGCACGCCCCATGCACGTTTTCATAATTGTAGTTCAGATACGGCAATCTGGAGTCCTCCAGAAGACTCGTTGTGTCTGAAGTTGCCACTGTCCTTGACAGAACCGATCTTCTAATCTTGACGGCTCTGGTCAACGATGCCAATCGAGTCATAACGTGCTGATCTTCCAATGTCTTCTCCAAAGCATAGCCGGGAATCTTGCCTCTCAAAGACAGCTCTATCAGTTCGTTGTCGTCTAGTCGCGGTGCTTTTTTGTCTCGCAACATTTGCTCGGCTTCTGCAGGAGTTCGTATCTCCTTGGTTTCTGAAACATTTGCAGCTCCTGGAGACATAGACTCTGGTATGACGCCGTCAAGGCGACGATCGACGTGGGAAGAACCATTCACGTGGGCGAATTCTGGAGCAGTATGACGTTGAATAAGTCGATCAGCTTCCGATTGCTCGGTAACTGGCGGCTCCTTGATACTCCAGCGCGCGGCATTGAACAAGTAACCATTCAAAACAAGGCTCATGGTCAAGGCGACAATGATCCACTTGCTCAGTATTGGATCCTCCAAGCTCTTCAACACGCCCTCAATCACTCTTCCGCCAACAACATCCAAAAGCTGATCCGTATAGTCCACATCAGATAACGAAGCACCTGTAGCCTCTAGATCTGCATCACGAACAGACGGATATCCGAGCTCATATTTGATTGGTGGAAAGACGGTTACAACAGTGCTGGTCTGTCCTTTCTTGGCGGAGACGAGAAGGGCTTCGAGGCCATTGTCAGCTACCTTGAAAGGATCCACAGGGATGGGCGTCAGGACGTTAGAGAGCGCGGAGATGTCCGACAACGTGGTGTTTCGATTTCCGGTCCTGAAAGGTATGGTACAGAGGTTGAGCACATTGATAATGAGAAACCCGGACACCATAAGCACTTTGAATTTCGGTACGCTGCTGTCGCCAACCTTCTTACCAAACACGGCGGTTTCGGTATGTCCTGACTCACTTTTACCTTGGCCTTCGTTCAACTCGAATCTTGGCCACTCGTTGCTCAAAGCGACATTCTCCGCCACGCGGCGGCTCACTCCATCCTCCTCTAGCGCTTTTCTCAGGGTCACATGACGCTTGATGCGGTTGATTTCAAGCTTGACGGAGAGAATTGCCGTGTAAAAAGTGAAAAGAATTAGGCAGTCGAAGACAAGAATCCACGCAGCAAGGAAGCAAAACTGGCGCAATCCCCCTTGGATTCCCGAGGCTGCACCAGCGGCCAGGATTGCAATTTCAATACAGTAGTCCTTGACGATCTCAAACCCCTTTTCTTTGACCGCAGCTTGAACCGCCTCCTGAATAGTGATCGGTGCGTTCTCCCGACGGGCTCCGCTCACGGCTTTACTCTGCTGAACACCTTGACGTCGTGAATTCAAGGATGCAGAAAGGACCGCTTTTGTGAGGATGATGGGCTTCTCGAATCCGATAGTAACGACCAAGAAAGGTAGTCCTTCAGAGAGTAGAACCATGGTGATAGGCACACCAAGTTTGGTTGTCACGGTTAGGCCGAACAAGAATGCGAAGAGCGACGAGAACAGAACTGTAGTAGCGAGCCAGAAGTTCGATCCGAGTCGTCTCATGGAGAGAAAGAGGGAAACAAAGGTCAAATGCATAGAGAGATATCCAAGTACCATGATGACAATATCGAGAGTCTCCGCATTCTGCAATGATCAGCTTCATCATCCATAACGGTTTCCCATCATGTTTATACAGGACGAACCTTTACTAGATCTAGAAATTCCGTCCATGCATTGGCAGCCCACCCTCGAAAAGTTCCATCGGTTCCGTGGCCCTTGCCTTTCCCGACTTTCGTGATCCATTTCTTCTCCCCGTAGTCTAGACCGGTGTTCTGCTCTTCCGTTTGAGCTCCTGGATTCGGAATTTCTTGAACCGCTGCCAAAAACTCAGGAGCCTCGCTGAACGGTACAGCAAAGACCAAAGTCGTATCTTGTGAGATCGGGGACAGTGGGTTGGACGTCGGCGGTAGGACTTGTACAGAGGAATTACTGGGTATGGGAACCGCCTCGACCGGTGGTGCGGTTCGTGGAGAGCTAGTTGACAGCGAGTCGGGAAATACAAAAGTCATTAATGCTATATGATTTGCGGCCTATGATGGGGGTGTCAGACACGTTTGCGCCCTAGAGCCCCTCAACCATGATTCGGCGTCTGACGCACCTGATCTGCACTGTCCTGCCTGCCATTGTCCTCTATAGTCCATTTCCAGGCCGTATTCTCGCAGACCCTAAGCCGTCTACCTCCCTCGACCAGCGAGTTGAAGTCCGTAGGTGTCGATCCATGTCGCCCAAAAGCCTTTGTATCGAAAAAGCTTCCTTCCAACAAACCAATGTAGGTGGTACTTGCCAACAAGGCGACGAAGACTATCGTATGGATAGGATGTGTACAGGCTGGTCGTGAGATGGACTGAAGCACGGGTGTGATCTGCCTGTTGAGCCAGTTCGGGTTGGACGAGGTAGAACTCGTTTCAGAGGTTCGAAACCGTGCGGGCAGGAAAGACGCGCCAAGCATGGTTGCAGAGGAGTTCGACGTCGAAGATCTTCAACGAAACCTTATGACCGGGGATTGTAAAAGGTGTGACATTCGTTCGGCATGGCCACTGGATTGATCGAGCAACTACTATCGAAAGTGGATGGGCCCTTCAATGGCTTTTATCCGGTCCGGCTGACGTTTTGGCTGAAGTGTCAGCCTTATTAAAGTATACTGAAACCTGGGGCGATATGGTATCTTCCAGAGCAAGACTGAGAACTCACCAAGACACAGAGTTCGGCGAACAATTGCGCGTCCAAGAGCCTTGTTGTAACACTTTTGCTCGGCGCAGAATCGCACACACAGGCACTGATTTCGGCGCTCAGTACTCACCAGGTGTAGCAAGCCTTGGTAGTAATTGACCGCGCAAAGTAAAAGGAACTGGTACCTGACACTTGAGGCACCGACCAAATCGTCCAAAAAGATTTAAGGTGTCCAACTATCGACGCAGGTCAAGAAGGATCCCCTCAGTCTGAGGGTTCATCTCCTGGATAATACTTTCCGCTACCCGTAACAAGGCAGTTTTTGAGGGCACTTCTAATTGTAACTTAAAACTGTTCGGCCAATGACAGTGGCCGGATATAATCTTAGTCTCTTAGGTAGACCGCCCCTTTGACAGAATTTGGGGTATAAATGCGGTTGACGTCAACAGTGGCTCAGTTACCTTAGTATTGTTCGTCAACGGCTTTAGGTAGAACACAACAAAACCTCAGGTAAGGTACCAGGTGGGTATCATAATAATGACCAGATCGGGTCCAACCAGTGTGGAGACATTTCCTCCAGGCGGCGTGATTCAACACTCAACGCTGGCCACCTCGCGCAAAGCTACGTACTTCACAATGGCACTTTGACCCCACCGAGATTCATGAAACCCGTGATTCGTTATTCGTGACTCGTCAAGTGTTCTGTGTCTAGGCTATAGCAAGGCCAACATGTAGAAGCAAACCTTGCAACGACATCCATCATCACAACTATCCGCCAGCCCCTTTGTAGACATTTGGTGGGCCTGAGCCGAGGAGGAAGAGTACACATCGCCATATGCGAGACCAAGACAACGAGTCTTACAACATATCTGTACTTCTGTTGTACCGCTTTCCACACGCTCATGAAGGCTACACCATCCGGCAGATGGTCGCCAGTCGCTCCACAATGCAAGGAAAAATGACGCTGATGCTTCGAAGACATAGCTCAAGGACATGTTGGTGGCCACCGTTCCCCTTTCGATCGGGGTAACGGACGACACATGCTTTCGGACGAAATCTAATCAATGTAGTATAATATGCTCTTGTGCAGGATTGGGCAGGGGGAACGCAGAAAGGCCGTTAAAAGAAAAAGATGTGCAGTTCACAACGCTATGATGTCCGTTCGGAATCGAAAAGCAACGAGGTAATTCTCAAGGAAACGAATGGTGCAGATGCCGCAGACAATGCTCGATAGATGCTTGATATGTGTGCTGTACGTGTGGTACCACAGTGCAGTAGATGATGTTGATCTGCAGCAGATATGTAGAGATCCAAAAGGTGACGGTAGTTGATGTTTTGAGTGCCAAAATCGTAGACTTGGGATCGTGGTCGCCACTTCAGCATTGTTTACCGCATGTTATCGAGCTGCCTGCGACAACTAACCGATGGGGTGGAAATTGTCGGTGGTGAAGTAGAGCTTCGGATGCCACGTGCGCAAATGCTCTAGCATGCCCTCGAATCCCATGGGATACAGTAGAAGGGAAGTATCGGGACAAGCAACACAAGTGTGTCGGATGATGTTGTTGAAGTGCTTGATGCCCTCAAGTTGCTTCCGCTCGGCTTCGGTTGCAAGCTGATCGAGACGCTGGAACTCGTCGTAGGCCTCGTGGCTGACAGCGATGCCACGCTCAGGGTGCTGGGGTAGAGGATTCATAAAGTTAGTCCCTTCGTCTTGCAGGCCAAGCTTGGTGCGCAGTTTATGGATCCTCCAATAGTGTCTGTCCCCATGTTGCTCTTCCGCAACATGATCCATGCGCACGATGGCTCCGGATTTCAGCTCGGCTTCCATACGCAGGATATGCCACTGCTTAATAGCATCCATCCAGTTCGTGACATAGCCACCACGGCCCTTGCGATAGTACTCTGTATGACGCCAATCCGTCAAGTAAGAGAGCATACCACGAGCCTTGTCGCGAATCCATGGTTGTGTTATCTCCTGGCAGAAGTCGATGTTTTTCTTCAGCGACATGGTTGGGTCGTCCATCCAACCGGAAGCAGCACTGTACGGTAGCTGATGAGGATCGTCGCAGAGTGCGTAGTCCGGAAAGAGAAAAGTTCTGAGCAGACGAGTTGGAGCAAATCGTTTACGGAAAACTCTGTATGACGATTTCGTAGGCGAATCCGGAAATCGATTCCAGCCAAGAATGTTGCCTGTCTCAGCACACAGGATGGGACTTGGAAAAGGCTCGATCCCTTTCCACATATCTTCCGCCGCTGCAACGATCAGACGGCGCACAGTCCGGCGTCGACTCTCTAGTGCGGACGTCCCTCGGCGATCCTTTTCCGCTTCTTGCTGCCAACGCTTATAAACCAACAGATTGGTGTCAAAATCGAGACCGGTGAAGAAGGCCAAGAGGTGATCGATTTCAGGCTTGAAGTAGATCTCAGTGTTCGCGCTAGGCACATGATAGACTTCGTTCTGAACGAAGTTGACGACCGGAAGGATTGTGGGCATGAGACGCAGAGCTCCGATTGCTATAACGGAAGCGTTAGCACCACAGCTCCGGTATGATATAGGAAAACTCACTAAGGTTGTTATCTTTGAAGCAGTCTGGGCATAACAGCATATTCCAGCGCCAGATATGGACATTCTTCCCATCTGAGCCCTTCGAGTTGAAGCAAATGTAACATCTCCGTTTCAGATTCAGGTTACCCAATATCTCTCGCTTGTAGTTGCAGAGTAAACTATATGAGCCTCCGAGAGCTTGATTAGGTTTCCTCTCATTCATCGCTGTCACCAGATGATGCATAGCCTTCGCAGTATTGTTGTTTGGAATGGGAGACAGGTCGTACTGTACTTGCGGAAATCGAATAAAGCCTGTGAAAATGCTTAACTGTGGCGCGGAAGCTGAGGTTGAGAAACCCGAAGTGTCTAGTGATGACCTACAGGCTACAGGTCAGTAATGAAGCCAACAAAATGACGGAACTGCGCATACTTCAGCGGCTGTCTGCGGCGCAATACAGGTTCTTGAACAGCAGAGGCGCACTGGTGAGCCAAGACCTGACTCAGTTCCGCCTCATCTTGAAACTGCTCGGCGTCCCTCCACATGCTTGGAGGCAACACGTTGTACCACACTTTGTTGCCATGCTCAAAGGACAGAACAGTACGCAAGGTCGTGCAAGTGTTCGCAAGGTTGAGCAGCCAGAGGGGTTCGAGCTGAGTACAGATATGGTGTAGAACCTCGACAGGAATCTTCAGAAGCGTGGCGGTTCGCATGGGCGCGATGATGTAGATCTTGTCGCCGGTGTAGTAGGTAATGGGTCCAGATCCTGCCACTGAGCATATTTATAATGCTCAGCACGTGCACGAAGCTAGACATATAGGCACATAGCTCTGAACTCACTTTTATTCGGTATGTTGCTCAACGCTTTTGCGATTGGTGGTCGACTGTAGTGTAGATAGTTCAGTATCAGTGAGAACTCAACGCATAGTAAGAAGACAGGTGGTGGAAAAGGTCAGAACTCACATCAATTGCCGCAGAGGACTAGCAAGAAGACATAATGCTTGAGCGCAAAGAGGACTGAAGTCTACGGCGCAAGATCTGGCTGTCCTGTTGATAAAACTGTGCTCCACCAGTAGATAACACGGGGTGTGATGCAGTCCAAGGAGGTTGACCGTGTGAGAAAGAATTTGAGGGTGGCTTGTCAAGACAAAGCTGTATGAATAACTAAGAGCCTCAGGGTTAGCCAATCCACTTGCCGGAGGGAAAGCTTTCACGAAGTGAGAGTAGTGCTCTTCCGCCGAGCAGCATAACACACTTTACCGTAATGAAAGAACCCAACGGAGAATGCAGTAAAGGTAGGTGAATGCTCAGAGTATCTGGATCTGAGACAGGACGTTCCGCTCTGTGGCAAGACAGATGTGCCTATGGAAACCACACATGGACGATGGCCCCACGTCCTGGAAGACAGAGCTTGTAGAAACACAGGCCTTGACCTTGTCCCTCACTCAATCTCCGCAAGTCGATAAGTGTGACGTGTGCGAAGAATGGTGGGCGCAATCCCTCCTGGAAGTCTCTGACCGCGGCTGACTCGAGGGGCTTGACTGCTTGACTGCTTTCCGGTTTGCCTTGAGTTGACGGAGAAGAACTGGTCGGTGCAGTTGTACTTGTTCCTGGAGCGAGCTACTCAGGTCAGAACCTTTAGGAAGTGCACTGTTTGGGTTGGAGAAAAAACTTACCCCTTGTCACTACCACATGGTCGTAACGTGGCTTTGTCACAATGAGGCAACCCGACGACGGATCAATAGGTAATGCGAAATTAAACCATTGTGAAGTGTAGTACACCATGTGGGTATCATGAAGAGGTGACTGTACTAGTAAGAATGATTCGGGCCTTTATTGTTTGCAAAGCGTGGCCGAGTTATTGAGGCAGATCAGCCGTGGCCAAAAGGGGTAAACTCGAGGTTCCACCTCAGTCAGTCACCAACAAGCGACACTCTAGGGAATTACAATTCGGCAAACGCAACCAGTATCAAGGATACGAGAGTCAATATTGAGATACTTTTAGGAGATTGTTCTCTCCTACATCATTAGATATACTAGATCTCTTCGAGGAACATAACACACGCAATGCAAGTCCCCAGGAACCAAGTCTTAACACGGGCTCTGAGGCTGTGAAGTAAGTTTGTTTCAAGCTATGATTGAGTGCAGCGAAACTCATAGTGAGAATAGACTGACCATAATGTCGAATGCAGGGCAATGCCCATGGGAGCACGGCATTCACACCAACTCTCCCGGAACAACTGTGTATAGGAAATGATGCTCAACAACATGGATCACTAAGATGTGTCGCCGGTGCATATCATGCTGTTCACACGGGCTAGTCTCGGTGGCGATGGAAGCAAGTACTTCGGCAATCCTGGGCTCTCGTACAGAAACATATTATCATGTTGGCTACCGACCGAGCGGCCCAGGTGTTCATACAGCATGGCATGAGGCCGTGAAAAGTAAGCAACTGCGACAGACTGGGCAGAATCGCGTTAGCTTCATGTCGCAGAAACGTCGATCAAAATCAGGACAGCTCTTGGGATAAGTTAAGCGTTGCCGGGATACCGCCGACTAGGTAAGGAAGGCGGATGGGAAAGCCGCTCTGGCCTAGTGCAATTAGTGGTTCAAGGTCTGAATGATTTCACCTTGACGATCGTATCCTGGCTGACCATTCATCCATCGCCCAGCGTCAGTGGCCCCTTGAGACAATCTGCCTAACCCTATTCACTGCATCTCCATCCACTCCAACGACACTCACACCGCCCTCCTCCATCTCTCTCGCTGCCTTGCCCCACCCCTTCTCACTTGGGTCCACACTCTTCAACGCTTCCTCAATCACATATGTCTTGAAGCCCTCCTTGTGCGCATCCATTGCCGTAGCCTTGACACAGTAATCCCCTGCCAGCCCCACCACATACACATGACTTATTCCCTTCTCTCTGAGCAGCCCCGTCAAGTTTAAACTCGCACCGAGCCTACCGCCAAAGGCATCCGCGAAACCGGAGTACATCTCGACCCTGCGGTCCTGGCCCTTCTTAACAACGGCGTCGAATCTAGACGTGTCAATCTCCGGGATTATTTGCGCGCCGGGGGTGTCTCGAACGCAATGGACAGGCCATAGTCGCATCTGTTTACTCTCGGCTGAGTCGAAAGGGTTGATCATGAGGCTGCATGACTCGTAAGGCTTGTTGTTAGGTGGCTCATGATTGGGAGCGAAGGAGATGTGGTCGATTGGGTGAAAGTCCATGGTTGCGACTTTCAGGGCGAACGGGAGGGAGAGCAAGTCATTGATCGTTGGTGCTAGCTCTCTACCTCCCTCGACTGCGAGAGAGCCATTCTATGTTTCCGTGAGCCTTGATGTTGGCGGCCATCTTAGGTTGGTCGATGAGCGCACAGGCGGGCAGAAGTCCTCCTGCATATCCACCACCAGCAATGCGGGTCTGAAGCCAGCATCAGGTTCTATTTGCGCCATCGGTTGAGGTTGATGCTGTCAGGTGTGGATAGGTAGGTAGGTTTGGGATTACATGTACCTCATTAGGTAAAGTGTTGGGGAAACTGTCAACACCAAGACACCTGCAGTCTCCGGGTTCTCACTACCTTAGGTAGTAGGTCTGTAATTTCTCATCAGAGAAATGTCTGGGATCTATGAGATTAGTGGCCATGATCTGTTGAATGTTATGCTCAGGATAAAGTTGTTTGTAACTTAGGTTCACCGGACAGTAAACTACCTACCTTACATACATATCATGAGTGCCTTTACTAGGAATGTACTTTTTTAGAGCAGCAATGTATGCTTATAAGCTGTCCTATTTTCTCTGAAGAGTTACTCTCACGTCATGATCATCTAAAGAGACCAAGCTCAGAGTCTGTGCTACATCTCTGGCTTCTTGGGAACACGATCATTCTTCAAACAACACAGCGTCCTGTAGGCAAGGGCCTTATTCCCAGCTCCAACTTCAATCGCTGCATTCATACCCCTATCAGCCTCAGTCTCCTTCACCGTACTATCCTTGTCACAGACCGTGCGGCGCATCGGTGGATTGAAAGCAAAGACGCTCTTCGGAGTCTGCGCTAGCAGGAAGGTCACGGAGGAGTCAGTGGCAGAGAAAACCCATCTGGAGCTCCAAACAAGCCAGGCCCAAAGTTTCGTGCCATCAACAACCTTGGAGTCCGAGCAACAGACAGTTCTAGGAGCATAGATAGCCTGACTTTCTGTCCCGGAAACACCGCTGCCACCTGCACGCTCCGTCATCCTCTGGCCCTATGTCCATGCATCGGAGGACTCGGGAGTACTGCACGACTATAGGCTGCTTCGAGTGCCTGACGACTCCCGCTGGGAGTTGAAGCCTGTGGGATCTGCCCTTACAGCAGCCAGGCCGCACAGTCAGCCAATGCGTAAGGGCAGCTTACAGTGGCGCAGGAGTCGGTCTCAAGATCATATCTGAATCACACCGAATGAGCTCTGTTTCAAGGAAAGGGTAATGGTTTTCGTCGAGCAAACCCTAGAGACGCTGTAATCTGCAAGCTTTCGTTTATATCTCTATGTAAGCTACCTCATGTCGACCATTTTCCTCCGCTGTTGCCATATTCTGCAGATTCCTCCACCCTTCACTCGCCAGCGGTCGAACTTGAGCGTTTTTGACTCCATATCCGTGGGCCCTGTTCTATCTCTCGAACTGCATCCATGGGTTAGAGTACTGGGCCGCTATACACGAGGAGATGTCTGTAGTTAGGCAATGAGGATTTTGAATCAAGCGATTCAAGCCTGCATAGCGACCAAGGACGTGCCATATATTGTGGAATTTGTATGAGATATTGTTGGTTGATCTTTTGCTTTGGTCAAGGCGTGGATGTAGGATAATGTGTGATCAAGAGGATGGATTGAATCGTTCATTGTTCACTTCATCAGTATAGGTTAGATCAACATTTACCCGGTGCGGAAATGGGTCAAGCGTCGATTTACCTCGCGGAGGACAGATCCCCTTGCAGTAAGGAGTCTAAAATAGCTCTGGGAAACTACGGTATCACTTTGAGATATCTGAATGGACTTGGAACTAATGAGATATTTTTCTTTTACTTGATCACATTTCTTATGCGATGTGATCATCAACATGTCATTGGTATCGTATCATGTCTAAGTGTTCGTGAACCCCATCCCAGCCTGCCTAGACGAGTGTCTTGTGTATGTGGCTCATACGGCCCAAACGCGAGTGGAAACGACTGAGAACACTGATGCTTGGAAGTGTCCAACATTGAAGGTGACGGGCTCGAGTCAAGGGAAAAGTCCGGTTGTACATCAAAAAGAAACGGAAATGTCTATGGTTTGAAATGGAAAAGTCTGACAAGGTAAGAAAGATGTCTCCCTAGACGAACCTGAACTTTGCGGAGCCAAGGTTGGTGTACGCAGTAGTAGGGCTAGGAGCGTGCACCAGCGGCGCCACCGACGCGCCCGACACTGCTACGCTGGATGTCTCGGTAGGCGCCGTGACCGTCTTCGTTACGTATACCGTGGTGACGCCGTTCAAAGCTGGAGCGATTGGCTGCGATGACACCGCTGGAGCGGGTGCTTGAGATGAGGCGGGTGGCGCCTGGGATGTTGCTGGGACCGGGGCTTGCGGCTGTCCATCACCGATCTCGGAGACGGCGGCAGCGGTGGAACTGGCCTGGAATGCTGCAGCTGGCGAGCCTGAGGAGGTCACGGACATCGAAAGGCTCGAGTCGGAGGCGGCATTGGAAGATGGAGCACCGGACCCCTGAACAGGTTGCGAAGATGCAACTGATGGAGGAAGGGATGTCGCCACGGGGTTTGTTGATTGAGTGCTCGCAGCGACACCCGGGGTTGGTCCGGCGCCGGCACCGTTTAGATAAGACTTGATACCAGCATTGTCGAGGGGCTGACCATCCACGAACTTCGCAACACTCTTCTGCTCATGTGCCGCGGTAACATCAATGTCGATGCAGGTTGTGTAAATCTCTTCCTTCCCCTTAGGGAGACCCGGATCGCCGCCCGGAGCAGTAGGCCAGTCCCACACCCAGTACAGAGTATAAGGCTTGCCGGACGGAGCGTCCGATGGGAGTTTGACATCGTTTTGGCACCACAGGTTCGCACCCATGAGTTGATTTGCGGCGTGTTTGAAATCAGCTTGCCGGGTCGTTGATATCTTCCCACCGTTCACCTGGTAGCACTGGCTATCGTCGAAGGATTGTGACGCCAAGAGTACACCTCGCTTGTCGCCACCGCTGCCGTCGCTGTTCCAGACTTTGTGGATGCTGAGAAGGGTATCGTCAGGTTTTGGCTGAGTGGTGCCATAAACGTAGACAGTTCCCCGGTTTGGAGGCTTGCCAGGCTGGTTCTCTGGGAGAGTGACGTGTCCATTTTCTTGATAGCGCAAAGCCACAAAGCTCCCCGCAGGAGCCTTCAGTCTCGGACTGCCGTCGGTCTGTACCATGTTTTGCTGGGTGCTTTTACACATCATGTCTGTAGGTAAGAGCTGGTTGGGCCGGCCATTTGGTGGGATAAGATTGACCATCGTAGGATCACCAAAGCCAGGACTTGTTCTCAAGACTGGAGGTGTATTAGCATTGCAATGTTGAAGCGTTAAGAAGGGCGGGAGAGACGTACCATTTCCTCGAGCGTAACCTGGATCTCCTGTGAAGGTGCCGTTCGGCGCAATGACGGACAGCGATTCCACCCATGAGTGTCCACAGACCGGCTGTGTGAGACTCGCCATGGTCAACAGGGCGGAGGCCAAAGTATATCTGGTAGATGAACGCATGATGATTATTTCTTTGATTAGATTGTGTTGAGAGAACTGTGTCTGCCTTGAGAAATGTCTCTAGTGAAGATGTCTCGAGCCTGCGAGAAGGTTAATGGTCGATGTAATGGAGAGATGTCTAGTCGTAGTCTATCGTTAAGTCGTAGGTAGAATATGCAAGAAGGAAAAGAAGATGCTGGAATTTATGTGCAGATACCAGCCACGACCAGCGTATTCGATGTAGTGAAGTAAGAAATGAAGAAGATGAAAATGAAAGATGGCGGACGTGAGTCAATCAGGTGGTGGGTGAATAAGTCATGTTATACGGAATGAAGGCGGGGCGAACAATGAATGTTCATACCAATAAGCCTTTCAGGAGTCGTAACAAGACAATAGGAAACAGACAATGGGACAAGAGGACAATGGACACCAGGCAAGCGAAACACACAACAATGCACACGAAACAATAGCTGAGAGGTCTCTGAACGCGACATCGTTGAGACGATTTGATGCAAAAAAGTTGAGCGATAGAGTCAGGACTGGGTCCTGTCGAGGAATGGAGTTGATATGAGCCAATCAAACAAGCCTTATCCTCAAGGCGTCAAACGAGGACCCTTTATGGGCGAAACAGCTCCGTCCTCTGCCACATTGGGAATCTTCGAATGAGAGCCACTCCCGAAAGGCCAATGCTGATCAGTCCAGACCGGAATGCTTGGTCCTGATTTATGCAAGGCGATCTGGGGTAGCGACCAGAGCCGCTTCACGTCTGCAAGAGACGGGACAGGAAAGCTTGGTAAGGCGCGACGCGCAGCATGTTCTACCAAGACCGGAAGTGTCTGAATGTCAGTATCTTACTGTACGTGCGAGAGCAAGAGCGCTCTAGAGTACTAGAGTGCTAGAATTGAGTATATAACTATCGCTCTTGGTTGGGCTTCAAATCGCGATTCTACACCCTGTAGTCTGCAGTTGCTCCATCCAAAGCCTGGACGCGTCCATGACCGTTACCGGACGAGCAGCCTAAATCCGCTCGAGCAGTCTGACTCAGAGTAGACGAGGTGTTGGTTTGAAACAACACGCAGTTGCAGCGCGAGAGGAAATTTGAACTGGAGTATCGTGAAAGGAAATGGTTTCGATGACAACAAAGGGTCTCATGTTACTTCCCCCACGCATGAGGAAAACTGCCGATTGGCTGACACGCCGGCGCTTCCCGTGAGGCTCGAAACGCCTATTCGGTTCCTAAAATAACTAATACCTTACCATTCACTTGACAAGTGGAGCACCGCGTTGCGTATAAGCCTGACCTATCTCTGGAAAGACAATTCCCTTGGTTTCAAAGCTTGAGATGAACACGACGAGCTCCGCGCCACCCTCCGCCCCACAAACGTGCTTCACTTGTAGACGACTCAATCCCTCCACGTTCCTGATCATCGAGGCAGATAAGTACGGCGAACTGCCATTCATCTACGCGAAGATCTATACTTCTCCGCCGCTCCTGGTTCTCTCTGATGTAGGCTGCGGCACCACGTCCTGTGCGACATCCGTAGCACAGACCTCGCTCCGCCAGTACCTTGAGAGCTATCCTACGCCCTCGAACGATGGCCAGCCCCTCAATGCACAGAAAGCACCCTACCTGATCATCTGTACACACTGCCATTACGACCACATCGGGGGCATTGAGCAGTTCACCGTCGATCCTTCAACCTCGATTGTAGCATCGTTTGACGGCAAAGACTTTGTAGAAAATGATCTTCCCACGCACTCCCTCTGCCGCTTTCTCGGCATACCCACTCCTCAATACATGGTATCACACTGGGCTCACGACCGGGAAAGCCTTCACCATCCCGCCGATGCCGATGAGCCCCTCCGTTTGCAGATATTGAGTACACCAGGTCACACGCCGGATGAGCTAGCGTGGTACGACGGGCAAGAACGGTGGCTTTTCGTCGGTGACACTTTCTACGAGCGTTTTAACGCTGACTTGAAAGCTGAGATACCCATAATATTCCCGAAAGAGGGAAATTGGGTGGAAGTCATGGCTTCTCTGGAGAAAATGTTGGACTTTGTCCGCCACAGGAATGCGGAACCTGGGAAGGATAGAGTGAGAATAGGATGCGGACATATAACGTCTGATGTCGACGGTGAGGAGATTCTGTTGGCTGTAAAAGGCTTCTTTTGGGACGTCGTTCACGGGAAGGTGCCTGTGACGGAAACAAAGGAAATGCGCGGTGAGCCGGTAGATTTGTGGAAGGAGAATGGGCATCCAAGATTCTCGGTGCGAGCACCGAGGAGGTTAGTGGACGAAGCGAGGAGGCATTTCAAGGTGGGATCTGATAGGGAGGCCGGACTGGCCGTAGCCTCAAGTAACGATAGCTGAAAAGCGCGTATGCTATGAATAATGCTTCAGACAGCCCTCTGTCGAGCCATGGGTATCCCCTCTAAAGCAATCCAGTAGATGTCTATGATCATGTGCCGCCAACGCCGTCAACACCGTGACTATGCCATTACTCCGGACTTCGACGACTGTCGGTCTTCGGCCCGTCGACATTTCCACCCTTGAAAGGGTCAAGCTTCCAGCCATGTCTGGAAATACTCACAATTTCTTGCATTGACAGGGCCGCCTTCCTCGCACAGATTGAACACTGGACATCTCCCACAAGGTGCTTCAGTGAGGCCGTTTCCGACCGGGGCACCAGCGTCAGCCATGGACTGGCGGACCGTCTTATACCCATCTCCATCCATGACTCTCATCAAGCGGCCGTCGTAGCAAAGCACATCTAGTAGAGTCTCCATCTCCGCCTCCCTCATCAGGACACCTGAGATTCCTGAAGTATTGAGCTCTTTGGTGATCTCCGGCACAGTAGGGTAGCCTCTGTACCCCGGTGGAAGCGGAAGCATGACCCCTCCCTTGAGCTTTCCCCCATGCTTTCTCAACTCTTGAGCTCTAGCATCTTCCGCTTGTGCTTGTGTCAACTTCGTACCCTTTTCCCCCAGACTCCTTACTGAGCTATGCACCCAGCTCCTGCCTCTTATGTACTTCTCCGCCCAGGCAGACATCTGATGTATGAACTCCTCGTCGAGTACACCGTCCGTGAACCACGGGCCGCCAGTCACGTCCTCAGACGGCTGCAATGATGCTAGCATGTAGTACTTGCGTGCAGGCCATTTTACACTTTTGATGGGTTTGATGAAGTTCTTGCTTTCCAGAAGCTTTAAAGCACGATTGATTAGGGTTTGGTGAAGGTTCGTGCGCATTTTGATTGTCTTGGTCCAGATACCATCCCGGCCTGAGGACTCGATATAAGAGAACACGAGCCGTTCCTCATCGTTAAGTGTCTTGTATCTATTCCAAATCAGCGTTGCGCGGAACGTCGATAACCTCTTGTAGCAGCCTTACTTGGCTGCGTCACTTTTCCTAGTGATTTGCCAGATTACCCTACCATCTTTCGTGAAGAGCTTGAAAAGACCTTCATTGGTAAGTTTTTGCATGCATTCGAACAGGAGTTGGCCTTGGTCCCCGCCCTTTGGTATAACATTCAGAGCGAGCAAGTCCCGTTGGTCAAACTGCGTTCCTGGGGGCTGTTGTGCACATCGTGCATACAATGCTAACTTTAGCTCTTGATGTGTAGTGTCAAAGTGGGATGTATTTGATGATGAAGCCATACTGGCAGCGCATCAAGGCTTTCCACAGTTGTGACATGCAAGTACTCGTACTGTAGCTCCCCAGATAAGTTTTGGATCAGTCAATCGACAAGCGGCTAGATCCACATGATCCCTGCAAGGCGGTGAAGATCAAGGTGGCCCAAGCTCCTGACCATTGGGGCAGATTTCTAGGTCATTCTAGAAGTTTGAACGGTAGACGGCTTCTTCATACACGAAGTCATAACCTTCTGCCTAAGGTATACTTTCATCAGCCTCAAGTCAACTCTTCGTGTATTATCTTCTCTTATTACGGTGCTAAATCTACATCACCAAAACATATGGCGGACGCTCTAAAAGCAGAAGGCAATAAAGCCTTCGCCGAAAAGAACTTTGAGGACGCTGTGTAAGAGACCATGAATCACCAGACTACACAAGAGCGCGACTAATCACAGGCCAATAGTGATATATTCTCCAAAGCAATCGAGATAGAGCCGAGCAACCACGTGCTATATTCTAACCGTTCTGGTGCCTATGCTTCTCTCAAAGACTTTAATCACGCCCTAGAGGATGCAAACAAGGTGACGGAGATCAAGCCGGACTGGGCAAAGGGATGGGGCAGAAAAGGTGCTGCACTACATGGGACCGGGGACTTGGGTAAGTTCAAAGCCTATATGTAACCAGTATACGCTGACCTTAAATCTCAGTCGGCTCGCATGACGCTTACGAAGAGGCATTGAAGCTTGATCCGCAAAACGCACAAGCCAAAACAGGCCTCGAGGCTGTCAAACGTGCTATCGATGCTGAGGCCGACGAGGACGGCGTATCCGGTAACCCGAGTGCTGGCTTAGGCAACTTGTTCAATGACCCTCAAATGGTTCAAAAACTCGCGAGCAACCCTAAGACAAGTGCACTGCTGGCCGATCCTCAGTTCATGGCAAAGCTGCAACGATTGAAGCAAAATCCGAACAACGTTGGTGAAGAGATGCGGGATCCAAGATTCTTGCAAGTGATGAGCGTACTTCTCGGTATCGATATGCAATTCGGTGGGCCAGGGGAAGGTGGTGCTAGTGGGCCACCCGGCTTCGGAGGATCAAATGAGCATGAGGAGGACGTAGCGATGCCTGATGCTCGGTCGTCTTCAAGTGGGCCTCAGTCAAGACAGGCTCCGGCGTCGGAACCCGAGCCCGAACCAGAGCCAGAGGATGAAGAGGCTATCGCATCGAGAAAGGCCAAGGAGGAGGCAGAGGCGGAGAAGAAACTTGGTACCGAAAATTACAAGAAGAGGCAGTTTGATGCTGCGATCGAGCATTACAGCAAAGCATGGAACCTGCACAAGGACATCACCTACCTCACCAACCTCAGTGCGGCTAAATTTGAGAAAGGCGACTACCAAGGTGCGATAGAAGCCTGCGAGAAGGCTATCGAGGAGGGCAGAGAGGTCCGAGCGGACTTTAAGATCATAGCGAAGTAAGTTTTCCCTCTATCTACGCAAGCTACAAGTCGATCCTGATCAACTCCCAGAGCTTTTGGCCGGATCGGATCATGTTTTGAGAAGATGGAAGACCTGCCAAACGCTATTGTGAACTACCAGAAATCACTCACGGAGCATCGTACACCATACACCCTTAACAAGCTTCGCGCCGCCGAGAAGGCCATGATAAAGCAAGAGAAAGAGTCATACATCAACCCCGACGAGGCAGAGAAAGCACGGGAATTAGGCAACCAGAAGTTCAAAGAGGCAGATTGGCCGGGTGCGGTCGAAGCTTACAGCGAGATGACTCGACGTGCACCCGATGATCCGCGAGGCTACAGCAACCGCGCAGCAGCTCTGATCAAGCTGATGACATTTCCTGGGGCTGTTCAAGACTGTGACGAGGCGATCAAGAGGGACGCTAACTTCATTCGCGCTTATCTGCGAAAAGCACAAGCATACTTTGCGATGAAAGAATACAACAAGTGTCTCGACGTCTGCACGGAGGCTACGGAGCACGACGCGGGAGGTGCAAACGCTCGAGAAATCGAGCAACAACAACAGAAAGCCTTGCAGGCACAGTACAGTGCTCGGGAAGGTGAGACTGAGGAGCAAACCATGGAGCGGATACAGCGCGATCCAGAGGTAAGTGATTCTATCCCTTCTTCTGTCTGGTGAGGCTGCTGACATTGCTTTAGATCATAGCTATCATTCAAGATCCAGTGATGCAGAGCATACTTCAGCAGGCTAAGAACGACCCAGCGGCATTAAACGACCATATGAAGAATTCTTCAATTCGTAGTAAGATACAAAAGTTGATTGCAGCTGGGGTGATCAGGGTTGGTCGTTAGACTGAGATCTCGTTGTCAAGCTTTCTTCATCTGACTGGACGGCGAGTGGAACCATCCGAAGTACCTTCCGGATTCAATATGTACCTTATGTAGGGCTACCATACTAAAACTCAAGAGACGCAGCCTACCTCATTTGGCGAATTTGGCTCCTAAGTTCAAATAATAAACCCTCCTCCATGAGCTTGGAGTCACTCAGTAATTCCAGACTTCGAAAGGCTTGTAACATGAGCGATCTCAACTGAGCTGATTGGCTCTTGCTGGGCTAGACCAAAGTGGAGTGTCGGAAGATCTCCTCAAGGAGGGTGGCACAGCAGATGCTCTGTTACACCGACTCCAGTTGGCCGTCCTCTGCGTAGAGGGTACTCTAATTGATGACATGCCCCCCGACTATAAGAGCGAGCCGGCAGGTGGTGAATCTTACTGGGCCAAAGGGTAGGCATAACAGCATCTGCAAGACTCCGACGGATGTGTCAATAAGGAGGCGCATGGCATCAGTTGTTCCTCATATATTTGTCGAGTAGAAGTACTAATCCCGTTTGCTCGAGTCTCACTTGGAAGATGGGATATGGCGTGTCTGTGATGCCAACTTGATCTGGATTATGATACCCATCCGTGAATAAAGCCACGCGGGTGAATGGTGAAATGCTTGTAGGTGATTAGGAAGCATCTTGCCGTGTCTCTGCATGATAGTCTTAGGTAGGCGCACGTTGTGAGCCAGAGTACAACGCATTCATTGATGCTTGGCAGTGATAGAGGGGAAAAGCACCTCATGTACGATGATACTGCAGGGGAGGAAAGACCCTGGTACCTTAACTTACCTTAGTCTCCTGCTCATCTGCCGCTCTATCCTGGTAGTGGCTAACCTAAAGGTAAACACCTCCATACCTAGGTAGCCCAAGATCTAGCCTTGGTGCTCCATCGTCGGTGTCCAACTCCAGAACCTGTCGGCCATGATCACCAATTCCTATCCCTGAACGGCCAGCACATTATTGATCACTGTTGCGGTCTCAAAGCAGACAAATTCATATCATTTGGAGTTCTTGCCTGTTCGAGATCGTACCAATGTTTTCACACCTTTCCGCTCACGCGCCTGAGCTCAGGCAGCAGGGTGCTGAAGAAGCAGCTCGCGACCCCAACAGCAATGTTACTTCCGAGGATGCGGAGCACTTCATGGTCAATGAGACGAAAAAGGCCGGCGTCCCTGCATATCAATTCGACCCATATGCTGCGCCCGAGGAGAAGGCTGCTCAAGCACGATCGGTAGGTCAAACTGAAGTATTTGCTTCATACATGCCGGATTGCTTTACTGAAGCGTATCCCCTTAGCATATCCCGGCAGGCTTTCACCACGAGAAGCAGCCAAAAGGCGTTGCAATTGCCACAGACATTGTAAGTATTCATTTCTTACTTGCATCTAATATACACACCACTGATTATACTCTTTAGGATGACGGAACGCCAGACCAGTACGATCTCCCTCCACCAAGCAAGGACGGCGTGGTAGTCGCTCTGTCTTCGACAGCCGACGGCAAAACTCTGGAGCCTAACGGACATGTACCTGAGGACGAAAACGCACACTGGGTGGAAAGAACCGGGTGGGCTCCAAGATTCGGTCAAGGGAGCATCACGGAACTGGAAGGCACAGAAAACATACTGGATCATCAGACATTCCTCGAGGGTAAACTAGACGACAAGTTCTTTGGTGGTAAGTCGAATCAAACTGAGGCAAACAGGCCGAAGAAAAGAGGACGTATGCTCATAGCCTTGCAGATTGGTATCACAACGCGGCGGTTATAGTCTTTGCATGCCTATCCTCATGGCTCGTTGCCGTGCTCGGGGGCGGCCTTGCCTGGGTCTTGATTATCATGGCGATATGTGGCACATACTATAGGACTTCCATTCGTCGGGTACGCCGCAATTTCCGCGACGATGTGAACCGTGAAATGGCAAGAAGCCGGTTGGAGACGGATACGGAGCCCCTGGAATGGATCAACAGCTTCCTGGTGAAATTCTGGCCTATATACGCGCCGGTTTTGTGCGACACCATCATCAACTCCGTTGATCAAGTGTTGAGCACTACGACGCCAGCATTCCTAGATAGCTTGAGGATGAAAACATTTATACTCGGTTCTAAGCCGCCAAGGATGGAACACGTCAAGACGTACCCAAAAGCCGAAGATGATACGGTTCTCATGGACTGGAAGTTTAGCTTTACGCCGAACGACACTATGGATCTCACCGCGAGACAGCTCAAGGTCAAGATCAACCCGAAGGTCGTACTTGAAGTGAGAATTGGCAAGGCTATGATCAGCAAAGGTCTAGACGTGATTGTTGAGAACTTTGCATTCTCTGGCTTGATGAGGGTCAAGGTCAAGCTTCAGATCCCTTTTCCTCATATCGAAAAGGTCGAAATTTGCTTCCTGGGCCGTCCGGATATCGATTATGTGTGCAAACCTCTCGGCGGTGACATGCTCGGCTTCGACATAAACTTCGTTCCCGGTCTTGAATCTTTCATTAAAGAGATGATCCATGGCAGTCTTGGTCCCATGATGTATGAACCCAACGTCTTTCCAATTGAGATCGCGAAAATGCTCGCAGGCGATCCTGTAGACCAGGCAATCGGCGTTCTGGCAGTTACTATTCATGCCGCGCAAGGCCTAAAGAACCCGGACAAATTCGCTGGTACTCCAGATCCATATACGGTTTTGTCCCTCAACAGCAGGAACCCGCTTGGAAAGACCAAGATCGTCAAGCAAAACGCCAGTCCTCATTGGAACGAGACTATACACATTATCATCACCTCGTTCACCGACGCCTTGACTTTACAAGTCTTTGACTTTAATGAGATTCGCAAAGATAAAGAACTGGGCACAGCAACATTCGCGCTGGACCAAGTAGAGCACAGTGCTGAACACGAAAACTTGCAACTCGAAGTCATGGCGAATGGTAAGGCTCGGGGTGTCTTGCAGGCTGATGTGCGTTTCTTTCCAGTTTTGAAGGGAACCAAACTCCAAGACGGGACGGTCGAGCCACCGCCAGAATCGAATTCCGGGATAGTAAGGTTTACCGTGGAACAAGCAAAGGACCTTGACGGTACCAAGAGTTTGATAGGCCAGCTTAATCCGTTTGCGCTACTGTTGTTAAACGGCAAAGAGGTGCATGTTACACGCAAACTTAAGAGGACCAACAACCCTATCTGGGATAATGGCTCGAAAGAAATCCTCATTACCGACCGCAGATCAGCTCGACTCGGCGTAGTGGTGAAGGATAACCGTGACATTGGGGGAGATCAGATCCTGGGGACATATCAAATCAAGGTTGATGACATGATCCAGTTGATGGAGAAGGGCCAGGAGTGGTACAACCTTGCCGGCGCCAAAACTGGCCGTGCGAAACTAACCCTGCAGTGGAAGCCTGTTGCGTTAAAGGGAGTTATGGGTGGCTCAGGCGGCTACGTCAAACCTATTGGGGTGATGCGTCTTCACTTCCAGAATGCTCGAAATCTACGCAACGTTGAGACCATGGGCAAATCAGATCCCTATGTACGGGTTCTGCTCTCTGGTATAGAGAAAGGAAGGACTGTCACTTTCCAAAACAACCTGAACCCTGACTGGGACGAGGTCATTTATGTGCCAGTGCACTCGACTCGGGAGAAGCTCACATTAGAGGTGATGGATGAAGAGAACCTCGGAAAGGACCGCTCCCTCGGCCACACAGAACTATCTACAGCCGATTATGTTCACGAGGCCGAGACTGGCGAATTCGCTGTGCATGACCGAAAACAACTCATGTCTGAGCCTCTGAAAGTCAAAGGCAGGGCCACACCCAAAGGGACACTCAACTTCACTGCTGCACTCTACCCAACGCTGAATGTTGCCGATCCGGAGGAAGAAGTAGACGAGGGAGATACAGCGCAAGAGGCAATTGGGAAGTTGTCGATAGATGGCTCGCGGAAAGATCTTCACAATGGTTTACAGAAAAGCTTGGACAAAGATCCAGTGCGAGCTGCCAATGAAAAGCAGAATGAGCGTGGACGAATTGATACAGAGCTTGCCGCCCTACTCTCACACGGTGAAAGGGCGCAAGCAGAGGAGATGAGCGGAAACAAGCTGACGCCAAAGCTTCAGCTAACGCCCGAGGACCTGAGCAAGTACGGTAAGGCTTTGTATACCCAACTGTATGAAGTCCATGATAGTGTGCTGATCGGTTGGGATAGAATCTGGTCTCATCATCTTCAAGCTTGTCGAGGCCAACTTAGCATACTCAAACGTGTTTATTGAAGTCATAATGGACGATATGGCTTTCCCATCATACGTATCTTCGAAGGCTAGATCAAGGCATGCTCCATTCAACGAGAGTGAGTGCTGAATCTCCTCGCCCCTGAATGCGTAGACTGACATTCCAATCGCAGCGGGTGAGGCCTTTGTTCGCGAATTGGATGTATCCAAGATTACACTCCGCATCAGGGAGAAGCAGGACAGGAAAGGCGACGAACACATCGATCACACTATCGCAAAGCTGGCCGGTAGCACCTTAGACATCTTACAGCGGTGCTTGGTAAGATCCGCTCCGCTGTGACTCAGGGCACGGGACCATTGCTGATGCTGCTTAGTACAAACCAACCGAGCTCATCTTGAAAGGCACGGAAGGGGCGCTCAGTAAGGTTACGATCAGTTTGAAGTATCTTCCCGTCAAGATGCAACTTGATCCTGCTGAGAGTATCAACAACATGGGAAACCTCCGCGTGGACGTTCTCAACGCCGAGAATTTGCCAGCGGCTGATCGAAACGGCTACAGTGATCCATACTGTAAGTTTGAGCTTGATGGGAAGCAGATCTACAAAACAAAGATTGTAAAGAAGACACTTAACCCCGCTTGGAATGAGTTCTTCGAATGTTCAGTCAGATCAAGGACCGGTGCAAACTTCAAGGTTAGAATTATGGACTGGGATTTCGGAGACAAAGCCGATTTCTTGGGCGAAGCTGCGATCAATCTAGAATTACTTGATCCGTTCAAACCACAGGAAGTCACTCTCGGATTGGATGGGAAGTCCGGAAAGATCAGATTGAGGTTGTTGTTCAAGCCGGATTACGTACTTCGCTCTCGTCAGGGCTCCTCGACATTCTCGGGCACTTTCTCGACGCCAGCAAAGATTGTCGGAGCTCCGGTAAAAGGGGTTGGCATGGTTGGCGGTGGGGTAGTCAAAGGGGCTTCGTTCCTTCGACACGGCTTCAAGGGCAAGAAAACGGCCGGTGTCGACGAAGGCAACGAGTTGGTGGAACCAGAGGAGCTGGTCAACGGTGAATCATTCGAGCCATCTCAGCGGGCAGCACCCATTACGAATGATGGTCTATCGTTCCCTCAAGCGGTGCCGCAGACGCCGCCACACAGCCGATCGCGCAGCATCGGTGCTGCATCGATACTGAGTGAGAAAGGCGGCACGCCGGGTAAGGCAGAATTCGGTACCGCCACATTGACCGTCCTTTCGGCCTCCGGCTACCCGCCTTCTGCGAACGTTCGCGTGCACATCTGGCAGACGACGTCCAAAGGCCCCAAAGACGTGCACAAGACCAAGGCAATCAAATCGCCCGCAAGCGTGGTCCAGTGGGACCACGAGACGTTCAAGGTCAACTGCGCGGCCGACACGCAATTTCAGGTGCAGGTCAAGGATCACATCGTGTTCGGCACTAGCGATGAGCTCGGCGAAGGCCTCTTCTTCGTCGACGACTCGGCGGGCGGCGGCGAGAAATCCGTCCAAGCCGGGCCGGGCAGCGTCCAGCTGAAAACGAGCTTCCAGGCCCAGGCCATGGACGCCGAGGCCGTTCGGAACAGCCCGAAGAGTGTCGGTGGTGCCAGACGGAGCTTTCTCAGTAAGAGGGACCACGGCCAACGGACGACGAGTTTCGGCGGTGGGAGGTGAGGTAAGGTGGTGATTTGGGTGACGAGTGGGCTGGGCAGTTTCCTATTCTGCGTGCGAGTGCTTGAAGATACCACCTATGCAACTCCTTCACTTCGGTCTTATTCCTCATTTCGCATTTCAGCGTGCATGTGGCTTTACATTACAGATTGTACCTTAGCATATTCTACATTCGACCTTGCGCTACCCGCTTCTTTAGAAGCGCTTTACCAGTACGGCAGTTGTCCTACAGATACATAAGTCAATGCTACAGGACGCCAGTCCAATAACAAGTCTAATCGCTCCAGTGTCTAGCACGAGATTATAATATTCGTTGTGTACGAGGGTCCATGCATTTATTTGTGCGAGGGTATATAGAAGCATCGGAAAAGCAGAGACATGTAATCTCCCCTAAGCCGTCGCGTCGCTTCCGGCAAGTCGCAAGCCACACACATACACTTTGTTATTCAATTAGTAACAGGCCCAAGACCTCAGAATGAACAATGCTCTTTGTCGGTCCCTTGCAGATTCAATAGCTGGGTTGAGTGCAAGGGGTGGCGTGGCGGCTTGACGTGTGGCGTTGCTGAGCGAAATCCCTAGAACCCAATCCCAGTCCCGGTCCCGAAATGATCGATGGAGGCTTGACCCAATCGAGCTGAGGATGTGGACGAAAATGAGGAAGCTTTGAGAACGATTTCGGAAAAGGGGTTGGGGCTGCGGGAGTCGCAATACTACTACGTGCAGGTTCCACTACCCTAGGTAAGGTAGGGGCCTGTAGGCTAAGATTGATTGCTGCAGTCACAGCTGCGACTATAACCAACAGGAAAGGAAATGGGAAGGACATCGATGTTCCAGCTTCGGGAATGGACTGCTTCTCTTCGTCGAAAATTCTTCTTATGGTTGTTTAATTTAATAATACTGTAACAACCACGCTCGAAGATCCCGGATTAACCCCCATGCTTTGACCCACGTGAAAGTCCAATTATAGGCACTTATAGGTACAAAGTAAGTAGTTAGGTACTGTAAGGGATCAGCCTCAGTGCGCTACCAATGAAGTACCTTACCTTAGTTCATGTCATCTCCCAAGCCAATACCACCCCCGGCTTCTGCCGTCCAGCCAAGCTACTGTAAGAGCTTTAAAAGTTTCTTGCTCCGCATCGACTCTTTAAGTACGAGGTACCCCCATCAACAACAACATCTTGTCCCTCTCCATCTACTGCCTGAGGATATTGCCCGTGCAGTCAATTTCGAAGTTGCTATAGTGCTGTGATACGTCCTGTACAGCGTCTCGCGAAACTTTTGGTGAGTGAAGCTCTTTCGGTCCTTCGCTGTCCCTTGAGAGAAGCGGCGTGCAAGCAGTTGCAGGGTGATCGTCCTTCAATTATACTTGAGGAGGTCAATAGGGGTCATGAGGCACCGAATATAATGATTTTCCTCTTGACCCCAAGTGTCTTGTTTCCCTGCTGAGCTCTACACTGTCACACAGTGTGACAAGTACACCTGTTCGAGCCCTGTTGCAGCCGGCGTTGTTCGTCCCTGTCATAGTTTTGTGCACAGAAGCTTCAGAACTGACAGGTCCTCTTTCTTGAATTAGGTCTTGATCCTGAAACAATCTTTCACCGTCCGCCATGGCCTCCAAAATCAGCAGTGCCTTGCCGGCGCACCTTAAGCCCTCCGGGGCGAGCAACGGAGAAGCCAATGGAGGAGCCGCACGGAAACATCATGGGAAGTCGCAGTCACACATGGTGAGTAGTAATCAGTCGTGGATTCTATAAGCCAGTTAGCTGTTTATGTTCGCTCTTCTGGATGTGGCATGCGCTTGCTTGACATTGCTGTTGAGCGTTGTGTGCTGTGTTAGAAAGACGGATCAATCCCTGAAGTTGAACTTCACTTGTTGCTCGGCGGCGATGTCATTGCAAATCATCACACTAGCGAGTCAATGCTCTACACTTCACGTTCCTGGTTTTTTGTAAGATACTACTCGCTATTCGATCACCCTTCCATACTTCTTTACGCGCGCAGGCTCTACGTTTCGAAGACATTATGCAGTGCATCTACTATTATACCGCCTCTTATCTAGGGTTTCAAAAGCCTATCACACCTGGAAAAGCTCTTGTTTGTGTCCCTCAAGCTCCACTTTACTCTGAGATCTGCCCCAAGAATTTGGTTGAACTGCATGTCGGAGTATCCGCTCAAGCCTCCTCTTCGCGAAGCAGCCTTTCCTATCGCACTTTATTTCTTGCAATGTCTGAGATAGGCGCTTTCCTCACCGCTGATAAATGAGATATTGGAGCACTACTGACATGTCATGGTTGAATATCAAGGCTTTCGAGAACACGTCAACTTCCGTTGCAGCGAGTCAGATGCGTAACGCACTCAACAATCTCGCAGATACGGTCAAAGACCCCGAAGAAAAGAAGAGGTTTGAGACTGAGATGGACAACTTCTTCGCCCTCTTCCGGAGATACCTGAACGATAAAGCGAAGGGGAATGTTCTCACCTGGGATCGTATCGCGCCCCCTCAACCAAACCAGGTCATCGAGTACAAGGAACTTGCCAACTCCGAATCCATCGGCTTCCTAAACAAGCTCGCCGTTATCAAGCTTAATGGTGGTCTCGGTACCTCTATGGGCTGCGTTGGTCCAAAATCGGTTATCGAAGTACGTGACGGCATGTCCTTCCTTGACCTTTCGGTCCGCCAGATTGAATATCTCAATCGGACCTACGACGTCAATGTTCCATTCGTCCTGATGAACTCCTTCAACACCGATGAGGACACTCAGAGCATCATCAAGAAGTACGAGGGTCACAACATCGACATCATGACTTTCAACCAGTCGCGGTATCCGCGTATCCTCAAAGACTCGCTACTCCCGGTTCCCAAGAGCTACGACTCCCCTATCCACGACTGGTACCCGCCCGGGCACGGAGACGTTTTCGAGTCTCTCTACAACTCGGGCATCCTGGACCAGCTGATCGAGAGAGGGGTTGAGATTGTCTTCCTCTCCAACGCCGACAATCTAGGTGCGGTCGTCGACCTCAACATCCTGCAACACATGGTCGAGTCGCAGGCCGAGTACATCATGGAGCTGACCGACAAGACCAAGGCTGATGTCAAGGGTGGCACCATCATCGATTACGAAGGCTCTGTCCGTCTCCTGGAAATCGCTCAGGTTCCCAAGGAACACACCAACGAGTTCAAATCGATCAAGAAGTTCAAGTACTTCAACACCAACAACATCTGGCTCAATCTCAAAGCCATCAAGCGTGTAGTGGAGAACAACGAGCTCGAAATGGAGATTATCCCGAACAACAAGACCATTCCTGCCGACAAGAAGGGCGAGTCAGATATCTCCATCGTTCAGCTTGAGACCGCCGTTGGTGCCGCTATCCGACACTTCAAGAACGCCCACGGCGTGAACGTTCCCCGAAGGCGCTTCCTCCCTGTGAAGACTTGCTCCGATCTCATGCTTGTCAAGTCCGACCTGTACAGCCTGAAACACGGCCAACTCATGATGGACACCAACCGCTTCGGTCCGGCGCCTTTGATCAAGTTGGGCACCGACTTCAAGAAGGTCAGCGATTTCCAGAAGCGCATTCCCAGCATCCCGAGGATCCTTGAGTTGGATCATCTCACCATCACTGGCGCGGTGAACGTGGGCCGAGGTGTCACCCTTAAGGGAACGGTCATCATTGTTGCCACCGAGGGTAGCACAATCGATATCCCCCCGGGAAGTATCTTGGAGAACGTTGTTGTACAGGGTAGCTTGAGACTTCTGGAGCATTAGTCGCCTCTGGGTGCGGACCCTAGTCTTTGTTTGTTTGTGATCAAATGTCGATCTTTTAGCGTACAGGTACAAACAAACAGGGAGAGCGAGAGATTGTTTGACATGTTCATTCTAGGCTTGTTCCTGTATTTCTTGTCGCCGCGCCTCCACGCGGGTTGTTCTACGATAGCTGCTGTTAGAATTGAGAGTCGATACAGCGGCCTATTTTGATCTAATTTAAGGGGATCCATTCACGAACGCCAGAATGTCATTACCCGCCAGAAAAACATTGCCAGTACGGTACCTATTGACTCTTCAGGTTAAGTTACCTTATATAAGGAAGCTAAGCGATATGTGTATTACTCAGCAGCCCTGCCATCGGACTTTGCTTACCTCACTCTTGCAGATGCCCTCATTTCTCGACAGCAGCATCAGAACTTCCGTCTCCCGCTCCAACCATCCTGCAAAGCCCACCTCCAATGTGGATCATTCTCGATGCACGATCATGTCCATTCCTTCTGTGATGTCATATGTTGATCCTCAATCACAACTCGTCAATGTGATTGGTGTATCCCCAAGTCCCTTGACGGTTCTCCTTCTCTTCGAGGTTGCATGGGTTTCCGCGCCATATACAGCAGAGGGATCCGTGTATGTTTCTGCAGAGTGTATTATTCGTTTCAACAGATGAATTGGCGCACCTGACGATGTAAACCTGGGGAAGGGTGTTTTGTGACCACGGCCCGCCACCTTTTCTTCTCGTTCTAGAATTCTTTATATTCTACTTTCTACTTTCCACTTTCTATTTTCCACGTCTTCTTTCTTCATACTCAAGTCAATGCTAGGCGTGGTTCATACTAGCTCATGACTGCCCAACATGGCGAGTCGTCAAACCCATGACACCGACGTCCTCTCCAGACCATCGGAAACATCGTCAGAAACTAACGTGCCGCGTACCAATGATGAGAAACCTCACGTTGCTGAAAGAGACCACCAGGAGGATGCCGATGGCTATGAGAATATCAATTACCCGAAGCCATGGAAGTTCGAGAAGTGGTTCGTGGGAGGTTACAGTCAGCGTCGAATGCTGAAGCTCAAGAACCCAAAGAGGATGTATACTGCAATCAACTTGTTCGCTGGTATGCTTTGAGGGACTCCAGAATTACTAGCTGTGACATGGTACCTTGAACTCATGTCTAACATCCGATTACATCGCAGGCATCGCTATCATGTTCTACGGGTACGATCAAGGAGTCATGTCACAAGTCAATTTGAATCCTGATTATCAGACACGGATGGGAATCAACCCAGTCACTGGTATACATGGAACTTCTCGGAATATTATACCATTGTGCTGATCTCGCTGCCCAGGCAACTCGAGGAACGTTGCCGCGGAAGGAGGCATCGTATCCGTGTATTACATTGGTACACTAATTGGAGCTCTTGTCGCCGGTTCCCTCGCCGACCGCTGCGGACGAATCAAGGCTGTCGTCTTCGGCTGCCTTTGGGCACTGCTTGGCGCGATTCTCCAGACCGCGGCCCAGAACATTACGATGATGTGCATCGGGCGTGTCATCGCTGGCGTTGGGGTTGGAGCCATCGATTGCTCGGTCCCCGTATGGTCGTCCGAGGTCTCAAGCCATTCCGCCCGGGGAGCCTTTCTGGCTGTAGAATTCTTTATGGCATGTCTCTCGCGATTGTGATTACGACCATTGTACTAAACATAAGGCAGAACATTGGCGGCTTGGTGCTCGCGTATTGGATAGAGTATTTCGCCTTTTTGAACCCGAACATGGAGATGGCGTGGCGGACCCCATTGGCTCTTCAAATCGTTTTCATCCTGATCATCGGGTTTGGAATCAACTTCTTCCCCGAATCGCCGCGTTTCCTGATGAAGATGGGTCGAGAGGAAGAAGCACGGAGTGTTCTGAGGGCGACCAGAGAAGGTGATGTCGAGCAGGAGTTGCAAAGTATCAAGAAGGTTGTCAAGTCTGAACTCGAGACGTCGACTGCAAATCACTATTATGCGATGCTGTTTCCTAAAGATAACTACGGTAGACAGCTACGCTGGAGGGTGGTGCTTGCCGTATGGCTGCAGATCATGCAAGAGCTCGTCGGCATCGGTGTCATCACGGTTTATGCTGTTGATTTATTCAAAGGCGCTGGATTCAACACTAACATGTCGAAACTTCTGGCAGGATTCAACAATATCAGTTACATGTTCTCTGTTATTTTCGCTGTCTACACGCTGGATCGCTATGGGCGCAGATGTAAGTTACTCAAGAAGGCTCGTCAATAAAGAACAACAGGTCCTAACTTGCTTTTAGCAACCATGGTCTGGGGTGCTGTTGCAATGGCCTTGATCCTGCTCATCGCAGGAATCCTCGATAAATACGCGAATACACCGGGACCGAACCAGAAAAGTTATGGTGCTGGTGTTGCTGCTATGACTTTCTTATATACGGCGACCTTCGGTGCGACCTGGCTCACAACACCCTGGCTCTACCCGACTGAGATCTTCCCAAACACGGTACGTGCGAAAGGAGGGGCCTGGTCTGTCGTCGGATGGTCCATCGGTAACGGCCTCATCACCATGATCACGCCCTTCCTCTTCCAAGCCATCAGCTACGGCACGCTTCTCCTCCTCTGCGCACTCAACATCTTTTGCATCCCCTTCGTGATCCTGTTCTATCCCGAAACCGCTGGGCGCTCTCTCGAGCAGATGGACACGTACTTCGCCGCAGGAGGGTCCTGGAATGTCTTCAAGAGCAGTCAAAACATCCGCGAACAAGGCATTGAAGATTGGAGGTGGAGCAAGAAGATGAAAGCGGAGGATCAAGGGGAGTTGGAGTCTGGCAAGAACATGGGTACGGCGCAGAGGGTCCCGGAAGAGGATGAGAAGGATGCAAAGCAGAATTGGAGGCGTAGGCCGGTTTATACTTTTAAGCGTAAGGCTAGTAACGCTGGACTTATGTGAAGGACGTTCATGATTGGGATCTTTCTATGGGGTATTGGGAATTACCTGAATCGCTTTGGTGTATGATCGTTTCAAGACACAGAACTGGAGATATTAGGGCCTTAGTCTCCTGGGGAAGTTGTCTCATAATGTACCTGACTTTGGCTGTGGCACAGTAGTCTCTCCACATGTAAGCATGTATCTAAAACTGGAGCCTTGGATATATTTATATTTGGAAGTGTCAGACCAGGGGTACTCCAAGTGGGTACCATTTATATCCAAATTCCCGATTCGAAGCCGTCACGTGTACAGATATGATAGGTTTGTTCCACCGGCCACTCCTTGTAGGCATCATCGGACCATTCACGCAACGTCCTGTGCAACAGGCCCCATCGCACCGGGCCTATGACCTGCCAGGCATCATCCAGCATGCTACCGTCCTCGCGCATGCTTCTCATTTTCGCTGGCTAAACACATAATGAGTTGAGAGATGACGACCACCAAAGCAACAGCAGCAGATTATTGGGGCTATCTCATCAAATCAGACAATACTCCTTCGAGCCTGTTGCAGGAGCTACTCCTGGGAATCGCCAACTACATTGTGAGCTTCTATAGATCCCACGATACGTCTCTCCACCGGGAAGAGTATGCGCTGACCCGTCTCAAACATACAGGTCAAGGACATTGCGCCATGGCATTTGCAATGCCTTGCTCCCGAAAAGCTGGCTACATTCTATCGCCTCGTCGGGGGTAACTACGATCCCCTCTTCGCCGAAACGCCGCATCCCACGCTGTCGTTCATCTACCGATCTCTCGGCTGCTTCCACACGCTGCAGCCTACAGCCGATCCATTCGCACCGCCGTCCGTGCCGGCGTTGACGTCGGAAGGCTATGTGAGATGGCAGACTATCCAGCTTCTGCTCGATCCCGACGAGCATGTTCCATATCTGCAACAGGCGTTGAAGCGATTCGACATCGTGAATCCCGTCGCGTCAGAGGTGTTCCCTAAGGCGCTGCCTAGGGAAGCGTTTCCAGCTGCCCCGGACGAGAAGATGACACACTGGCATGAGACGGTGCGCGAGTTGTTGGAGCAGGAGGCAGAGACGGAGCAGGCTCTGCTAGGTTGCGGAGCAGGGGATCAGGACCCTAGCCTGTCGCGGGACTCCGGGGCCGAGCGGCGTATACCTGTCGACGACACACCCGATTACTTCTCACAAGCACATCGCGGCAGTCACGAAGGACCTCCGTCAGAGGCAGCACATGTATACCGCCACGCCTTCCGATGGCCGAAGGCGCACCAAGCCAGCCACAAAGCCCACCAGCCTCGGACCCGCAGCTACACCGACCGTCCTCAGCGAGAAGATCGCCACTGCTCCACCACCGCCTCGCACCCACCCGAGCGACGAGCCCGCAGCGCCCATCGCGCCCATCTCGCGCGCAGTCCAAGCACCCTCTCCATCTCCTCCACGAGCTCGGACTCTTCCGTGGAGAAAATCCCCACACCAAGAAGAGCAAGCCACCACTCCGCCCCCCGCCGTTCCCACCAAGACGCCGACGACCGACTCTTCCCTCCATCCACCTTCCGCGATCGCCGCCATTCCTACCACCACATCCACAAAACCCCCACCTACGACCCCCCACCCCACCCATCTCAGTACAACCCATACCCTCCTCCGCCTCCTCCTCCTCCTCCTCCCAGCCAAACGCAACCCTCGCGAGAGCAGGATGGGATGGCGCGAGTGGTCGCGAGGAGGGGCCCCGAACTGCGCCTCAGAGACGTCAAGAGCGGCGGCGCCGGCGCCGGCTACCCCGGGAGCGCGCCGAGTACGCCCGGTGGGTATGCGGGGAGGGCGCCGGTGCGGTATGTCGAGGGTGGGAGGGAGACGGGCGCGGGTGGGGCGCTGGTTAGGAGGTGTGTGAGTCCGATGCGGGGGGTGGGGGGCCGGAGGTATATTGCGCCTTGAGTGCTTGGGGGGTTAGGATGGTGTACTGTTCTTGTTGGGGGTTCTTGGGGGTTTGAATAGGCTGTACCCTGTGGGTGTGGGTTCTATTGTATGCTTCTATACTGGGGAGGTAGATATGGCCATCACGACTCAACTATAGTTTCACGCCGTGAACGGAGGCCGCTCTTGGGAGTTTGTAACGTGTTTCTTACCTTGGCGTCTCGTGGAGAGGGTCGGTAGGTGGGAATGAATGTCCGTCCTCGCTCTTCTGAACGTAACTTTGATGGTAAGACTCATTGGGGGTGCTTCAGTCAATTATGCAATGTAAGTGAGAAGTGAGGAATGGGAAGCTCCGAGGTTGGCATTGGCGGACGACCTGGGATTGCTAAGGTCTTGGGACCTTATATGCCGTGGTGGATGGATACAAGCTTAAAGTGATCCGGATAAGAATCGGTTCCTCTTGGCTATAATGAGTCTCTTGCTGTTTCTCCTCTGCGGTGCCCCTCTGTCATCTTGTAGCGCATCTAGATCGATAGGCGTTACTACCTCAGTCGTCTCTGGAGACCTTCATGAGTGTGTGATATGAGTGATGACGTCGTGAGTAGAAGAGTAGTCTACCATACTCATAGTAATTCGTTATCAGATGTGGATTTCAGTTGAAAAGAACACCCATCCATACTCGTTACCGATATCCCCGGCACCGTGCCAGCCTCAAACTCCACCCGCAAAGTAAATCCCGATCCCTGCCTACTATTTCCCTTGCCTCTTCAACCATCCGCTTCCAGCCCAGTTACTTCCCCCCACCGACCATCCCTTCCCCCAACGCCAACATCCTCAGCCTACACTCGTCACAATACCACCGTCCTTGCGGTTCCTTCGTGATCCCCACACAGCTCCAATGAAACCACTCATACGGACACTCCGCGTTGTCGCAAGCCACCATACTCCCGTAACTGACGCCGTGACACGTACAATACTTCCTCCCGTCATCGCCCGCGTCGTCGTCCTCCTCATCGCCGCCCACATCCTCCATCTCTTCGTCCTCCACCCCTCCTCCTCCGGCGTTACCAGCCCCACCACCGGGAACATGCGAGTGCGAGCGGTGCCGAACGTCGGACTCGGACCCGTCCACTTCGCTGAGCAGACTCTCGTCGTCGCCCGTGTCCTCGGACGGCGACGCCTTCGCCATGCCGAGCGTGAGGCGCTTGCCGGGCTTGCGCTTCTGCTGCTTGCCGGGCCCGTTGAGGCGGCGGAGGTGTTGATGGTGGGGCGCGATTTTCTTGTTCACCGTACTTGCTCCTTTCTTGTTGAGCACTGCGCGGGGTCCTACGCTGCCGCCTCGCGTGCTGCCGGCGGGGGTGCCGGCCTTGGGGGTGCCGGGGCCGAGGGACGATTGTCGGGCCAGGCCGGAGGAGGTGGAGGGGAGGGAGCCGAGGGCCTGGCCGAAGCGGCGCCGCTTGAAGTCGCTGGGGGCGCCGGCGGAGGATTCGCGGTGGCGGTGGGCTTGGGGGGCGGAGGTGCTGCCGGGGGTTGCGGGGGCG
>JAABUY010000505.1_pt1 | contig 66659 bp, 107 predicted proteins | sample 5560271 | NCBI WGS metagenome assembly JAABUY01 (sample SAMN10711886, study PRJNA513374) | rock metagenome | isolation source: Antarctica rocks | place: Antarctica: Victoria Land, University Valley | reverse complement strand
ATCCCCCATCCCAAAAACCACCACCCTCCCTTTCCTCCCGGCCCTTCCCGTCCTTCCTGCACGATGTAGGAAATCCAATATATCCCTCGGTTGGTCCACTAGCATCACCGTGCTCACCAACGGGCTGAAATCCAGTCCCCGCGATAACAAGGACGTCGTGATGAGTATCCGTGGACTGGGAGCTTTTGGAGTTGGGATTGTGGATGGGGTGGTCTTTGGGTCAAGGAGGAATGCGTCGAGGTCGCCGTTTTTACCGTGTTCCCGCTGCGCCGCCTCCCCCGTCCAGGCGAGATTCGGCAGCTGTCGATCTTCAAGTACCTTGCTCAGCGACTTGACCTTCAAGTCCGAGTTGCAGAATACGATAATCTTGCTTCGATCAACCTCGGTCCCGCTTTCCATTATATCTTTCCGAGCGACAGCGTCGGCAGCGAGGACACGCCTGACCTCATGCGCGACGTCGGCGAGGAGGTTTCCCGATCCGGAGGAAGGGACGAAGCGCGCTTCGAGGTTGTACGGTAGTTTATGCATCGCCGGGGAGAGGAGTTGGGTGAATGGTGTAGATGAGAGGAGGGGGTCAGTATTGAAAAGGTGGACGAGGGAAGGTGGAAGGGTGGCGGTGCAGAGGATCAGGTTGGTGGCAGGGCGGGTGGACAGGATGTGTCGGAGGATGACGAGGATTTCTTCCGCAAAGTCGGGACCTGTCTCCTGTTAGCTTGTCACAATAATGACTCTGAGGAGTGTGGCGTACCGAGTAGGACATCCGCTTCATCAACCACCACCCAATCCAACCTATCCACCCCAACATACGCAGTCCTCTTCTCCTCCCCCTCTTTGGACTCACTCCTCGGACTCGCCAACCCAAACATCCGCCGTGTCATCGCTCCAGTCCCACAGAGCACGTCCAGCCCACCTCTCCGATCCCCAATCCCTCCATATTTCGTACTACTCATCCCCATAACACTCAGCTTGACCACATGACACAACGCCTTGGCCATCCCCGTAGACTGTCGCGTCAACTCGTGCGTGGGGCTGAGTACCAGTGCTCTCGGTTGGAGAGTCCGTGCTTCGTCCTGTGAAGGGCCTCTGGTATCCGTGAATTTGAGGTGCGAGAACAGCGGGAGGAGGTACGCCAGTGTCTTGCCCGAACCCGTCTCAGCCCCTAATAACACCCTCGCCGGACCTAGGAAGGAGGGGAGAAAATGCCGGAGAGAGAGAGTCTGGATCGCTGTAGTCTTCCCGGTTACTCCGAATCGCTCTTGCATCGGCCCCAGCAGGTCAGGGTGAAGCTGAAACTCCTCAAACCGCCTCGGCGCGGCGGAATGTGTGTCTGCCGAAGCTTCAGGGGCTGCATAGGTGGTTGGCGAGAAGGGCTTAGATAGAGGGAAGGGGGAGGATCGGGGTCCACGGGGCGAGATGACGGGTGCGGGTCCACCGGATTTGAGGCGTTCGTGTGGGGGTGAGTCGAGTTGTGCTAGACGGCGGGAAGTGGTTTGAGGGGTTTTAGGTCGAGAGATAATGGCTGGGGCGCGTCGAGTGGTACTGGCTGGTAGTGATCGTGTAGGATGAGATGAAGGGGAAGGACCGAATCCGGTTTCAAGCCGCGGAGGACGACGAGGAGGGTTTTGGACGGTACGTGGGCCGCCTGCGGAGCAGATGGGGGAGGAGTGCTGGGCTCGATTGAAGATCTGTCGGAGAGCGGGGACGGCGGCAGCTATAGTCGAGACTCTGCACGGTGACAGCATCTTGACTCGCCGCGACGCAGTTCAGTGTCGTGGTATGGACATTAGTCAAAAGTTCCGAAATCAGAGGTGCCGGGATACAATGACGTGGAATTAATGAAAGCGTACTTTGGCCCAAACTGCAAGCGTTTTCAACCGTCTTCAGGTATCTGCTATGAACTGTGATAGCTCCCACATCCAGCTCTGCATGGTGAGTCTCGTTCTCCCTGTCCTCCTTTCCCGTCTCTCTAATGAAGAGCGGCACATCAGCCCCATTGGCACCTCTTGTACCAGGGTCCGCTCTCTCCACCCCTCTCTGAGGGGGAGGGAACGGGCCGCTGCTCTCAACGGACATCTGAGGTCTCAATCTCCCCAACAATCCTTCCGAGGTGCTCGACGGTTAAGTTAACAGCGGATGCGTCTACAGGCAAATCGGCTCAATTCGATTTTGTCAACTATGACCCGATGAACTCGTATTGTCCCCTATCCACAAATGCACCTCCTCCCCTTGTGTGTTCTACTTTCTTCGTTGATCTTCTGGTATGCAACGCCGAGTATATCTAGACGTTGACCATGCATGATGAGCTCGATGAGAAGCTAAAGCATCGGATTGCTCTCGGTCTCGCTCTTCCATGCTTGGGGATCAAACCTCGGCTCTTCAACTCAATCATCCTCCTTTCAGCCCCGCTAGGACAATAAACCAATCTAGGTAAATACAATACCTAGAAGCCGCCGCCTCCCCATCCCTCCCCCCGGCCGGCCGGTCAAAGCTCATTGAAAGTCGGCATAACCCCACTCCGCCCCGCCTGAAATTCGCACATCGCCCAGATCGTGCCCATCAAACCCCTATGTAACCCAATCGGACTGGAACTTGGGTCGAGGCTCCCATCTTCCAATCCCACTCTCGTCACCTCCGCGCATCCTTCGCAAGGAAACGTCGCTTTTCTCCTGCGATCGAGGAGGACGAGTGAGTTGCCCGGTGCACCGTGTTGGGGGCATGGTTCTGTTGTGAGGAGACCTCGTTCCCAGATTACCTCTTGGGCGTTGTCCACCGCTTGGTCTATGCGAGTACACATCTCGGTATGTCCGAGGATCTGGGAGATGGGGTGGACGGCGAGAAGACCGATGAGCATCCCAGGTCCCCCGTGTCCGATCTGAATGAATTCCTCAGTTTGATAGGATGCGCATTCGGGAAGGTCGACGAACATGTCCCAATTCCCATTAGGTCATTGCTGCTCGATGATTGACGCGAGCCATGGACGGAGTTGCTGTGCTCGAGTGGGGAATGGATTGGTTAGGAGGATTTGGACTAGATTACCGAGCCAACCGTGTCCGATCCCGAGATAAGGACGGTCGGCCAATCGCCAGGGATCTTCCGTATCGGGTGGCGTTTGAGCATGGCGTCGATGGCTTGCTCGGTGATGGCTGGCGTGATCAGGGGGGCGGCGGAGAGGAGGTGAGTCTTGACCATACGGAGAAGATAGAGGTAACCGGCTCGACCGAGTATCCACTCGTCGTAAGGTGACTGGCCATCCGGTTCAGCGAGCACTTCGGGGAGATGCAAGAGTAGCTCGTGTACATGCTTGTCATCTTTAGTGATGACCGCGGAGACAGCGGCGAAGGATAGATGGTGATTGATGATCCCGTAGTTCCTCGACGTCACACTCGCCACCCCCTCAGGGTTCTCCTCCGCGATTGATCCAGCGAGGACGAGGTATTCCTTTGCCCAATCTGAAAGTCCCTTGCCTTGGACGATTGTGGATGCGTCTGGGGATGCAGGGAGGGAGAGTAGGAAGAGTCCATAGGCGACGGAGATGGGACCGCTGAAGAGACCTAGGAAATGTTCGTCCTTGAGATTCCCGTCTTTGGATAGAGCGGTATTGGTGTTGCGGTGGGTATTTCGTTATGAGGATAAGGGAGGTGGAGTGGGATGTCCTTTTCGGGGGAGAAGGGTATCAAGGTGCCGTCGTTTGGGAAATAGCCCTGGACTCCCATCGCGACGGCGTGAAGATAGAGTGTGTTTTCGAGTGTGATTATAGTGATCGGTTTGCGCTGTCTCCTGTGGGCATCCGGGATGGGTTGATGTGGATGTTACTGCTCTTGAAGGCGTATAACCTCACTCGCCTATCCAGCTAGCTAGAAGGCCTGGTTGGCAGCTTCCCCATCACTTCGAACATTCATACATACATACATGCAACATCATTGTATATGAACGTCGTTGCATCTTCACAGGTGCTCGAATCTCAACAGCTGCGAACTAAAAGGTTTCGGCTACCTCCGCCGGAAGATTCGCCGATAGATTTCATCGAGTGTGTAACCTGATGGGAGCTCTTTTCGTCTATCCAATACTTAATTTGCTTCCCACGTCGGTCTCGTTGACGTGATCTTTGATAGCTACTTGATTATGACGGGGTGAATCTTGGCAGGTGTACTATAGCAATCTCAAGGAAAATTATCCTGGGATGCACTTCAAGCTTCGACACATTACCTCCGCATCATCAGGTTTGGAGAGAACTTCTACCTTGCCCTTACATGATCTACTCCGACGACCAGGCACGAAGAAATGCTAATCCGTCGACTGCCTAGTGATGATGCCCCCTCAGGATTCCCTTCCAACCCTCGCCCCTACCTCCGTGCACCCCGCGGCCCAATTCCTATTCCCCGCTCACAGAACTCATTGACGCCTTCACCTTCGCCTCTAACCCCCTCGTACGACGGCAGAGAACAGACCAACAACGTACCATACTACCCCCTTCCTGTCCCCCGTCTTTCCCAAGAAACGGACCCACCTCCCCTCGTCCTTGGAGATGGTGGTCGCCCATCCTTTATCCCATCCCCGGGGACCCACCTACAAAGGATCTCAACATCTCATACTCCGACACAAACGTCTGATCTCCAGGCTGAAGGAGATTGGACGGTTGATTGATTGATCGATCCCTCCGCTCCGCCTTCTGACTTTACTCGGCTATCCAGAACATTTTCGATCCCAGGTCGTTTGGCTCCGACTGACTTTCCCACTGATCGGCTTACGATCCCTAAACAAGTCCACTCCCTTTAGCCTCGATCGATGCAGCGCCACCTATCCGAGTCAATTACCTTCACTCCGTGCAACCCTTGTCACCTCGGGATGAGGCGAGCGGGTCATCCGAGAGGTACGGTGTCCATGCCGAGCTCTCCGCTGGCAAGACACACTTCGACATGGGACTATGCCGTAAGCCATCTCCACCACCTCTCTGTTATGCCTGACTGATCGGACCAGCCGCAAACCGCCCAAGCATTCTCCGGCGTCCCAACCGCCCAACAACCTGTACGATTCCTCCCGCATCCTCAACCTCGCTGACACCCTCTAGCCATTCGACTCCCATTCAAATGGATGGTTCGACGTCCCGTCCTCCACCAGCGACTCCTTTCACCCTTCCAGCTCAGCAGCGGTCGTCTCACCCGATGGCATGATGTTCGATGACGGGGACGCCGGGCCGCAGAGGAAGAAGCGGGCGCAGGTGAGGATTGCTTGCGTACATTGTCGAAAGGCTTGTAAGAGGTGTTCAAACAAGAGGTGAGTGAACTCCTACCGAGGCAACCGAGTGCGTTAGTCATTGGGCTGGCTGACGTGGTTGGTGTAGGCCATGCGAGAGATGCGAGAAGTATGGGATTAAGGAATGCATTGACTCGACCCGGAAACCGAGGAAGACCGGGATCAAGCGGTACGTCCCACGCCTCTACCCTCCAATTCCACACGGACTGATCATGGACTCGTAGTGGCCCATATAAACGCCGAGCCACTCAGTACGCGGCCTCAATATACGGCTCAAACTACCCCGATGCCTCCCCCTCCAATACCCATCACCCTCAACCCAAGCCCGACTCGAATTCCCTACCCGGACCCCGCTTCACCGCTCTCCAAGGGGCCTTCGCCTCCGCCCTCTCCGGTCCGCGATGGGTCCACGGTCAACGCCTCCCTCCTCACCCCAACAACCTCCACGCCGAACCTCATGCAGTCCACAACGCAGGTCCGATGTATCCGCGCACACCCGGCGTGCCGTTCCCAATCAGCCTGAATCATCGGGACGATCCCTTCTCGCGCGCTGTCAGCCCGATCCATGGAGATCTTGACATCGATTTCCCGCATGGCTCGCTATTCAATGGTCATACTGGCACGGGGGACGATAACACGACTATCAGTCAGACTGCGATGGAGACGGATGAACGTGGGGCTACCAGCCAGGACGTCGAGATGGGCCAAGGTCAGATCCATGAGAACCCATTCAGCTTCGTCCCCGGATTTGCGAAAGCCATTGACAATGTCAACCTCAACAACGCATTCATCTCCGACCCTCCCAGTCCCCGCCAAGTCGACCCGACTTCAAATGATTGGGCAGCCCTCCGCACCGCCGCCGCACTCAATCGCCCCTCCTCCGCAGACCCCCGCGCCCAATTGCACAGTCACAATCAAGCCAGCCCATCTGGAGAGATGCAGCAGATCCAAAGCCCCGGCTTCATCGCGCTCAACAAGATCCGCAAACCCTCGCTCCGGACGTTGATGTCTACGAGAGGGAGTCAGGGACCTAGCCCAGCGCAGAGCCCGACGTTGTTCGATCAGCCGATGCAGATGGATGAGGAGGTGGAGGTCGGGCCTGAGGGTGGGTAGGGTAGGACGCCGAGTGGGTTCAATGGGAATCACATACAGCAGGGGCAGCAGGGGCAGGGGAATGGATAGAGACAGGGACAACGGCAGGGGTTCGAGGGGTTCGGGTTGATGGGGATCGAGGGGATGATGCCGTTTGAGAGCTGAGAAGCGGGATGATGGGAATGCAGGGATCAGACGAGTAGATACGCTACAGAGCCGGAATGCGATTGTGACTTTGGCAAATTCCTTGGTCTGTGCGTCAATGGGTATCAGCTTAGCCACATCCCAGAGTCCAGCATTTCTGGGGATTTGAATGCAGCCGACTCACTATTCCTAGAACCGCTCATTTGATATTCAGGTATCGAAGAAGATAAGTTTGCTCCATCGAAGAAACGATGACTATCCAGTAACCCCTCAAGTCTGCTTCAAGGTGGAGGCGACCAACGGATAATTTGACACTACGGGAAGTATCGTTGGTTCGGTGACGGTTCAGCAGGGCTTGGAAGTCATTGGCGAGCTGGGAAATTTGTTGCGGATGAGCCACGTCCCGCAAATGCTCAGCACCGTTGATTCTCCTGGCCGCCACTTTTCCTAGTGTTAGTTACAACTTGACTCGCTGCATTATCCATGTCCACTGCCTTAGGACGGCGTCAGTCTTTAGGTACTCATAGGACAAACTAGGCAGCTGTCCATGCAACTGGGCACGATAAAGCTTGACATACATAATGCCAAGCTGCTCTCTTGCAGTATATTTTGGTGTTATGGTCCGCATCGGAGATCTGATTGTGCCACTTGTCAGTCTTGGTACGTCAGTGCCCACATTCAAGCGATTGGTTGCTCTGGACCAATGCCGTCTATTGACCTTCAGTCCATTCTTCGAAGCATTGCGCATTGGTCCTTTGTTCTTGGAAGCGAGACGCCACTGATCGGCCTTCCTCCCACATGCCGATGATATCTGGCTGACTCCAGGGTAGTATCTTCCATTTCATCGTTCACACGTGCGTGAAATTACCAACTCATCTATCCTCAAGAATGGCATCACGCTCAAGCAATCAAGCCTCATCCACGAGGAACGATCGTGTTCTGGGGGTGCTTCATTCAGCATTGAGCACAAAGATCCGCTTGGTGACCAATAAGTTGACAATTGGCGACTTCCAAGACGATTCACCATTCACAGCAAACAACCGCCCCCTTGTTGCGCTGAAGAGGTTCAAAGCTAAGCTGTCCAGACAAGCAGAATTTATTGGGCGAAGCAGTCTCCAAAGCCACTAAGACAGACCGTTCACGGTCTTTGATGTCGAGATTCGACGTGAGATAACACTCCGCTCGCATCCGGCAGTTACCTACAGCATCACCGCCTCTGACAAGGATGGAATTGTCTTTGCTTCGGTGACCGCTGAAGAGCGGGTGGCATCTGACTGGAAAAATGGTTTGGACCTCACTTCCGGCGACCCGGCTGCCAGGTCTTGGGATGATACTTCAGACTGGAGGAGGGGAAAGGAGAGCGAGTAGGCTGCCTTCAGAGATGTGCTTTGCCTAATATCAGATATGATGGAGACCTGATGCACTGTCCGTTATGTAAAGTCTTCGCTCAATTATGAGGTCCTTGTAAACGAGACCGGCACGAGTGTTTACAGCTGAGCAGGAAATAGCCTGTCCAACCATGCAGATCAACCGCTTTGAAGTATATTCAGGTAGTATTTAGCAGCATGATTTCGCCCCCAAAGAAACTCGCTACAGTGTGTGTCCGTGTCCAGCGATCCATTATCTCTTGATCCGTTCATCAAAGCACCAAGCAGTGATCTCTTGTTCCCTGATAGGCCTTCCTTGCCACTGACAACTACCTAGCTCCAACGCAATTTTTCTCTATTTTTCTCAACTGCACTACAATGGATATAACAGCCTCCCCTCTCATAAGGAAATCTAGTTCAAGCATACCCTGCCAACACTTGAACAATCGTTACGCAAGCTGTAGGATGGGTCGCAGGACTTTGGAAGAAGAGATCAGTGCTGCCACCTACAAGCTCACTACTGAAAACTTTGAAGACGTGTACCCCTTCACCGAGACCAACCCCGACGCAACCGAGGCGCTCCTCCGCCTCGAGAAATCCCTGCATGATCGCGAGATCCGCAAGATTGCCAGAAAAGTTTGGGCACCCAATAATGGAGATCGTTCAGGTCCTTCACCGTGAAAATCCCGACGAAGATATCCTTCGTTCCCCTGATGGATGGAGATGACAGTAAAAATCCCCGGCTGACGCCTCTCATCTGCTACCGGATCGATGCGAATGATGACATCGGCTGTGTGTGTGGTAACGTGACGGCCCAGCAGTCCGGGACTGCTGAAGGGGTTGAGACTTGGGCGTACGGTGCAGGCGAGCCGGCTGTTCGGTCATGGGATGATGCTGGAGACTGGAGGAGGAGACAGGAGCGCAAGTAGGCTGCCCTCTGAGATTCGCTTTGTCCAGTGCTAGATGCGATGGAGACCAGATGCACTGTCCATATCCGCCGTCTCGCCACGATCATCAGTTTCTGAGCACCGAGACTGGCAGCAGCCTCTGGGGTTACGCTGATGAAGCTTGTAATGCCATGCATCCACCTAACGCGCGACGATACCGTCGAACCTCTGCTTGAACCACGAGATGGTCCTGTGGGCGTCAGCGGTAGTCACCACCAAGTATGGCCAACTCACTGCTCCGGCCTGACCTTGTGCTGGAAGCCGACACGGCCGGTCTTGGCCTTCCGGCGGGCGACGCGGTTACCGGGGCGGCCCATGACAACGTAGCTGCGCGGGCGGCACAATTGGAGATTGAGGCAATGTTATTCAGGTATGACGACGACGCGTAGATCGGGGCGTGTTCGGGACGGGATGGCAGAGAAGGAAGAAGACAGCAACGTCAGCGGAAAACCACCCCCACAAAAAAAACCCGCTCACAAGTCCATACCGAAGATACCGATTCCCGGGTCGTACTTGATCCCCAGGTCGATGTGCTCCTCGACGCCAAAGCCGAAGTTGCCGGTCTCGGAGAAATTGCTGTAAATTATCGAATCAGGTCAGTCTGATTCCTTCCAACCGAGCCCCCAGATGCTCCCAAACTCCTCCACAGCGACTCTGCGAAGAAAGGCTATGCCATACTCCCGTACGCCCATTCGTAGTCCGGTCTTCGCCTTCCCCCCGCCCCCCCTCGCTGCACTTCGCGATGACTCACCGCTTCCTCAACTCATATTCCTTAACCTTCAACGCCCTCTCCAACACCTCCTCCGCCTTCGGTCCCCGGATCGTCACATGACAAGCGATCTTCTCGTTCCTCCGTATCGAGAAGGATCGGACGGTATAGCGAGCTTTGGACGTGACGGGGGATTGCCCGGTGAGTTGTTCGAGCACTTTGGAGGCTCGGGTCAGGCGATCGCCGGATTCGCCGACGGAGATGTCTTCGCGAGCGAGCGCAGCGAGCGGTTCGGAGAGCAGCGGGATGGCGAAGGGGTGGAGGGAAAGCCGAACGCGTGCCAGGATATGACGAGACAAAGTGAAGAGGGATTTCGGAGGATGGTGGATGTGATAGGACAGGAGGAAGTCCGAAGTGTGAGGTAGAGCGAGGATACGATTGTCAACGATGAACCACGGAAAACTGGTTCACGCACTGATGACGAGCTTCTCGATCCGAAGCTCCTTCATCGGGTTGACCGCGGTGTTAGCGGCTGCCTGAGGGGAAACTCGTTGATCAGCTCTCATCCTGCTCATCCTCTCAGCCTCGAAGGAATGCGGTAAAGCGGTCCCGCTCGAGTCGTTAAGACACCCTCCGGACGGAGATTGGACGTACCATCGTGAATATCAGACGGAGTGAATGAGTTCCTGGCTGATAGAGAAAAGGTGGAGTCGCTCACTGCTTCCTGCTTAGACGGAACCTCTGCGAATAGGTCTTCGGCAAAATCAAAGGCGCGGCAATTTCGATGGTTTCTTCCTAGAGGCACAATCCTGACAGCGAAAAACACAGCTCCGTTTCGCTGATTCGTTATCTCCGAAAAATGCGATTGCATATCTATCCTAGTCCACTTCGTAACCAGTTGCTAACCAGTTGCTCTCCGTTGCGGCTGAATGAATCGGATGTAAGAATGTAGAACCAACAAAAACACACTTGTCAATGCTTTCCTTCCATGCACGCCGATGATTCCGCTCCTGCGCTACGTCTATTGAAGGGCTTCGAAGTAGCATCTAGAGGTTTCTGACTGTCCGCTCGAGATCCTCTTCTAGGCTACCGAGGACAATACCCTCTTGCTGAGCCGTTGCCCTGGATATGTGCCCGAGATCTGAGTGAGCGGTACAGATTGGCGCGCCCCACTCGAAAATGACATCGGATACGCGATAAGATCTATACTCCAAACAATGATGATATGGGTAAATAAATGTGCTTGGTATCCACAAGAAAGTCGGTATAGATCGTTTTACAATCAAGCCGCCTCCGCCGCATCGATCTCCTCTGGTGTCTTGCGGCGGGCGAAGACATGAAAGTGGGAGAAGCCGGGGACGGACTGGAGGCGCTGAACTCACCATCAACGACTATCCAACCAAGTCGAACACTACACTCACCGGTGGATTCACAAACTGTCCAAGCACCCTCGTCAGCTCCTGACCCAGTCGAATTGAGCGGTTCGGCGACTCACCCAAAGACACTCCCACCCCCTCTCATCCCACAAACCCTGGACCATCTTCCCCACCTCCTCCCCACCTTCACTCTGATACTTCAGCCCTGCCCACTTGCGCATCTCCGGTCCCCCATAGGCCACATCCGCAGCGTACCATTCTTCCTTCTTCAGCTTGCCTGTCGATACAATCAACAATCAGTATGAACAGCAAAAGCATTGTGGGCCATGGGGGACTGACTGATGAATTTCGCTCGTCCTGCTGCATCGGCCATGACTGGAAGACCGGACGGGGAAAGATTGAGGGAGCGGACAGGAGTGATCCCGGTGAACCCGCCCAGACCTTCTACCTCGACGCGCGACCAAGCCTCGGGGTCGTAATCCACCAGTTCGGGGTGGGCGATCGGTACCTGTAGGATAGAAACGGCAGTCTCAGCGGAAGTCTCAAGAGCTCAGCAGCTCTTAAGAACCGTAAGGTCTCATCGAATCTGACTCAGAGAGACGACGAGAAGACAGATAGCGAGAATGACTCACACGTGACCAGACACAGTAGTGCCTCACTCCATGTGGTACGTTATACGGCCAGTCATTCGGCAGCACCGCGATCTTCTCTGCGTCCAATCCCCGTCCTTCCTCCCACTTCAGGTACACCGGGTCCTCCCCATCCACTTCTCCCAAAACCTCACTACCTGGATTCCATTTCCCATACGACTCTTGACCATCGGCCGCGTCGTCCCTGGATTGGATCCCACTGATGCCCGGTGTAGGCGTACTCGACCGTTTCCGTGACCTCCGCAAAAGACCATTCACCATCTTCAGCGAGTCAAGACTCACGAACCCGGCCGAGCTCGGCGTCGACGCGCCCGACGCAGGGGTGGAGCCCGGTCCAGGGGTCGCTAAGTGACTCGTTTCGTGCACGGGGATCGGGTTTGGATGGGCGAGGGGGTGGTCGGGGTTGGTGGAGGTGGTGAGGTGGGAGGTGGAGTGCTCGAAGGTTGGTTCTACGAGGGTCGGGGTTCGCCAGGGGAGTCGGGCTTGGGTGAGGTAGTTCTCTGAAGTCACCCCCGAGTATATCAGCCATTGTCGACCAATGCAGACAGTAGTATGCGACGTGGAGGCGGGGAGAAGGTCGGCCAAGAAGGGGTCGGCAGGGAAGAGGTTATGCTATGTGAAGATTTCTTAGGGATGTAGGGCGAACCGACCCGTCGACCCATATCTCCTCTTCATCCCCATCATCCACTCATCATACCTCGCCTGCATCCCCTTATTCCGCATCAACTGTTCCAAGTCGCCCGAATCTAGCCTCAACCTTCATCAGCTTGATACTCCTCACCATTTCAGCAACCGGCTCAGTGGTCGAAAACTGAGGGGATGCGAACTTGAGAGGGATGACATACGGACGATCTCCTTCAATTCCCCCCAGGTGAACATCCGGGGATACGCATCCAGCTCGTCTTGGCTCGGAATACCGGTAATGAACCCCGGAGGTGGATAAACTGCGGGACCGGGAAAGCGTGTATCGTTGATATAGATGATAGGCTGCATCTTGGCAGTGCGATGTTTTCTGGGCAGAGAAGAAGGAAGCTGGAGAGATTGTCAAGCTGGATGGAGCCAGAGGGGGAGACGGGGAGACCGGCTCGGACGGAAGGGCTCTATCGCTCAACACGGCTTCGTTCGCGGCCACATTAGATCAAGACATCTACGGGACGCGATATTATCGTGATCATAAAGGACCGTGGAAGAAGCATTCCAGCCAAGATCAATAAGCCAACTTGACACGTGACTGATAGACATTGGTTCATTGCAGGTCATGAGTATTCTATCGCTACAATTACACATTATTGATGTTCTCTGCACCAATCCTCCCGGCCGGATACGCGGTATCGCGTTGCCGTCTGCTCGCTGCGCCTGATCTCTTCGTCTACAGCTTGTAACCCCGCAACGGACAGCTTGGGTCGTCCGTCTTCCCAATCACCCTCAAAGAATACCGGGACGAATCTTTCATACTCATCAGCATGCTGTCCGCCATTCCATGAGAAGGACATACTCCTCGTTGGCCGCTTTCCGCTTCGCAGCGATATCCCGCTGCTTCTGCTCAACAGCTTGCTTCTGGATCGTCGCGTTCTGCCAATGTTTCGCAACGAGCTGTTGAGTGACTGGATCCCATAGTCGTCTGGATTCCTGTGGATCTTGCTCTGAGAGGGGTCTGACGGATTTCGGGATGAGAGCGAGCTGGTCGAGGTGGAGGAGTATCCGCGATTCCTACTTGCGGATCAGCCAAATCCCTACGATAAGGTAGAGTGAAGACACCTTGTCGCCTTTCATTCGATACCGAACCTCCTTCATCCAGCTGCCCTCTATATTGGCGACAACTTTGTCCGCGGGGACTTGTTTCGGCTTGCGCCAACCCTCCTGATCCGCATCGCCAACGGTATACCGGTAGATCACGCCGTCGAGGAGGAATCGCGGCTTCCCGATCCACGACTACCAAGATCAGTGCATGCGAGACGATACAAGCGGATTCACGCACTTCGTCCTTGTAATCCACCAATGCTCTCAGCTTTGTCTCTCCCGCCTTTCCCAAAGAGGTCAAAGAGATCTGATCGCTGATTGTGCCGTAAAATGTTCCTTTCAGGATACCATTGACCTGTGCAAACGGGTGGGAGATCCGATATTCCTGCGCCGTGACAGTGAGTTTCAAGCGGGTCAATCTTGATAACATACCTCGCCCTGTCCTGGTCCATCTCTTGCTATTCGGATGAAAATTCCCTTGTTACTGGGCCCAGGTCCGACCCGCATAGCTACTTTAATCAGCGCGTTTCTGCATATCCCAAGTCAACGTACACATTCCCGACACCTTCGCCGTAATCTGATCCATCCCATATGCCTCAATACCTCTATCCGGACATCCGTAGTACGCTGCCGATATAGGAGGGTGATGTGAAACCTGCTCGCACTGCATTTCGTTAATACCTTCAACACCTCGAAAACGCGAGCCATGCTCACCAAAAAGACCACCGAAACCTTCTCCTTCTCCACAACGCCAGCATCCGGTTCTGCCTCAATCTCGTCTCCCGGTCCAGGTATTGCAGGGTTTATATTGACTGTATCTGTCGATTTGTTCTTATTCGAAGACTTCAAGGAGGCCAAGGACACCTTCTTGGATGCAGTTGAAGTGAATGACTTGACCGAGCTAATGGAAACGTCAGTCATCTTCCGAGCAAGTCGACCTCGGCTCACCTGGTATCACTGCTCGGCCTCCCGCCGTCCTGTGGCCGCAACACCGGTGTCGTCCATCCGCTACCTCCTTGACCACCGTAAGCCGGTGCCCCAGGTAACGGCACGTGGATATGTGTCCGGATGATAGGCTCTTTCGTTTCTCTATCGATGAGGACTGGGGGAAGTCGCCAGGAACAGCGGAAGTGTTCCCCTGCGAAGGGTGTGAGCGCTTGAATACTTCGCCTGACAGGTCAAGCCATGCACCAAGGGTAAGAAACCCACCGAGAGCTGAATTATAGGGCTTTCCTAATCTTGCCCGGACGAACTTCAGCTCCTTGCTGAATGAGAATCGTAGGACAGCTAGCATTCGTTCAAACTCGTCAGGAGAATCGCCGATTCTGATACACCGCGGCGAGTCAGTATCTCGTCCCGTGAAATTACCCACGCGGCGAAGATGTCGGCTCGATCCGCATACTGCCAGTACTCGAGATTGGGGATAGGTTCCAGGAGTGAAGCGGGTAATGATAAACGGCTGCGAACAAATGCATGTCAGCTACCGCACCGGTCAAGAGGGCATCAAGCTACTGACAGATTGGCTACATCCTTCACACCGACGAGCCTAATGCAGCAGCATTAGCCATAGCCAGCACCTTTCAGGAATGTCGCACTTCTTCAATAGCCCCAGCAGTACCTTCAACTTCCCCTCTTCCCCTCCACTCCCCATCTCAGGTAAGGTGGCCGGCGCTCCAGTCTCATCGGTGAAAGTTTGGATAGCTGCAGTGGGAGAGCGAGAGTTATGCAGCGTGGGAGAGCCGGTAGTCCGACGGAATCGAGAAAGCATGAATTCGATATGAGGATTGAGGAATGGGACGAAGGAGAACGTGCGTGAAGGAAGGTCCGATGGTCAGCGTGAATACGAAAAAAAGCGGGGTGCTGCACGTCCTCTTGTCGGCGACAGGTTCCCGCCCAACCAAAATCAACCAAGGACCCTCCTCGACCAGGAGGAGAATCGACCTCATCGGTCACTGAGACGCCAAGAACGTGGCAGGACGACCGGCCATGTTCGAGCCGAAGAGTGCTAAAGCAGCTCCTTTTGGTTCGTCCTCCTCAATCCACAGCCATGTGATACACCACCTCCTCTCAACAGAAGCAGGCTCCGCGAACCATCGCTCCAACGACTCGGCAGACCCAAGCCCACCTCTCAGCTGAGACCAGCCAAGCACCTCCACTCCAGCCCGAATCGGGCCTGGAGATAGACTCACTGGTATCATCATCAGTCGGTATGTCAGAAGTGTCGATGACCGTCTTGTCCTGGCCCATTACGTGCATAGTCGAGCCAACGGTGAGGTTGAACCGAGGTGGAGAGAAGAGGAATAACGTCATGGAGCAAGGTTGGCGGGAATTTGATACGGACGGCGATAAGCGAAAATATCCCGTCTGTGGCGGAGATCACGGTGGAGGTCGTTCCTTGACCCCATTCTTTGCTTTGATTTCGACTCAAACTATTCCTCAGCATTTCCTTGACATCCTTGTCCCCACTTTCATGGTTACCTTCCCCCTGTTTGAGCTGCTTTTCTGACTTTCAGCCGTCTACTCGCGAATCTTTTTTACAGTGCACTCATCATGTCCCGAGGCGGCTTCCGCGGTCGAGGGCGAGGGCGAGGCGGGGGTCCAGGCGGTCACCTCAATCCAGCTGCTGGAATGGGGACATTGTCCACAGCGGAGTGGGGTGAGGCGCTGAGGGCTTCGAGCAAAAACAGCGGAATTTTGTTCCCAGTGAGCATGCATATCCACCACAGGCAATTTGCCTAGCTTAATCCTTGAAAGCCTCTAGACCAAATCTCGACTTCCCATCTTCCTGCGCCTACACCTTTCGAAGATTCCCTGATTTCCCTATCCCTATCCCTCGCATCACGTGTCTTATCACACGGTCCGAAACTAGCAGCGGAACGGAAGGTAGTAGGCATAGGTAAGCTCAAACCCTCTTAACTCACTACCCGAAATGTCACTCTGCTGATGAGTACGCAACAGAGATAGAGTCCTACTCGGACCGCTTTCGCGATCATTCTCAACATCCATCGTCCTCTTCAAAGCTAGATCCTGTGGCCCTTCGTCTGGATCCTAGCTTTTTCCCGCCGTCTTTGTGGAAGGAGTACTTTGATCCCAGGCCACATCGACAGAAGGGGAAGGGGAGCGCAAAGGACGGGGAGAGACGTAAGCTTCCTCTCTCCCCCTCCCTCTTCCCCTCCCTCTCTTCCTCCATCGCTTGGTCCGGATTGCTAATGTGGGGGAAACAGCCATCAAGAAGGTCAAGCTTGAGACGGACATCGATGGTCACGCGGATGGATCGCCGGACGATGGAGTGAAACCCTTCATCGCCTTCAATATGATGTGAAGCTGATGTCGAACGCAGGACAAGTCGAGCGCCGAGTCATCTGTCAACGACGATTTCGATTTCGAAGACGAGAGCGATCATCAGGATTACGATGCGAACTATTTCGATAACGGGGAAGGGGACGATGATTCGGGCGGGGAAGATGGTACGCATGCATTAGTATGAAGAGGGTGGATGATAGCTGATGATCCTGCAGAAGAAGGTGGTGGAGGTGGTTTTGACGATTGATGATAATGCTTGACCCTTAATGACCTTGTCGGAATATGACATGATGGACGACACCCCCTTACGATGGGCATCTGTCGCTGGCAGATCTTGGGATTGACACCTGCAACCTCGAAAGATCGCCCTGCGCATCAACAGCGATGCTGTCAGCCTTGCGGCCAAGCACTCGTATCCACCTGACCAACCCTTACTTTCTTTCAGGTCTCCAAAATGCAGTACTGATGCACGGCGACTTCTAGCCAACGTTGTGGCAGGAAATAAGTGATGTCATTCGCCGTCCTTTCAACCGCAGGATGACCACTCCATTGACGGCAAAGTCCGACCGATTAGCGACTCTGGAATCGGAGTAGAAGGATTCCTGGTGGCCATTTCTCTGAGTTCTACTGATCCCTCTCGCTGAACTTTCGCAACGTAGCATTCGCTCTTACTTGCACGACGCCTGAACAGAAGATACACTCCACAGCGATGCCAAGGCGGAGTGACAACGCAAACCAGAGTCCGGCATCCGTTGCGGACCTATCCGGCACTTCCGGTGAGTTGACGGAAAAGACGTGAGTTTCAGGCTGATCCCCGTTCCTGTAGGTGCTGGCGATGCAGCGACGAGAGTCACCGAAAGAAAGACATGTTAACCTGGCGTTCGGTCCAAAGACAGTCCTTTGGGGTCGATGCGGATTGGTGCGCCATCAAAACTACGTGGCACGATTGCCGATACGACAGTCAAGGCAATATCTTGCCCGAACCTATTACCGAATCTGAGTTCTCCAGGAGGGTCGGCGCTCGAAAGACGAACCTTGCGGGACGCGTGGGATACCTCAACTCGACGAAGAACTCTCTTAAGGTCCACTGGCACCCGCCAGATGTTGGCCGCGATACGGCACAGGTGTTCAAAGGGTTTAATCGCCCGCCGCATCCCATTGCGTTGGCGAAGGAGTGCGAGCGAGAGATCAAGGCTTTCTTCCAAACGAAAATCCAACTCAGTCGCCAGCTGCAGAGTATGCACAGCCGAGGCGATATGGTGGGTGTGGAGAGCACTGGTTTGGAGATGAACCGGGTAGAGAAGGACCTAGAACCTGTGAAAAGATATCTCAAGGGGCTTCAGCCGTATTTATCGGAGGCAACGACCGTACCACTTCCTGCAGAAGTCTCGGGTCAAAGCACGACCCCGACTCTCCCAGCCCAGGTTTCATATCCTGCCGCCAGGACCACAGCATCATACCCCAAGGAAATCTCCACACGGAGCACCAGCTCCACTACACCTGCGCAGCACGGTCACGTATTGGCAAGGACCTCAGCATCGCCTCCCTCGAGAAGCTCAGACCCTATTGTTTCTGGACCGAAAACCTTCTTCCCACCCGGGACTGTCCCGTTGAATTGGACTGCTCCGCGCACACCGTCTGACTTTCACGAAAGAGGTGAACCCACAGATCCAGCGGGTTTCGTATGGGAGGCTCCAGACACTTGGACCTCTTCCCAAGATCAAGCGTATGGATCCCGGCCTTGATGGCGGGTAAGTGGCAGGGAGCAGGTTTCGAATAGTGGAAGTCAGGGACATGACCTTGGTCGGTCACAAATTTGGTTCTCTGTGATGCCGACATGCAATGTTTACGATTCCAGTGCCCGATGCAGAGAGGTAATCTTTGGGGTCCTTACGAACATGCCCCGCTACCATTGGACCGTTATGAAGCCTGAACGAGTCGCATCGCTCAGCATGACCACGCGGAAGTCGTGAGGTAGTCACTCCGCGGAGTGGTACGATGCAGTAGTCATCTCTCATGGAAGTGCACAAAGCCGCAGCTTGGATCAGTCCAATTAATACATCATCTCCTCCACCCATCTGTAACAAAATTGACGTGTGTCGAGTTTTGGCTCGAATATTTTCACCATGGGTGATGCGTATCGACCTATGGATGATGCATATGCGTGCTAATGTGGATGAATCCTCGAATGCTCGATGATGCAACTCTCCCTCGAGCCTTTCTTCAAGTGACTTGCCGCCCGCTACGTATCCTCCATATCCCAATCATCCGCATCCACCTGTCCAACCTTCCCGTGCTTGATTTCACCTCGCACTGCCCCTGCTGAAGCGGACTCCGCGGAGACCGGGACGACCGGCGTTGGTGTCGACCGTCCGCTGTGCACATCCCCCATCGGAACTGAGGGATCCAGTAGTGGAGCGACCGGAGTCGCAGGTCTCGACGGAGCCCTAGATGCTACGACCGCAGCCGCTGTCCCCGTCTGATTGCCCGCGCTCAGCGTACCCGCTGTCGGCTTAGCCGCCCAAGCAGGCGCTTGCTTTGGAGCGCGAAGGTTGCCCAGATTACCCAATGAAGGCTTTCCTACTGGTGGCGGCGCGACAGTAGACAAGAGTGGATTCGGGATACGCGTATCTACCCTTCTTCTGATTTGGACCGAGCGATTCGGTTCTTGGTCAATGAGCTCGCGGCCGAGGCGGTAGGCGTCGGCCATGGCTACCACGAAGGTCCTCTTCGCTTGCGGCACTGCATTGCCATCAGCATAGTATGTAATGAGATGTGGGGAAGAGACATACTGTGTGGAAGGATCATTGTCTGACGCGTGCCAGCAAAGAAGTCCTTGAACGTCTGCTCCACAGTCTTGACGAAAGAGTGATTTTGAGAAGCGAAAGCTCGAAGATCCGGGGCCCATTCCTCCGTGACCCGTTCCTTCGGCTGGATACCCAAGGCATCCGCAAGCCGCGCATTCCGCTGTCTGACCATACATTCGGAGTTGCACTTCAGCGCAACCACCTCTCGGGACGTCGGGTTTATCGTCGAGGCACCGCAAGATGAGCGTGACGGCACATGCCCACAAGCGCAGGATTGGGTTATGATCGCTTGACAGGGATCCGACTCGTTGCACTTGGCCGGAGCATGGCACGTCGCGGTACATGCGTGCTTGCAGATCTTCTTGCTCTTCCCACAAACTTGACTACAGCTCTCGCAATCGCCCGGTCGGTGACAGCTCTTCTCGCATTGGTGATAGCCGCATCCAAGGAGTTTGCCACATGGTTGACCACATGAAACTCGGTCCTGCGAACAACGGACATTCTTGATTGAGGTATCCTTGCCGCATGCGCAGGCCTTGGTGGTGAGATAAGGGCAAGGCGGGCAAGCTTCCTGCTCGTGGCAATTGTGAGGAGTTTTCGGATGACCGCATGTGGGAGCCAGGCGAGCGCAAGGGTAGATGCAGTTTATGGTGGTCCCGCAAGCGACAGGGGGATAGATCATTGTATGGCCGCATTGACAGATGAGCTGTAACTCGTCAGCGGTCCGTCCGTCATGCCTAAGGATTCGAGGGCTGACTTCGTCATACGATGCCTGTAGACATCGTCCGCAACTTCCCTTGTGGTCCTTCTTCACGCAAGCATGTAGTCCACAGCTGAGTAGTTTCCCGCATGTCAGGTGACACTCGTGAAGGTCTTCTTCGCCGATAAGATCTGCCTCATCGTTTGGGCGCCGCTTGCGGGACTTCGCCCGGTATGAGAGAGGGCAGCATAGCCGACCGCACTCGTGTCGTCCGCAACTGCATGGGTCAATGCAGTTCTTGATAAAAGCTATGATTGCTTACTTCCGCAGGGCCTTGCATACCCGCTCGCAGGTCATTTCCCCGTCTCCCGCTTCATTCCTCTCCTTCAGTTCATCGCATCCGATGACTAGCATACTCTCGCCACACCGACAAGGACGGACCACCTCCTCATGACAAGGCGGACAGTCGCCGTGATGGCATGTACGAGGACATTGATGTCCACATGGCCGAGATTTGGGGCATCGGGATCGGCATGTCGGGATCGGAGCGAGGCAATCGGCTCGAGGATAGCCGGGAAGTTGGATGAGTTCGGTGGTGCCGCAGGGGCAGGTGGAGATCTCGGGTGGGGACATAGGGCAATGAAGGGGACGAAGAGGGTGGTCGTGGCATGTCTGATCGAGTCAGCACGGCGATGGGCGACGCAAGATGCTCACCTCGTTGCAGGGGTGTATCCCACAGTCATATAGCCGCTCGCATGGCCGACCACAGCTAAGCCTCCCCGCCCATTGCTTCTCACCATCCTCGAAAAGCTTGGCGCACAGACGCTCCTCATTCCGCTTCCACCCACACGCCTCAGACTTCGTCTCCTCCCCGCAAAAACACCTGACTGTTTCGAGCTGGCGACAGGGAGCGCAGTCTCCGTAATGGCATAGATCCTGTTGACCCATTAAGCAGATAACCGGGCGACATTCCAAAGGGTACTCACCTGGCAGACGTGGTGACGGTTGCCACATAATCTCTGCTTCTCGCACACCTCATCGCAGACAGGTGTAATCGCGGCATTATCTGAACTGGCCACGGCACACTTGACTGTGAGAGGTGTATGGTGAGACGGACAAGGAACGATCAGGGCGACTTGACATGGAGGACACGGTCCTGGATGACAGTTTCTGCTTGAACTCAGCGGCAGCCCTGCCCAGTGGCCCAGTGGCCGAGATCACTCACAGAGGACATGCGTGACCGCACCCAGGACGTTTGCGGGAACACGACTCTCCGCAGGAATGAGGAGCGGTCGCGATGGTCGGCGGCTGCGACATCTTCCCACAGAAACAGCTAAGTCTACATCAGCGTGACCGCCGCTGATCGCCCGACTCACCGATATCCCCCCACAGTCTCCGCGCGTCTCTTCTGACATCCAGGACATCTCCAAAGGGGTTCCTCCCCATCCCTACCCGCCGCTCGAGCGCCTTCAGCCTCCTCGACCAGAGATCGGTTCGCCCAATCTCGAACGCAAGTGAGATGAAACGGCGTGTAGCAGGCCGAGTAGTGGTTGGAGGATAAAAAGGTGCCAGGAGCAGGAGTGGATAGAGCCGAGACGGGTTCTGGCGGACTATCAGGGGGAAGACAGGACCAGATGTGTTGTGAGGGGTTGATGGCGTAGAAGCACTATCGCTGGGTATCAGCTAAGTGGTCGTGGAGCGAAGTTTTCACATGCAATCGGGCATTCAAGGAATGGTCGACTTTTGAGACCCCTAGTAAGACGAGAAATCAAATCATCTTTCTCTTCCGCCTTTCCCCTCTTCTGCTCTCGAGGATGTGCCTCGTCCTTCGAAGCTCTCCTCACGGTACTTCCGTCCGATGATCTCGAAACAGTGATGGTAAGCTTGGTCTGCTGTTCGAAAGCCGCTCGACGGCTCGACATTGCAGGAGTTGGAGGAGCGGGACCTGGCTTTCGCCCATCTCCCTTCCTTCGAAATGCGCGCGGCGGGTGCTCGTTGTCAGATCGGGAGTGCTGATGAGGAGAGGCGGGACGACTTGGGAAAGAAGTAGACTGCATGGCGGAAGTGGTAGGGGCGGATATGGGGACGAAGGTGGCTGCAGAGGGATCGAGCTGGGCGCTAGGTAGGCTGCTGGGATCGGAAGCTCCGTCCGTATGGTAATTGTCGATCGAGGCTTTGTTGACCTTCTTGGGATGCTGGATTGGTACGAGGCGTCTGGAGCTGCCAGCAGTGCTGTCTGGTAGAGCGTTATTGGGCGGATCGGAGCGATGGTCGGCAACGTCGGTTTGTACGAGCTTCCGAGGCTGAGCAGGTCGATGCGGGTGCCTGTTGACACCATTGCTATACGGCTGAAGACTAGACGTGGACGATAAACCGATGGCTTGAGACGACTCCCAAGCTCCATCCGACGTGACCTTCGGACCATTCTTGAAATCCGACTCCCGCCGAGTCATGCGGCTCCTTTCCCCACCCGTTGCGTCCTCACCGTTACCATCCCGGATTCTCTGGTGATCCCCACCTCGTGATGGTCCACTTCCAGCTGGGCCTCGATGACCTCTGCCTCTGCTTCGCGACTGGCGGCTCTTCGCGAGCAAAGCTCCATCGCCTGGTCGAGGGGGAGGTTTGGCGAGGAATGCGCCATCACCAGGCTGAGGCTTCTTTCGGCGATCTGCTGGGGGTTTCGATGCTGATACTGATGAGCTTTGAAGAGCGACGGACGTCTCAGCCATGAGAGAAGCGGAGCTAGAAGTGGTTGGTGCGGTGAAAGGCTGGGCTAAGTTCAGCGATGCTTCTAGCTACAACGAGTGGTGTGGATCCCGAGAGGAGCCTCGATGGCTAGTAACACCTATGAGGTCGGGAACAGCGGAGTCTACTGGTCAGGTAGAGAGCCAAGGAACTCTTAAAATCGAGTAGACGAGACGAAGATAAGAATCGGTGGCGTGCAGATTATAGGGGCATTCATTATTTGAGTTGTAATATTGGGTAATGCGGGGCCCCGCACCAAGATTTGCTTCCGCTAGCTCCGTGTTCTCACCACTTCGTCTGCTACGTCTTTTACATCCCCATTACTCCATCAATATAGATATATCAAGCTTCATACTCTGTACAGGATGCCTATATTATCACATCGACAACGTGCACTGAGTACAGTCGATCGCCCGCCAAGCTCGCCTCCGCACCACGCACAAAAGTGACCCGCCGTCTCATCAACTTCCCCTCTGTCTTCATCGCAAAATCGCCCTTCGTCGGTATTGGAAGCGTCCCAAGACTTACCAGAAGGCTCGCTACGCATCCAGCATTGATTGCCTGCTGTCCTCATCAACATGCGAGTTCAAATTCCTCTTCCGCATGAGCCAGCATGAATTCCTTCGACTCGATCAACGCTTCGGCCACGATATCATCTTCCAAGTTCAATCCAAGAGGGAAACAAGGATATTGGTGGTTGGGGTAGTCCTCCTGCGCTGGAAGAGGAGTTAATCCCACTTGATAGAGTTGTCAATGAGGTCATTGAGACTCTCAAGGCCGTTTGATGTGAGGGGTTTGTCTTTGACATCCTCCTTTAGACCATCAAAGTAAGCGTGACGGAGCACCGTGACGGAGCAGCTCATCATTCCAATGAAGATAGGCGGCAAGGCGGGTGAACTCAGTAGCATAAGTGGTTGCCGTCCATGATGTCTACTTCGTCTTGCCACCTGATATAACCCCTCCTTCGCATCCTAGCCTTCCTCTGCATGATCTTCTTAACCTCTTCCTCGCTCAACTCGTCAAGCCATGTGGATGCCAGATGTTATGGAGGATGCAAGCCGCTTGGATGAACCATGAGCTCGAGCTTCGTCTTTGAGCGACCTGACTTTCAAGCGGAGGTAGCGGAGGCTAGACCAGCGAGCTTTAAGTATGCCAAATGCGTGCTCGACCTTCACACGCGGTGTAGCTGCTTTACTATTAAAATTAGCCTACGAGATCTACGCTCAAGTCCCAAGCTTGTACTCACCGGTCTCCCCTGCAGTCTGCCTCTCCCAATTGAACAGAGCTAGCTGATACTGTGTGATATCTCAAACCAATTCTTCAGCTTTTTTCAGTGATCATGTCGGGTCCCGTACTGAATGTCGCGGTAATTGGCTGTGGGGAGGTAGCGCAATGCGTTCATGTGAACTGCTTCATTTCTCCGAGTCTCGCAGCGATCCATTACCCATCCGACGTTACTTGTTTACAGCTGCCCAACCTCCTCATCGCCTCTCACATGTTCAAGACCACAGTCATATGCGGCATCTCACCCTCCTGCCTAGCCCTCTGCGGCGAGCGCTTCCACATCCGTGAACGTCGCACCATACATCGACCTTGTGGTCCCTGTCTTTAACCCTACCGCTCAGATTCAACATGCTCTCCTCCCCCGTCCCTATCGACCTAGTCTTCATCCTCACCGCCGACCAACTTCACGCCGAGCACGTCATCCTCTCAGCTTGAGCGGGGAAGCACATCTTTATCGAGAAGCCCATGGCGCAGACCCTCGACGAAGCGGACGCAATTGCAGCTGCTGGAGTAGAGAATGGGGTAGTCGTATTTGTGGGACATGCGGCGGTATGCTATTGCTATGACACGGTGAAAGAGGTGATGGAGGGGAAGGATATCAAGTATGTCCGGGTGAAGGACATCAATGGCCAAGTTTGTTCTTTCTCTTCCTTGCTTCTCGCTAGGATAGCTGCTGAGATGGTTGTAGAACAAGTACTTTACGAGTCAAGCGGGGACGTACCTACACTATCCGACCGGCCCACCCTCCTCCGCAAAGTCAGACCTCGAGCAGCGAAAGCACCGGAACCTCGTTGTCTAGTCCTGCCCTCCGTCTTCCCCGCGCTCCCTCTTGGCTAATCGACCGGAATGGATCAGGCCATACGTGAAGGGCCTCCCAATCAAAATCACCATCCAATCCCAACTTCTCAACGGCGACCATTCCGAGCAGATCATCCGGCCCACCTACGAGGACCCCTACACTCTCGAGATGAGGGAGCTTCATGTCGCGATCACAGAGGGGAAGGAGTTCAAGACGACTGCGGTGGATGCGAAGAACGATATCGTTCTCGCTAAGATGATCATGGAGGCTCTTGTCGGCTAAATCTCAGCAGAGTCGATCATGCAGGTTCTTATCGACCAATGGTGGAATATCTCCATCATGCATGTACTGGTGCAAGGTAAACAAGTCGACCTAGCCCGCCCGATAGATCGATGGCACCGGTTTCGCCCAAATGACAGTCTGCTTCCTCCGTCTCCTATACTCTTCTTCCTCCTCCTCCTCCCTTAGCCTCTCCTCCTCCCTCCTTTCGCGATCCTCCTTCTCCATCCGTTCCCGGACCCGCGAATCAAACGCTTCGCGCTGCTCCACTCTCTGCCGAGATGCCTTTCCCGGCGTACGACCATGGAGGGGGACGGTCTTCGGGATACCCGGCCGCTTGACTGGGTTGTAGGGATGGGACTCAAAAACGGCCCGGGTCTTGGGAAGGTTGAGAGCGCGTTCGGCGGGACGGATCATAACGGGCTTTGAGGAAGAGGAGGCGCCCTTGCCGGGAGGAGGGAGACGGGCGAGGGCGGCGGAGGCGAAGGCGGAGGTGGTCGTCGGTCGAATGTGAGGTTTTGCTATGGAAGCGGATGTGGGTTTTGAAGTGTTTATTGACATCTTGGTGATAGTAGCTGATTGAGCCGGTTTGGCGAGCGGCTGGTTACGTGCGGGTTGGAGAGGTTGTCGAGGAGGAGGTACGGGACGGGTGAGGGGTTTCGTGAGAGGAGCAGGGAAGTGAGGAGCTCGTTTGTTTGGTTGAGGACGGGTTATGGGTTTTGTAGTGGTTCCAGATTTGGCTGGAACAGAGGGTCCAGGATCACTGAAATGGCGTTGGACTGTTTTCCGGCATCGGGGAAAGATAAGCTCACCTGGCCAGTCCCGAGCGTTCGCCGGCTGTCTGGGGATGTTTTCGTCCTTCCGCTACTCCAAATGACGACCCCTGCTCGTCTCCCTTGTCCGACTGGCTGGCCGTCTTGGGAGTAACTTGTTTCTCGTTGTCCGTCGATATAGTACCCTTCAGGAAGCCCGCAAAGAAGCTCAATACCCTCTCAGAGGTAGAAGTCCGCCTTGACTCTTTCGACGTCGACTGGGTCTCATCTGAGTGCGCTGATATGGACCTGGGAGAGTGGCGTGACTCGTCTGAACTGGCGCCACCAGGGGAATCGCGTTTGGGCTGGTCTAGGGTGTATGATGGGGCACGGGGTGAGGAGGTCGCTCCTACATCGGCTCGAGGTGCTAGAGGCAGAGAACCTGGCATGAGCGTCTTGACGATCGTGTCTGCGGGCGGTAGATCCGGTAGCGAGGGGGAAATAACTGGAGTCCCTGATAGGGGCGGCACGGGCAGCTCGACGCGCCCAATACGGCCAACGGCAGCGTCCGACATGCAGGACAGAGGAATGAGAAGAGGGGAATGACCCGCGGACGAGGTTAGTGACGAGCTTGAGCGACTCGTGCTGGAAGGGATCGGATGGAGGACGGCTGATTGCGCGAGATACCGTGAAAGTGCTGAAGAGCGCGGGATATCTGGCTGGGGAGTGACCACAGACGCGGAGTCTTCCTGTCGGGACGCGTCATCAATCCCATGTCAGACCTACAGAGAGGTTTGACGTACCTCAATCATGCCCCTTGTTCCAGCTCTTCGAGCAGCGTCCAAAGATGCATCTCCGCTGATCTCCCTGCCTAGAAACCTCTCGCTCGTCTTCGCTTCTGGTCCGACCGAAGTAGAGCCGGCGGACCGAGAAGATAGCGCAGACCTCGAGCTCGACGAAGATGACGAAGACAGCCTGGGTAGGCTTGGAGGATTCGGCAAACTCGGTCTCGACAATGAGGGAAGCATCAAGAGGGGCAGAGCAGGGGAGGATGGACGTGATGATATCGAGCCGCTCAATCTGCGGGAATAGAGGTCGTCCCGCTCGACCATCGGCACCGGTACCGGTGCGGGTCTAGCTGTTCGATCGTCAGTCCAAAGTTCAAGCCTACATGACTAGCCGTACCTCGCTTTGTTCCTGATGATTCCCTCTCGCGAGTCGAAGACTCGCTTCCTCCCCGCTTATGTATCCCAGATCTCCCCTGGATCCATTCCTCCTCGATCCTGATGGTCTCGTTCCCATCTTCAGAGTCGTCCGTAATTTCAACTCGCGGCAAGTATGCATCGAGATCGAGCGTCTTGTTACGCCCAACCGTGTTGGGCGTATCCAATCGGGATGGTCCTGCCACTGGCCATTCCGAATCATCGTCCTCAAGCGTGATATCGACATCACCAAAGAATGGATCGGTGGTGAGTAAGAGCGACTCTTCAGTGAATCTCGAAGGGAGGAATGGTGTAGGAGGAGTCTGGAGCGGCATTATGTGGACGCAAGAGGGACAAAAAGTTGAGAGAGGGATTCCAAGAAAGGGAAAGCAGTCGGGGGAGTTGTTGACATTTCATATCCGGGGGTACGGAATAAGAATACAGCAACAAGGCACGAGGAAGAAGCGTACTACCATCAGCCTCCTCGACGTACGTCTTGCCCTTTTCTCACCCCCACGTCCTTCCTACCTTTACTGATCCCCTTCCGGCTTTCCCAATCAACTCAGATGACCGAAAGCGATGAACAAGGTCAGCAGCTTAGATGCGGAGAGAGCGACCTTGGGTGAGAGAGACAGAGGTTGCGATCCGAGTCAGCAGGCTTGAGCTTCGTCGTCAGAACATCAAAGGATGGGAACTTTCTCGGGGACAAGGCCATCTCGGCATTCGAGCAATCCTTTGCGCTCATTGTTGTTCTCCGGCGAGAGAGGGCTCCCCAATCCCGAGTATCCCTTCACCCGAGTGTGGTAAACCTCGTTTTCACCCTCGAGGGGTCATGAACCCGTGATACCCAAAGGTCGGCCGTACGTCGGGATGATTCCAGATAGGCGGCATTCGGGGGATGTCGCTGGGGAGGAAACCGGTGAGGGGAGTGTGGGGTGGGGAGCGAGGAGTGGGAGATGTGGTATAGGGGTCTGGATGATGCTGCGTTTCTCGGCAGGGTCAGAGGAGGGAGGAGATGAGGACAGGGTCACAGGGCATATTGAAAGAGTCTGATTCGTGCATGAAATGACTCCACGTAGAAAGAATGATTGGGAATCGGCCGGGACGCCGAGATATCCGCGGTCTCGATTGACACAGTGACCAATCAGAGATGTACTCTGAGCGACACGTCGGGAAGCCTCTCCGAGATGCACTTCAGCCCGTGCTCGGAGAAATAGTATCACCGAGACATTCCTGTCACAGATCCTTACGATCACGACCGACCGACGCCCATTCCCTGAGATACTACATCTATCTGTCCCTTCTCCCTCTCACGCTGAGATCTTCTCGGTAACGTGTCCGTCTGCCTGCACCATGACCTTTTCAATCTTGAGCGACGCCCTGACCGGGCTGGGCTGGTCGTAAACCCAGTCCAACTCCTCGAGCGATCGTCCGTGCGATTCAACCCTAGACCCACACCTTATCAGCTCATGTCCTCCGAGACTATTATGGAGGGTCGACTCACCCGAAGATGAACCAGAGGACAGACTCCACGACGTCCCAACCGACAAAGATCCAGATGTACTTGTACTTGATATTGGCGAGTCCGATGGGGCCTGCGAACTGATTGATGAACCCGATGGCGTTGACGATGATGCCCGACAAGGCGAGTCCCTTGGCGCGCATCGTGGTCTCGAGCGCTTCGGCGGGGATGACACCCTGAAGTGGGGTATAGGTGAACGAGAACAGGCAGTTGAACAGGAAGCTGAGCAGTCGTCAGCTCTGATGGACGAGAGTGGTTGGGGGGAGACAGACTAGGCGGCAAGAGCACCCTGGGCGACACTGGTGTGGATGTTGTTGTTCGCAGTCTCCTTCGCGAGCTCTGTTGACAGGCCAGCATTGATGGCGAGCAAACAAGCGCAACCTGAGCATGACCAGACTGTCAGATTGTGCACCATTGGATATGTCACCCGGACTGACCAAAGGTACCAGCGACGAGGACCTTGCGACGGGGCATGCGATCGGTAAGGGTAGCTCCGGTAACCGCGGAGAAGGCAGAGACGACGGCGTTGGCGAGATTGTAACCGAGCTGACGGGGGACCGAGGTGACACCGAGGTTGTTGTAGATGACGGTGTTGAAGTAACCGAGACCGTTACCAGAGAATTGACCAAAGATGGAGATCATGAGGACTTGGGTCATCCTCCATCGCCCGGCGTGAGTGAGGAAGAGCGGGCGGTCTAGGAACCAGTCGATCAGTACGGACAAAACTTGAGAGTGAGGTGTAGCGTACAGTCCCACCACCTCTTGTCGATACCGTCGAGCGAGATACTCTCCCTCATCTCGGCAATCTCGAGTGCGACAAGCGCCGAGTTGGGGTTTCCATTACCGTCTGAGAGTGACCGATCAGCCCATAGACTGAGAATGCATGGAGCGGACTCACGGTACTTGACCAGGAAGGCGAGAGCCTCGGCCTCTTTGCCGTTGGCGATGAGGAATCGAGGGCTCTCGGGGATGTAGAAGACGAGGACCATGATGATGAGGCAGGCGAAGGCTTGGAAGATGAGCGGGAGCTGCCAAGAGAGGTTGGAGTTGATGTAGTTTGTGCCGAAGGTGATCGCGGCCGCCGGAATGGAACCACCAAAGTAACCACAGTTGCTATTGAAACCCCATCAGCGGATGAAGGTATGATCTGAAGGACTTACTAAATACCGGTGCATCGTCCACGCCAATGGGGAGGTGCGACCTCGATCGAGTAAGCCGGCGCAGCGACGGTCATGATGGCGATTCCTCCACCGAGAATCAATCGTCCCACGACAATCTATTCGATCACCCTCAGCTGGGGTCTAAGCGACAGGGAAGAATACAAATTCCAACGTACCTGGCCGATGGTCTTTGCAGTGGCAGCGATAATCATGCCGACGAGAATCACGATTGCGCCGCCAAACATACCCTTCCGGCGACCGTATCGATCGGCAAGGACAGCGGCGAAAGGCGCACCGACCATCGCACCGCTGATCCAATGAATCAGACGGGTCATCTCGAGAGAGGAGAAGAGGAGACGTACACGGTGTAGAGAGCGTAGATGGTGGAGATTTTCGAGCCGGTTCCGGCCTTTAAGCCGGTAGGCAAGTTGAATGTGGATTGGAAATGAGGCATCTGGTTGGGATGGTCAGCCTTGCCTGAGGGAGCACAGGGGTAGGAACGAACAGCGATGATGGCCGTCATGAGGGATCCTGAGCACACGCTCAGTTCGAACGCAACGAAGAGGATGGGGGAGAATCTCACCATCGTAACCGTTGGCGATAGCAGCGAGGAACGCGCAGAAGATCATGACTAGCACCTGCTCAGCTTCCTTCACTCTCGTCATGGAGATCCTCTCACCATAGAGGTGGATCGACTCCCTACTCCATCTCTGGATATTCGTCTCCTGGAGTGCCGCGAACAGCTCGGCCTAGGACAGGATCATCAGCTCCGGTCTTCACGTCAACTCTGCGGATCGACCTACATTGGCGACCTCCTTGGCCGTCGCGCCAGTCTTGACCGTCTCACCGTTTCCCCGCGGGACCACCGGAGCTTCATGATCCGCGACACCATGCTTCTCGTCCTCGAGCATGTCGACATGCTGGGAGTCGTACTGAGATTTGATCTCGTTCGACATCTTTGAGGTCGATTCACACGAATCGATGAGTGAAGAGGGGAATCCAAGGGTTGGACCTGGTGGCCAAGCTACTCTATATACAAGCACGGTTCGCGATCGTCCCGAACCGGGGTCTCAGGAAGGCAACAGGGAGGGTGTCAGCTCCATAAGATGATGTGCCTGAATCGTGGCTGAACACGGGATAGCTCCTAATGAAAGAAAGCCGAGAGTTGCCGCCAACGACCGTGGAGCCCATGAGGGTCAACCGGCAATTGGCACCGGGCATATCCGGGAAATTCCTGGTCGGACGCGTAGTGGCGTCTTGAGGATGGTAATGACGGGACCAAACGGGATCGAACGAGGAGCGGTAGGAGGCGGATTTCGCTTTCATTGTTGAACGAGGAGATATTTTGGGTGAGCAGGAATGGGACGTGCCTCTAAATGCCGGGCCAGGCGATTCCATTTGAGTTTTGAAACCACATGGTACCGGGTGGAGGCGGACCGAGAATTGGCCGAAGAAGCCGGCGGTTTTCCTCTCGAGTGCAGGCAGGAGCAGGCAACGCGTACTCTGGCGTAACCAGAAGATCAAGAAGGGAACCACAGAACCCTTGAAAACGAAGTTCGATCCACCATAGTAAGATTGCAGCGCCTACGTACGAGATGAGCTTCTTCGATCCGATCACCCACGGAGCCAAGGCGGATGGCAAGGTGCTCGATACCAAGGCGATACAGGCTGCTATCGACGAAGCTCATGCGAACGGAGGGGGTACCGTTCTGTTTCGCAGTGGGAAGACGTACCTCTCTGGGAGTCTGGTGGTGAAGAGCAATGTGTGGCTACATGTTGAGCAGGGCTCCCTCCTTCAGGCGTCTCCGGTGAGGTGTTTGTTCCTTGGATGGTATGTTGAGTTTTGCTGACTCGTCGTGCAGAATTGGGAGGACATCACCGAACGATTCCCAGAAGGTGGGTCACCGCGCTCGATGATGACTCCTAGTTGGACCAAGAGCTGAGCAGGTCGCGCAGGATGGCAGATGCTAGCCGATTCCGGCAAATTCCTCGCCGCGCACAGAGGCACAGAGAACATCGGAATCACCGGTAACGGTATCATCGACGGCGCCGGCAAACGTGAGTCCGACCTCTCCCCCTCCAACGCTTCCGTGTTGAGCTCGTGTCTAGACTACATCATCGAAGACCTCGGCCAGATCTACAAGTGCCCCGACACGCGCCCTTTCCTCCTCTTCTTCGTCGGCGTCCACGGGGTGACACTGCGAGATGTGACGTTCCGAGATTCAGCGCTCTGGACGCTCCGTCTCACCGGGTACGCCTCGCCCACCTCACCCACCCTTTCCCAGCTGATGTACGACAAGGTGCGAGGATGTGTTGATCTGCGGGATACGGATCCGCGGTGACCTGAAATTCCCGAACTGCGATGGGATCGACCTCGACCGCTGTCGTCGAGCGCGGGTGTCCGACTGCGATATCATCTGCGGGGACGATGGGATCTCGTTGAAGTCTGCCAAGGAGTTCCAGGATCTCGGGCCGTGCGAGGATATCGGTGAGTCCGGCTGGCATCGGAGAATGTTGAGACTGAAGGGGATGTCCTTGGCGTAGTGGTGAGCAACTGCACGATCGAGACGCGGTCGAGCGCGTTGGTCGTGGGAGTGGACGCGACGTCGCCGATCAGGAATGTCACCTTCACGAATTGCGTCGTCCGGAATAGCCATCGTGGCCTGTCCGTCAACCGTACGTGACCGGGCCCAGGAATCTTCTTCCACCTGGTCCCCGGCTGATACCGCGGCGTAGTCGGCGAGGACTCTTTATACGAGAACATCCTATTCTCAAACTGTATCGTCGAGACCCGCGTCTTCTCCTCCCAATGTGAGTCCTCCCCCGAACCCGGTCATGTCCCCCACAACCCGCTCCCTCGCTTTCCCCCAACTTGTGGCATATGACTAATGGGATCCACCCAGGGTGGGGCCGCGGGGAACCGATCTACGTCTCCGCCTCCCCTTGGATCGACCAATCCATAGGCTCCGCCTCCAACATCCGCTTCACCAACATCCTCTGTCGATCCGAATGCGGTGCCTTCCTCTCCTCCGACACTCTCGGCTGGATGTCCAACATCATCCTCGATTCCGTCCGCCTCGAGATCTCACCATGGTCAGGATCCACCGATCCTCGTGACAAGGGCGGGGAATACGATGTCCGACCTTCGAGCAACAAGGCGAGACAGGTGTATAGGCCTGAAGAGGGGATCGCCGGGTTTCACTTGGAAAATCTGAAGGGGGTCAAGATGAGGAATTGTGAGGTAATTTGGAAGGGGGGAGCTGCTTGGTATAAGAATGCGGTTTGGGCGAGGGGATGTGAGGGTTTGGAAGTGGGCGTGGAGGTCATGGGGAAGGCAGCGGAGGGGAAGCTGAAAGAGATCGATGTGGCTTGATTGGCCGAGGTTGATGAGACAAGATAGACGTAGATATAGAAATGAACATTGTTTCCACCCCGATAGACTGCTTGGCTTTTGCCAGCTCAGCGTCGCTGGGACCGGGCAAGTGAATAGCGAGATGGCGGGTGCGATATGACGAGCAGGAAAGCGTTAGATTCGCAAGGCTTGCATCAAGTCCACCCTTTGCGTGCAACGACATCTCCTAAGTCTAAGGCTCCACTCAATCTAATCAAGCTGAATGCGATGTCTCACCGGGCATACGGGGCATCCTGACAAAGAGCAAAACGAAGAACGAAACAAACGCAATGGCCTGTACCATCAAGTTCAGCAAAGCGCCCTGTGATCGAGTGCAGATCCGCTCACCCCGTTGACACCAAAAACTAACTCTCCACGGCCAATCTCGCTCAGGAAGGCGAACACGTATCCGAAGATGGCAATGGTCGATATTTGAGCTAATCACGCCGTCAGCTCTACCAAAGCTCTGCCAAACCGCATTGCAAGAGTCCACCTACCAATCTTCTCGATCAGTGCTATCCCGCTCAACGCATCCGCCCTCTCCTCAGGCGGGACGAAATCCAATGCCAACCCCTTCGCAGCGGCCCCCGTCCCACTAGCAAAAGGCAGAACCACAGCCGCGAGGAACATATTCCAAGGTTGAGTAGAGAGTGCGACAAGCGATGTGAGTAGACCATCAAGGAAGATAGACCATTGAAGGAAGACTAGATCGAAGGTCGAGCCGTGCCGCTTGTCCACTGGATGACTAGCTGCGTCATGCCGTGCACCGGAGATGACGTCGGTCGGATCGCCTTGAGAGGGGTCGTCGGGGTGGTCGGCGATGGATCGGCGTGTGGGAAGGGTGGGGGACCGGGAGGAGGAGAGCCAATGTCGGCCGGATTGGATGATGCGGGGGAAGCAGATGGAGAGGAAGAAGGCTTTGACGAGGAGGGTAAGGGACTATGAGGGCGAGATTAGCTTAGCGCTTGGAAACAGGGACGATTCGCCACACCAGCATCATCCCGCTCTGGACGGGTTCGAAGTGGAACCGATTTTGCGCAAACAATTGCAGTCCAATCGGTACGTATCTGTAACACATCAATACTAGATGAAACAGATGTGCGTCGGGCGTACCCAGTTGCGAGAACACTGAAGAACGCCCCCGCACCGAGCAGGAACAGACTCATATTCCCTCGTCTCGGCGTGAACAGCTTGAGCGGGGTTAAGAAACCGCTCTTTGGTTTCTCCCCGGTCTTCGTGGGCGCTGCTTGGACAGGTGCGATGTAGGGAAGGAAGAGGGAGCCGAAGATGGTGACGGAGACTAGGAGGACGAAGGTGATTTCGACGGGGACGATGTGGCCGAAGTACGAGTCGATCAGGCCGCCAACTATCCGGCCAAGCACATCAGCATTCTCTCCATACAAATCGGGACTGTGACGTGCAGGTGTATCCAGCGGCATTGCCCAACATCCCGACCCCCGAGAGGACCCCAAACATACTCGTCCGTTCCTCCGGTGACACCAGCGCAGCAACAAAGGCATTTGCGGAGAGTAGGTAACCCCCACCGGATCCAAGTATGTTGAACAGCTGCGTCACCTCGATGATGTGCTTCCCGACTCCCGCACCGATACGGAGCCCGATGATCTGCGTGACGTTCCGCATGGACGCCCAGACGGTCTGTTGGAACATGGCTGTCTTCACTCCGAATCGCTTGATCCACATCCCCGTCACAAACAGGTTGAGGATCGCTGGTATCAATCCTTTTCAGCTCAATTGAGGGTTCGATCATTGGGGCACTTACAAGATCCGATAGTGATGGAGGACATCACAGCGATATCCTTTGCCGTCTTGGCGTCGATCGCCCGTAACCCACATCGATCACCCACCCCATCCCACGTATGAGACTGATAATACTCCTCGCAAGTCATATCGTGAAAAGCGTAAATCAGGGAAGTCTGGGTGAAAGCGAGGGTCATGCTGGTGAAGAAGGACACGAAGAAGACGCGACGGATGGGCGGGAAGAGGGAGGTGGTGGTGGAGGGGGTGGCCGATAAGAGGGCGGTGGTCTCATCGGGCTCGGTGGAAGGGGATCGTTTGTTCGGTGAAGTGGGTGGTCGGGTCGATGGACTGACAGCTCGAGCCTGGGAGGACATGATTATGGGGGTTTGAGAGATGGGAGAAGGAGAAATGGGATCGAAAGGACGAATGGAGGGATGGACAGATTGCCGGATCGGACATGACCGAACGGGCCGCTTTCTGGGTCGACTTCTACGCTTTGCTCAACGCCTTCCCATGTCATTCGCTGTGCATGGATCAGTCGGTGAGGCACAATTATCAAGATGAGCGAAGAAAGCATGATCTCTAACGAGTCAGGCCCGACACGATCCTACCAAGCCAGTAAAACATCAGGGTAATGACTATCCCGCACACACTCTGCCCGCTCGAAGCGCTGGTACTGGCAAACATTGGACCATCTGGATCGCTGTCAAAAATCTGAACGAGCTCCTTATCCTCCCTCAGCAGTTTCACAATGGGCTCTCCCGTGACGTTTCCCGAACGCCATCTGCCCAGTCATCTTCCAATGCTCCGGTACGCTCCATCGTGAGCGTATTTCGTCTAGTGAGGGGTAGTAGTGCTGTAGCGTCAGTCCAAGTGGTAGATCGAGGTTCGATAGCGTGATCCAGACTGTTCCTCCGACGAGCGATTGTGGAGGTAGGATCAGGGTGAAAGGAGGACGGACCTGCATACTGTGCCACAGCGGAGGATTGGGATCACCATGTATCGAATTGTGCAGAGTAGGCTAGACATCGCTGTCGAGTCACCTCGACAACTACGAGGATTAGCTGGTATATGATGGTGAGAGCTCACCTTGCTCTTCCTCGAAGAACAGCACCGTCCCGTGACCACCTCGCAGGACGTCCAGCTCATCCGACACCTTCCTATCTCCCCAATCAATAATCCACCACCAACGCTTGAAGGTACGATGGGTGATGGATGACTCACGCGTGATGTCCATGCGCGACATTCGGCCTCTGATCTAAAGTCTTCTGCGTCAGACTCTGTACACACAAATCCCAGAAATCCCGATGATCTCGCCGATATAGTATGATCACTCTCGTGGACTGCATGTCGAACATCGAGAGTGTATGTCGGATGTAATGTGTGACGATTTCGTTGAGTTTCGCATGGGGAATGGAGCAGGAGGGGGGCCTATCTGAAACCGTGTTAGCCGAGGAAGCAAGAGAGTAGAGGGAGCCCGGACTTGATAATGCGAGCGGCGGGTGACGAGGGTGGAGAGCATGATGGGGATTATACCTGTAGCCGTGAAGCTGGAATCGGTCGCCATGTCGTTCGTGAAAAGCGATTTCGACAAGCAGAATCGTACCTCAACCAGCTTTCATGCGAACCGGGACGTTATATGAGGAAAGTCGTGTCGTGCCTTGACGTGGAATCGGTGACCTGCATGCCGTCATCAGCAGATACGTTCTCCATAGCCTCGGGGTTGCGGAGAAAACTGTTCCGACGATTTTCGGTTTCTATGCTGGCGGACGAGGCCACAGCGGTCGTCCCGCGATCGGTGGATACGGCTCCGAAGCCGCATGATAAAGGGACCTGGACGTGGATGGGGCCAATCATCTCGTTGACGGTGTTGCAATTGTACACGCAGGCACAAACATGCTGTACGTTTATCAAAACCTCGTGTTCCGCTCGGACAAGTCATCTCGTGAGATATTCTGTCATGCTGAATTCAGATCGGTAGTACACCACGCTCCGATTTTTTCAAGCTGCAGGTAGCTGCTCCTTGTCGGTGAAATACTCCCCAAGCCTGAGCATATTCGCCCTAGCCCCCCCACTCTCCGAGCTCGTCCTGATAATCCCTGCGACTTCCGCCACATTCTTCCTATACCTCTCACCTTCCGCCCCACGCATCTTCTTCCAAGTCTCCTGCAGCTCTTTACGGATCGCTTCGGGGGTGGACTGGATCCTGACGCCATTCGCAAAGGTTCGGCCGTTGTGCCCAGTATTCATCTGGGACAGTTGGAGTCCGCATTGCTTTGTGCCGATATCTGGTCGCGTCAGTGGGGATCATGACCAGCGGGATTGCAGGATTGGTTTTGGAAGAAGGGCAACTCACAGAACGCGGCGCCCTCTGGCTGGTCGGTACCGAAAGGAAGACCGATGAGGGGAACACCAGAGACGATCGCTTCCATCATCGAGCCCATTCCGCAGTGCGTCTGCACGTGGTACGATCAGCTCCGACAACCCATTCCTCATGAGCTCCCGACAATCCGTCCATCGGCACTCACAAGCATCATCCCCGTCGCTTCGTGCTGCAGTATCCTGACTTGCGGTGCCCAACCGGTGATGATACCCCTCCCGCTCTCCTCCACCTTCTTGATCAGCTCGTCAGGAATCTTGGTGTCTCCCTCCCTGCTGACGGGTGCAGGTGTGGCGAAGATGAAGGGAACGATCGGTTCCACCTCGAGCAGGGATTCGAGGAGGTGCGTGATCAACTCCATGCGGTGTTTAGGCCAGGAATAGCTGCCGAAAGTAATGAAGGCGGCACAGTTCGAACCATATTTCTTGAGCGATTCGTCCAGGAAGCCGAGGAGTCGCTCGTCATTCTCGGTCGCTTCGCCGACCCGTTGGTGGTCGGCCTTAATCCAAACGGTCTCATTGAATTGTGGGCTGGAACGGATTAATGCTAGTCGGACGGCCGAGGGATGAGACTCACCCGACGCCGATGACTGGCATACCCATCGTCTTCTCGAGGTAAGGGATCGACTTCTCCTCCAGCTCGAGTATCGTTGAGCAGACGAAGCCATCCATATTACGAGCGGAGTGTAAGATGGCTTCGGCTATCGGCAAGATCGCAGCGGGCCAGATATTGGCCGCTTGTGGGGCTTTGTCGAAGGGATGTCAGCAGACGAGTGGAGCTCCAAGGGCAAGTAGCTGAGGGGCCCGACCTACAGAACTCATCTAGTCATAAACAGTCTGAGAGCACGGATGGATAGGATCACTACGTACAGTCGTACATAGGCGGGAGATCCGGAAAGGTCAAGAGTCGATCTCGGATATTCCAGCTGGCCTTGAAAGGTCAGCTGTGCAGTTGCAGATGATAGGACGAGCGGCATACAGCGTTCGCGGCGTCGAGGTCCGCCATTCCCTCCGCGATCCTTTCCTCGTACCTCTCTCTGATCTTGTCGAATGGTCCACCGTTCTCATCATCGGCGAAGAGGCTGCTCAGATTTAGTCAGTCTGAGAGGCGATCAAAACAACCAAGCTCACCGCGAGTGGGCGACAGCTGCACTACCATTGACGTGGAATACCGGGACCTTGGGGAGTCCGAGTTTGGGTGTGATTTCGCTTACAGGGCCTTTGACGAGGTCGCAGAGGAATACCTGCTAGAATCAACAATCCAACTCATACCTGCGCTCACATCGACAAAGAAGGCGCAAGGTACGATCGCCCATCTCCCTTGACCTTTTCCCTCCATCATCTCCTCAATCACAGGAGTCAAGGCCGTCGAGTATTTGGAAAACTGCTCCGGGTTGATCGTCGCGTCATCCCCACCCCCAGTGTCGAGGACACGATGGGTGAAGCGAGATCCGACGCGTTCCATCAGACTGTGAGGTTGGAGTTCATACTCGATGTTGAATTTTCTTTCTGCTATATCCGAGATGACGAAGGTTGTCACGAGTGATGGGTGAAGATGGAGGAGGTTGAGACTGAGTTGAAGGAGAAGGCGGAGGTGAGAGGTTTCCTGGGTACCGACAAAGACAAAGTGATTGGGCATGGTGGGGAAGCTGGATTTCTCATAGACAGGCGTGGTCTGATGACGCCGAGTCTAGCTCTACACGTCACGCTCTCGAAGTTGCTGCTGGATGGAAGGAGCATTGACGAAGAATGGAATAGATCGAGTATCACGAGGAACCAGCTCGCCGGAATGACCGATGTTCCGAGGAAGTCCGGATCCGAGATCCCGTTTGTCGGAACCTTAGTGGCAGATTGCGCCGTCCTCAATGTTGTCAGAGCTTTGAGCACCTCTTGGCTCGCAGCCTGGCTGAATGAAATGCAAATGAAGCGGTCATGGCGCAGCGAGTGAAGGTGATGCAGCAGTCCGACACCGACCAGGAAGACTTCTGATATCATATCGCTCATTCATTCCACTGTATGATGGCCGGGATGATCCCCAACCTCTTCAGATCATCAAAAACGACCTTATACCCCTACTCGAACAAGTCCACCTCCGTCTCCCACCCGATCGACTTCTCCCGAAGACTCGCCTCGTCCTTCCATGTCCTGGACGTCGTGATCCATGAAGTCCCATGTCAAGAACTGGAAGACTTCGGGATCGAGCTGGTGTTCCTTGACGATGGAAGTGACCTTGCGCCTTCCTTTCGGTCAACCGGCGCGGGCACCGCAATGGCGGCTTGCCGACATCACATCGTCTCTACTTCGGGATTGCTTCCTTTGACGGCGAGATATCAAACCTTCGCGGGCTCGTCCTCTGCCTAGCCGACAATCAATCACTGCCGGTTTACCATGTCCACTGCCCTTGTTTTCGGGGCCAATCGGTGCGTCATTTCTCCTTCTCCGTTCTCCGAAACCCTCTTTCCCCGCTTTACGGAAGCTGACTCGCAGCAGTGTTTCCGGCATCACCGTCCTCCGTCAACTTTCTCTATCCCCCTTCAGCGCAGTGGAGGAAGACCATAGCCACTTCTCGTCGTCCACTTCTCCTCGAGCATGATGATCCCCGTATCACTTTCAAGCCGATCGACCTTCTCCAGGAAATGGATCAATTGAGGAAACAGCTCGAGGATGCTGGAGCCGCGGAGGCGACTCATGTGCTCTTTAACGCTTTTGTTTCAAAGGAGGGACCGAAGCGGTCTCTGCTATATGCAAAGGGCTAAAGGTCTTTCAACTCCAGACGGGTTACAAGTGTGAGTAATCTTCCTGCTTGTACCAGGTATATTGTATGACACTGATGTCTAGAAGACTACGGTCCACATCTCGGGGGGAAGACTCTGCCGCCATACCCATGGAAGGAGGATTCACCGCGGCACCCAGGGGGAAACTCCCAATTCGTCCAAGCGAGCCTTCTCCTCAACCACTCTATGTCTCTCGCTGGAAAGAGGCTGCGAAGAAGAACGGATGGAAATGGATCGCCACTCGGCCAGGCGTCATCATCGGGACCAGCAAGGTTCGTCTGTCTGTCATATAACGCCCTTCATTCGAGGCTGATAGAGTGGACATTAGGGCAACGTCATGTCGCTAGGCGTCTCCCTTGCCCTCTATGCCACCGCGCGCAAGGCTCTAGGTCAACCGCTCACCTTCCCGGGCTCATCAGTCTCGTTCAATCTGCCCTACGACCATTCCACGGAGAGCATCGGACTCCAAGCGGATAGTGAGTGTAATGAAGTCGACGGGCCGCACAAAGCTGAGTCTGGTTTGCAAAGGATTTCAGGTACCACAGCAAAGAAAATGATATTACGCGAAGGAGTCGTACCGAATGGACCCGGGGCCTGGCGGCTTTCTCCGTACAACCGGAAATGACACCAAATCGATGCGGGAGTCTTTCACGTGCAACCTCTTTCTCCGTCCTAGATAACCAGTCATGTCGAATTTCGTCAGCTTCATGAGCCAGCGTCGTGGCGGAAGTGAACGGTCCCTTGGCGATTCATATGAGAAAGTGTCACTCCTGCCAACTTCGGACCTCGAGTCGGACAGCTCGCTCGATCTTCCCGGTCGTCATCGAGCTCGTCATGGTCACCCACACTGGCGACAGATTCGACATGGCTGGAGGTTACAGAAGCTGGTTATACGGATCGTCTTCTTCTTGGCACTCGCTACGATCTATTTCGTGTCGTTTGACAGTCGAGGATCGCCCGCTTCGAGATCATCGCTCGCAGCTGGACTCGAACATTGCAGGTACATAGCGACGACTCCTGGTCCATCCGCCGACTTCCACCAGCGCGAGCACAGCGATCGTTTCGAGGCTGGAACCAAGGCTGTACTGCTCAAGAACGCGAAGATCTGGACTGGAAACAAGGATGGGTCCGAGGTGATCGAAGGGGATGTCTTGATGGCGAACGGGTTGATCAAGTCGGTCGGTCAGGCGGATGTTAGAATGCTTGAAGATCTGCGAGCAGAGGGGGACGTTGACGAGATTGACGTCGATGGGAAGTGGGTCTCGCCCGGTATGGTCGACGGTCACAGCCATGGTGAGCAGACACCAGTCAATCGCTCACTCGCGCTGATTGACGCTCAGCCGGCGAGGACGGCAGCAACTCGGTGGCCAATAATATCCACCCTTACGTCCGAGTCCTAGACGACTTTGACACACACGATGCAGGTACCCGCCTCATCATCGCCGGCGGCGTCACCTCTCAACTCCTCCTGCCCGGATCAGGCGTTGGTATCGGTGGTCAAGCATACGTCGCGAAGTTCCGCCCCACCTCCTCCAACTCCGCCTCTGCCCGGCTTGTCGAACCACCCTTCGACTTCCATCCAAGCGGAAATATGACGAGTCAGCGCATCCCTAGTCATTGGCGGCATATGAAGCATGCCCTCGGGGAGAACCCGGATAGGGTGTTCGGCATCGTCAGGATGGACAACATCTGGGATATACGCAAGGCGTACAAGACCGCACAAGATTGGAAGAAGAAGCAGGATGACTGGTGCTCGGCTGCTCAGAGCAGCTCCCGATTCTTCGCCAAGGATCTGGGAGAATTCCCCGAGGCGCCGCTCGAGTCCGAGGCGTTGGTGGATGTGCTGAACGGGAAGATCAAGCTCAATGTTCATTCTTACGAGGTCACCGACTTTGACGCGCTGATCCGGTTGACCAACGAGTTCGGGTACGTAATCAGCCTCCTCTCCCGCTGTTCCATGATTAATCGCGCTGCAGCATCGAGGTCGCCGGAATCCATCACGCGCACGAAGCATGGCTCGTCCCGGAACTCCTCAAGAAAGCCTACAAGCACCCTCCCGCTGTCTGCGTCTTCGCGACTTTCTCGATGTACAAGACGGAATCTTCCCGAAACTCATTCTACGCTCCGAAGATCCTCTCCGATGCGGGCCTCGAGGTCGTCATGAAATCTGATCATTCAGGGGTCGTCGCGAGGTACTTGATGCAAGAGGCTGCGCTCGCTCATCATTGGGGACTGGAAGAAGCCACCGCTTTGTGAGCCCAAGGCTCACTCTCTGTCGTGATAGTAAGAATGATGCCGACTAAGATCCGCCGTGACCACGCATCCCGCCAAGATGATTGGGCTGGATCATCGCATCGGCTACCTCAGTCCAGGCTACGACGCGGATGTGGTCGTCTGGCAGAGTCACCCGCTTGCCGTCGGTGCCGCCCCTGCTCAAGTCTACATCGACGGTATCCCTCAACTCGATCCGCCAGTCCTACGTTCTCGACCCGAATCTGATCAGTCCGCTCCTCCAGCCGGAAACTGGACTAAGGAGATCGCATATGACATCGCGACGAAAGGCGATCCCGACTATTCTCCTCGAGCGGTCCATCTCAACATGGCTTTCATCAACGTCTCGTCTGTAATACTTCGCCGCGATGGTTCAGTCAAAGACCTAAGTCCTTCGGACGCCACCTTCGATGTCGTCGTTGATCGAGGCGAGATCGATTGTATCGGGAAATGCGCTTTTGACGCCGAGATCCCCATCATTGATCTCAAAGGTGGTAGCCTCGCTCCAGGGCTCACCTCCTCTGGCATTCCCCTGGGACTGAAGTATGAGGAGGGCTCGGGGTCCTTTGATCCTGACGCCGATGCCATGTCAAGTGAGACCAAGGCTCTCACTCAATTTGCGGTCAACAAAGCGGCCGATGGAGTATTCTTCTGGACCAAGAAACTGTGGCGCGCCGTACAATCCGGGGTCACTCATTCCATCACCCATTCCGTTGCAGATAAGGTCTTGGCCGGCACATCGACCTTCATCCGACTTCATGCCGAGCACTCGCTGTACTTTGGGATCCTCGTCGATACGGTAGCCCTTCATGTAACGGTCTCGAAGATAGCGGCGGAAAGTGCCGAAGTCGCCCAATTACAACTCGGTACGCTCCGGAGTCTCCTGCTCGGTCACAACGGTCCATCCCAGCGTACACCGATAGGAAAAGCGTTCGAAGCCGTCAGTCGAGAGGAGATCCCTCTCGTCGTCTCCGTTCTCAAAGCCGATGAAATGGCAAGATTGATCTCGATCAAGCGCGAGGTCGAGGCAGAGAAGGGTACCAAGATCAGGATGGTATTCCACGATGCGACCGAAGCGCATCTCCTAGCCAAAGAGATCGCAGAGGCCGAGATCGGCGTGATCGTTGCCCCTGCGAGAGCATTCCCATACACTGCCGAAGAATCGAGGTTCCTACCGGGAGTACCGCTGAGTAACGAGACCGTCATCTCTACCCTTTGGAAGGCCGGTGTCGTCAGTTTTCGACCCATCTTTCGCCATTGCGGCTGATCGTCTACCAGACCGTCGGTATAGGGAGCCGAGCGGACCGCCCACCCATGCAGTCCTCCGTATTCAACACCCGATGGCAGCTCGCCAACGTAAATCGCATCCTAGCCAAGGCGGACTGTTGCCATGCGCTGACCGTCACCGTGCTTCATAGCTGATCGCCGATACCACTGCCGACATCACCCCGCTAGACGCGATCGCAATGGCCACCACGAACCTCGAAAAGCTGCACGGGATCACCGATAATGCCGAAGTTGCTAGTCTGCTGGAGAAAGACTTCGTGTCGTATGAGGGAGGTGGGATGATGGACTTTGGGGGGAGTAAGGTCGTGGCGTTCTCGACGCCGGACGGGGTGGCTGTGTTCTGAGGGGTATTAAGTGTGTAAGGGATGAGAGGCAAAAGGGGGTAATGGCTCCTAAAGGATCGAAGAGCAAAGTGAGAGTGGCGAGAAACCGATCTAGAAGTGAATATCGAATAGAAGGGTGGCCAAAAGCGTCAGGAGCCGAAACCGGTTCGCTGGCTCAGTTTAACGGTCTGCTTGGCATGCACTGCACAGAGGTGTATACCGCACATGACCTCTAAGTCCGCATGACACAAGACCACATACCACTGAGCACAATTACAACTGGCCGAACTTGATACACCAAGTCCCCAATACTAAATCCTCAATACGGGATCATCCCAACCGCCTTGAGCGCCTTATCATTCAGTTTCGGCGGGCCGTACGGGTGATTGATATTCCAGTCTGCATCCTGTTCCCGCTTCGGTATGAAGGTGCAGGGATCATGGCTCTATCTCCACTTCATAAATTGCTGCCGAAAGCGAAGGTGGACTCACGGTGCACCAGCCTTTCACGAAGTACTCTTTCTTCTTCTCAAGCTGTTCCTCAGACATCCAATCGAATGGCTTATAACACACGTCTGGGCGAATCCGTCAGCATGAGCCAAGACAATGCGGGAAGAAAGGGTACATACAGACTGCGAATCGATGATTGCCCGCCTGAGGCGCCTCGCCATAATGTACAGTCCGTGAATCCCAGAGAATAAAATCTCCAGGGTCGAGACATGGTTTCTCGAATTTACATCCATGGTCTTCTAGCCATTTGACCTTGGCGGAGTCCAGACGGATGTGATCGTGTGCTGACCAGCCGTCCGCAGGCTGAGACGCATCGGTGGAGCTCCGATTCATGCATGAAGGGCATCCGAAGGGAGACGAAAGAACAGAGGGGAGAACCCACCATCTCATGCTCGAAAGCCTTCCACACCTCCGAGAAGTATTTCACCGACCCAGTCATGACCATCAATCCACCATCTTGCGGACCGTTGGGCAAGATATTGAGCAGACCCTGGATGGCTTCGATGTCTGGTTTGAGTGGGGATTGGTCCGAGTGAGGCCAGGGAGCTGCGTTGTTGTCGATCTGAGCTTTGGGTAATGGTACAGCCAGGTTACCACCGTCTGTACGGGATGAACATTCGGGACTTGGGAATTGGAAGATATGCTGACCAAACGAGGGAGTGAGCTTGTCGGTGCCCCAGATCTGCTCGAATAGCCCGACGATGCCGGGTTCGGATTTGATGTCCCACACGAACTGGGCATGAGCGAAGGAGTACCTGGAAGCGGATCAGACCAATTCCAGGAGGACCAGTGACCTAAACCGACGCAGAATACAGCCCTCCACTAGCGAGCACGACATATTAGCCCTGTCGCAGGGCATCGGTCAAAACCCACTTGACATGCCGAGGGAGATTCCTTCGCTGCCAAGTTGACGGGTCGTCCCGCTTATACCCTAGCTTGAATCCCTCGAGCCAATCATTTGCCCTATCCCGATACTCTGCCGCCTTCTCCGGCCTGATGACACCTTTAAAGATCGCCCACTGAAGCCAGTCAGTCGGATCTCAACAGACCCACGCAGGACTCACCCCCTTTTCGTCGAGATCTTTGATCCAAGCAGGCGCATCCGCCTTGCGCTCCGCCATCTCCACCTCGTCCTTGCTGAATGGGTTGTCCCATGGGTAGATCGCTGACTGGGTGACCACCATCTTGTTGAATAGTCTGGATGTCGATCGGAGATTTGGATTAGAATCAAATATAAGTTTGAATGACCAGAGGCCCCGTCCGGCGCTGCTTCCCACCAATCCGCTCAGAACCCCGCAATAATCGGCCCGGAGCGCCGGTTCCTGCCGGCTCATACCGCTGGAATGCCTACATATTTCCGGTAGCATGTCAACAGAGTGAACTCATCATGTCTATCCTTGCTGCGATCATCGGTGGATAGGAATGGCACGGAGTGACGTGATGTAACACGTAAAGAGCTAGCGAAGTCGAAAAAGCCCGAATCGCATGGATCATCAACTCGAGGAAAGCTTCCTTCAACCTTTCATTTGCTACAAGAGGCCAATCGAAGAGCATTATTTCGATACATACCTCATGGAATGGTGAGCAGGGAGATTCAAATCGCTGCACCGCCGCATGTCGTCCGAAGAATATTAGGTCAAGGCTCAATCCATGAGGAGAATATAGGCGCTGGTCATTTCCAGCTCCTTGATCGAAAGCCTGCGTTCATGGCATCATGGTTTCCTCCTTACACTCGAGATCGAGACATCAGATCGACAGAACGGGATGGGATGCTGTCCTCGGAGATCAGCTAGTTGGCACGACCAAGGGTATCACGTTCCGATTGGTGGTCGAGGAACGTCCGGCTCATGACTTTGACCTGACATTGCGACAGGTCAATACTCCCGATGAGTTTCGGTGGAGGGGCGAGATGTGGGGTGTGCTCGCGGGCACTCATTTTCCGCTTTCAAACATTTCACGCCGATCCTGCGCGGACCCACCTCATACATGCCGAATCATATACTGGGATCATGGCGTGGTTCATGGGCCATTCCATGGCGAGCTCTACCGCTTCGTCTTGATTCGTAGGCATCCGCTCGGTGAAAACCCGAAGCTTCTTTTCCTCCTCCGTTTGAGGAACTTTCGCAGGTCGCGTACTCTCCGTTATCTCTCGAGCGACGATAGTCTCCGAATACCGTCGAGACCAGTACCGATAATGGCGGCCATTTGGAGGTATGGGTTCCCGAGGCAACTGGCGTTCGGATCATGAAGCGGGACTATTCCACTCGACGGATAGGACTGCGCATCCCTCGACTCCAGATTATGTCGGCTCGGTCATACATGAACTCCCGTATCGCGTAACTAACGTACCCACCCATGAGTACGGTGGTGATGCTCCGGAAATGCGCCAATAAGCCGGCTAGGAAGGAATCAGAGAGTTCCTCTCTGTCGAGGGAGAGATGCGAGTGTAAGCCGATCGGGAAACCGTCCTCGGAGGCCTTTGGATGCATCGCGGCGTGGATCCCGTGTCTATTCGCTGTGGATAGAACGACCTCTTGTGCGTACACCAGGTCACTGGCTGGTGAAAGGGCAATCTCGAACTCGCCACGCTCGACATATTTTTCGGGCGCCGCGGCTCTATTTTTTTCGCTGACGTGTCTGATGGCATTCATGATCATCTCCGGATGGGGATTTCGCAAAGTGTATATCTAGGCTAGGTCACCCAAGCAGTCGATCATGACGTGCCGCCGATATCGATGAGGTTACGATGATCGCCTTTGATCCGCGCGACGGCGTGTTCTATTGGACATTTTACACAACATCTGTACAGCTGATTTCGCTCAGCGTGGTCAAGAAGGACTAATCCGGCTAGAAGGAAAAGTCCGAAGCGCGGAATGCTTCCAGGGATTCTTCCGGGAAAAGGTACCGATTGGGCCGGAAGAGGGATCCCACGTCATATCACTTCGAAATATTTCCCTCTTGTCTCTGTTTGCTTCCTGTCCGTCTACCGCACATATGTGTCTCTCAGAAATACGATCTCTTTTCCTTGATCATGCCTGTTCCCGGTCTCTCCCTCGCGATCTCCCTTTTCTTCCTCACCCTTTCCTCTCGACCCGCGTTGGCCTACCCCGCTTACATCTCCTACGACACACTCTTCTTTGCCCCCACTCAAGTCCTCGGTAATGCGTGGTTCAATCAATCGAAATCGGCGCAAGGCACGGCGGCAGATTGGGCCAACCAGCTCATGGAGTCGGGACCGTGGTGTGCGTAATCATGATTTCTTTGCCTTCCCATCCTACAGCAATCCCTCATGCCGGCATACTGACTCTCTTGATCCTAGCGGTGACGAACAAAACTCACTTACCCAAGTCTGGGGACCCACAGTGAGCAATTCATAGACACTGGTAGAATCCCCATGGCTCACTTCGGCTGCAGCGACTACTACAGCCTCGCGGTGTATTGGTGGCCGGATTGCTCAAGAGTAAACAACACCACCCAGCTCACCGAGCAACAAGGTGTGTTCTCATCTCTGCTTGCGACACGTAGCCTGATACAGCCCACTGATGCGTTCTCATAGTCTGGGACGAATGCACGTACGTCCGTCGAGACGGTGACTTCAATCCCGACATTTTCGAGATCCAAAACCTGGAACAAACTTTCAATGTCACGGACTCGGTCTACCTCTCCGCTCTCGCCTATGTAGCCACTGGCTCTCCCTTCTACTCGTCCCAGATCAACTCGGCCATCTACACCTTCTTCGTCAACGAGACCACCTTGATGAATCCCAATCTAAACTACGCTCAGGTTATCCGCGGTCCGGGCAAACAACTGGGTGATAGCGCGGGCGTGCTCGACATGGAGACGATCGCCAAGATCGCGAGCGGCGTCGCAGTCATGCGGATGTCTGGAGCGGCAGAATGGAAATATGCGACCGATGTCGGGTTGGTGAATTGGGCGAAGGAGATGGTGAATTGGCTCACGACCAACGAGGCGGCTTTGGGAGAAAAAAATGCTACAAAGTGGGAATTCAAACATCTCCCAATCTTGAGAGAGGTGGCACTGACAGAAGCAGTAATCACGGAACGTATTACCTCAACCAGCTCTGTTCCCTCTACATCCTGCTCAACGACTCCACCTCTGCCATCTCCCAGCTCGAATCGTTCTACAACAGCACCTTTCTCGCTCAGATCGCAGCCAACGGTGATCAGCCTCTAGAATCGTCCCGCACTCGGCCATACCACTATCGAGCATACAACCTCGCAGCCCTTGTCGTGAATGCCCAGATCGGCGATTACTTTGGCCTCTCGCCATCCGGGTGGAACCGAACGACTTCCTCCGGCGCTACCATCCTAGACGCTGTCACCTACGCGATCGCGCAGAACGCGGATTCCGAACCGAGCTCTCTCACCGAGCTCAACCCGATCGTCGCCGCCGTCGCATCCAAGTTCGGCGATCCGAATGGCTCATTCGCGGCTTTCTTGGCGAAGACGGATCCCCAATACATGGCGCAACCGTACTACGCTCTCGCTTCCGGGCTGGGCGGTAGTGGGCTCCAAGCAAACGCAACATCCACCAGCCCAAACCCCGCGAACACCAATGCCCCGCCATTATACGTGAAGGATAACGCTGCAGATCACTTTGCCGCTCCATTCAGTATATGCCGAGCTGTCGTGACAGGGTTGGCCGTCATACTGGGCATTGCTCTTGCCGGCGGCATACTATTCTGAGGATGCGGGCAAGGCAAAAGAAAATGAGAAAGGAAGGGGAGAAGCAGCGTATGCAGACGGCCAGCTCCGTTGGCGGTACTCGATCATCTAATTCGAGTGGGTGGATCCTGGCTAATTTGAGGCGGGGGATCCTGGCACACAGGGTGGATCTCGCTCTTTTTTCCCGAACATTGCATATACATTGTATAATCACAGGACATTACGGTTGCATGGCGATGTGACTATCCTTGTTGGGCTCGTCAAAATCGAGCCGCTCCAGGTCTTCCCGCCCTGGGGCCGGTGAGGAGCTTATGTGGGCAATCGCGTTCGACTGCATCTTCGCATTCGATAGCAGTGGACCAGGATGACGCCAGCCGTGAGAATCTGTCACAGATGTACCCAATGGGGGATAACATCGTCGCGGGCAGCGGAGTTCGCGAAAAGGATCAGAGAGATCGCCGACGCTTTGAGAAGGGGTCGAGAAAGACTTCGGACGGTTTCACCTTGAGGGGAATCGCCTGGGAGGACCGATTGTTGGAAGAAATGTCGCTTTCGGTTGGTCCTGGTGAACGCAGTATGACAGGTCCTGATCGATAGTAGGGTTGATGTCTACGCTCAGACGGTGATGTCCGCAATCGAAGGTCGGAATGATCCTCGCTTCCTGCATCATTGGGAGTTACGACCTTCCACCCGCTCCGTGCCACAGTATCCTCCGGATACACCTCCCCGTGATCTGAGGATGAGCCCGACTAGCGCTTGACGGTTTCTTTCATAGCATCGGTCGAATGGAGGATCCGTCGTAGCTTGATCGATGCAAAGGGTTGTACACCGGACTCCGAGGTCGTCTCCTGGCGGAAGCGGTAGACTTCTTGGAAGCGATTGTATCGGAGAATGGCGAGAGATGCAGGGTCGTGTCTTAATTCCTGGGATTCCTAGTCGGTCGATGTTTTTCCCGGCATCACTCCACACGCACCGCTCCGAGCTGGCTCGGACGCATGACTGAGATCACGTAACCGTCTGAGATCACGTAACCGTCGAAACGGGCCTTGACAGCAGCTTTCATCGTCCCCTTGCCAGTGTAAGCCGGTAGCATGTTGTAGCCGAGGTCCCAGGTCTGATTCGTCCAAGGATCCTCGTCGGATACACCTGTCGGGACGAGCGGTGGATGATCGTCCGATGTGTGGACACCAATCCCCCCTATCTAGAGCTTCAAGCATGGATATACTGCTATCGCGGATCCCACCAACCCATGACCTTCCCGTCCGGATGCGACCTCATCACCTCGGAGGCGCTCTGATCCATCGCGTCCACTCCGAGTTTGAGCTTCTCCAAGGCTATGCCCTCGTCTCCGATACACGCTTGGACTCTAGCTTGAGCGTTCTCCCTGGTCTAGCTGAAACGCGCCAATGAGCAATCGCTTCGACACGAGCTGTCCTGACTCACGGATTTCGGCGTAGATCAGCATTTTGAACGTCATCGGGTGAGGTGTAATGCTCGTACTTCAGATCGAGTCCCCAGCGATGTGATGGCGGTAGGAGAAGAAATGTGGAGAAAGAAGATGGTTACCCAAAGCTTCGGCATCGCTTGGTCGGACCGGTGTGAGGCGTCGACCCGAGTGCTTCAGGCTGGTCATCTTCTCTTCCATGCTTTTCTGAGCCAACTTGGCAAAGGACTTTGCGGTCATTTTATTATTGGCAATGTACGAGGCCGCGGCGGTGAATCATGGGAACAACGATCTCAGGGGTTTGGGAAGGTCCTACACGGGTCAAGGGGATGTCGCGGATCAGTAGAATCGAAGCTGAACGGCAACCCGACACGTCTCTCTCATCTCACCACCCGTCCGAGTGGTGTTTTCCTCAGGTACAGTCGAATAGGAAACTCGGCACCCAGCTTCTGGTGAGACAAACAAACAGATTTCAAGAGTGCTTGTCAGGGCTCGACGCGCCCCGCGAGGACGTCGACCTTCACGAATCCCTGCTGACTGAGGTGGCTTGAGAGCCGCGGAAGTGGAGAAGGATGATGTTGTTCCGGCTGTATCCAGAGAAGAAGGTGTCTGTGCCGATGGAAGTAACCTTTTTTGGACACCTGCAATACTATAAGCGGGGCAGGGATGACTCTGGACTCACTCTGCATCTCACTCGCATCTGTGTAGAGAGTCAATGCCTGGTTCCGGTGGAAGAAGGTTGATGAGTATTTTGGGAGAGACTGGGCGGCGAAGTGAGCTTAGGATTGATCGGTGACCGCAGGATTCGCCTCATCCTGTAATTGACAGCCCATGTAACCTTCTCAAAGAAAAGGCGAGTCCGGAGCGAACGGGATGCGAAATCACGCCCCGCTGATGTGACCAACTTCAAGGAGCAAGGTGCAGGAGGGTGAATACCCGCGTGTGATAGCATATCGACTGAATGTGGCGCAGCTTTGAACCTTTGAACCCCAAATTGATGCGCCGGCATATCAGGCCGCCGGTGTCGATATGAACGTCACATTCCTGATGGCGGTGGATGCAATGGATATGACCAACGGCGAGTGCAATTTCTCGCATGTAAAGACAACACCCGGGCTTGGCCCGGCTCCATTGACAAGGTTGCTCAGGCTGCCTCGAAGTGTCCGTCCCCAAGGCCGCGAACGACGTGCGCGTCTTCCGCCACGTCTATCCAGGCTAGGTGATGACGGACCATGACAGTGTATCGATCCCGCCTGGGTACCCGGCCAGAAATCCATCTCCGTAGAGCTTTCCACCAGAAGCACCATTGAACCATCCTCAGAGTGGATCTCACGCTTATAACTCCTCTTCCCCCTGTATACCCCTCGAAAGGACTCTTTATGTGGAATTCGACATTCTTCCGCATAGAGAGGACACAACGTAGTAGCAAACAAACGAATGCCCAACCTTTCGCCGAGGCTACCTCGTTCCCGGGATGACTTGATGCCTCGACGTAGAAGAGGCGCTTGGCAACAACAAGGGCTTTATTTTGCCATAAGATAATCCTCAAGCTGGACGAGTATTCTTGCCGACCACTCAACCCATCACGGGCGGGCAAAGGATCCTCCGGGTGGAGGGACGGGGTCCTTCGGGCTATCCGGGTCAAGGGGTTTCCAGGGCTTCTTCCACGTCTCGTCCGCCTATCCCGTGCTGACAGGGTGGTGACCTAGGTTACAGAAATCATGTGCCGCCGGGAGTGGGTCCGGGCGACCTTGTCGCTGTTCTCATCGATCTCATCTCGCTCGATCCGGTACGCCTACTTTGCTCGCCTGCGTCGCAGTTTGAGCCGTCTCGATCTCCTGTCGATTACGTATGTAAAATCGTAATCTCTCGTGAACGACGTCCGTCTCCAGCTCGCACGCACAATGCTCCCATCCGTGCTTGTTGTTGTATGACACTTTGGGCTTCTCCACCGTTCGTTCAGCCGTGTCATCTGAATCCGTCAGCAGAAACGGAGACCCTTTCCGGACAGGAACTTACATGTCGGCAATTCGATTACGGCTGGAATGTTGGTGCACTGTTCTGCTCAGGATATGGTCTGCTATCACGGTGTGACCACCTACGGCAGGGAGGAAGACCGGCTCATCAAATCTCAACACCTGCAACCCTCCTGCACCATGCCGCACCATGGGTTTGCCCATCTCGTCTTGACCGTATATAGAGAAGAAAACCTCAGTGGCGAGGGTGTGCTTGATGGTGATAGGGGTCTTCATCCTGTCGCGCATACGTAAGCAGACATCAGTCGAGCGGTACAAGGGACGGACCACGATAAGGTTGATGCGCGTACTACGCCATCAGTCGGAATCCTTCCCCAGACTTCGACGCGGAGTCCTCCATTGTCCACTCCGCCTGCCGACTTTCCTCGCCAGAGCGCTTCTTGATCTATACTTGGGTGGGTGTGGTGGATCGGCGGACGTTGACCTTTCCCCCCCACGGGAAGCCGGACGGTGGAGACCAATGGTCTCGACATTTCTGGATCGTCTCGAGGAGACGCGATCGAGTGGGTCTGGTGGAGGGTCATCCGTAAGGCGAAGATCGTCAATGCAGCGTCCAGCTCGGGAAGGTTGAGTGTTGCTTGAATGGGTGCTGCTACGCTCCACTGATTCCAGATTCAGGAACAGGGTAACGCCGAGATAGTAAACTCACTATATCGGACAGGATTTTCAGGTCATATAGCCCAACGCCGGGAGCCAAATTGGTCCGAGAGATGTCGAGCGAGCGAGCACCCTCGTTCGGGTCTGGGTGGAACACCGATCTCAATCTCATCGCGGTAAAGTACGAGCCATTGAATGCCCGAGCGCCAGGGACGTCCTTCTCTGGTATGCCGGCAATCGAGCTCGATGCCGACTTTGTGAGAACCATGATGGTCTCGGAAGGAGCGGTCGACGTGCGCCGATATTCTTCCCACAAGGTGGATTGGGACCGAGGGCTTGATTGAGAGGGACGGCGTTGACGAGAAGCATTCGAAGCATTCCAGGCTTTGATCCTCAACATCCGACCCTCATCCTCCAGATCGCTATCCGCTCCGATGATCTCTGCGTAGATGATATGGACGATGATACCATTGTCATGCATGGCGTGAGGCGGCAGCGTGGAGGGGAGGATCAGGGTGAACTTGAAGCTGGACGGTGAGCTTGAGAATCTGTCGAATCAACATCGTACCTTTGACTCCCTTCGATGAGCAAGACCACGCCTTGATCACCTTCGTCCGTGATCTCTACCATCCTTTCAAACAGGATATCTTCTTCTCCCATCCTATCCGGACCCATGTTCAATTTTGAAGTCGTTCTTACCCCTACCCTGATAGCCTTACACCATCTTGGCTCACTCCCGGTTGGCAATCGAATCTCGAGCTCTCCGTTGACCAACTGATCGTACGAGGTTTGGATGCCATGTTCAAGAGCGTGTACCTGAGCATCCTCTGGAGGCTGGAAAAAGATGAGACCCTCGGTGGGCAGATGAATGAGCAGGTTGGGTCGATCGGATGGGGAGGATGATGATGATGATGATGGGTTCGAGGTCGAGCTGGAATCGGAAGACTTGGAGTTCTCTGGTCGAGATGGCGAGAGTAGGCGGAAGAGACCCATGGCACGGTTGGAAGATATGAGTCGTATATAAATGCTTGATAACCCTTACGCTGAAATTGGGGCGATCTGAGCTGAAACGTGATAAAGCAGCTGACGAAAACTTTATCGCGATGGGGATTTCGTATCCTTCATCCCTTCATCCATCCTCCCATCTAGGACAGGACGATCGAGGCTGAATTACTGCGCGAGACCTTGGGGCGCAGGTTTTACATTCAACAGAAGATGAGCTCCAGAACACTACTACATTGGACGATCTCACCAAGCTCGGCGGCGGGATTTAATGCCACTGTTGTATCATATGCAAACGGACCATCCCAGGTGGCTCGCAGAGTATGTTGTGCTTCCCGATAGTATCTAGCTGGTCACAAGCCGGTCACCACCCCCAAAGGATTTGCATGCTCTGAGCCGATCCGACAAAATGGAGGGATCATACATACTTGACTCCGGGTCATCTTCCATCCTTCTTCATCTCTTCCACTCCATATTCAACTCGTCTGTAACAACTATTCCACAATGCCGGCTCTCACCTCTACCCCAATACTGGTGACCTCGTCATCCACCTATCTCCTCTCCCAAATCATCGTCCTCCATACCTCTCAATCCAAATTCTCGTCACCCCGAGACGCCTTGCTCGCGACCTCCAAGCTCATAGGTGGATGTCACGCCCTGCTCGCCGGTGGTCTGGCATTGAGAGATGTGCTCGATCGGAAATGGATCGATCATGACCTGATCACGACGAAATCGACTTTTGGAGACGGCATCGTCGCTTTGGAAGCTGGTTATCTGATCGGAGGTCAATTCGTCGTCGCTTCTCACGTTTCCGACGGGTGCAGAATCCACCCAAAATGCCGTCGCCCCATGACATTGGTAAGGGCTGATGTCCAACACACCCAGATACGGTATTCCTCCTCTGGAAACGAAAGACTCTTCGAGATCCCCGCTTCCTCCGACGTGTCATCTCGCATCACCTCATCGTCGCAGGACTCATGCTCGCCTACCTCCGCACCGCAGCTCGTGGTAGAGCCTCCGGTATATTCTTCGTCTCATCTTTCATGGCGAGTTTCCACATCCCCTCGGCTCTCCAACAGAGTGCTTGAATATTGCTAATTTGGATGGGTAGATCATGAATCTCAGTACACCTTTACGTTACGCCTTGTGGGCAGTCAAGAAATTCGGGCGGAACTCATCGACGGGTCTGGTGACTGCTTTGCACGTCCTGGCCATGGCAGTTTACGCCCTCGCACGTTTCGGCCTGTAAGCGATAGACAGTTTCCGGTCCTGATGTGAGACTGATGAATGACTTGAGACTCTACTATCAGCTATGGGTGTACGGTCGTCGAAAGGGTCATAGCCCGATCGAATCCCTGAAATCAGTGAGTCTGATCGTCAGAAACCAAGGTCAGGTCGAGGCTCATCCTGCAACGAGCTACCGCTAGTGTGCAGGACGGGTATCACCATCCTTCTCATCGCGAATGGTCTTCGATTCGCTCAGATCTCGGCGACGCGGCGCAAATCCTTGCGATAAGCCGCGTGCAACAAATTCTGCATAGAGTTCCGACGTGATCACTGGGCTACAGGATACAAAAGTCTTTGCATAGCATCTCAACGCGATCACTGGAGCTCGACGGGCCGACCCCCGTCTTCGTCCGTCACCGCGTCTGACGTCGTCGCCCTACCGATCGAATGCGTTCCCGTCAACCTATCTGCCCAAGTCACTGCGTGGTATACTGTCAGGGTCTAGTCAAGAGATACACACTCGACGAACGCACAATATGGCTGGAAATTCTTCTTGCCATGCCTGTGGTGCTCTGCATGTTCGGCCGGTCCCGCCGCCCAGCCTTTTGGGAGGATCCGATGATACCCGTATGGCAAGTCGAGACCCGAATGATTTTCGATGAGGAGGTAGAGAAAGATGGGGACGAAGATGGTGCGGGTGAGAGGGTGGGCTGAGAGAAGGTGGAGGGATAGGTTAGCGGAAAGGAGGAGAGTGAGGCGTTCGGCGATACTGAGTCTGGGTCGGGACTTGTCAGCCGGGATCATCGTGGGATGCGAAGGGTTCAGTAAGCAGGATGGGGTCGCGGTGGATAAACAGTAATCCGCCTCGCTAGGGGTATCGACTTACTGGTTGGTGATTTGCGGGTGAATCTCAGCTGGCTCTCGTCAGCCACTACTGCTTTCCACCGAGGAAATGTAACCACCGCTCACCGTGTTGATGATGCGGGAGATGCAGGTGCCAAAGCCAGTTGAACTGTTGCCACCGTTTCAGCCACTCGTCTTGACAGCGAGCACGAGAGAGACTCACCCTGTGCATGGCGATATGAGGCAGGTAGAACAAGAAGTCATACAGCACCAACGCCCCGAGAACTCCCAACATCACCTCCCTCGATGTCGGCGCTTGGACAGGTAAAGCCCTGATGAGTTGAACGGGGTCCCTCAAGGTGAAGTTGTGCAGCGTCGGCACTTTCCACGTCTGCCTTATCCCCACTCCCGTTGTCGTATCCCGCACCCCTTGAACCCCACTCCCGTTCCGGTCGGTCGCGACATCGCTCAGAGGCGACGAGGAAAAGTCGTATCCTCCACTCTGGACGATCTCGTCCACCGGGACACCTACGAATTTCTTGACCATGATGAGGTCGAGGAAGAGGAGTGGACCGGCATAGTCGATCAATTCACGTAGACGTCGAGCATAAGGTCGGATGAGGACGGTACCGTTCCTATACAAGTGGGCGTGCGAGGAGCGTTTGTCGATACGATCAAACCTCTGCGCGGTGTCGATCACGAGAGAAGTGTAGAAGGCCTGCGAGAAGGGGGGATGAGGGCAGGTCAGTGCGGGAAGACGAGGGGGGAGAGTTGGATCACTGACCTCGATGGCGGCATAGGAAGATATGGTCAAGAGTGTCTCCCAGATACTAAGCTAGTTATGACAATCAGTCCCTGCTCTTTCCCACCAGGGGAAGGCGAGAGGAGAGGAGGTATATCTCGCTCACATGGTAGATCGCTGATGAACAGAGAATGGACCAGATCCGGTCAATTGCGGGTTGAAAGATTGGTGGGAATACAATGGCGAGAAAGATGGACGATCCGAATACGAGGCGGACCCGAGACAGGTTTCGGTCTTGGATCGGACTGAACATGTTGCTGCGAGGATTGGCTCAATCAGATCCGAGAGAAAAGATAGTGTCTTCTGGTCGATCTCGAGGGAAAATGGGCGGAATCGGGAAGGATATTATTCGTGGCGCTCAGATCTCCTCTTTGGACGACGGTCATTCTTTCAGGTGCTCTGAAGACTTTTGGGATCGATTCCAGTACGCCGTAGTTTGATACCTGCAGCATGCATACGACAGGATAAAGCAGCTTCCAAATCAACCTGCAGCAGTCGCATCCCCCTCGACCCGTTCGGAATCTCCCTCGACCTCGACCTCCTTCACGCCATGATAATTCCGTCCATTAGCCCGATAGATCGCTCGTCTCGCCCCTTCCCATCTCATCCGACTGCCCAGTCTCCCATCAAACAACCTTTGCGCGAATGGCGTATCCACACCGTTCGTCAAAAGCTTATACAGCTCCCTATCCTTCCACCAGAGCTCCCAACCCTCGGTGCCCCATCCGAGCCTAGCGTCAAGTCCGTTCCCCGCTACCTGATTCAACCACCGCTCAAGTTTTCTCGCATCGCTACCTGTCTTTGGGACATGATGCGACTTTATCGAACCGAGGGATCGTCTGTAATTCGTTTCGCACCAATCGTCCATCTCCCGCTTGGATGGTAGGGTAAACGATCCTCGCCATACCTGAGCGATAGCTTGGGACGCCAGGTCAGCGTGCTTGAAGGTGGCGAAGGTGTATCCTGCGCAAGGGCCAATGAAGGCTAGCGAGTCGGCGTATCCGGTCGAGAAGAGTGTCTGGTAGAGCCAGGGGTAAGGAAGACCATTGAAATGAGGCGATGAGTCCCATTCGGGTGTTTGACGCGATGTCGGATCCGCCTCTCTCGATAGGATCGAATAGTCGAACCTGTAACCCGAGGCAAAGATGATAGCATCGATCTCGATGTTTCGGCCATCATCCGTCTCGAATCCCGATTCTGTGAAGCGAGCGATGCCGGAGACGGAGCGGATCGCTCCAGACCCCATGAGAGGGATGAAACGCTCGTTGAAGATTGCGGTAGAATTAGAATCTGGCGGTGCGGGCGAGAGGCGCCAGTGAGGGTCGATCTCCGGGAAGGACTGATGCATTCGTTGGTCTAGGGCGTGGTCAAGGATCTTGGCTTGAAGGAAAGGGGGTAGACGACCGAGTAGGCCCTGGACCCGCCGAGTCAGCGAGTGGTCGAGGGGCCTTCCACCAAGGCAGCGTTTCACCTATCAAAGTACCCCGCGTTAGCGCGAGATCTACAGAGATATGCACGACTGTCTCGGCCAAATCGTGAGACAACTTCGGAGAGGTTTGCCAAGTAAAGTCGCCAACTCGTATGGGCGATCCCATATCTCGGACAGAGGAGAGCCACTCACGATTCGCCCTCCCGATCTATGGGAGACGTACACCTCGTCGGCGACATGGCACAGGTCGACAGCGATATCGCACCCGCTATTCGACATGCCAACAACCGCCACCTTCCCCTTCCATGCTTCAGACCTGCGACCTACTTTTGAGCTTGCGGCACCGAGGGGTGTCCGGATTGAGCTCACCCTTTATAAGCCTGAGCATGGATAACCTTCCCATTGAATTCGGAAAGACCCTCGATCTGGGGAATGAACGGCGTCGAAAAGGGTCCGGTCGAGATCAGGACTTTGTCGAACCTTTCCTGCCTTGGCCCTCTATCGTCCGTCACGGACAAGGTCCAAGCCTGTCCATCGGAAGAGCGATCGACTCGGGTGATATGAATGTTGAATCGGCAATGTTGGAGGAGGTTGAAGTGCACGGCGTAAGATTCGAGGTAGTCGAGCACTTGGGCAGCCGAGGGGTAGTCTGGAATATCTGGTGAGATGCATCCGTCAGACCTTGACAAAAGGATTGACAAGTAGATGGATGGGATGGCAAGAGTGAGATTGGTGGTGGGAGTCGTCCCTCTGGAAAAACTCTCCTGGACTCACCCTCGGGGAATGGATAGTCCTGGAAACAAGCCTTGGACAACGGAACCATCAGCGCCAACAACTATTCGAGAGGCTCCACCGGGCTTTACAACAACTCACATACTGCTTCGAAGTGTTCGCAACGGTAGCTACAGACTCGCTTGTCAGCCTTTCCTCTGTAAAGTCGTTGCGATCGAGAGCCGAGGGGGAACAGAGTCGAAAGGCTCACACGTGAGAACGCTCGTCCTGTCGGGTTGAGGCGTCCACCTCCAAATCCCTCCCAATCTCGAGTCTCGCTCGAACGCGGTGACCTCGAACCCTTGTTCCAAGAGATTTCGCAACGACACGATTCCGGTAAGACCTGCAACGAGCGGTCAATTTTGAATCGTTCAAACGATCGATGTAGAGGGGCGATGTGTGATGGTGATCGATCTGAAAACAAAGAGTCCTGTACCCACCGACACCTATGATGGCCACTTTGGGAGAGTCGACGGGAGACGTCATGCGGGGAGAGACCTCTTGGTTCCGGTGTCGTGTGCGGAAGGAGATGTCAACAAAGAACGAAAGAGAGGGGGATTTCGCATTCTATCTTCGACCCCGCTGACTGTTTACATCTTCTCCATCCGGGTGCTACACACATGCTCGATCTGACACTCCGTCCCGTCAGTCCTTGTCTCTACCCAAGCCGAATGTACACATTCAGGGAGATCGCTGTTGACATATGGTCCGTCATGGGCATTAGGTGAAGGACCGGATCGTCTCCCCCTTCCTCTCTCTTGTCCCCACCGGACTCTCCCCAAACTTCATCACCCTCATCGGCCTTGGCTTCGGCCTCCTCACCCCTTGGCTATCTTTCCAACAGCATCCTCGACTCGCACTCTTGGCCTGGCTTTCCAATCGGCTGTGTGATGGACTGGACGGGAGCTTGGCGAGGCGGAGGAAATGTCAAACCGGCTGGGGAGGGTTTCTCGATATCCTCTGTGATTTCACGGTACGCCTAGTTACGCCTGATCAAGCCCATCGAGCCCTTCACTTCCTACTCGAGTAGCCAACGAATGCAGGCGGAGACCATCAACGCTCATTTACTTGAGCATCAAGGTATACACCGCCATCCCCATCGGCATAGCTCTCTCCCCACCCGTTCGCTCCGAAACCTCCCTGATAGCTCTAGCTTTCCTCCTAGCCTCCTTCCACATCAACAATGTCGTACTCTTCTACCTCTCCTCTGCTCTCCCGCCAATCTCTACTCCTCCTCAACCGAAATCACCTCCAAATGTCGTATCGAAAACACAGCTCACATCGCTTCGGATGTTGCCGGCTTTGATCGAGGGCACAGAGAGTTTCGCATTCTTCACCATCATGACCCTCCTCCCATCATATTTCGTCGAGATAGCGGTCGTGATGGCGGTGGCAGTGGGGGCGAATGTGGCGCAGAGGACGTGGACGGCGAGGGAGGCGTTTCAAACGCAAGAAGCAGGGTAACGAAACAGACCGGAGTGTGGGGAGAAGATGTAAAGGTTACGGGGGTCCATCATGACACGCATGCACAAGGTATAATGTATAACGGCTTGAAAACGAAGTGAAGCGTTTGTACGTTTCTTCAGATCAACCGTGCTAGTCGATCCGAGAGGGCGTCCGTGAACCGAGTGAGATCGCCGTTGAACGCGTCCAAGTCGGATTTCGAGAAGACGGTCTGTAGATGGGCGGGAGAGGTCTGGAGCAACACGCACGGTAGAGCCAAGTTTTGACCGCTCATATACTGTCGGGTCTAAAGCAGTCCACCGGGTGAGCGCTTACCCCATTGACGGGTACCAGGAGACAAAGGAAGATGATCTCACCTCTTGACTGATATCCTCCGTGTGCAATTGTTTCACCAAGACCTTCTTCCCTTCCAAGCCTTTCAGACAACCCCGCTCGAGTCGCTCTTTGAGGCTTGCCCATTCCTCACGCTCGGAAAGGGAGAGGCTCGGGCCGTGAGTGAGAGCGCAGGCGGAACATTCTTTATCCGGGGTGCTGCGGATGTGATGATAACCGTATGCGAGGTGACCGAGGAGCGTACCAGAGGCATTGTAGACGATGAGCAATGACATCGTGCTCGACTATGGACGAGGAAAATTTGGCGGATGGAAAGGAAACGAGCTGTTTGATTGTGACGGCGTAGGGTCGCAAGTTGCATAAGAATGCGGCTGAAATCATGAAGCATGTGATACGATCGAAAATCTGTTTTGCTGAGGAGATCCGGGATTTCAATTGAATTCATCAAACAGATCACTTCTCAAAAGCTCTGTCTGGCCCAGCTTCATCTCGACATCGCGCGAGGGATGACCGGGACCAATGTGTGGTCAAGTACCGAATCGTCAAAGAGGGATATCGGACATGCTCCATCCACCGTTCAAGCCGTCGAGATGGAGGATGAGCTCGCCAAGCCCGAGCTCGATCCGCACGCTACCAGCCGATCGCCTACATCCGACAACACAAGCTCATCTCCGGATCGAACTCGCATCATGATCGGCTATCACTTTGGCTGTGTCATTCTCCTGCTGCTCTCTTATTTCCTCTCCCAGTATGACAAGTCAGTACCCCCAGCCAGGATCCGTCGAATTCCTGCGGCTGAAAGTCCTTTCCAGGTTCATCATCTCGTACTTTCAGACCGAGATCATCGCAGATCTCTCAACCTCCTCCGCCGGCTACGGCATCCTGACCGGATATGGCACCAGTGTTCTGTCGTCCTTTACAGCGTGAGTCATCACGAGGCTCGCCAGAAGCTGAATGCCTTGACAGTCTCCCCATAGCCATCTTCACCGACCATTCCGAAGCACGCGTATGGGCCTTGACGGTCGCCATCACCTGGTGGTCGCTCATGATTGTTTTTCAATCCCTCGCCAAGGAGTTTTGGCAGATGATCTGTGCCAGATTGGGCATGTTCTTTGGACAATCAGCCAGCGAGGCGGTACGTCCATGTTCACTTCTCAGCCTTGGCCTCCTGGTGCACACAGTGAGCGAGCTGATATCACCAGATCGCGGTTTCGCTCATCTCCGATCTCGTCCCAATCCGCTACGTCCCCCTCGCCGAGTCCATCCTGTACGTTGGGGTCTACGTCGGTGAAGCCATATCCGCCCGGATCTCGGCCGTGTTCAAAACAGACGGCAAGACCTGGCGCCTAGCTTTCAAGGCCATCGGTATCACCGGGTTCGTCATCGCTCTCTTGACAAGGTTGATCATCATGGAACCCAAGAACAAGCGAAGAATCACTCTCGCTACCAAGAGTAAGTCGGTAAACCATGAACGCAACGAGGCCATAATGTGGATGCTTGTTAGGTGGTGGGCGCCGATGGTATCACTCGAGACCGGCCGCTTCCGAGGTCTGGCAAAGTCTCAAGTATGTCATGGCGCTCAGGTCGTTTTGGATCATCACCATCTCGGCTGCACTGCGTCAACTGGGAGGAAACATGTAGGTGGTCCTGATCGATTAGTCATCTTGCGCTCAACTTGGTTCCCCTCGAGTTTTGGTTATTACATGCCGAGTAAGCGTTTCGGTTTCACAGATCCGTGCTGTAAAAGACGGTATTGATGAAAAGTAGCGCTACTGCAGCTCGAGTATCCCGATGACGTAAACTACCTGGTCACCACTTATGGTACCGTCGTCGGTGAGCGCCCTTCTTCTTCATACAATCCGATCGCTCAATCATTCCTTAGGCACCGTCGGATCGGTCGCCTGTCTCTCTGGCGGGATCATCTCCTCCCTCCTCTCCGATCGCTACCCCAACACTGCCCTCCACCTGACCGCATGGGGCGGCCTCATCTCCTGGCCCTTTGTCGTTGTCGTGACTTTTTCCCGCTCACTCGGTGGATCCTCGCAACAGGGCCTGAGAATCCTATTCGCCAACCTGGCTTGCGCCTACATCACTGCCGAACTTTGGCTCGGAGCGATGGCATCTCTTGTGGTGTCCCTCCTCCCGATAAGGTACAAGACCCTAGGATACGCCGTCTATGGCCTCGTCAACCTTCTGGTCTACTCGACTGGGCCGGAGATCGTCGCCATCGCCCAAGTGAAGGCGGGAGTAGATCCCGTCGCGAATCCAGCACAGTACATCACCGTTACGAGGATCATCCTGTGTGTCCTCATCCCATTTGGATACTGCGCCGCTGGCTTTGGACTGTTATGGGCGACAAAAAGAGAGTACTTCCCGCGGGATTTCGCCGAGGTGAAAGAGAAAGAGGGCGAAGAGGAGGTCGAGGTGGTGAAGGTCGAGCGGAAGCGAGGTATGAGGTTCGGAACCGGACTAGGGATACTCGGGGCACTGGTTGTAGCCTTGATCGGGGTTTCGTATGCGCTGGGAACTTGAGATCAGATGAGGAGCCATGCCATCGTTGTCATTGTCTGGGCCAGGCGAAGCAAGTACCACAGCTAGTGTTTGCGATTGAGGATGACGATGACCGGCTCCTTCGGCCTCTGCACGGGCAACTGCTTGATCCCCGCCCATTTCTCTGCCTCCGAGCTGTTTGCCCCCAAGTCCCAACCCAAGAAATCCCTGACACTCTTGTCCAGCTCGCTTTGAACCTTTAGCTCACCACCATCCATCACCGTCTCCAGGACCAACGCCACGATCCGCCGCACCATAGCCATCCCTAGACACCTCTTCCTACCCTGACCGAATGTCATCGGCCTCGGGAGCGTACCCTTCTCCCACCTGTCTGGGCGGAATGATCTCGCGTCTGGACCATAAGTCTTGGTGTCCCGATTGATCAAAGGGAAGTAAAGCCAAACATCCCACCCTTTCGGGATCTCGAGTCCGTCATTGACCTCCCAAGAATCGTCCAAGATCCGACGGAGGACGCCGATGATCGGAGGAGCCAGCCTCTCCGTCTCGAGCAGGAGATGATTTAGGTTGGCTCGAGGTGAATGGGAGCGCTGAACAAGCGCGAAAGTGAGGTACGAGGTGAGAGCTTTGATGACGAGGGAAGAAGCGAACGTCGAGATGTGTGAAGAGAGCGATTCCTCGCTCAACTGAGAAGACGTGGAAGGGTCGGTATGGAGGAATGGACATTGGTTCGAGGAGAGGCGGGACGAGATGAGACTGTTGAATTCCGCCTGAGCTTTCAACCCTTTGGTGTAAGTTGACTCCCCCCAACCTCCCATTCCAAGTTTGACCGGGATGGAAAACTGTCCACGTAGAGAGGTATCTGTCGATCGGAGAGCGTGGTCGTATAGCTCATCGGAAGGGGACAAGCCGAGGAAGATGGAGAATACGAGTTCGTGCGAGAGGTCCTTGCAGGCCTTGTAGAGATCGAACGGGGAAGAACTCGACCAGCGATCCCGATGACGACCGATGATCGCCCGAAGGTCGGCTTCGATTTCCGTCCACGCGGTAGAAGACCCGGCGAGAAGCGAGGACATGTGTTCATCCCAGGCGGCGCGATGGGCTGGACGATCCGGTTCATCCTCGTCTTCGAGCAGGATATTGGGCTCGGAAAAGAATGCCCCCATGAGCTGGTTGTATGCTTCCCTATGGCTGAATCGTGGTGGCTTGATCCTATCGGAAGATCGGTCCTCATCAGGCAGCGGAGCGGAAGGGTCTGTCGAGTCCGAGGGATCCCTGTTGGGAGGCTGAAGAGACGGGGCAGAATGATCGAGGACGCGCTGCGCCACTGAATGATCGACGACAAGAGCGACGTCCCGGTTGATGACGCGGGCTCGTACGATACGGGCTTCAGGGTATGGCCGGACCGTTTCGAGGACGAGTGCTTGAGCGTTGGAGTGGAAGGAGAAGGTATTACCGACAAGGGAACGACCTAAATTACCGGGAGGAAGTCTCGAGGGGAGATCAGTCGAGGGACCGGCAAAAGGCCAAGGCATGGAGGACTCGTTGTAGCGATCACCGTATGATTCAGAGCAAGACGAGTTTGACGGAAACCGTTGCCAGAGCCTTGATCGATTGCGAGATGAGGCTGATCGCTTTGAGTCAGGGACATGCGGACTGTATGTGGTCCCCCAACTTAGCGAAACCCTCTCAGCGCGGCCAAAATCAGGCGACCAGATTTCAAATCGCGGTTAAGCTCCAGGGATAGCAGTCTCCCGCACAATTCTCGCTCGTTCATCGGGTCAAGAGAGACAGAGAGCTATAAATTGGACGGCCCATGCCTTTGTCGCTGTTGTCATCCATCTTGCCACTCCTCATCACCGGTAGCGACCCAGCCATCGAGCGTGCCAAGATGCAGCGGTCCAGCTACTTACCCACCTCTATCCCTCGACATCCTCGGCGCCATCTCTCTCCTCCTCGGGGTCATTCTCGCCACCGTGATCCTGGTTGATATCCTGATGAGAAAAGGATGGAGATCGATGATGGCCATTATGTAAACTTTCTCTTCAGTAGTGTTGCAAACGACTGAAGCGTGATCGAGTGAAGCGTCCGAGGCGTCCGCTCGCTGGTCGATCGCCATGTTCTCGTCCTCGCTGGACATGTCCATAGTGAAATCGAAGCGGGGACTGAGCAGCTGCTCATCAAACTCGTCTTTGTTCAGCGCACGGTCGATCGAGCATTTCTGCTTGGAGAGAGTGCAATGGAAACACTTGTTGAGCTTGCGAGCGTCCGAGCTTGGAAGGATGATACAATCGCGACCGAGCGACTTGCAGGTGATACAGCCGGGGCAAGCGGTGTGACCGTGATCGCGAACGTAGTGGGCGCGATCGATCTGGCCTTGAGCGACCTGAGAAGGCATGATGAGATCGAGCGGTTGGGATGATTCGAGCGGTCGAAATGATTGAAGCGAACGGAATGAGAATGAGGGATTAGAGGGGAGGTGTCTTCTTATATATCCCTTATCCGAGCCAAACGACATCATGGAACGCTCCGCAACGATGTCATGCGATGTCATCGCTGAGCAAGCAATGATGTCGGACGATGTCATTGACAAATGAGCTAGTGCCTTGTCCGATCGATGTGTGATTGTCTGCGGGCCAAGCATGCCGAGGAATCGAGCAAAGGCAACCGGAGCGAGAGGTTTGGTCAGACCATCTGCCAACATTGAAGTGGTCGATAAGTATTCGATCGAGACAACGGCCCGCTCGACCAGCTCCCTCAGATAGTGGAACCTGATATCGATCTGCTTTGCTCGAGTATGGCCAACAGGATTTTTGGCGATCGAGATCAAAGCCTGGTTGTCGCCGTATAGAGTGATGGGTTTGCTTGGACTGAATCCAAGCTCGGTCATGATCGATCGTAACCACATCAACTCTCGAGCAGCCTGAGCGAGGGCAACATATTCTGCATCGCCCGTAGCGAGCGAGACCGATGGCTGTTTCTTTGACTGCCAGCT
>JAABUY010000499.1_pt1 | contig 67250 bp, 74 predicted proteins | sample 5560271 | NCBI WGS metagenome assembly JAABUY01 (sample SAMN10711886, study PRJNA513374) | rock metagenome | isolation source: Antarctica rocks | place: Antarctica: Victoria Land, University Valley | reverse complement strand
AGGAAAAGACGTTTCAGTAAGGGCTTTTTGTGGGACATGGACGTAGCAATAGTTTTGACAGGATGATAGCGCTAGAGCCCTTTAGGCGTAGTGCCTCCGGGCGGAATAAATTACCTACCTACCTACTCGTTTATCATACGAGTGACTCTGCCCATAAGGCTACCTTCCAGGTCGTGGAAATCAAGACAAGCTTCGCAGGCCAGACCTTATTTTCGGCCCCCAAGTGCCGTCGGCGAAGCCAGCCGTGCAGTCAGCCCCAAGCTTGCTGTGTGAGAACATACTCACTATATACGGCCATGTGCTTCATCAACGAATCTGCAACGGCTCCTTCTTCTGTTCCGACTCTGATCTTTCACAGCAGTCTCTCGTCTCTCTCAGTGCCCCCGGATCGTGAGCGATTGTGTTCGATAGCGTTGAAACGTGAACAACATTAGTATGGCAGATATTCTCGCTATCGCATCCGGCATCGCAGGCTTGCTTAGCTTGACTATAGAGGTTTACAGGATCAGTGCAACATACATCAAAGGCGTTCGATCCGCACCTGATTCGGTTCGTCGAATTCTGCAAGAGTTGCAACTTCTGAAACAGGTTCTCCTTGAACTCGATAAGTTGGCAGATCTCGATGATGAGGAAATCTTCCCTTCCCTCCCGTCACGCCGTCGTGTACAGGATCTTGTGCAAGATCCTAGAGCATATCAGAACATGCTGCAGGACCTTCGCCGAGAGTTACTGGACCGTGTTACCGGCAAGCCAGTTCTACTCAAATTGAAGAAGCTATCTTGGCCCTTTTCAGAAGCCAAGAATCTGCAGATTGTGGCAGACCTGCAACGATATCTTGAGATATTCCAAACTGCGTTGAATATTGATACCTAGCAAGTTGACCGATTCATTAGTATGATATGTTGATGCTAAAGAAGATGCAGTACCGTTGCCTCGAGAACGTACAAGGAAGTGAAAGAGGCCAGGGAAGATAGAAAAGGTCTATACTTTGGTGCCATATTTTCCATAGTCTGGTGGTTAACATGATAAAGATGAAAAATTCGAGACTATTCTAAGCTGGCTTTCGCGTTCCAAGATGGGCCAAAAGCAGGGTGATGTCTTGTCCAAACGCCAAGATTCCACTGGCAGTTGGGTGCTACAGACTCGTCAGTTTCAGGACTGGCTGTACGGAAACGATGCGCATCCTCTATTATGGTGCCATGGAAATCGTGAGCTGTCCCCATCATAAACAGAGTCTAGGTAGTCCTACTATCAAGCCTCTACTGACATGACGAAGCGGGTAGCGGGAAAACTGTGATGATGTATGTAAGAGCAGCCATCCCGATTACCTTCTGACATCTCAGCAGGTCAATCATTGTCGACCATATCATGAACACACATCGAGACCCTGAAACGGGGATCGGTTACGTGTATTGCGATGGAAGTGACTGGCACAACCAAACAGCCTCCCAGCTCCTTGCTGCGCTCGCCAAACAGATGGTGGCCAGGAAACCTAAAATCCCACATGCCTTGGATGACCTCTACGAGTTCCACAAGAGAGAAGATAGACGGCCAAATCTGGGCCAAATCAGATCATTACTCCAATCACTTTGCAACGAATCCAAACGAACCTTTCTGGTTGTAGACGCCCTTGACGAATGTGGTAGTTATACGGAAAGGGAAAAGCTGGTGTCAACTCTAATCTCCTTGCAAAGCTCTTCCGTCAAAATTATAGTCTCAAGCCGGCCTAATCTCGAAGATTTACGGAGGCAATTCATGCAGGTGCCTCAAATCCACATCGCGGCAACAGACTCTGACATCCAGACGTATGTGCACCAAAGATTGAATGAGAATCAAGACTTCAACAGGCGGAAAATATGGACTACCCGACTCGAGAACCAGATAGTTGATACCATCACCGAGTCGGCCTCAGGAATGTGAGTTATCCAAGGACTCAGAAGTCCCAATCGTCTCAAAGAAAATGGGCCATGGTGTCGTGACCTTTATGATTGTCGCTTGGCGATGCAAGGAGCTGACTTAGGGCCCTAGGTTCCTCTTGGCTGTTCTTCAGCTAAATCAGGTCCTCGAAGAGAGGACAGCAACCAAAATACTCAAGGCCTTGAAGTCTCTTCCTTCCGGACTAGAACAAGTGTACAAGGTGACATTAGAGGGGATTCAACGGCAAGTTAAGTCTCGCTCGTCTCTCGCAATGAAAATTCTGCAATGGCTGTCACACGCAAACCGGCCCCTTCTTGTTGACGAGTTGCGTCAAGCTTTGGCAGTCGAGTGGGACGAGGATGATGGTGAGGACCGGCCCCGTGACCTGGACCGGAACAATATGGAGGATCCAACCAGCTTTGTGGATGTGTGTGCTGGTCTGGTGACAATCGAAGAAGGAAGCAACGTCATCAGTCTTGTACACTTCACCGCAATGGAATATTTCACCAAGTTCCGTGAAGTGCTTTTTCCTCAAGCAACTACTGAAATTTCCAGAACGTGCCTTGCATACCTGTTATTCGCCGAGTTCAACCAAGGATCCTGCAAATCCGATGAGGAGCTCGACCACGACCTCAAACAATACCCGTTTCTTACATATGCCGCTCAGCAATGGGGACGCCACGTGCGGGGAGATCCGGAACAAGACTTGGAAGACTTGGCATCTATTCTGCTCAAAGATGATTGCAGCTTGTCGAGTTCCACTCAAGTCATGTATGTTCCAGAGTTTTATCGTGCTGATTACAGTCAATCATTTCCCAGAGCTTTCGGAAGTCTTCACGTCACAGCGAGTTTTGGCCTAGAAAAGCTGAGCTTGGTCTTGATAGAGCAAGCTTTAGATTTACAGGCAAAGGATAGCTTGGGTCGAGTACCGATGCATTATGCCGCAGCCGCCGGTTTTGAACGAGTAGTGCGCCTGTTGCTTGCTCACGGAGCCGACGTTGAGACAACCGATGGCAATGGTTCTACCCCTCTTCACCAAGCTGCCGAAAATGGACAGATTGAAGTGGCAAAGCTACTACTCACCCATAACGTCCTGGTCGACGCAAAAGACGAGCAGGGAAACACTGCACTGCACAAAGCGTCTATATGGGGCCATACAGCGATGGTTCGGTTGCTGTTGGGATATAAGGCGAATGTTAACGAAAGAAATAAGTGGAGTTGGACCCCGCTCCATGTGGCCGCAGAAACTGGTCATAGGGACACAGCTCAAATTCTCCTGCACGGAGGAGCCGATCTGAGCTTGGGAGACGTGAAAGGGTGGACGGCTCTTATCCGGGCCGCCGCTAGGGGACAGGCTGCGGTTTTAGAACTGCTGCTCCAGAGCGGTTCCGAGATTGATGAACTCTCAACGCTCTCTTCAAAATCTGCACTGGTCTGGGCGGCCGAAATCGGACACCTGGATATGACTAGACTGTTGTTGTTGAGAGGGGCTGATGTGGCCCTGCAGGATACTTTTGGAAAGACTGCTCTTCACTACGCGAGCGAGAATGGGCACGAGGCCATAGTTAGGGTACTCCTTGAATACGATGCCCCACTTGGTATCCTGGACAGGCGTGGACGCACACCATTGGATTGTGCCGAACAACAGGGAGCCGTCCGAGCAATTCGCATGGAGGAAATCAGAAGGAACACTCCAACGGGCAGCGAACAATCAGCGCATGGTCTCGCTTTGCTGAAGGGCGAATACACAAATCCCAAGAGCACTCCGGACAACAATCCGCCGTTCGACCTAGTTCAGGGTTCCAAAGACACGGCACTGCACTTGGCAGCCCTTGAAGGTCTCCGGGACATGGTCAGCTTGCTCATAGACAGAGGTATCGATGTAAACTCTCGAGGTAGCTCGGAAGGGACACCCTTGCACCGCGCCGCCACAAACGGTCATGCATCCGTTGTGCAGCTACTCCTCAACAAGGACGCTGACGTCAACGCCAAAACCAGAGCCGGTGTCACTGCATTAGGTTACGCCACTGTCAACGGTCACGTCTCCGTCATCCAAATACTGCTGCAGACGCGACGCGTTGCTATCAACGAATATATTGGGGTTTCGACGGCCCTGATCCAGGCGGCGAGGTATGGCCACTCGGCTGTAGTTCGGCTCCTGATTGAGCAAGGTGCCGACGTCGAGCAACAGCACCTCACTCACAAAGCAACGGCCCTTCTTGCCGCCGCGCAACATGGCCACTTAGAGACAGTGCGTGTTCTACTCGCCGCTTCCGCAGATGTCAACTTCAAGGATCGTTACTGTAAAACAGCGCTGCATTATGCAGCGTGCAGCGGGCACGAGAAGGTGGTGCACTTACTATTGGACCGAGGGGCCAATAAGGACCTGGAAGATTGGAGCATGCAGATGCCGTTTGAAATGGCTGAGCAGAAAGGATACCGATCGGTCATGAAGCTATTGTCATAATCCAGGCAGTAGGTCTGTTTGTGTGTAGGTCTTGTTCCTGCACTGTCAGCAGCCGGGAAGATCTATACCACAAAACGTCAGTCGTTTCTGGCTATCGTGAATGACTGGGTTTACCATATCGTCAATCGAACCACCAAACCCACCGCACATACTCCCCTTGCACAGACTTGAAAGCCCCTGCAGCTGAATTCCCTTCTCACGCAGCTTAGCACGACAACAACATCCACTAGGGTTTCTCATTCGACTCCTCTCCTAAGATCAAAACTCGGAGAAAATACCTCTGCCCATCACTTGTGGGCCATGTACGCCCGCCTGCATTTCACCGGCATTTTAGCACCTAGCTGTAAGGCCTTTTCACTCCAACGAAGTAGGGCTAGTACTTGTCCCGTGAAACGTCCAAAGGACCCCGAAAACCGCTCATTGCAGTCAACGGCTCCTATTTGCGAACTTGGGCGCTGGCTACCGTTCTCCGGCAAGGACAACCCAATCGCCAGACCCTTTCCCGAGCTCGTCCACCCCTGCCGCGGGTCTGAACTTCTGGGGCCAAGGATACTTGGGAGAGACGGAGCGTAACAGAGGGCTACTCGAAAGACGTACACACATCTGCTTATAGGCACATTGCAGATTGTACTATAAACATTTTATCGACCATACATGATGAATACGAGCTATGATGTCTCGACGATGAGGGCGACTTATGAATAATGAGATTGATACCACTAAATGCCACTGTGCTTTTGATGCAACATTGAGGTCTTGCCATCCGGCACAACATAGTCACAACCATACCTGATAGATAGCTGTCCGAAATGTGGGTAAATCCAAACCAACTCCCGCTCCAAAATACGTAGATCTCGCTTTTCCGTCGCAGGTGCACTGAGATGTTGCTGGCTCACACAAGTTTGGGAGTAAGACGCCGGACCATGAAGACCGACAGCTGGAAAGAGACAGCCAAAACCGAACGTCTCGTCACGAGGTCAATTTAAGAGTCAACGTCATCAGACTCGCGTACGCAGCCACCGAAATCGCCGTCAAAACGAACACGACATTCCCACTGGTGCGAAACTTCTTCCTATGCAGCCCATCGTCGCCAATCTCCGAGAAGAACTGCTTGTTCCCCTGCTGCCTCCTGAACCAGCCGGTGGCGAGGACGCCGGCGCCGTAGGCGGCGAACAGGGCGCCGATGCTGTAGAACTCGGCGGTGAAGATGCGCAGGACGACGAGGGCGAAGGAGAATTGCGACAGCGAGGTGCGGACGTAGGCGCCTTCGAAGGTGCGCTGCGCGGCGCGGACTTCGACCAGCTCGCCTGGCGTCAGGACCACGGAGCGGGCGCGGTGGTGGCGGAGTCGGTATCTATCCGCGGCGTGGGGCTGGATATTAGGTGTTAGTGATGGTTACATGTTTTGGGACTCGGGCACGCCTGGGCTGACTGACCTCGAACATCGTGGTTGTCTTTGATGCCACAAATATCGGTACGGAGTCGCATGGTCAGTTCCCCAAGTGATGGAGGTTTTGTGCGGGCTGCGCTGCATGGCTACAAGCGATATGCGGTGGGGTTCATGCGCTTTTGCGATCCGGAACCCTTTCCACCGAAGACCGAGTTTCTATCGACAACAGATGGACGTGAAGATGGAGAGATGATACGCTCCCCGATAGACCATTGTTGGTCATGGCGCGGATTTTTGACGCAAGTGAAGGTACGCATACCTGATATAGAGACTGACTGACATGCTTTTACAAGCGTGGAGTCGTGCTGATGGTGTACTACCTCAGTTGCAAAGCACAACACTGCCCAGGACTGCTGGGTCATTCTGTACAACCAGGTCTATGATGTGAGTGTATTTTGCCCTTTGCCCCTCAAGTCTTCATTGCGTGCTTGGCTGAACCGTTCTAAGGTCACGAATTTCCTATCGAGTCATCCCGGGGGATCCAGGGTTATATTGAAACTCGCCGGGAAGGATGCCACCGAAGAGTACGAACCAGTCCATCCGCCTGGAACACTCGAAGAAAGCCTCAAGCCCGAATCAAAGCTGGGGAAGGTCGATCCCGCCTCGCGGGCCCAGTTGAAGAGATCGTCTAGCGAGGAGACATCAGATGAAAGCGTTGCGGAGCAACCACTAGATGCTCTCCTCAACCTCGAAGAGATCGAGGCTGTTGCGACGAAGAAGATCAGTAAAAAGGCATGGGCGTACTACTTCTCGGGTGGGGATGACCTTATATCGAAGCGTCTCAACAACGAGGCATATCGTTCAATACTGTTACGACCAAGGATATTCATTGATTGCGAGAAATGTGACCTCTCGACCTCTCTACTGGGAAATCCTGTTGGGGTCCCGTTCTACGTGTCACCGGCAGCAATGGCACGGCTGGCACACCCCACCGGTGAAGCCGGCATAGCCAAGGCATGTTCCAAGTTCGGGGCGCTGCAGATAATATCGAACAACGCCTCCATGACACCGGAGCAGATTGTCGCAGACGCCGTTCCCGGACAGGTCTTTGGCTGGCAGATCTATGTTCAAATCGATAGGAAGAAGAGCGAAGACATGCTCGTGAGGATCAACAAGCTTTCCGACAAGATCAAATTCGTCTGTTTGACCCTGGACGCGCCAGTGCCCGGGAAGCGGGAACATGACGAGAGATCTCAGCATATAGCAGCTAACCTACCGATAACATCTGCCGTCCAATCAGCTTCTGATGAGAAGTCAACTGGCGGCGGGATCGGCCAGCAACTGTTCTTCGGCACGTCCCCGAGTCTAACGTGGAAGAACACCCTGCCGTGGCTGGCTAAGCATACGTCTTTGCCCATTGTCCTGAAAGGGATTCAGACCCATGAGGATGCATATCTCGCCTCTCTCTACGCTCCGCAGGTAAAAGGCATCATCTTATCAAATCACGGCGGACGGGCGGCAGACACCGCGCCGCCTGCCGTACATACTCTGCTTGAGATCAGGAAGTACTGTCCCGAGGTGTTCGGCAAGGTCGAAGTGCTGGTCGACGGCGGCATCAAACGAGGCACCGACGTGGTCAAGGCCCTTTGTCTCGGGGCAAGAGGAGTCGGGATCGGCAGAGCTGCGCTGTGGGGGTTGGGTGCTGGAGGCCCGGAGGGCGTTGAGAGGACTCTCAAGAGTATGTTGAAGAACTCGAATGAGACGGTACATGACTGACCGCCGTCTTGCATAGTTCTTCAAGACGAAACACTTACTGCGATGCGACTGCTGGGAGTGGGCAGCGTGAATGATCTTGGACCGAAACATGTCAGTCCGCCTTTTGCAGGTTCCAGAAAATACGTGTCCGCTGACTCGCCGGTCTAGATCAATACCAGGGTAGTCGAGCAGCAGATCTATGATGGCCCGGTTGGGTTCGAGAAACTTAGCCTTTGGGTACAAGCGAAGTTATGAGGAGAAATTGATATCGATTCAGAACATATGTATAAAGTCAATTGTAGATATGGATCAGTTGTATATATAGATGGAATTCTTGAAATGCCATTAATGCTATATCGTTAATACCTCGTAGTCTATACCTGGTAATCCATAAATTATGACATCTACCTTACCCAGACCAGTCATTATTGCAGCCATCTATCTTCCAAGCCTGCCTAAATACAGCATTCAGGCATGTGCTTGGGCATGGGTTTAGCCACAGAATTAGGTTTGAGTTTAGGCGTCCGCTTAGGCAAGTCAGCTGTGACTTTAGGTGTGACTTTAGGTGTAACTATAGGCACTGCTCCAAGTAGGACTTTAGGCATGACTTTCTGGGTGACTCAAGGTAGCTTTACAGGACTACCAGCGTCGATTATGGCTCGGGGATTTTGAGTTGGTGTCGGTGTGGGGTGCCCTATATTGAGGGGCTTTGTTTGGCGACACTAATATCGGACCGACAACTTCTCCGGTTGAGGCGTCCTCCAGCACCAGCTCTGTTGTGCTACCAAAACACGGTCCTTATCAATTCCAGGGAATAAGGGGTTTTGTCACCTGAGGAAGGACTCATCGAGGGGCAATCGTCCAACACTATATAGAGCTCCGTCGAAGGTCACCAACGGCACAATCGACGTTATAGTTACATCAGGTTCCTTTCTCAGTGTCCTGAGAAAGCTGATGGGCAGATTTGATTGTTGACGAACAGTGTCACAATAGCTTGCGTGCAGAGTATACCTCTTGGGGGTATTCGCGCTGTCTGCATTAACCCTCCACCGGTCAGCGGTCCGCTATCACAGAAACCCGGCACTCAGTGACCCCGGATCTTGGCTCCGGAGTTGGAAGGCACGTATCACTCGGCCAGTGTGGCCAGTGTGGCCAGTGTCGGCTTTTCAAGCTCTAGGTCTCGACACCAACATGGCTGCTTTCGAATATCCCATGTCCTGGGATGACCTCTCTACGCCCGCCGGTAATGAAGAGCCAAACTTCGCTTCCCACAATGCAAAGCCCGCCTCTCCGTCGAGTACTACCTCCTCTGCCGGAACGAAACGGAAGCGAGCCACTGAACCCAAATTCTATGCTGTAAGGGTTGGCTATCATCCGGGTATCTATCAGAGCTGGTCCGATTGTCTGGCCGAAGTCACCGGTTTCAGGAACGCAACTTGTGAGTCTGGTCTGCCCGGCCACTGTTGTACTTGACTAATGTGAGGACTTGTTTGCAGTCAAGTCGTTCTCGACCCTTACTGATGCCGAATCCTTCCTGGCTGGTGGTAATCCGTCCCACATCCAAGGCGTGTCGTCTTCCCAGCCATACAAATTCTATGCCGTGCAAAGTGGTCGTGTACCGGGAGTTTACCTCGACTGGCCTTCGGCACAGAAGCAGATCGTCGGATGGACGAAGCCCAAGCACAAGTGTTTTGCTAGTAAGGCAGAAGCTGAGAAGTTCGTGCGGGACGGCCAGCGGACCACAGTGACTGCGAATGAAACAGCGCCTGGCGAGGCACCTACGACGCTGAAATTGGAAATGCCACCGTCTAAGAAGGAGAACAAACCTGTCGCCAAGAAGCAGAAAAGAAGCGAGCCGGGGATTGTGGCTTACGCTGAAGAGGATTTCGAGCCGGGCACGGGACCTCTGCCTCCAGGGGCGGAGGACGGGTTCGACCCGAATGTCATCCTCAATGGCGTTTCTGGGCAAGTCGAATATAAATCAGATCGGCAGAGAAAAGCGATGAAACTACAGGTGACCGGTCCATCCGAGTCGGGGATGCTACGGATCTATACAGATGGCAGTTCATTGAGCAATGGTGCCGCCGGGGCTCGCGCAGGTGTCGGGGTGTTCTTCGGCCCGAGTGACGTCAGGTACGAAGCCTTCAAGGAGGTGAGAGTTCCCTCGCCAGGTACTGATTGAAGGGCGTGCAGAAACGTTTCCGAACCTTTACCAGGCTCACGACAGACCAATCAGCGCGCTGAGCTTACGGCGATGTTACGAGCTCTGGAAATTGCGCCTCGCAATCGGGACGTCACCATCATCACCGATAGCAAGTATTCGATCGATTGTGTCACAGTATGGTACATCAACTGGCGCAGGAACGGGTGGCAGACGTCGACCCGGAAGCCGGTCGAGAACAAGGACATCATCGAGAATGTCTTGTCCAAGATCGAGGAGCGCAACGCTTTGGGAGTCAAGACGCTCTTCGAATGGATCAAAGGCCATGCCAACCATGCTGGTAACGTCGAGGCTGATAGACTAGCACAGGATGGGGCAAGAAATGGCATCTTATGACGTGGTTGTTGGTCTCTCGATCAGTGCGCTTTCGATATTCCGGGCTTTGCTGTCGTGGCAGTCTTACTTTATTTCCAACCAATGTGAGCTTCTTAGGACGCAACGTGGGGTTGTTAGTCTTTTATGATTCGTATTTGTTAGCTTCATCATGACTGGGCTTGCCAAAGCACTCATACAGTCATGCCTTTGAGGCTCCATATCCTTGAATGGGCACTCAAATGGACACTATCTATGACCGAAATCCATAATCCAGAGAGAGCAGAGCCGAATGGGTCAAAGAATGAAGTGAGAGAGAGATAAGGTAGGCACCTTATACGGTACAGTACGGTGCCTTAAGAATAGGTAGAAATACCTAATGTACCTTAGAATACTCTAGGTATCGACCTTACCTCATTGGGGCCCAGCTCGGTGTGGTACTCACCTGAGGACGCCACTTTTAGGTGTGCGCTGTGTGACAGGGAGGTGATGCAGCACCGTCATCAGGGCAATCAGCACCCTAAATGAACGAGCGGGCCAATCAAAGTCTTGCGTGGAGAGGACGCAAGAATCTCAAGAGTCGCTGGCGCAGCAGCGCGAGGACAAGCCTGATGACACTCATGACGAAAACGGGACTCCACACATGACGCATGTAGTAAGAGCCCACGGCGGTAGCCAACAGCGAGCTCCACTCGGCCCACTGCAAGACCTCGCTCTCCCACGCTCGAAGCGTCAACTGGTCTCGCAGGACCTTCTGCAAAGTCAAGCAGTTGACGGCGCTGTGGTTGAAACTCATACCGGTATGGGGCCGCATCAGGGTGAGTGCTTCCCCGACCAACAAGACCCGTCCATCCAGGAACGAAGCGCGTGAGGATGAGCGGTCTCGGATCGTCGAAACGAAGGGCAGGGTCGTTTGGTTGACTAGTTCGAGGAAGCAGGGCGTCATGACTTGCGCGGCGTAGGCTTTCTGCTTTTGCCATATCCCAGCGCGCATTTTGCCCATTGGTACTGTATTTCGATGGGTTTGGCCGTCTGTGTCGGTGAGGTTTTCGTCCAGGTCCTTGGAGCCGGCTGGGCAGTTGTCGTACCAGACATAGTTGATAAACCGTGTCCCCGCCTCGAGGGTGCCGTTTTCTCCGGGGATCGCGTAGCTGCTTGCGAGTAAACGGATGGGTTTGGAGCCAGGTACGTCTCCGAGGGGAGCTTACCCGACAATGTATCCACGAGACATGGCAAAGACGTTGAATCTCGAGTCAAAGAGCTTCCTCGTGCGATCAGAGACGTCTTTCTCGGGCACCGTGCCCCGCCAGACGATGTATCCCGAGTATGGCTTTTCGGTGCGGTCGGGCATGAATGTTCGGCGGACGATGGAGTTCTGGCCGTCTGCAACGATGACGAGATCTGCATCGATCCTCCCACTTCCTCCGGCCTGAAGATCGTCAAACTCAACTGTCGCGAGGTTGTCGTTGGGGACAACGTTTGTTGCCCGCTTCCCTAGATCATAGATTGCTTTGCCGTCTGATTCAGGAAAGTCGATTGGCTTTGGACAATACTCGCTCTGGAGGCCGTCGAAATTCGCTCGCAGTCTGTAATAGAGAACATTCCAGCTGGTGAGGTTCAGAGGCAGATTGAGAAGGCGCTTGACGTTGGAATGCTTGTCGAGGAAGCTGAAGCCTGGGCATGAGAAAGAGTATGGCGCTGGGTAGAGGTCGTGCTCTTTGAAGAACTGGAGGCCCTGGGGTCCCGTCCCTATTCCGGCGGCGTGATCGGTGCGGGTCGAAGTGAGGTTCTGTTCGACCAAACGAACTTGATGTCCAAGTCGTTTCAACATGATACCGTGCATCAGACCAGCCAATGAGCCACCAATCTACTTGTAGTCAGCCTTAGCACAATCCAACGACTTGAGGGTACCACAGACAATAACAACATTCAGAGGCTTGGCCTCCTTGATTAACACCTCCCAGGGTGCAGAATGCATGGCGCTGGTAATAGCCTCTTGAAGAGGATCTGATCTCAAGCATCACAGGGTAAAGGCGCTGAGCATAGCTACCTACCTGGTATTGATGTACTAGATTGGCCCCCACACATGTTCCACACACATGTCCAGCTGAGGCTGATCCAGAGTGACTGATTTGATACTGGCTACTCAATTTGTGAAGCAGCGCTCACTTACCTAAGGTACATGAAAAGTGCAGTCACTCGGAGTCACCCTTCTTTGCACATCAATCAATCTGGATGTACAACAACACCTTACCTTGAAGTGGACAGGTCTCTGTCTTCTTGTGATAAGATATGGTGATAAGATAAGATAAGATAAGGGTTGATTGATAAGGTTCAGGTACAAAGTACTTAGGCCAAAATTCCTGATCGGCCCGTCATCCATCTAGCTTGAACAGTAATAAGTCAATAATTAAGGTAGGGAATAATAATAATAATGACCTGGGATGTCTCCCACTTTGACTTCACAATCCGTCAACCTCAATACAGCGCCTTATTTTGATGCTACTCGCACCCTCCCACAGCTTACAACGAGTAGGAGACCACCTTACTCTTCGCATCACCACCTATCACCCAGCCTTGAGGTCACCGTGGCAGGCATCATTTTCTTCCCTGTATCTCACCCACAACTTCTCCATGGTTCAATAACACCCGTGGAAAATCTGTGTCTCTCAATGACTGTTGAAAGCGGCCTCCTTCTTGTCTCAGAGCCCGGTATTAGCTAATAAATTGGATCCCAACTACCCTGCTCTGCACGGAGTCCTTGAAGACACCCAGAATGCCCACTCTAGCAGTTACAAACTTTAACATCGTCTGTGCTACGCTTGGTGGCTTCATTACACTGTTCGGCTTAGTTTCCTATCTCTTCAAAGAGAAGTTTTACCTGTCCGAAGCTTGTATGTGCGACATCTCTCCGTCTATCGGAAATAAGCTTGCCGACAAATATTGACATACCTCCAGTGATATCGTTGCTAGCCGGCGTTGCCTTCTCTCCACATGCCGCGAACTTTGTGAAGCCTCTACAATACGCGAATGGATCCACCACAGACTTAGACACCATCACACTGTACTTTACTCGACTTGTCCTAGGCGTGCAGCTCGTGCTTGCAGGCGTACAGCTGCCCAGTAAATACCTGCTGCGGGAATGGAAAAGTCTCTCGCTCCTGCTCGGTCCAGGAATGACGGCCATGTGGCTCTGCAGCAGCCTGATAATCTGGGGTATGGTGCCGCACTTGCCCTTCCTCCATGCCTTGGCCGTAGGGGCATGCGTCACCCCGACCGATCCAGTGCTATCCAATTCCATAGTCAAGGGCAAATTCGCGGACAAGAACATCCCAAAAGACCTACAGAGGATCATCATCGCCGAGTCTGGCGCAAACGACGGCTTAGGATACCCTTTCCTTTTCCTGGCACTGTATCTGATCAAGTACATTGGAGAAGGAGGGGCAGGCCAGACTGGCGGAGCTAGGGTAGCGATGGGGCTTTGGTTCGGGGAAACATGGGGGTACACTATCCTCCTCAGTGTCATATACGGTGCCACGGTCGGTTGGATCGCGAAAGAGTTGCTGCACTGGGCGGAGGAGAAGAAATTTGTAGACAGGGAGAGCTTCCTGGTTTTTGCTATCACTTTAGCAGTACGTATTGCAGACTTCTCCTGGTGGCTTCAAGTATCGGATAAAACTAAAGGAGATGTATCTAGCTATTTATCGTCGGGACCTGTGGCATGATCGGAAGTGATGATGTTTTGGCTTGTTTCATCGCTGGGAATGTCTTCACGATTGAGTGAGTGCAGAGGAGTCACTTATTTGCCGAGCTCTGGATACTGATACGTCACACAGCGATTGGTTCCGACTGGAGACACTTGATGACTCCTTGCAGCCGACCATCGACATGCTTCTCAATCTGTCCGTCTTTATGTGGTTCGGCGCCGTATGCCCCTGGACTCTGTTCCTGCACAACGATGTTATTCCCATTTACCGCCTCATCTTTCTGGGGATTTTGGTCCTGTTGTTCCGTCGAGTACCGATTGTCTATGCAATGCACAGCAAGATCCAACAGATCGAGGAGCAGAGGCAAGCGCTATTTGTTGGATTTTTCGGTCCAATCGGCGTGAGCGCCGTCTTTTACCTCTACATCAGTGTGGAGTTCCTGCAAGAAATCACTGTGGACGGTGTGGAACGCAAAGATACTGCCAGGCTGATTGAAGTGATGACCGTGGTCATCTGGTTCCTGGCTATATGCAGTATAGTAAGGCTCATCTAACCCTGGCTCGATAATATGTCTGATTTCCAGATAGGTTGTACATGGTCTCAGCATCCCTTTGGGGAAGCTAGGGTTCTACCTACCGCGTACAATATCAAACGCCCTCGATTCTACCGGTCGCGATGAGCCGGAACCGTTTCATATCAGGGAACATCTGCACGATGAGGCACAACATATCCGCCAAGGACATCGCCAGAACCAGCCGCAGTTCGGACGAAGGACTGCCAACAACAGTCCTCCGAGACCGGTATTCCGCATCGGACGCTCGGTGATTGGCGAAAGGGGCTCCCAGGCCGGGACTCCGCACATCGTATCTCCTCGAGCAGCATCCCCAGCATCAACTCTGAGATCTCCGAACAACATCCCACTCGATGATATCGACCGTCCTCGACCCAAACAAGAGAATAGCGTTGCTGGCCATGATGCAAACGGATCTACCGTCAAGCGAAACCTGGCAAATGGTGGCATGGACAAGTCTGGTGGCTGAATCGATGCTAGAGAGCTCTCTTGTCGTCAACCGGAGCCAACAAGGGATTGTGTAAATTTGATGGTCATCTACCCCTATGTCGTTCGATCTTTCAATATTTGTTGGGAAAAGACTTCTTATCAAGCTCCTCATGGTGGACAGCGGAGATGCTTAAAGCATATAGCAGCACCGAGCTCCATATTGGCGAACAATATATGGCACAATTTAAATGCTAGCTACTGATATACATTGCGTGAAGCATATGCTGCAGAGTTCATGAACGCTACAAACAACCGATGTGAGGAAGGATGAGGATGAGACTGAGAATGAGAGTGAGTTTGAGAATAGAAGTAGTGATAAGAATCACAATAATAAAACAATACAACCCCATTCCAAGGAGGTTGTCATTATTAAGGACCTTGTCATCTATTAGAGCAGAGCTGGAGAGCAGCAAATGAGTGAACGTTAATAATAATTACCTTAGCAGCGGGTGTTTGTCCTTCATCATCAATATTAATATTGCGTGGGTTCGGATAAACTTTTCCTTTCCGGGTTGCGTAGAGACTAACTTACCTAAGGTACGTTCAATTTAGGTTTAGCGCACCGCAGCGCAGCGCCTACACCTTTCTCCAGTCGAACTCGAACTCGAACCTCTCCCGATATCAAGTGCACTGACCAGGAAGAGGAAGATTTACTACAACCAAAACATCCGGTGCCAGTGATCCGCCACGCCCCAATAGCTACGACAATTGGCTCCATTTTCGCGTCATACACAGTCGATGTTCTCTGCAACACTCTATTGACAGCAACCCAGTCTGGAAGCCTGCGTCGGCCGCTGTGGAACGCGGGGCGACTCGTTTACCCCCCTTGGCTTGGCTCCTCACTTCATCGGCCATCTTCTCTACGGATATCTTACAGCGATTGCTTTGACCTGAGTAGATCAATGGCTTGTTGTTAGGAGGAAATTTGCTACTCAGCTGCGGGGGGTGGCCGAAGGACAGAGATCTGTGTTCTGGGCGAGCCGTTGACAAGTGTTTCTCGTGACGGTGTCGGTTGGGCCCAGCACAAACCACAATCGCTGCCGGTGGTTTGCGCTGCGGATCAAGTCTTAATCAAACATCAGTCGTCGTCTGCTTGGCGATGAAGCCCGATAATGAACTATTCCTTCCAACAATATCGACCGCGAGCCCACCGTTGATCCTGGACTCGGACATGGGGGAAGCCCTGCAGGACTCAAACCTCGAATTCTTCAACACGGCTCTGCCTCAAGATTCTCCGTCCAACGGGCAGCCTTTCGAAGACGGGTTTGTCACGTCGTTGCCGTCTTCCTACAGCCTTCAGCAGGACCAATACTCAGACTCCGCTTTACCATCTAAGCAATACCAAAAATCCCAGCACCTGCTGTCGAAAGTCGGCAAAGGCGATCAGATCCTTTCCACCCAGTTATTGGTCTCCCCAGGCACATCCTCGCAAGACTCCTCTTCCGATTCCTCGAGGCGGCACAAGCGTAAAACGTCATCGAACTCCTCTCAGTCAGCTGTGGCTACAGTAGACACAACAATGACAGGTGGGGAAGTTGGCAGTGGATGGAGTCCCGATGATCTGATGGTCGGTGGAGATGACCCAAGTTATGGCCTAGATAACACCGGGTTTCCATCCCTGGGCGGGCTCTCCGATCCCCTACTCATGGACACCGACTACGAAATGAGTAATAGGACTATGGAAAACCACTTCGACTTTGACAGTGCTGCGAGTAGTCCGAACCCGTTCGACGCAGCCGGATTGTCCACTTCCAATTCCATCGGCACTGTGAAGAACATGGACCTATCCTATCAGCGCACCCACAGGTCAGGCGACAAAATTGGGTACAGTGGAAGGATGCTCCCAGTAAGTGCTCTTGCTCTTTGTCTGGTTGACGAATAAGCACTGAACCAACTTTAGCGGTCACCGGTTCACGCATCGGAGGTCTTCGTACGAGGTTCTCGCGAAGCTTCACCTCTGTCGGCAATGGTCACGAGCCAGGAGTCATCCCCGTCAGCTCTGATGAATACGCATTCGCCGTCCTCAAGTTCTAGTGGAGATTTTGTGTCTGGGCCGACGCTGAGCTCAGGATCGCTCAACCCCACCTGGCCTTCCGCTTACGACTTCACGACCAACGGGCTTCCGTCTATGTTGCCTGCCTCGGGTCTAACTCCCTCTCCAGTCCTGAATGATCTTTCTCCTCCCTACTCGGTCACACCTTCACAACCCCAATTCAACCTAACGCCTAGGCTAACCGTTCACCCCACTCCCCTCAAATCGCGGGTAGAGACCCAGATCCCGATTAAGATGACTTTGTTTCCGATGCCTCCGGCCATCACCAAGCTTCATCTTCCAGCGCATACGATATCCAAGGCCAAACTGCTCTCCAAACCGCCTGTGGTACGATCCCCGGATACGCTGGAATTGCACACAATGCTCGTGTGTACAAGTGCTATGCAGGATTCCGTCAAGTTGCATCGAGCTTTTGTTCGCGCCGCAGCTTCTCAATCACAACCGAGAAAAGAAGCCCACAGACGACTATCTTCTGGTGATATGGCGAGCAACGATGAAGATAACGAGAACAAACCTCCCAACGGTGGCGAGGTTGTGATTTGCCCCGGGTGTATCACGAGGGAGCGGAAGAGAGCCGCCCGGAAGAAGCTCAAAAAGGTCGATGACGAGGAATCTTGGCTCAAGGATGAACATAAGAGAGTCATCGTGTTCAATACCCACGAACTCAAAGAATGGCAACCTCCAAGCAAGGACAGTGCTGCCGAGTCAGAAGGGGACGGCCCTCCACCTCCAGTGCCTGATGGTGCTATGCAGGTAGATGTGCCTATGCGGATTGCATGTTACTGCCGTCATCAGAATGAAAAGCTAGGGTTCCAGTACGTATCCAACACATTTTACTGACCTTGTACTATAATAATAAAATTTCGCCAACAGGGTTATCTTCACCATCAAAGATCACGAAGATCGGCTTGTCGCTCAAGCTATAACCACTTCCATCATGATTACAGATGATCACAAAACGCATGCCCCGCCTTCCACATCATCACACCATACATCAAACAGTGCTGAATGTGCACAAATCCCAGGCGTTGGAAGCTTCACCGCTGCGCGTGGCTTCAACATGGCAACAGCACCGTCCTTCGCAAGTCCTCCTTTCAGATTATCCCATTCTACGACGGACCTTCAAGGCTTACAGCACAATTTCTTTCCTCTTTACGCGCAGCCGCCGTTCAGCTCAGGACCATCGTCACAGGTCGTTTCCCAGAGGACCTCAGCAACCATGACGCCGCCAAACCTGTCACGACAGGCATCCCCATCTGGTCCGTCCGGTCCCTCCACCAAGAAGAGGAAGGCCAGTGGACCTAACAAAGTCCCAACGGGACTTGCAATGACCAAGCTTGAGACTCCGGAGAGCCAATCTATCCCGAGATTCATGATGGGTGCTCCAGCCAATGTTACCCCTCCTGCCAACGTTACACCTCCAGCGAACGTATCCTCTTACCCTCAGACTCTCGGTCCTGCTATAGTCCAAACCGAACGTCCGTATGCTGCCGCTTCTATACCCGCACCATTCAGCACTGGACCGCCTACTCCAAACAATATTGATCTTGGATACTTTACTCCGGCCCAGCGATCGCAGAGCATGGTAAATCTGCCGCTCCAGCAAATGTACTCCGCGCCGAGTTCAGCACATCCAAGTCGAGTGCCCAGTCCAAATTCTAGTGGACGTATCAATGCCAATCCTAACGCCACTGTCATGCACCAGTCGCAAGCTCAAATGGCTCAAGCTGTCGCTAACTCACTATACGGCGTTCCTCTTGCCCTAAACCCTCATCAACCACCAACTATCCATAAGCTGATACCCTGCGAAGGCCCAAGAGCTGGAGGTATCGAGGTCACATGTCTTGGCAGTGGGTTTTGTCAAGGCTTGGAAGTTATGTTTGGAGATTCGCGAGCCACCACTACCACCTACTGGGGAGACGCGTCACTTGTCTGCCTCCTTCCGCCTGCAGCGCAAGCTGGGTTTGTGCCGGTCACGTTCAGACATCAACGCGCCCAGCAGATGCATTTGCAGCAATACTCAGCGACGCTCGTCTCGAAGCAACAGATACAGTTCAAGTATCTTGACGACGACGAACAACAGCTACTCAAACTGGCCTTGAATATAGTAGGTCATAAGATGACCGGCAGGATGGAAGATGCTGGCGATGTGGCTCGGAGGATCGTGAGCTCTGGGCCAAACACTTGGGCGGCCAGTCCCACGCAGGGCAGTACTCAGCACCGGCAAGCTTCGGTTCTCGATGTGTCCACGCTGGCCCCCATAGACCTGGAAACATCGCTCCTGGCATGCCTTGATCTGATTGATCTGGATGAAAGCCCTTTTCCGCCTCGTTTCAACTTACGACGACCTACCGGCCACTCACTGTTGCACTACGCTGCTTCTCTTGGGCTTCATCGGTTTCTGGCTGGCTTGCTCGCTCGCGGTGCGAACCCGGATGTTCGGGATAAAGGGGGCTATAGCCCAATGCACTACGCCAGCTTACACGACCATCCGCATATTGTACGAAGACTGAGGCTCGCTGGCGGCGATTCGACCCTGCGAAGTCTTCGTGGATATACTCCTGCTGATCTTGCAGCGTCTCCGGAGGTTTTACAGGCAACCCGTAGTGTTGAATATCACTCTCGGTCGCGTAGCGTAGGAACCGACTCTTCCAAGAGCCGTGGAAGCAGTGTCACGTCGCTGAGATCGAGGCTGCGACAGCCATCTTTCACCTCCAGGTCATTCTTCCCTACTGGTAACTCTACCACGAGTAGCGATGATGAAGAGGGCGAGCACAGTGATGAGGATGACTCTGATGGGAATGCCGAGCAAGCGCAACCCAGACCTGCCGATTACTGGAGTCAGTCCAGACGGAATAGCCGTACAAGTGTCCAGCCTGGTCTGGCGACGCAGATTTTCGAACCGAACGCGGGCTTGCTGTCACCATCCGCGGCCATGGCAGCGTGGAGAGATCAGCTGAGTGCCCAAATCCAACATTTCCAACACAGTGTGCATTGGACCTTACCCAACTTGCCGATCCCAGCCCTTCCTCCAATGCCAAATCTCCCTTACTATGAGGCCTACCCAATGGTGCGTCGGATCAGTTCGCTAGTCCCACACAGAGGTGGATCGCGCCTGTCGGCGTCACCAGATGCGGTACAGGATGACAGCAAAGAAGGCGAGTATGGCTGGTGGGAGCTGTTGACGGGAGCGCCATCATCCCCGCCGGCCTACGAGGAAATCTACCCAGGACCTTCGACTAGCGATATCGACACGAAAATGATGTCCACGGTTCAGGCTGCGGCAGAGGCTTCGCTTGACCACAAGTGTGTTCAAGCTTTTGATGAGAATCAAGCCAGTGGGCTGTCGACCCGGAAGCTCGAGGACGAGGTCAAGACAAAATCTAGATCTACACCAAGCGAGCATCACGAGCAGCTCAAGATAGCACACGCAAAGAAAGTCAAGAGGATCCGGAGCGATCGAAACTTGTTCTTCATATGGGTCAGCCACCTTCCCCTTAACTGAGCGGTTGAATTGAATGCTGACAAGGACCAGATTCCTCTCTTGGTCATTGTAGTGGTGGCAATGCTGAAGAATCGGGTCCCTCAGGTTTGGAACGCTGCGATGGATGGTATCTCGTACATACAGGACCGGTCTCAGGGTCGCTCGGTCGAGGGTCATTGAGGTTTTTACTTTGCTGTTTTAGTCTGACGTTGATAGGGTCTAGCATCGGGTTCTTGGCATCAGGCTTCTGGCGCTTGGAGTCCTGGTCGACATGTCACGGGTCTGCGCCTTTCATGTATGATGACTGGATGTAGCGTTTCCGGAAACGGGGTTTGTCCTGCTCTTCTCGAAAGCTGAATTTCAGCGACTTTTATTATATCTCGGGGGCTGTCTGTTTGACTTGGTACTTTTGTTCCGTCGTTCAGAACGAGCTATTCCGAAGCGAGGCTCCGCTAGGCCAGAGATTGTTTTCCATTCGCATGGTTTACGGACGGCCGTTTCTGACAGCAGCTTGTAGCTAGCACATGGGGACGACTATCATCAGACGAGTAAATCAGTTTTAGCATTACGGTACAGCACGTTGTGAGAGCAAACTCTGTTGTGGCGGTCTCAACGGAACAGCTCTCACACAGGACCGTATTATACCAACGTATATTTAGGTATTCGTTGATATTCTGTTAGCCAGAAGTCGGCCATAACCCAGAAGTATGGGTATACACCATTACGGTGGTCGATCGTCAGCCCTATCGTCGATCTTCTAGCTTAGATGATAATGTAGGTCGCCTATTGTAAGAAGCGAACAACCCTCCCTTATAGAGGTAGGGAACATAACGATCCTGCCAGACATAAAGCAAGGCCCGGAGATGTGGTCAGGGTACGGGGAAGTTGAACGGCGACGATTTTATGGCATGTAAGCTGCTGCTGACTTACACGCCTTCGCACCACTTGGCTGCCCCAAGTCGCGATGGACAAACGATCAACATCATCAAGCTCCAAGGTTACTGGTACGTGGAGGCCTGGCAGCGACTAGGACATACGTGCTCTTCCGCTGACGCCGGGTCTCGATCTCTCGAACGTAGTTGAGTACCACGATCCATCCGGCGTCTTTCCGCTCCTTGCACCCAGCTTGATCTCACGACTACCCCTCCGTAATCTGCACTGGAATTCCCAGTCTCGCCCATTGCGATCGATCAACTCGTTGCATGTTGAACTCGTTCCCGACAGTGAGAGTTCGGATGCAATAACATCACGGGCAGATGCACCGTCTCTTCAGACCCAGAGTGATCCGACGACGACTGGGTCGCGTCCTGAAAGTAGCGGCAATGGCTCGACCAAACGAACCACTGCTGGAGCTGCGAAGGAGCGCAGACATCAGATACCTGGCCTGCGCCAGACTCCGTATCTGAAGATCTACCTTCTACGCTGCGATGACAGCGAAGCCTACAAAGCATCTTCAAGGAAGCTCCTTCGAGAATGGATCAAAGCTCACACTCGCCCGACACAAAGCACAGCTGCGGTTAATACGCAAGAGAATCACGATGCTTTCGAGTGGCTCATCATCCATGTAGTGATACCCGGCACCCCTGCCGCCGCCCAATCGCGTTGGTCGGGCGGGAGTGGGGGTGGGAGTACAGCGGATAAAGGAGCAGGTGGAGGAGCAAGGTTTCTTGGGAAAAGTTCGTCTACCATCTTCGAGAAGATCAGTGCGGATTTCAACGGAACTGGTAAGACAGCCAGGGACAGGACTGCACAGGTTCGCCTCCGGAAAGACGACCTGCCGTATACCGCGCAGATTCAGATGCCTGCCGAGACTACGTCTTACGATAACGATCAGGAAGAGAGGAGTGACCCTTGGGACGATGTCACGTTGAAGATGAAGGCTCTCATTCTTACATCATTTGATCTGCGAGTCACGCAGTACGAAGAGGACATCCGGGAGAAAGACTTGCAGAGAAACCTGCCGGGGTGGAATTTCTGCACGTTCTTTGTTCTGAAAGAGGGTCTTGCTAGAGGGTTTGAAAGTGTGGGACTCGTGGAAGATGCATTGACCGGATATGATGAACTAGCGCTTGGCCTGGACACCGTAGTCCGTGAGCAAACGGATGGGTCTGGAGACCCCCAAGGGGCGACTTTTCTTGATCATACTGAAGCACTTCTCCAAGAGGCTCAGCTGGCTTTGGATACTGCCAAGGATGACGGTACCAACGTTGGAAAGAGATCGTCGGAAGGAGCAGAAGTAGACGTAGCGAGCGTCTTCAAGCGACGTCCTGATAGCTGGCCGTTAGATGCTAATAAGAAGAAATATCGAGAACTGATACTGGCAAACAACATCTCTATTTTCGATTTTCAGTGCTACATCTTCGCAAGGCAGTTGTCCTTGTTGCTTCGATTGGGGCATGGACTATCGTTGTATCTGGGACCCCAGGAGAATTTGCGATCAGGAGACCCTTCCGATCAAACTGGGTCTGCGGGTCGCGGTCATTTGGAAAGCAGAGATTCCTTGCGTAAAGAAGATGATGCAGAGAACCTTTTTGCCTTAGCAGAAGTGTGCCGGCGGGCTTTGGAGTTCATCACTTCGGTTGCTCGTACAATGAGATCTGATATCTTGAAAGGTATAGAGCGTGACAGGAATGGCGCAGACCCTGGGGACATGCAACGCATTGGAGACCCTGAAGAGAATATCGTTCTGGTGGACAATATGGCGTCGTCCTGGGCGTTTGCGGTCTGTCAACAGCTCCTTCAAGAAACAGCGACCTGTTCCGTCGAGTCTCTACTGTCTCCTAGACGAGTTTCTAGATCAGTTGGCCCTGAAGATAATCAGCCCAGCAGCTTGAATGGACTCACCACAAGTAGCGGCATCGGGCCAGACAGTATAACGCATCCTGCCCGGAATAGCTCACTCCCAAACCCCTCTCCACAGTCTGTGGTTTTTGCCACTTTGGGTTCTACCAACAGCAACACCTGTCCTTATGATGTGCCCAGGGACTCGAAGCAGGGTTCTCACAGGCCATCAGAGGTGATGAAGCCAGGGGCCGAGGGCTTAGTCTCCTCGAGAGCTGAACTCTATCTCCTTGCAAGACGTACTGCGAGCCATTTGGGCCAGAAGCGCGATTGGATTATCGACTATAATTTAGCAGGGTCACACACTGAATCCGATCTAGAGGACGTCTCCCTTGCCGAGGATGATACGAAGCAGCCACGCACTGGAAGTTCGACGCTGGCTTTCTTGACAGGACTAGGTATTCAATGTATGCCTTTACGGTTAGCCTTGGAAAGCAAACAAGCGTATTACACGTTATACGAGGTATTCCTCTTGATCCAGTACGCATGTATGTTGCTCACAATCAACACCAGTTCCTCACGCAAGAAAGCCTTGCACATTTCCAAGCGGCGCTTAAAACGAATTCAGTGCAGAAGTGTACTACAGACTTGGCCATATTGAAGCTGTACGTGTTTGATTTCGATCTGAATTGAAAGTCCACTCATCAGTTGTAGCCATCTTGGTGAATACGCCACTGCCGCTTCGTACTTCCATCGTATCGCTCCTTTCTACGCTGAAGGGAATTGGGACTCGCTAGAGGTCTTGATACTCACATTTTACGCTCGCTGTTTGAAGAAGTTGGATCGAAAAGACGACTATGTCCGTGTCATCCTCAAGATCCTTGGCAAGAACGCTGCGGAAGCTGTTGGTTCTCCTGACGCGGACGGTGCTCTGACTAGTTCTGGACAAGAGTCTTCCGGCACTGTGGTCTCTAGCAGCCCATCTTCTTCTTCTGTGACAAGCACGACAGAGTTTGCTACAGACATACTCTCATACGCCGCCGAGCTGCATCGTGAGATTTCCGTTCCTCTGAACAGATATATGCGCAACATCACAGTCAATCCGTACATTAGACATTACGATGATAAAGACGGCTTTCAACTGCAGCTATCTTTCCGGTGCATGTTGGGAGACAGACTCCCAATACAAAGTGCGAAAGTGAAGATTAGCAGTACCAGTGATGGATCGCTCCGTGAGATCTGGCTCGAGAGTGATGAGCCTCTGACCCTACGGCCTGGATTGATCAAGCTCTGGTTACATTCGAATGTAGGTTGAACGTTCTGGATGCGTCATTGGGGAATCAGCTAACATGCCCCAGGCCAACGTTTACGGAGTATATTCGGCTACGAAGATTCTACTGCGATGCCAGAAAATCAACTTTGTGCACGACATGCACCCCCAACAAGACAAGACGAGACCGTCGAGTGTTCAAGGAATGATAGCTTCTAACGAAACCCAAACATCGTCGCAAGTCTATTGTTATTCACGAACAAGCGCCCTGGAGACCAAGCTCTCATTTTCCAAGCTCATCCACCTCGAACAGAGCAGATCAGTTGAGATAGCGATATGTAGTGGCTGGAACAATGTTGTCGAAGGCGAGCTCCGTATACGAGCTGCATCCGCAGGCCTTCGACTTCGAATCGCTGAGACAGTGTCTGTCGATGGCACAGTGGCTGTCCACGAGAATGCTCAGACCGGCTGCATCGAGTTCCGCAACCTTCCTCCAAGAACTTCAGCCACACTTCGAATACCTTATACCTGTGAAGGCGACCTCAACGAGCTTTCGTTGAAGATCGAGATTTCCTACAAAACCGAGAAAGGGCACTTCTTCTATGCGTCTAACCTGTCTGTATCCATTGCCTTACCGCTCGGGGTAAATGTGCAGGATAATTTCAAGGAGCATATGCTCATTTCCAAGTTCATTGTCAGCACGGTCACCTCGATTCCGCTTCGGATGATGGGCTCGAAACTTGAAGGTTCTTCGATATTCGACACGGAGCCTGCTAGCTCCCTGGTGGCAGGATTTGATATCCTGAGAAGGCAGCCCGCATCTTTGCTATATAAGATTACCAGAAAGGGCAACGCAGATGCAAATACTAATGGTGGGAAGAAAGCGCTGACTTCGTTGTCGCTTTCTATCGACTATGCTTGCATCGACGAAGAGATTATCCTTTCGGTGGAGGCAAGGTTCTTGGAGGCAATCAGGGAGAGCCCTCTCGAGCACCTTTCGTGTTTACTACTCCCCGCGCTACTTCGCAGCGTGCGATCCAAGCTCACAGTGACCGAATTGGAAGGGGCCACCTTAGTCCAAGAGGTTGATCTTGGCCCGTTCGAAGGAATGCTCTGGCCGCAAACGCTAATCTGGCTGCCTTCTGCTACGACGGAGCAGGCCTATCAGTGGCTTCGAAATTGGCACGAGGTATGTCTATACTAACTTAACACACAAACGTCGCGCTAAACAAAGTCACTCAGGCGAACAGGATCGTACGTCTAGTCGACAGCTTCGATCCGTCGACCGAACCTCTATCCAACAGGCGAATCATCATACCAGTTGAGATCCCTTCGGTATCCGTTGTCCACACAGTGAAGCTACGTATGGAGCCGGTGGACAACGACGGCCACTCATCTGTTGCATTGGCTGCGGTTGGTCAAATCATAGGAGCTAATCTAGAGATCAAGCATACGAGAAGATGGGACACCGCCAACGTCAGGGAGGCTCCGTCTCATGGCGAAGAGAAGCCGCTGCAATTCTCTTACGAGGTGCAAGCGAATCCCGACTCCTGGTTGGTGGCCGGACGACGGAAGGGTCATTTCCACGCAAAGGTATGTCAGGCCAACACCTCACGAGAACGATCTAAAGTTCCATGGCAGGAAAACGAGACCCTAACATTCCCCCTCGCGTTGCTCCCCCAGCGAGCTGGATACCTCTTGTACCCCGCCGTGGAGATCCGCGCGCTTGGCCATCGCCCGGACCGCACCGATCAGCGCCCTTCAGCCGGTGGAGTCAAGGTCGAGTCCAGGCTTGGGGGCGAGGCGTCGTCGAGCGATGGCTCTCAGCTGCACTGCGAGACGGACTATCGCAACCATGCGGACGTGATGCTCGTCCTGCCCAACCTGAAAAGTAGCACCATCCGCCTCGATCCGGTCGGACCGGGTGGCAGTGCCTGGCTGGTCGAGTCGGAGAGACGAGTGGAAGCCACCATGTCGTAAGGTAGCTGACCTGGACGTGGAAACGTTGGGCGCTAGCATAACGGGGTTTTCCGATGTGGCTTGCGCACCAGATGTCAATCTCTACTGGTTGGAGAGTCGGAGCGAGCGACGCTACGAATACAGTGAGGACAGAGTGATGGCGCAGTGCGCTAACGTTACCCGTCCTAGTACATGACGCAAGTCGGACATCGCCAGACGCCAAAGCTATGATTTGCCCTGCAAGCAAAAGCTGAAGCTGGAGCTGGAGCAGAAGCAGAAGTGGCACGGTGGAGTGCAGCTGCGACTCGCCTGTCTTTACAACACCATACCAACCACTCCTTCAATACTTGAGGTAAGGTACATGAAGGTAAGGCACTGGCAAGTACGACAGTACAGTAAGGTAAGGCAAGGTATTCTGTGGGCAAGGTGATTTTCAGGCACAAAATGAATATAAACACCTTACCTTAGGTAATCATGACATCGAGAGGTGACGGCGATCTGGAAACTTCCGGGCGGACGGGGGATGCCTGCGTCATTGCCTTATCTTACCTGGTAGCGAGGACCCTCGGGACTCGCTTGGGTACCTTACCTAACCGCTTTTGCCGATCTCTTCCCAACCATTGACGACCTTGGGGTTTTGTTGAGACGAACAATTCTCAATTCATTAGGTACTGTAACTTGTAATCCCACCACAAGTACTGCTCCCACTAAAATTATATGGCATCGGTACTTACCATTACTGTGCCCGTCATCTTACCGTACCTGTAGGGTTGGAGCCGTAACCAAGGCGGTCAGGGACTAAGACCCTAGTCTCAATTGAGAAGCGCATTTCAGGTACAAGTAGGTTGCTGTACTTGGTAAAGAATAATCACACAATCGCCCCCAACGTCCTATTATCCTCCAGGCCTTCTTTAAGGTATTTCTACTTCTCACACAGGACCTACCTTAAGGATCTCTTACCACTCCTCTCGACACTCAATTGCATCGTCTTCCCTGTGGCACAGTCTCAGGTATATACACCCACAAAGAACATTGTGTTTTGTAGCAATCTGCTCAGTTCCTGATTTGGTTTGCTCCGACTCAGCTCTTTGCCCCCACCGATCCGCCAAGTTAAGTCGTCGTCGTCACATATACCAACTCGACCACTTCACGTTCAGCTTCTGCGGCTGGCCACATTCTTCCAATTCACTTCGCACCTCCTCCCGGTATACCACTCCTTAGGTTACCGACCTATCACCTCTGTCCTCCACCATGTCAACCGCAGTAAAACCTCGCAATGGCGACTTGCGCCGCATCGCCGTCCAGGACTCTGCACCTTCTTCTTCGGCCAACTCCCTTTCGCCGTCACCCTTGGACACCCCCAGACAATCTCCCTCTTCCACGTCCTTATCATCTCTAGACTCGGATGTCCCCGTCGACCAGAAGAAAAGCTATGGAACGCTCTTGGATACGTACGGGAACGAGTTCGATATACCAGACTACACCATCAAGCAGATCCGTGACGCCATTCCGGCTCACTGCTTCGAGCGGTCAGGTGCCCGTGGTCTTGCGTATGTGGCCCGAGACGTGGCTTCGTTGGCCGCGACCTTTTACGTCTTCCACCACTTCGTGACTCCCGCGAACATATCGTCCACCCCGGTTCGGGCGGTGTTGTGGGGTCTTTACACTTTCGTGCAAGGACTGTTCGGAACGGGTCTGTGGGTGTTGGCACACGAGTGCGGCCACCAGTCCTTTTCGCTGTCCAAGACGTTGAACGACACGGTCGGCTGGATCTGCCATTCCGCTCTTCTGGTCCCTTACTTTTCGTGGAAGATCTCGCACGGGAAGCACCACAAGGGCACCGGTCATCTGGAACGTGACATGGTCTTCGTTCCCAAGTCTCGCGAAGAGTACGCGACACGCATGGGGTACTATGCTCACGAGCTGGCCGAGGTGATGGAGGAGACTCCGATCGCCACTGCTATCCATATGATTTCTCAGCAGCTCGCCGGCTGGCTGTTGTATCTGGCGATGAACGTCACCGGCCACAATCACCACGAGCGACAGGTTGAAGGACGTGGCAAGGGAAAGAGGAACGGCTTCGGTGGTGGTGTCAACCATTTCGATCCGTCGAGCCCGTTGTACGAGGCTAAGGATGGCAAGTTGATCCTGTTGAGCGATCTTGGACTTGCCATTACGGCTAGTATCTTATTCCTGGTCGGTAAGAACTTCGGATGGGCGAATCTGGCCGTCTGGTACTTTATCCCCTACCTATGGGTGAACCACTGGCTCGGTAAGTCCTCGCGTTGAAGACGTGGTATCATGCGTCGACCGTCAAGCTGACCTGACTCAGTGGCCATTACATTTCTTCAACATACGGACCCGTCAATACCCCACTACGATTCAAGCACATGGACTTTTGCTCGTGGCGCGGCCACGACGATCGACCGGGAATTCGGCTTCATCGGCCGCCACCTGTTCCACGGGATCATCGAAACCCACGTCCTCCACCACTTTGTCTCGACCATTCCCTTCTACCGCGCCGACGAGGCCTCCGAGGCCATCAAGCCCGTCATGGGCAAACACTACCGCGCGGACGTGGAAGGTGGAGCGGTGGGATTCTTGAAGAGCTTGTGGAAGAGCGCCCGGATGTGCCACTGGGTCGAGGCGTCGGAAGGCGCGCAAGGCGAGGGCAAGGGGGTCTTGTTCTTCCGCAATAGGAACGGTCTGGGTGTGCCGCCGCTGAAGATGCAGTCCTCTTAATCCGAAACGGTCGATGCGAGATGGAACCCAAGAACTTCCGGGTCCATCAAGTGCGAAAATTGCATCAAGATATTTCGAGGCCAGTGCCAATTCCACGACCTTTTCATGCTCGTTCGGCGTTTGGAGACTGTGGGCGGAGATCAGTTCATGGTTTGCATTCGCTATTCGTCCCTCTCCACACCGACAGGACTCGAAGGTCCAAACCACGCGAGTGCGAAGATCAAAAAGTCAAGCTCGTTTGTCCGTCGTCTGCTCTTTGGCGTCATAGAACCCAACACGATAGATATGCCCCTGCCCCGGGCTTAGAGACGCGTGCATGATAGAGAGAAGACCGTTTATTGCTGTGCTCTTCTTTTAGGGCGCTTAGATGAGCTCAATAGATTCTGATGCCTTTACTACCAGTTCCTTGAGTGCTTATTATTCCGAGAAGACGGACAAAAATGTGACCCGTATGACAGACAGACACCGGATCCTGCGGAGTGACTGCGCCGCCCCGTGGTGGGGTATACATACCATGCGCAGGATCAGCCCTGTCATCTACCCGAGGTACCTACAGTATCCACGGCACCGCCTCACTACCTCAAAGGTACCTTACCTTACCTCACTGAAGCATCCCGCTGTAACAGTCAGTAGGTAGGTACCTGGTAAACTACCATAAAGTCAACTCTCTCCGCGCGAATCACCAAGGTATGTGAAGGAACCGAGCCGTCTGACTTTCCCCTCAAACCAACGAACCTCTCTACCCCCCCCTTCCCCCATCTCCATGTATCGAGTACGTGCTCGCCTCCGAAGTCATGCGCATCCTACCCACACTCCTGGGGAAAAGAATGAGAGGGGGTGGCTTTCCACCGGCACGGCGCGGTAGCCGTCCGTGTACAGATGAAAGGCGCGGCGATGAGATGGTCTGGGGTGTGGGAGACGTGGTGGGTTAGAAAATTTGGGAAAGCGGGGGTTGAGAGGGGGGGTGGGGACGTTTCGGTCGGGCTTGTCGATGTCGAGCGGGTATTTGGTAAAGACTGTACCTCCGAAGTAGATGAATGGACGCAGGAGGAAAGTAGGTAGGTATTCATCAGTCAGTCATGTCGCTCAACTCAGGGATGGATTTCTTCAGCTTGTACAGTACACCTGTAGCTTCGTTCAGTGGGTAGGAGTCTACCTTACCGGAAGCTACAGTTTCCAGGAAACGCTATAATAACAGTTTCGGTCACAGCAGCAAGTCTATCTATGTTTTCAAGGCAGATTAAGTGCTGAGCATCATTTTCAGCATTGTGTTAGTCTATGTTTTTGAGGTAGAAACACATCTCAAGTCGCTGCTGCCATTGAAATGCTATAATAACGGTTTCCTGGAACCAGCAACTTCCCTAAGGTAGAGCATGAATGACGAACTAAATCGATTGGCGGCATCGATTCTCATTCGAAGTCTTGGTTAGGTAGATCAGGTACCCACCAAACAGGTCAGATTGAGAAATAAATGCCTTGGCCAGCAATATAGCAGTGCGTGCCACCGTTTTGATCCTCCCACCTGGTCCTGGACGGACCGAAGAGGTGAGCCGAGTCTTCTCCACCGCTACTCTAGTGTTCCTTCTGGCGGGGACGTTAGGTAGGGCACTCGTATCGATGACGACTCCGCGATCAAGGAAATCCTGCCATGTGAAGCTAGCTAGCCACGAGGTGTTTGAGGTCAACACCTTTGCAACTCTTCACGTTCCCGCATGGACCTAGCAAATTCACCCATCTTGGCCACGCCCCGCAGAGACGTGTGCGAAGGGTAGATCTGTGTCAACAACAATTTTGTTTGCTGTCTTATTAGTGTGCATACTGGCGGGCCCCCACCGGGGGTGCACTGCTGCCCCGTGCATGGCTGTTAGCGCCGACTTGGCATACATGTAGGTTGTGCAGGCGTACGAGTTGCTGTTGTGTGCCAGCAGTGCCGATGTCGTGGAGTGACTGACATGTTTGCCGTCCCGTTCAATTGCTCACAGAATAGTGTGTTGGTCATGGCCATGCAGACAATGCTCTTGAGATGGCGCTACTCAGGGCCACAGGCTGCAGCACCAAGGCCTGCATAGGTGGCTAGTTGCGTTGCTCAGGGGCAAAAGGTGGAAGATGTTGTATCGACAGAGCCAGGAGAGGCAGGGGATGTAATGAAACTTTGAATCATGAATATCTCTTATTGCAAGTTTGTAGGAAGGAACACTCAAGTCTTTCACCTGTAGTGAGGTTGGGCATGAACTCGCCGGGCCCAATCGCAAGCTGTAAACTCTCAAGAGATGCTCAATGAGATTCTGCAGCGCTTGTTGGGCACTCTGCAGCAGATCACCAGAGATGACGGTACTGGGCCTGTCGCTGTTTAAACTACGGCAGTGAAATGTGGTTTGCCCCCAGGTACTGTCCCACGGTACTGACATTGTAGGTCATTGTCGAGCTCGGCTCCTTGAGAGGGGATCCCGTTTCAGACACACCGGTCGGTTGTTCAGGAGACATACAAAAACCTAAACCGCTTGTCGCGTACTATGAGGGCTAGCCATCTGACTCCAAGTAGGGTATGTTCCCGCCATGATGGCCCTTTTCAGTAGGCACTGCAGGCCCGTTTGGTAGGCATCGCAGGCTATTGACCTCTAGTATACTGCACACACGTTGGAGCTTCCCGTCCGACTCCCCGAATGCGAAACGATTCAGGCTTGAGGGGAATGGGGTCGTGCTTCTCAATGCGTCCCATTTCCTAATCGGTGCCGAAGGACAGATTTCGGTAGTAAGGCGGGAGTTTCCATCCCTGTTGTGCTCCAAGGCAGCCTAGTCTCCCACCACAGTACATACTGTAGGGTACCTAGGTACTCAGGAGCCTTGACCAATGTGTCCACCACGTTCCGGAACTGGAGATAGGGAATCCGTAACCGCACGTAGTCCGGATCAGGTAAGACTGATGAATCCGCGTCGAAACCGCCTGGACGGTTCAAGGCCGATATCTCCACCGCCAGGCACTAGCTGATGGAGCGCCAACACAGAGACGGAGCCACGTCTGAGGCGGACGTGTTTGGTCACTCTTTTCTAGGGACGGCATGTTTTCTGCCGGCTTACCACGCAGGTCGCCCTTCGAGACGGCCATCCAGTACAACCAAAACAATCTCTCATTTTCTAGCCTTCACCACAGACAACCATGGCCGGGGGATATGGCAACGACCAGCCTCATGGCTTCTCCAAGCGCATCGAGGAGGTGGCCATTGTTGGGGTACGTCGAGGTTCCACGCCACCGCCTGTACGTCAAAGCAGCCACCTCTGACTGGGTGACAGGCCAGCGGCCAGGTGAGATGTACATAGCAGAGCACTTGCTCAAGACCGGCAAGCACAGCGTGACGGCCATCGCACGCCCCAGCAGTACCAGCAAGCTGTCCAAAGGTGTCCACGTTGTCCGCGTCGACTACAGCGGCGACGAGGACGCGGCACTGGTGGATGCGCTCCGAGGACACGAGGTCCTCATCATCACCATATCAGTGGCGGCTCGGAACGACACCATCAGCAAGTTCGTCCGCGCGGCCGCCAAGGCCGGCGTGCCGTATGTCCTGCCCAACTGGTTCGGCCACGATGCCACCAATGACACGCTGTGCAACGACAACTTGCTTTGCCACAACCGCGACAGCATCGGCGCCGAAATCGAAAGCCTCGTCATCTGCTCGTACCTGCTGCTGGTCTGCAAATTCTGGTACGGGTTTAGCCTGGGCGGCGGACTGGATCGCTACGGCTTCGATTTCAAGAAGCGCTCCTTCGTCTTGTTCGACGACGACAACGTGGCTATCAACACCAGCACCTGGCCTCAGTGCGGCCGAGCCATCGCCAATCTGCTGAGTCTGAAGGAGCTCCCGGACCACGAGACGGACGGGTCGCCCACACTGTTGCAGTTCCGCAATGGCTCCATCTACATGTCGAGCTTCCGACTAAGCCAGCATGACATGTTTGAGAGCGTCAAGCGCGTGACGGGCACCACCGATCCCGATTGGACCATCACTCACGAGTCCGCCGAACAGCGCTGGGCGGATGGCCAGGCGGCCTTGCAGCAGGGCAACATGAAGGCTTTTCCGAAGTTGCTTTACAGCCGCATGTTCTTCCCCAACGGCGACGGCGACTACCAGTCCAACCCGGGCCTCCATAACGACCTTCTCGGCCTGACCGTCGAGGAGTTGGACGAGTCCACGGCCATCGGCGTCCCCATGGGAGAGAACGGCGAGGTAGCACAGTCACACTAAGGGAGGAGTGATGCTGAACTTGCGATATTGCGATACAGACCGGCCAAGTCTTGGGGAGGAATAGAGCTCGAAGGACTCCCCGAGTCCGTAGTAGAACATCAACATGAATCTTGTCCCGGCCTTTTTTGTCTCTTCTATTTTTTCTCGCGTAGCATCTTAGAGAATCCTGCTTGTCCTATGGTGATGATTTTGACTTGATATGCAGCTGCACACAGTATCGCAAGTGCCAAGCTAGGCTAACTGAAAGCCTCGCAGCCAGGCCTCGGTGTAAGAACAGGATGATAGGAGCCTTTGTGCTGGGTACTCCTTACTCATCCTGTGGATTGGACTGAAACAGGGTTGGTTCTGACGAAGCTTCACAACCATGTAGATTGATTTGGCTAGAGTTGATTCGGAATGAGACGCTTGGTGGCAAGTGCCCCGAGGCATCAGGAACACCGACACGGATCCGCTCAACGGAAACACTATATTCCGGGTAATTCACCGGTGCGAAAAGAAGCAGTATCTCAAACGTGCGCCCATCCCTTCCACGTCAACACCTGCATCTCGTTGATGAGACATCCCACACCTGGCTCAAACTCCCCCGGGTTGGCCGCCTCCCACCTCCGCACCCTCCGGGCTATCCGCCAAGCCTGCGGCCAGGTCCACGTCCCCCAGCGCCGGAACCGGTTCGTCCACACCCCCCGGATCCGCTCGCCCAGCGGCGGCCAGAGGGAGGGGGAGGAGGAGGAGGATGGATGAGCGGGGTGAACGGCTTCGTACGCGGCAGTATTGTAGCCGACGCGCACGTCGGGATTCAGCCAGATGCCGCGCGAGGCCGTCAGCTGATTGTCGGCGTGAATGAGGCAGCATTCGGAGGCTTCGAGGTGGTGGGCGGCTAGCGAATCCGGGACGCCACGGAAGCGGAGAATGGGTTCGTCGCTGCTACCGTAGAAGGGTCGGGCATCGAAGACGGCTGGCAGTTACGTACTGTCAGTCCGAATGGGACTCGTAGAGGGGGAAGTCCGGGAGGCTCCTTACCCATGCCGTTCCAACAGCTATGCACGGGCACGGGTTTGTGCGTCATGATGGCTTTGCGGGACGCCCGCGACCTGAAGTAGGGATAAGTGAGGGTGACGGGTTCGTGGCCGTCGGAGTCGCGCAGGGCGAAAGTGTCGTAGTATCGCGGGGGCTTGGAGAAGTCGAGTGAACACGCGGCTGCGTAGTCTCCGTCGCGAGTTCGTAGGAGATTCGTGACGTCTTCGGTCTAGATTTCGCCCATTGAGTTTACAGGTCAGGGCGACCGAGTCCGGAAAAGGGACGGTACCGTAAAGACAACATCATTTAAAAACAGCACCTTATCGAACTTGACACCATTCAGCGCCATCTCCGCCAACGGCTTCAACGACCGATTTCGCCGCTCCGACAGGTACGGTATGCGCCTCAATTCTCTCTTTCCCCTCAGCGTATCAATCCAGCCCGTCGGCCCAGGCGGTTTCGCCAAATCGTCCGCGTGCGTCGTCTCATCCAGTACAATTTTCCTCTGAACGCCCAGCTCCTCTAACTCCTGATCCAGCAATCGCAGAGCCCCCTTCGAGTCGTCCATGCTTCCGCTTTCGTACACAGAGACGTAGATGTTGTTCGGCCCGATGTGCTTGGCTAGATCCACGACGGCGTCGTTCCAGTGGCTTCGAAGCATGATCTCGGTGTTCCAGTGCGTGCTGGCAATGAAGAGCTTTTCTCCCGGTTTGGCGCCCTTCGACGAGGTATGTGGTGGAAGCGTTGATACGGTCCATGACAGACTCAGGAGGTCGAGGAGGAACAGAGTGGTGAGGGCGAGAAGCGTGGTCCGAGCAAGTCGTGAGCGGGAGCGGGAGAGGCTGGACCAGCGCCGTAGGGAAAAGGGTGGCATTTCTGGCCATGAAGTTGGAAGGGGCTGTTCAAGGGTCGTGAATGTTTCGTAGGTATGGAAGGAAGTGAGGGAATGTTCGCTACCTCGACGGTCACCTACCTTACCTTACCTACAGCACAAGGTAGTCTGAACATAGGTAGGCAAGGTAGGATCCGCTGACATTGAGGCCAAGGCTGAGTAAGACCAGATACACATTCAGACTGTTTGGCAGCTCAAGCTGATAGAGATGTACGAAGTGCAATGTACCCCGACCTCATGGGGGGCCGCTTTAGCGAGTGTGCTATGTACTTCCTCTTCCTCACGCTTCACGCTCAGGCTCACGGGCGTACAAGTGTCTTTCTCGCATAGCAGACGGTCGTATCTGCGTGCACACATTGAGGAGATGCTATGAGGAGGATCGGGTAGTTGCACGAATGCCCTAAAAGCAGGACTCAGCTACCTAAGGTAAATCTCCCCATGAAAATAAGCCCCACAACATCACAACAAATGGTGCTGAGCTAGGCGATATGATTTTCTCTCTAACTATCCTCTCAGACATCACATCTCCGGAAATCTTCAATAAGATACTCGACAATGTGACACATGGATGCATACAACACATCGCAATGCTCCGTCTCGGGGCTTTGCTACGCATCTTACCTCTCCCAAAAAAATCTGTGGCAACTGATGCACAAGCCCTTCCCTTCGATATGGCGGTTGGCCATAGCGCAATTCAACTTGAGTCTGAGGTTCTTTCATGCGAGAAGGCCACCCCACTCGGGGAATCAGGCATCGGAGACCAGCAAATTTGTTCGCCCAATGACACCTCGTGTCGAGTTGCACAGCTGGAAGGAGAAGAATTTTGCGAACAAAGGTCTTACACAATTGAAGATTGCTATCAAGCGCTGCTAAGGTATCGATCTTCAAGAATCGGTGACCACGGAACGGAAAGCCTTCCAATAGAACGAAGTGGTGGTTATGCTCCAGCCACGCTGAAAGCTACTCTCGTCGAGGATAATCAAGAAGTTGGCAAGACACCCGAAGCTTAAGGGCCTCGAATACCTAAATACTAACCTTCACAGGCGAGAAACCAATGCCAGATCATGGTTTGAAGGCTCGCAGTGTCGCCTGCGAGCGGATCTGCTCTGGCGATGATCTACGTACGTCTGAACCGTATCCCCCACGTCCTCAAACCAGGGACTTCTTCACAAGTCACGGATCCAGGTTGACCCAACACAGAGACTTCATTGATTTCCGATGCGATCGCAGAAGCCGGACGATCCTGGGCAGGCGGCAGCCGCGTATACTCCAGGCCCATGACTATTCGAGTATCGAAGGGAAGCCACTTACCGTGTGGAAGTGTATCAACCATTGGTATACTCCCACTGAGTCCCGACGAACGCCTATGAAAAGTATATATAAAAAAAAAATTTGCTGTCCACCTGGAACCTTGTAGCAGCGGATGCGTATAACAGGAAACGGCGGATATCCCTGGATTAGCTGGAGCAACGTCACTCCCGCGAACATGCTCCTCCGAGGGACCAAAGACAGCCGCGATGGTCACCGGTGCGCGCCTGCCAACAGCTACGCTTATACTTCAAAGGGTCTCGCGGCGAATTCGTCCGTCGTCATCCTACCGAGTTACAGCGCCGTCTCCACCTTCACCACCTGATTCTAGAGAGTGTGTGGAGAGCTCCAACCGTTGGGACAGTTTGTCCAAAACAGCCGTCCTCGCCTGAATTTGGAAAGGCCGAGGTCTCTTCACAATACGGGTGCAGAACTTGGGACGGCGGCGATCTTCTAGCAGCGACTGCGTCTCATGGCCAAATAGGACCGTCATAGAACCGGCTATCGAAGTGGCGTCCGTCCATCAGCAGGTTGAGCGAGACTTCTTCTTAGGCTAAGCCCACTGCTCGACTATGGGTCTTCGCCACAAGCTCGGACGTACGCATACGTGTGAGCTAGACGGGGACACGTCCGTGTAACGCAATGAGGATTTGAAGACTATGATGGGGCAATGAATGGCTACCTTGATCACACATGCTCGAGAGGGCTACCCGAACGATCTTATGAATGTAGGTCAAGCTATGCTCATGTGTCTTCCGCATAAGATGTACGGATGTCATAGTAATAATTTGATATACTTGTTAAAGCGGAGCACACCTTGACAACTGCATAGATACCTTAGGTTGTGATAGACTACCTACTACCATAACCACCACCCTTGTTCGCGTAACTTAACCCTAGAAGGTAAGTAAGCAGGGAGCTACACCATGGTGAGGTACTTTGTACCTGGTAGGGTAAGGTAAGGTAAGGTAAGGTAAGGTACAGAGTACTATGTAGCAGAAGCTTACTGTCAGCCACCCCAACGGCCCGAGAAGCTTCGGTTTCATCGGCGTTCGATTTTTCAACGTGGCCAGGAGCTTGCGGCTCGCGCCACTTCTTTCCAATAGTCCTTCACAGAACTTTTGGACGCATACAGTTCAAATATAGTCCTATGCCTCTGCTCAGTGATTCAGTCACGGCGTCCACGAGCTCGACAGCTCGCTTCCCAGCAACGCGCAAACAAAGTCAACACTCGATATTCGCAAAAGCAGCTATCATGAATGTGGCAACGCCGTCTATTGACGCTGTGCAGGCAACAGAGAGACATGATATCGCCAAGTCGACCCTAGCACCTCCGCCAAAGACGACGAGTGGCAGGATGAGCGAAGGAGACGGAGGATACGGGTCAGAATATAAGGCTGGCTCCCTGGCGGTTGCTTTGCGCGGAGGAGCATCGAGGGACGGGGTCGGCCATGCATTGTCTGACACGCCCGCCACCACCGCACCCAACAGTCCCAAAATGTGAGTACCTACTTCAGGACAATGTCGACTTCACAATACTAACACCGCGTGCAGCCCGCCGCTACAACAGACCTCTGGCTCATCCACTCCATCGTCTCGGAGCCGTCCAACCACGCTCGATATTCCTGGCTTGACCCGATCGAAAGTGTCCCCTGATGGACGAATCGCGCAGCGAGATGTGGGGTCCAAACTGGTCATCGTGATGGTTGGCCTCCCGGCTCGAGGCAAGAGCTATGTGACGAAGAAGATCGCGCGATACTTGAACTGGCAGCAGCATGATACCAGGATCTTCAACGTCGGGGAGCGGAGGCGAGTAGCTGCCGGAGGACCGGGGCGAATACCACAACCGAACCCGCAGCCAACAGGAAGACGTCTTGATCTTGTGTCACGAACAAGCATTAGTACCGGCGCACCTACTGGGATCATCACACAAAAAGACTTACTGGATCCGCCGACCATCGCTGCGAAAATACTAATAAATGACCATTCAGAGACTGCGGATGAGAATTTTTCTCAGCCTACTGCCGATGCTTCCGCTCATCGATCCAACGGTGAACCTGCGGACAAACAGGGTCCGGAGGAGAGCGATGGCGTCTTGGTCGAGCCAGAACCTGAAGATATCGTGAAGACCTCCAGCCATGAGGGGCTACCCGGTGTGGAAGCGATGGAACAGTCGGCAAGCTTCTTTGATCCGCAGAATGTGAGAGCTGCGCAGATAAGGGAACAAGTAGCAATGTCAACGCTTGATGAGCTGCTTGACTTTGTCCTGGACCAGGGGGGTTCCGTCGGCATCCTTGATGCGACGAACAGCACTTTGGAGAGGCGGAAACTCGTCATGAAGAAGGTGCGGCAGCGTGCGGGGCCGGAGTTGGGCGTCCTCTTCCTTGAGAGTCTCTGCGTGGATTCGAATGTAGGTGCTTCTGGGCTACTACCGCAGCACTTTCGTTGCTAAGTTTATGTGCAGCTTCTCGAATCCAACATGCGACTTAAATTATCAGGACCAGATTACAAAGATCAGAATCCAGTCACGGCTCTAGCTGACTTCAAGAAACGGGTGGCGCTGTATGAAAAGAGCTATGTTTCTCTCGGCGAGTACGAGGAGAGGCACGATATGCCGTACATTCAAGTAGGCCTCGTGTTGCACGCCTTCTGAGTCATTGCGCTCGTACGCTGACATTGTCTAGATGGTCGATGTCGGTCGCAAGGTCGTTTCACATCAGATCCGAGGCTTCCTTTCGGCACAGACTGTTTACTACCTACTGAACTTCAATCTCTCGCCGAGACAGATCTGGATCACGAGACATGGCGAGTCGATGGACAACGTGAATGGTAAGATTGGGGGAGACTCGGATCTGAGCGAAAACGGACATCATTACGCCAAGGCCCTGACAAGGTTCATCAACCACGAACGAAAGGAATGGGACGTCCGCCAGCAAGCCAAGGCCCTATCCACACACTTCCCGCCTCGCCCTGGAGATACCACACCCCCGAACCCCGAGTACTCCAGCCACGGCGAAAACCAGAACGGACCCTCGCAGAAAAGCTTCTGTGTCTGGACGTCGATGCTGAAGCGGAGCATCCAGACGGCGCAGTATTTCGACGAGGAGGACTTCGACATCAAGCAGATGAAGATGCTGGACGAGCTCAACGCCGGCACCATGGAGGGGCTGACGTACGATGAGATTCGAGACCGATACAGCGACGAGTACGCCCTTCGCAAGCAGGACAAGATGCACTATCGCTACCCCGGCGCCGGTGGCGAGGGCTACCTGGATATCATCAACCGTCTGCGGGCAGTCATTGTCGAAGTCGAGCGCATGACGGATCACGTACTGCTCATCGGCCATCGTTCTGTGGCGCGTGTGCTACTCGCTTACTTCAAGGGTCTCAAGCGGGAGGATGTGGCCGATCTAGATGTTCCTCTGGGGATGTTGTACATGCTCGAACCAGTAAGTTTAGATGGATTGGTCCCCCTCCCGTCAACCAGCGCTGACGACGCCTCTTCAGAAACCGTATGGTGTTGAATTCAAGGCATATCGTTACAATGCCCAGAGTGACTGGTTCGACTACATCCCCGGTTACGAACTGCGGCGCTCGAACTAAGTACCCTCTCATCTGACCCCACCAGTTTCCTGTCGGACTCAGTTCAAAATGAGGAGGGTGATATGGCCGGCCTATTATTGATTCACAATCATGAAAAACCGGGAGTGCTCTAATATTGGCTTGGTCTAGCGGCGCAACGCTACTCTGGTGGCCTTGGTGGTCGATGACTGAGAACGATTGGATGATTGCTCCACGGATAGTATCTAATAATTGGCGTTGCTTTGCTTGGTCGTCTGTCTTTTCTACCTCTGTTTCTCTGTATTATCATGGCGTCCAGGACAACTCCCGGCGAAGGAAGGTGTCGAAGGCGAAGATGGATACTATGAGCTCATGGCACAGCAACGGGCGTCTGGACAGTCAGATTACTTGCTTCTTGGGCTGTTATCGGATGGGCATAGGCCAGAATGTACTATTACCTTATGTTAACTTGACTATGTCGAAAGCTCTTCTCTCTGGACCCGGATGCTCTTGGCAAGGGGAACCTTATCAATAATCAATTAAGATTGCTTGATATACAATTCACATCGTTCCAACAACGAACATTGCGCACTTTACAGCATCGAATTCTTGAGAACACATCCGAACGCTCGACCATGTTACGCTCCTAGAAATGTCGCATCTACGTACTCCGTACAAGTAGGTTGGCAAAGGATTCTCGGACTTAAGCATGCGCCGCAGATTCAACCTTACGCCATGCATAGTTGCAGCACCTCGAGCTCTATCGACTTCGATAATCCAAGTATTACCCGGTCAAGATATTCGCTAGAGAAAGAGACCACTAGCCTGAATATTTTCCGGGAAGCCTCGGATTCTCAGAATATGCTGGCTGTCTATCTTACTTGCTCAACTCTTGTACTTCGAAACTTGGATCGTGCGTATCTCTGTAAGTCTTTGAGTTATGGATGTGCTATAGAGTATCCATGCTGATTCCAACGATTCTGGGAGAAACTTCGGTGGTGGAGGTTGGCCTCGCGCTGTAGACGTAGAGGGACCTGGGAGGTCGGCGCGATAGTGAAAATCCTTCACGCGGATGCGGATTTTGGCTGCTCTGATGGACGGAACTTGTCCGTTTTCATCGTGGACTGCGTTGGCGGTTGGCTCAATCTTTCCCTCGGACCCGAATTCCTGGCGGGACATTTCTGCGACTCCCAGGCGTTTGTTGTGTTTGTGTAATTTCATATATCCGAAATCCATGGGTCCTATCTTTCTGAAGCTAATTTCAGGTGCTCGTATCCCTTGCCGGTCCACTGCCCTTGATGTCTCATATCCTTCAGTAGATACTCGACTCAGCATATGCATTATTGTTGGTTGACGTAGCGGTCAACAGACCAAATTCTGTGGGAATTCCAGAGGCGATGATGAGAGCGAGTAACCTAGAAACTGCTGGAGGTAGGCTGTTGGCTGTTGAATGATAGTCCAATCGGTTTGGGAGGCTTACACGTCGACTGCAGTAAACACCGCTGAAAATTCAAATCCCAATTTGAGCTTTAGGACGTTTTCCAGAGAGGTATTGTCATCTTTTTATGTACTCATTAACCGCATTGTGCTTGTATTACCTACCTGGGGTACTCCAATAATGCTATTGACACGAACCCACGAAAAGAGAAGTAAGCGTGGCTTCACACAGGCTGCGTGACTTTGTGATTTCCACCTCCTTGCCGTTTCTTTATCTTAAGAAAGAACTTCCTGGTGTGAAATCTACAACCTGCACGGTGGCAACCAGCGTGCCGACATGCTTGACAAATGCCAGATGCGCCGGGTCCTCTTTGAGGTAGTAAGTCCTGTCTGCGTCGTTGTCAAACTCGACGACGAAAGCGTGGGTAATGCCTTTCTGTAGGAAGAGCAGGAGCGTGTGAGCGTTGACTTCTGGGCAGGCGAGAAAGTAACGAAAGGGTTAAGGAAAAGGTGGGGTGAGTACCGAAAGTCCCTCGGGGCTGTTGTTGCGGCCGCCCACGCAAGACTTGACGTAGGGGCTCTTTGTGTTTGGGTGAAGGCATTGGTCCTTGAGGGAGAGCATGCGCTGGCAAACCTGGTCCCGAGAATGTAAGCATCAAGTCTTGATGATATACGGTCATGTAATCGGATTGGGATGGATAACTGGATGTATTGATGAGGAGAAGACCAACGCAACTTACATCCTGCACCGCATCGTGCCCGACCTCCGGCTTGAACTCGAAGAGAACGATATGTACGATGCCCATGGCTGCGGACTAGGGCTTGGGGCGATTGAAGGGCTAAGATAGTCGCTCTTCTATGGATCTGGTAACAAGTCCGGACCCTACCTAAGGTATAAGGTAAACACAGAACGGGCTTACTAATCGGTTCGGTGGCTGCAGGTCGGACTTCACTATCGGGTCATTTGGCACCGGGCAGTAGAGAATCTATTGCTAAAGGCTTGATATCAACTACAGGTGCTCTGGTGATGATAGTTAAGGAGAAGAAGCAAAGAAAGCCAGCAACACTCGCTAGATATTTCCAAAGGCAGTCCTACCCAGTAAGCCCTAACCTCTTGCATCCCAGCAACATGAGACTCACAGAGGCGTCAGCATGGACGGGCCGAGCCACTAGGAGATCCGCAACAAGAAGCCAGAGCACGACTGATCATTTGATTCTGCTTGCGTTATGAGCGTGCCATCTGCATACTCGTCAAGATTACCTGCGTAAGACTTAACAGTAGACTCGTGAAGCCGAACATGGCGACGAGCCGAAAAGTCGAATACTGCAGTTGCTACCCTCCTGACGTGTATCTTGTTGATGGACATGAACACGCGATAGAAAGCTGAGTCCACGGTTAGATCTACAGAGGTGATAGTTTCCTCCGGAGAGAGAGAGGGTGAAGAGCCGGCTATTTGACAGAGACCACCGTACTTGTCATGGACCTTGATCGCTCCTCTTTCTGAGGTGAGAAAATGGACAGAACTGAGGGATCAACTCGAGGTACAGTCGCCCTGGACAGAACAGCAGCCGCTAGAGCATATCAGCTGGCTGAACGCATATGAGCAGGTGGTCTAAACAATGATGAATCTTTGTAATGAATCTCATGGCTAGGGAGATCCTCGCACCTTGTCGGGCAGCTGCGCTTTCCGATCTGTGGTGGATCAAGGAATTCGACGAACGCAACGTGATAGTTGAACTAGAAAGAAAGCTGGGAACGAAAGACTGATGTGGACCAAGACAAGGTCGCCGGCGACGTGGACTTGATCGTCTTTTGCCTGGCATCATTCGCAGGTGAGGGCATCCAGAAGAAGTATATTACACTCGACATATAAAAACTAGAAAGAATCATTGAGTTTTCAAGCAAGAGAATCCAACCTTGCAGAACCAACACCGACTCAGGGCTGTTCGAGCCATTCTATTTAGACCAACTGTAAGCAAGAGATTGACGCCGGGCTTAGAGCGGCTGCTGCCTGCTCTCAAGAAGGACAGAAAGGGTAGAGAACGGGGCCATAAGTCAGAAGCAAGAAGGCCATTCACATTCACGTTTTAGGATGATCTATCAAAGCCACGAACCGCTCATAGCGATTGGCCAAGCACTGGTGCTGTGGAGACAGTCGCGCGAAGGCGGGCGGTTACATACATACTGTAACGGGACGACCCTTAACCCGTTTCACATGGCCTCTTCAACATGACAAGACACTACCTGGATCTATAGGTTACTGATCAAAAGAGACTTCTAACCCTTCGGATTTGGCCCTTCACCTAATGGAGTCAGTAAGATATCCTCATAAGATGGAGTCAAGTTACCCAGGCTGTCGATCTACATCTACTGTCCTTCGAGACGTCCCGCGCGATGTGGGCTGACGGCAGAGGCACAGCAGCGATTGGCCAATCCAATTGCAAACGACGTAAAGCAAAGCGTCTTCATCCCAACCTGAAAAAGGCTGTGGAGCAGAGCATGCAGCTTTCATTATAGTTGACTTGAGGCTAAAATAGTCTACATATAGCTGCGATCAGCTAGCACTCTGATCAATTTGGAGGCTTTTGGTCTCGTTAATGCTGGCTTGAGCACAAGCACGGGCCGTGAACGTGTCCCAATGCCGTCGCCCAAATGCCCCACTGTTGGGGACCCTCAGCCATCTACGCAGTCCGGGAAGTATCCACTTCAACAGCAAAGTGTGTCTGATTTGGCCAAGGAGGAGAGTCAGATCTGGCATGATGCGGTTCAAAGATATTACGATGAGCTTAAGAAGGGAGGAATCAAAGGGCCGGCCATTGACAAGAACCTATGGAACATCAAGAGTCATGTGGACCTGCTCGAAGAGATCAGAGCCCACGGGTCCCTAGGTTCTAGCACACCGAGAAACATGGATGGACTCGATCCACAAACTTGAATCCATCCTCCTAGATCTGAACGACTTCGCCGCTGTGACAGCATGGGCGCTGGGGATGGATGGGAAAGTGGCGGCGGTGGTGTGGGGTTCAATTAGACTCATTCTCAACGTAAGCTGTTTATCTGAGCGGCGATTCAGCTCAAGATATCTATATTGATGCAAACTCAAGCTAGCTCAACCTGTGTTGCCAGAAATTTTAAACATGCTCGAGGAACTGCGCCGAACCCTTCCGCGATATAGGAGATACGACCAGGAAGTCTCTTTCTTGACTGTTTTGGACTCGGGGCCGCGCAAGCCCCGAGTCAAAAACAGTCGGGAAAGGGAAGGAAGCCAAGCCATACCTTACATGTGAGACTCTTGGTCAAGGAAAAGAGGGAGGAAGAAGGAGAGAAAGAAGCAAGCATGTGACTTCTTGATGACGAGGGCCGCAGGGCCCCGAGTCGAGTCGATGATGAGAAGAAAAAGCATGTGACTCTTGGACGATGAGGGGCTGTAGGCCCGAGTTCTCTTTCCGAAAAGGAAGGAAGGAAGAAAGTGATGGAAGAAGAAATGTCAAATGTTATCATGATGACACACGGTAACCCAAGTCAGTCTTTCTTCTCGTAACTTGTAACTTGTACTTAGTTCAATTAATTTCCTTCCTTTTTGGGAAGGGAAATCAACCACGAAAACATCGTTTTCTTTGACCCAGATAAGATCGAAGAGGAACTACTCACAAACCCCCGAGCTGACCTTGACTTCAAGCTTTTGGAGTTTCTAGCTGATGAATTTGAGTGCGTCGTGCCTCAGAATCCTAGTACTTCACCCACACTAACATCGTTCTAGATTTGGTGAAGCCGTGAGTGATCTTGTCAGGTCGTCCCTCATCAATCGGCTCTCAGCCCACAAAGCCCTTTCAGTTCATCGACTAGTCCAAGGTGTTGTGTTTGATCGCCTATCAAATGTGGAAGCCGTATCTTATCTTGACTCCACCGTCAAAATCTTGTCGAACGGGTTTCCCAACACATGGACCAAGTCTGGCGCTCAGCAAGGGCACGGCTGGGCGTCATGGGAGACTACTAGCAAGGTCCTGCCGCATGTTCAATGGGTGATGGAAATCGTTAAGAAGCACAAGCTTAAACCTAGTAATCCAGAGCTGTTTGCGGAATTAATATTCCGGTCAGGAACGACGTCCAAGCTATTCAGAGAATTGCACTAACTAATGCTATAACCTCTAGATACCTTTGGGAAAGAGAGCAGCCCACCACCGCCCGGTCCTTCCTGACCTATGGCCTTTCCCTCGATGTTGACTGCGGAGGATCGCTCTGCAACCCCGCCGTCAGACTTCTCGGCCACGCCTCCCTGGACATGGCCCAACCACAAGCCGCGCTCCAAGCATACACTGAAACTCTAGCCGCCCGCTTGAAGCTCGTGGGGCCAGATGACCCTGCGATTGCTGACGTCTGCGACTCCATCGCCTGCACGTACACCGAAATGGGCGACGTCACCAAAGCCTTCGAGTTCCTCGACCGTGCCACCAAGATTCATGAAGCCAACAACCCTGATCGCATGGCGCGCACGGCCTTCTGCCTCGCCATGAACCACCTCCGCAACCATGACCCGGACCAGGCCTTGACGGCGTTGAAGCATTGCTGGAAACTGCAGGGCCTAACTGATCCTCGCACGCATCGAACTCGCCAAGGGCAACAAGGATTCTGCTCTCCAGCTCGCGTCCAAGACGGTAACCATCCGCAAGGGTATCCTCGGCAACAAGGGCCCCCGCGTCGCGGATTCCATGTTTCTCGTCGCGCGCATGCTCCGCGACGACGGCAAGGACGCGCTGACGGCGAAGCTGCTGAAAGAGATTGTCGATATGAGCGTCGGCATGGTGGAGATGCAGGGCCAGCTGGCAAGGGCTCTGGGGACGCTCCATACGATTGAGGAGGGCTTTGGCAACCGCCCGGAGGCGGAGGAGCTGATCGCCAGGGCTAGGCATGTGAGGGCTGGCATTGAGGGGAGAGAGGGCGCGGACGAGGATTCCGATGAGGGGTTTGCGCGCATGGTGCCTTGGTTGTTGCCGTAGGGGACCAAAGTGGGCTGTGACGCTTGGTGAACCTCTCGGGGGGGGGGGGGGGGGGGATATGGACACAGCAATCAAATTTGGCTGGCACTTGTAGTCGAGCATAGTTGAAAATCGACGGAAGTTGTGATAGGTGGGCTCCCACTGCGGTTTCCCTACAGCTCCGATGATGGGTATAGGTTAGTTAAGGGCCACAGGCTCTCATGGGACTTCTGGCGAGAGAAGCGGACCCACCGAGTGTAGATTCCGGAGGAGGGACGTATATATTGCTACGAATCGAGACAGGCAATGGATTTGGAGGACCTTGTAAGCAGGTGGTAGGGAAGTGGATTTCAGAGCCTAATATAGGCTGGGGCTTCAACCGCAGCTTGACCTGAGTATCAGATATCATCTCTTCAGAACGAAATTTAGACCCGAAGATACTACACCTCGTGGGCTATAGCTAAGTCTGCATGGTAGACGTGAATCCACTAGATCTTGTGTTCTAGCCAATACTCGCGACTTAGGGCTCAGAAAGGAAGAGGCGAAATGACGTCGGACCTCCGGAACAATGCTGAGCCGCATGCCGCGTACCCTACAACGCAACCATTCTGTCCCACGACATGTCCGCTGGCAGTAACAGCGATGACACACTAGCACCACTCTATCTGAAGGACAATGGCCTGGTGGAACTTGCGCCGTGCCATGGGCGCTTGAGGCCGCTAAAGACATGCCTCGAAACGCAGGCATTGAACCAGACGGTCGAGGCACATGTGGTGGAAATACCGACAAGGTCTGCAAATACGATTCTGAGGTGAATCTCGTCCCGCAGATCTGTACGTGAAAATAAGAATCTAACTGTTCTCAAGGGCGCTACAGGAAACAATCCTCGAGCAGGATGCCATCAATCTTCAACATCTCAGGCGGTTCGCTAAACCTGGCTTCTTACCCGAACAATTGAGGTTGTCATTATCCTCCACCATCGAGAAGACCAAAGCCGATGGACCGCAGGAGAACCCCTCTAAGAGCGAGGATCCAAATCGTCATGCAGACACGCCGACTCCAGAGGGGCAACCCCCCCCCGAGCCAACCCTCCACCTGCTAGTCTGCGCCGCAAGCACCATCCCAAGCCCCGACCTAGCCTCGATCCTCTCTCATCTCCCGCCCTTCTCCAACTCTCGAACCAAACCCACCATCCGCACCGTCCCGGTCCCACTCCTTCCTCCCACGTCCGACGAACAAGCAGCGCTATGGAGCCGTCACTACTGGCCCACCGTGTACAAACGAAACAACCCGTTCGGCCCACACCCGAGTCTCGTCGCTCGCGCCGAAGCCGAGATTGCGCCGCAGGTGGACGGGTATATGGAGTTGGCGATGCGGGTGGGGCGAGAAGTGCAGGAGATGGGCCTGGGCGAGGCGGTTGGGGCAGTGGTAGTGGACCGGAAGGCGGGCGTGCCGCCGGTTGTTTTGGCCGTTGCTGGAGATGGGCGATGGCGGGGTTTTGGAAGGTGCGAGGAGGGTGAACGTGGGAGTGGTAACGTCATGGCTCATGCTGTCATGCGGGCTATCGGTATGCTTGCTCGCCGGCGGCGAGAAGTTGCTGGAACCCTGGCCCGGCCAACGTGTGGGTCTAATGCGACTGAGGAGATCGCTGTACAACTTTCCAAGGACGACGCGTTTGCCGACTGGCCGCTCTGCCAATTGGAACATGCTTACTACGCGAATTCGCCGATGGCGCCGAACGGATACTTGTGTCTGGACTTGGAGTTGTACGTCACGCACGAGCCGTGCGTCATGTGTTCCATGGCGATCAACCATTCGCGCTTCGGGCGGGTGGTGTTTGGGAAGAGGATGTCGCGGAGTGGAGGTCTGACGAGTGAGCTGCACGTGGGTACTGGGTCGAGTCCCGCCGAGGGCGTGGAGGAGGGAGAGAGAAGTAGTGAGACTCCTGATAGCCCAGGTTTGGGGTATGGGTTGTTCTGGCGACCAGGGCTGAATTGGAAGCTGCTGGCTTGGCAGTGGGCTGTTGAGGATGGCGCTGAGGCGGACGAGGTTCGGGAGGATGTGCATATATAATGTGCCGTGCAGGGACGGCGCGTAGATGTGTTCGACTAGGCTGGTCGACTGATTTTGGGAAAATAGCCGTGCTGTCTGTTGCGTCGTAGCTAGGGCAAAGCTGTCTAAGACCCATACCCTAGAACGAACCTGAAGCGAGAATCTAACAATCCACCTTGATTCTACCCGAGCGTGATGATCTATATCCACCACCGTCCCCGTCTAAGCCGGCGCCACAGCGCCAGCCCAACAGCCGCCCCGACTCCGAGCCTAAGCACCACCGCCAAAATCACAGCCTTCCGCAAGATATCGAAATAGCCATCCAGCATCACCCGCACAGCACTAGTCCTTAACCCTCGCTGCCCGCGCCTCACCTTACCCACTTGCCCCCCACCCTCCCCTATATCCCTCCGCTCACTACTTTCCTCAATCGCCTCAGCTACACCTCGGCTACTCGCAACAGCGTCCAACCCCACCTCCACCCTTGCCAACCCCCTTCCCTCCACACTAGCCCCGCGCTCGATCGCAATCCGTTTCCGGCGGCGGAACGAGTACGTGACCAGCCATGACACGAGGCGGATGTCGAGCGGCGTGTAAGTGGGGTATTCCCACCGACTCGCCTCGTTGTGCGGGGGAAGCATGTCGAGAAAGTCGGCGGCGATGTCGAGGGTGAGGCCCCAGAGGAGGAGGGGCTTGTCGGCGCCCAGTCGGTCAGGACGGGTGGTGAGGGAGCGGAGGTGGTGGGTGAAGGTGGCGAGGAGGGTTGCGTGCAGCGATTCTGTGGTGGGGTTGGTACTGTTCGCGGGGGCGCTAGGGGAGGCCGAAGAAGGAGGAGAAGAAGAAGGAAGGAAGCCCGGCGCGGAGCTGCAGTGCAGGCTCTCGGTCGGGATCAGGCGCACGGCGGCGAAGCGCATCTGGCCGAGCATGAGGCGGAGGACGTGGCGGGCTACGAGGCCGCGCCGCCCAGCAAGGCGGTCCGACATGTCGGCAAGTTCGAAGGTCCGGAGGGAGGGGGAGAGGAGGGCGCGGAGGGAGACCCAGTGGGTGGAGCCGACTTCTGTGGGCTGGAGGTTGAGGGCGGGGACGGCGGGGTGGGTGAGGAGGAAGACGAATGGGCAGAGGACCATTAAGCTGCGGTTGTTTTAGTGATGTGTTGCGGTTGTCAGGGGGAGTGTTGATGGTGTATCTCACGGGGTGTTGCCCCAGTCTGTGGTGGTGATGACTCGTTGGGGCAGATTGCCTACGAATAAGGCTTGCTCATTGCTCAGGTCGATCCCGACCTCCTCCATCGTCTCCCTGATTGCCGTCGCTTTGTCGTCTGCATCTTCCGGATCCCGCTTTCCGCCCGGTAGGGCGACGTGACTTGTCCATCTGTCCCCTGGTCTCGCGGCGCGCTTGATGAATAAGACCTCGGGATCTCCATTTTGAGCCCATGTCTGTGAGAAGAAGCTGTCCAATTGCTGATGTATAGATTGGGAGGGGTCGGTATTGGTGGGGGGTGATGTGGATGACGGCCGGTGGTGAAAGTTGGGTCGGACCCGGATGATCAAGGCAACGGAAGCTCGCTTCGTACAGTTGGGTGGATTGGGAACAGCGGGGAAGGGGTTTGCGCCAAGGTCTGAGAGCGCATTGTGGAATTGCTTGATCAGGGAGGCCGGATCTGCTGCCTCGTTGAATGACATATTATTATCATCTATTAAATGGGGTCAGAGCTGATGTTAGACGTACATACAGTAACAAATCGGCCGACTCCATGTACAGAAACCGGACGTAACGCTAGGCAGAATCTGTTGACCGCTCTCGGAGGGAAAATCATAAAGCCCGTACGCTCGTGTGGGGAACGATTGGCTGGAGCCTTTTACATCCTCAGACTCCTCCACAAAGGACTGACTTGTGAGAATATCAGGTTCTGGTGGGGGGATGCAGTCTGGACTTAACAGACGAGACAAATTGGGACTTCTTTACTGCATTGCACCAGTAGGACGTTCACCGTTACCCTGAGTTTCGCTTCGGATTTATGAGCAAGTGAGGATGCGCTTCGGCAGGACACTAAAGAAGTCCATATACGAGCCGTGGAGAGAGCACTACATCGACTACAAGGCATTGAAGAAGCTTCTACGTGAGAGCGATGTCTCCGATCACGAGTCGCCAAGTAGACGGGTTGATGAGGGACGGAAGTGGACAGAAGAGGACGAAGGAGTGTTTGTGGAAGAATTGATCAATGTTCAGTTGGAGAAGGTCAATGCTTTCGAGGTCGATACGTACAAGCAGCTTCGAGACCGCGTCTCGCGATGTGAGTCAAGGTTGGAAGGGCTCGTGTCAGAAGCAAAAGGGGAGAGCATCAATGGGGAACAAGAGTGGGGCGCGAACCATGACGGGCAGGGAGAGGAAAAGAAGGCCATCTTAAAGGAGGTCCTCGAAGAGCTGGATAACATTACGAAAGAGACGAATGAACTGGAGAAGTATAGCCGGATTAATTTTACTGGATTTCTGAAAGCAGCAAAAAAGCATGATCGGAAACGAGGCACAAGTTATCGTGTGAGGCCGTTGCTGCAAGTTCGATTAGCAGCCTTACCGTTCAACTCGGAAGACTATTCGCCTTTGCTGTACCAGCTGTCAGCCATGTATTCATTCATCCGACAAAACATTGACGGAGCCTCTCGAGACAGATCTAAGTCCTTCTCCGAGCCACAACTAAGCAAAAAGTATAAATCACACAAATGTGCGTATGGGACTATATATTAAAGCATACAACTGATCACTTCTACAGTCTGGGTGCACCCGGAGAACCTCCTGGAGGTGAAAACTTACATCCTGCGACGGTTGCCGGTTTTGGTATACAATCCTCAAACCTCCCAGATTGCAGAGGCAACACAGAAAGATCCGACAATCACCTCTCTATATTTTGATAATCCTAGCTTTTCTCTTTACATGCAAAAGGTCGACCGAACATCTGATGTCTCATCCTTGCGGTTGCGCTGGTTTGGCCAATTACGCGACAAGCCTGAGATAATGTTTGAGAAGAAGACAATCAGAGAAGGTGGTGACAGCGAAGAAATACGCTTTCCTATCAAAGACAAGTATGTGCGGCCTTTCATGAAGGGAGAGTACCAGATGGAGAAAAGCGTCTTGAAACTGCAAGCTCGTCAAAACGCCGGCCCAGATGTCATTGATCGATTTCGAAATAACGTGAACGAGATCAAAAGGTTCATTCAGGAGAACAATCTTCAACCTGTTGTACGAGCAAACTATACGCGCTCTGCGTTCCAAGTTCCGGGTGATGATATGATTCGGATCTCCTTAGATACGGACCTGGCTTTCATCAGAGAGGATTCGCTTGACCATGAAAACCCTTGTCGAGATCCGGAAGCATGGCATCGATCAGATATCGACGAGGCTGGAACGGAGTATCCTTTTACCGGTATTAAGAATGGACAAGTTGCACGCTTTCCGTTCGCACTGCTGGAAATTAAGATCGGGGATGGCGCCACGAGAAGGACGAATGAATGGGTAGCCGATCTGATGTCTTCTCATCTCGTGAAGGAGGCTCCTCGATTTTCAAAGTTCGTTCATGGAGTGGCACAGCTGTTCGAAGACCATGTCAACAGCTTCCCTTTCTGGCTCAGTGAGGTTGGAACTGATATCAGGAAAGATCCAGAGACTGCTTTTGAGGAGGAGCAGGACAAAAAGGCCAAGAAAGCGGAGGAGGAATTCGCAATCGGTGGCTTGCTTGGATCAAAATCTAGCCCTATCTTTAAGCCAGCAAAGGGTTCTCCGGTAGGCAAGTCGTACCTTACTCATATGGACACCAGCACCGCGACAGAAGAGAACAAAGACCTCGCCTCGTCGAAATCAAGATTGAAGCCGAAGTCCGGTGTAGATGATAGTGCAGCGGAAGACGATCCTGATGATGGAGCACAAGCCAGTCGGCAACGATCAAAGACAATGTCAGGTTTTCGTGCTCTGTTCCCCACCTTCTCAACCTCAAAGTATGCGCGGGCGCGGCGTCAGGGGCGAATTAAATTACCGCCGGGCGTACGACATCCTGGCCCACTTATCAAGGATTCAGGTCCTGTCAAAATCGAACCGAAAGTCTGGCTTGCGAACCAGAGAACTTTCATTAAGTGGCAACAAGTCTCGGTCCTACTAGCGTCTCTTTCGCTCGGATTGTACAATGCTGCTGGTGAAGCGAACACCGTGGCGAGAAGTCTGGCTATTGTCTATACCTCAATCGCCGTTTTTGCCGGTGTCTGGGGATGGTGGATTTACGTGGTACGCAGCAAAATGATCCAGGAAAGAAGCGGTAAAGACTTTGACAACATTGTTGGCCCACTCGTTGTTTGTGTAGCGCTGATCATTGCCTTGTGCTTAAACTTCGCGTTCAAGGTGGGATGAACCTTCTTGTCATAGTGTTCTACTTGGGTACTAAGTTGTTCTGTAGTATCAAGCTGCCACCAGGAACAACGACAACCTACCCAGTTTTAATCGGACGGCTGGCTTGCTGAGCAGTCCGTACCCTGAGGTTGCCCTCGTCCCAGAGGATTTGCCTAAGCTGCAATTCCGATGACTAGGTTGATAGCAGCCCAGCACCAGCAACCACACTATCTAGTATCCAAATAGCGGGAGGCAATTGATACCAGGGTGCTGTAGACAAACACGGCAGACTAACTCAACAGCCTGTCATCCATTGATTCTTCCGCCCACCATCGCGATATGGATGGCTATATACGTTACATGGCTGCACTCCTTATGTGACAACCGAATTGACGCGCATATCACGAAAAGAAAGGTGAAACCATGTCTGGCACATTGACTCAATCTTTGAATGCCCAAATTTATATATTGCAGCGTCACGGTTTTGGTTTGTTGATTGACTCGCCTTCCTAGTTGAACTCTGGATTATTGGAGAGCACAGTTATGTCGGATGCAGCGTACCAATTCTTATACCTGTCTTGCCACATGGGAGCGTGCGGTTCTGCTTTCTTTGACGGTGTAAACTGGCTGTTGCTGAACGGTAGATACCCAGAGCATAGGATAGTTCATGTCATTATGAACCAGAACTGAGATTTAAACAAAAGAGACGGTTTATCACAAGGAGACACATTAACTACAATCATGCACATCTGAAGAAACAAGCATTCAATGCACGAAGTTAAGATCATGAATTCTGCACTGCTTGAATTCTGAACAATCCTTGATGTCTGCAAACTCATCATTCATGTTTCAGTTGTTTGAACCCTTTCGCTCACAACATACTGCATCGCTAAGATCAGCATTTGGATTCAAACGTCAAACCAAGGTCTTGACATTACTTGACTCTGAAGTGCATGAAACCGCAAACATGTGCGTACAACCTGTTCAGCCCTTGAACTCACTACAGCTAATCAAGTTAACCAGTCAATCGTAACTCAACAGAAAGAGACCTCCAATCTGAGACGGACCGGTAAATTCACAATGTTGAGAAGCACGAACAGATGTGAGCAACGTCGAACGGATCAAACTCGACCGTGGTCGTCTTCCCGAATGGAGAGTTGCGATCAGCCAGAAGAATACCTCCACTGTGCTGGTCAGGGAAAGGTCACAGATGGGTGTCGCTCAAGTGCCGTCAAATGGCCACCGCCAAACCTAACGGGAAGCGATGATCTTGGGTTTGAACAGGCAGAAGATCTCATCAGCCATGGGGCAGCAACGTTCCTTGGGTACTACGAGCATACATCCTGTGATCATCGTCGATACTACGCAGTGGTGGGAAATGGGCTCTCTGGTGGTACAGATCAAGCAAGGTCTTCAGAGCAGGCAACCAAGTACATGTCTGCAACATTGACTTGTGCACCTAACCCGGTACATCCCTGGAGGAGCTTGGAACAACCAAGCCTGCTGTCGTGCTTCGGGGAGGTGCCTGGGTCGATCACTTTAAACTATTGGCTGGGCACATTCGGCGAGAGTCAGCCGGCTGTGGAGCAAAGTGGCAGTTTATGGACAAGGGAGGTTGAGTTACTTTGGCTTATGGAACGCATTGGGCGCCTTGAATTGGGCCTTGAGACAGATGTGAGAACTCTTTCCTTATTGACTTCCAATGGTCTTGCGACTATATCTGACGCGGAAACAAGCCGGAATGTCTTCACTCAACCTTATACGGGCAGCTCTTGTTTGACTGTCGTGAAGACGCATGCTCTTACCGCACAAAAAGCCAACAGGTTGCAGACCTTATTACGGTCTTAACCTATAACAATTGGACAGACTTCAGCTTGATGACCAACCAAGTCCTTGCCGTACACTTCGGGGGTGTAGATCTCTCCTACACGCGTTACCAGTTCTTCCAGCAACTAATCCTCTCCATCGAGCTCTACCTCCGTCTCCACTCCTCAGAATTCGGGGAGACCGCCAGGGAACATGTCCTTTTGCATTTGCCGCCCAAGGTAGGCTGGGACCTGGTGGTGGCACAACGCTGGCTCGAGAACATTGCCATCGGGAGGACCGAATCGGTCGACAGTCGCGTGACTTTCGATCTAATATTACGCAGCAAACGCCGCCAAGTGGACACTTTACGGGACTTTGCCTGGCTCCTGAAGTGGCCCAACATGGGCGAAGTCGAGCACGTCCTGGAAGAGAAGGACGGAAACGAGGTCCCGGTTGAAAATCGCAGTCTGGATGCCTGGTCGTGGTTTTCCGGCGTTGTGCTGCCGGGGTACACCATGCCTTGGCTAATCATGAAGGCATTGATCGATTGCGATCGTGGTACGCGAGGTAGGCTCGACCGCCTCAGCCACAAGTACCCTAATTCAGGCTTTCAGTACCGTGCAAACACGTACTGGTCCTGGCAATGTATTGTCGGAAAAGTGCTCGGGGCTGCCAAAGGAGTCAACCAGGTGGGTGGCTGGATTGGACCGTGCATCTACACACCGGAGTTGGAACGCATCCAATGCGTGCAGATCCGGCAGAAACCTCCCCAACGACCTCTGATCCGTCTCAAGGACGTCGCCAGTATGGCCGAGAGGAGTAGTCCCTTAGGGCCGCCAGGCGACAGCTATCCCGTCGACGACTACGAACTAATCCTTCCAGACTTCGAGGACATCGTCGATACCGTAAGACTAGAAAAGCTCAGCTTCAAACCGGGCGGCGTTCCAGCCAACAGCGAAGCACCACCCTTCTACGACTGCGCCGCCACATTCGCCTACGACGGACAATCGTGGGACATCCGGCTCCGCTACGACGTCAGCTTCGTCTCGGCCGCGCACTGCCACTCCGGCCCGCACGTTCTCTTCTACGACTACACGTACCGCGCCATCAAGATCGACAAACTCCTCGAGCTCGACGGTTGGGGTCCAAAGATAAAGAGCGCCACCGGAGCCGAAACGTCGTTCTCCAGCTCCGAGGGCGCCTCCTCTTTTCACTGCCACGGTAATGCGCCTCCTCCTCCTCCACTCGGCAGCACAGATGACGGGGATGAAGACAAGGTGCTTGTCGTCGAGGCGTTCGGCGTGCCGGACAACGCGGTCTGCGCCCGCTCTTGGTGCGCGCATTTCGGGTTGTCGGCCATCACGGCGAATGTTCGGACGACTTGCATGGCGTGCGCCATCCGCGAGGCTTATGCGGCAAGGCTCGTTGTGGTTGTCTTGACGGAGGGGGATAAGGATGAGGAGGTGGAGCTGGTCGATCGTCGGCCTGGTAGGCGCTGAGTTTAATGGTTCGCAAGGGGCTTTGGTAGGTATCACGACGCCATTCGCGCCGTTACATCGCAGCAGGATCTCTTTTTCGATTCGATGGAAGGTTGGACTTCTTGCCAGCTTTGGAATTAATGAAGGATGGGAAGTTGGATGGTTCTCTTTTGGGACGGAAGCTGGTTATTGGAATGATCCGTAAATACCTAATCCAGACTTCAGGACGCACAGGTGGTTACGTTCGGCTTGGCTATGCCGGCACAATAACGTTGGAAGGAAGGCTCTTCGCCGATCAAGATTTCCATCGCGCGAGTGAGGTATTCGCAGAGTTGGGACGAAAAGAGAGTTTTGTACGTCTAGCTAGCTGTCTGTGCTATATGCTGTAATGGAATATTGGACATGGTATTGGCTGCTGTACACTGTACGCTAGGCGGTGTAAACAGACCATAAGGATGATCCCTAGTGGACTGCATCTGAATTCAGACAGGAAGTAGTGAGCTTCAGCTCTAGTACTTCCACAGTCTACAGAACTTTGGCCACTGTTTGGGCCTGATCCTAAGACCTGGTTTTCCCCACTCTTGATCTAATAAAGCGTGGAGTGCGATTCTCCCATCTCGTCGTTATCAAAAGAAAGGCGACCCATTCGCTATACACTCCCCTCGGTTCCCTGGAGAAACACTGCTCGGACCGAGGACGCAGCTCGCATGTCATTGTGGACCTTCGCTCTAGCCCTCACTCATACACTCCCTCACCCAGTCACCCGTCCCCATCCCCATCTCCATCACTTCCCACCTCAATTTCATACCCCTCACTCCTCTCCACCAAACTCCGATAATAATCCACCAACACCTCCGGCCTCGGCACGATCCTCCACTCGACCCTCCACAAAAACTCCAACTCCAACAACGCCAGCTCCTTCAAACTAACCCCACCGACCCTCGCGTACAGACTGTTGGTCCAGAAGCTGTCGCTGAGCCCCTTACTGGCGACGGTGGCGGCGGTGATGAGGAAGCGGTGCACGGTGAGGCTGCTGATGGTGAAGGCCGGGTAGAGGGCGCAGAGGCGGTCGATGTAGTAGACCATGCTGAGGAGGATGGGCGGCGAGAGGGTGGCGTGGGTCGTGAGGCGTTGCAGGTAGTCGGTGATGGAGATGCCGGGCGGGGCGCGCGAGTGGAAGCGCGTCAGCCGGCCGTCTTTTAGGGGGATGTCGTCGTTGAAGCGCACCAGTTCCATCAGCATGTTGGCGATTAGCACCACCAGGTCGCTGACGGAGCAGGTTTCGTAGCGGAGCGGCATCGTTTTCGTCGCGGGTCGGGGGGGGCGCGCGCGTTTGGGGGCGGTTGCGGATGGGGTGGTGGGTTGGTGTGGGGTGGATGAGGGGGGTGGAGAGGCGCGTTTGGTGGGCATTTGTGGGGGGAGGGAGGGTTCGGGAGGTGGGTCTTCGCTGATGGCGTCGGGGTCTGTCTCCGCAGGGGGGATGGTTTGGTGCTGTTGCGGGGTTGGTGACGGTGAGGGTGGTTTGGGCGGGGAGTATTGGGTTGCGGCGTCTACTCTTTGTCTGGCCGGCGATCTGGCAGGCGCGATTGGTGACCTTGCAGATGTAGCGGCACGGCGTAGAGAAGAGGGTGACTGCCTCCCGAACGGTGGTGGTGGAGGGGGCCCCGTCGGGCGGGAGACCTGCCGTGGGGATTGCGAGGCCGAATGTCGGTGTGATCCATTACTGTTGGAGCGGACTCGGCACCCTGCTGCTGCGGCTCCGGACGAGGTCGAGGAGGAGCTGGAATGTAATGTTAGGGTTGGAGAGGCGGTTATCATTGTGCAGTAAGGAAGTCGATGTCGACGTCGGTGGCTATGGTGCAGCAACGGTGGATTCCGGGGGAGGTGTGGTGGAGATATGAGCGCATATTTGTGGAGTAGATAGTACCGGGTTCGCGTATCGTGGTAGAAGTGGTCTCGCCGCTGTGCCTTATAAGCATTGACTGCTAAGGGATCTGGGTCGTGATGTTTTCTTCGCGGGGCAGTGAAAATGGTCGATCCCGTGACGGAGCGATAGGCGGGAGAGTGCCGGGACCACGACGCATATCGCAGGGGAGACTATAGTGCTTAGTCAGCCATTATAACTCCCGTCTCTGGCAGCAGATGATAGCGGCAATAGCTGGCAAAAACAGGTGAAGTAATGTAGCTACCTTAGCTATATGCAGGATATTGATTCCCTATTCAGACTGAAGTGATTCCATTGTATGTTTATTCCTACTCTTCGTTGAAAGCTTTCGGCGACCTCCGCATTCTCGCTTCGGTGGGGACGGCATTATCTCGACCGCCGCATTCAATGAACGATGCTGTAATTGAATCCTTTACGCCACTCGGGGAGCGATATAAAGATTCACCAAGTTCTTGGACTTGAATCCTGACGTCGACTAGAAGGAACCCTCCTTCGGTCTCGTATCGAAGCCTTTCTCCGTTATTGCGTGCCTTGGCACGCCCGCTATCTACGCTATAGCCCCATCATGACACGCCCCTCCACCCCTCCGATATTGACTGAACTTCGAAGCCCATCTACTCCCGCTTCCCAGGTGGCCGCCTTGCGAGCGCTCAAGAATGAAATCATAGGTCATGAACAGAAGAAGGAAATGTGGATTGGCCTGGGGGTGGTGACTCCCATCGTTAGGATCTTGAACACAAGCAAGGGAGTGGGCAAAAGGAAAAGCCGAGAAATCAATGGAGCTTCGAAACACAAGGAGAAGAAGGTTGTACGGACAGACGAGGAAGAGGCTCGACTGCAAGCTATCATCATTGTTGGTAGTCTCGCTCAAGGTACGGTCGGAATGTCAAGATATGCTGGAGAGGGCATGGGCGTGCCTTACGGCCTAGTTTGGTAGCTCGAGCTGACATCCTTCTCGTGTCAGGCGGTCCATCTTTCGTAACTCCCTTGCTGTCCGGCTGTGTCCTCCCGCCTCTCCTATCTATACTAACTCCCGGCGAATCCACCCCTCACCTTGTCCTTTCTAGCCTGAGAACGTTGAACACCATTGCAGACTCGCTCTCCTTGACAGATCCGTCGAGTACCTCTATAGACCAGTCATTCTCCAGTTTGTTGTTTTCAAGCCCGTATATTGGTGCCCTTACTCAGGTCTTGTGGCAGTCCAGCGCGTCCTCAACTGTGCAACAACAAATCACTCTCGCTGCGAACTTGATCGCGAAGTCATGCCAGAAAGAGTGGCACCGTGTGGCGCTTGAGGATGCAGGGGCATTGGATGCCTTGTCGCTGAGGCTGGCGTCCTTCGTGGTATCGATGGGCCTGGTCCTGCCCGGGGCCGAAACGCAGCGGCATACATCTGAGATACTAGACGCAATACCCGTCCCTGCCCCGGCAAATGCCAAACTCGCGCCAATCCTTGAAGCCATCGGGACTATTGTACAGTTCTCAAAGTACCGTGCTACCGTATTACTCCACTCACCGCCTATTCTTACCGTCTTTCCGAGATCAACAGCCGACATCCCTTTGGCACATGATATAAGACCGTCAGGGCCTCCTTTTACTACAGCACCGAACTCTATGCAACAGGTCCCCATGAACCCTATTGATTATCTCCTACCACAAACGCCCATCCCGCAACATCGAGGATCTTCCGCTCATTCAACAAGCTTCCCGCCCCTGGGAGCCTCAATCCCTTTGGGCAGACATCCACGGACAGCAAGTGCTTTGGGTTGGTCTCTTGATTCCCGGCCTACAGAGTTCAGTGCCATCGACGAAGAGGATGAAAGTGCTTTAGTGTCGTGGCTTATATACGTTACACGGACAAGTTCAAGGTGGACATGCCTTATGGCAGTCTGGTTACTGACCATGCTGTATCGCTCAGATTTAACCGACAAGCGGCGGGAAAGCTCGTTGGCTCTTTTGCTGGTGCCGCTTTTGGTTCGGATGCTCAGCAAAGATCTCAGGTCTGAGGAGGATACCCTGCTGAGTGGTAACGGTGTCAGTACTGTGCAGTCATCTACATGGGCGATCAAAGAGCAAGCGCCTAAGGTTCTTGCCATGCTCGTGATGGATAGTGCTGAGCTTCAGAAAGCCGCAGTAGATGCTGATGCCATCAAGAAGCTCAGCCAGCTCCTCAAGGAATCCTACGATCCTTTGCCCAAACTCTCGCAATCAAGCATGTGGAGGCCGGACGGCGCAGAGTCCAATTCAGTTCAAGGGAGGGAAAACACAAACACCTCACGGCTTGGAGCACGCGGGCTCTCTCCCCAGGCCAGCTATGTCATCAAGATGAGGGAAGGTGTTCTTATGGCGCTCGCAGCTATAGCCCCTTTCAAGGACGACTACCGGAAAGCAATGATCGACAACGGCGTAGTACCGTTCATCATCGAATCCTTGAAACCGTATGATGCAATCCCAACACTAGCTTCCAAAAGCACGGAGTCCTCGAACATGGCCCATGGCAACCCTGTCACTGTTTTGCTCGCTGCTTGTTCTGCGGCAAGGGCACTATCAAGGTCGGTCAGTATTCTGCGGACAAGTCTCATTGATGCTGGGATTGCTGTGCCGCTGTTTGCACTCTTGAATCACCCCGAGATGGAAGTTCAGATTGCGGCAACCGCTGTAGTGTGCAACCTTGTGCTAGAGTTCAGTCCAATGCGAGACGTGAGTTCCACTGGCATCGGTCAAGGATCCCTTGATGGTAAACAGTAAGCTAATGTTTGAGCAGGCAATAATGGATGCTGGTGTACTGAAGGTGCTCTGCGAACATGCCCACTCGATGAATGCGAAGTTACGACTCAACTCACTTTGGGCCCTGAAGCACCTGGTATACTTGACACCGAATGACGTCAAGAAGGCTTGCCTCGATCAGCTCGGACCAGGTTGGCTGAAACAGATCGTGTGCAATGACACGGAAGACTCGGCACTTTCGACAGGAAACAGGGGGGAAGAGAGTGTGGGGAACGCAACTCCGATCGCGATGAGCACCCCAAACGCCGCTGGGGAGCAAGTCGATCTTCTCAACGCTGTGGAAGAGTCCAGGGAAGCGACACCTCCAGAAGAGGAGGGTAATGAAGACGCCGATATGAAGATGGGCGACACTATCGGTGCCTTGAGTCAAAGCCACCCGGACTTTGATATCGGCCACAAGGGCCTGAACCTTGACCGATCAACAAACGGTCGGATGGCAAGCTCGGAGAGTCTTCGACCTAGACATGGAACGATGGCGGAGGGGGGAGGCAATCTACTCAAACTGGCCCGCAGTGACAACACCGCCGTTCAAGAACAAGGCTTGGACTTTATCCGCAATCTAATCTGCGGCCCCGGAGCGGCCGAAATGATCGACTACCTCTTCCGAGAGCTGGGCCAAGACAAGGTCTTCGACATCCTCGCCAAGAAGCTGCGGCCACAAGTCATCAACGCCTACAAGCGGGAGAAACGACTCTCCTCGTCCGACAACAGCACCCGACACGTCCCGCCGCAGACGGAGATCATCGTCTCCGTCTGCCACATCATCTCGCACATCGCGGCCGGCTCGCCGCGCCACCGGCAGCTGCTCATCTCGCAGACGGAACTGCTGCGGTCGCTGGTCGCCCTCTTCGAGCACGCGGACCGCAACGTCCGGTCCTGTTGCGCCTGGGTCGTCATCAATCTGACGTGGGTGGACGACCAGTCCGATTTCCTGAACTGCAAGGCGCGCGCGACGGAGTTGAAGCGGTTGGGCGTCCATCAGCAGCTGGAGGCGCTGGAACAGGATCCCGAGTTGGATGTGCGCGAGAGGGTCAAGACGGCGATGCATCAGATGACGAATCTTTTGCGTTGATGGTGAGGCTTGTGAGTTTCTGGGGTGGAAATTAACGTTTAAAGTCAGGGAAGAGGACTTGTACGGCGAATCGATTTGGTATCTACTGGTGGCCTCGTTTATATATGGTTTACTAAATGAAGGGAAGATGGCGCTGCGCTCGGTGTGCATCTTTGATACGGTGTTGGGAGACTCGAGGAAGAAGGTATGTTGATTTGCCAACCTGTGTATGGTAGATCTATATGGTTATATCAAAATAAGGATCGACCCAGGTTCTTTGTGATTCAATGGAGCAAGTTTGATGTCAATTGGTAGCAAAGGAGACAGAGCTAGGGCTTTGATACCTTTACCTGAGCCCCGACTTACCAAGGGCATGGATGGACCTTACCTGGATCGAACGGCATGATGGGTGGCAATTAAGCCCCTCGGAAGGTAAAGATTTATCCACCTCCCTTCGATGAATGTGGAAGTATCCATCGCGGTCGATCCGTGTAACATCCTTTCGATCCCAACCCCACCTTGGAGATACAGTTTCTCCAGAGCTATCCATCATGCTGTTTCGATCGCTCTCTACACCATTCGCCTTTGCCATCTTCCAGCTCGAAGCCCTACCCTTCCATCCGGCCTCCCCAGCCCGCGACACCGTTACGTAAACTGCGTGAAATCAGTGTACCTTAGCGAACACGATATCAACACCCTATCAATTCACACGTAGTCTGCGGTTCGTTGGGGTTGGCGTTGGCGCTTTAGGCACGGCTGTTTGGACTCTTCTAAGGAAGTGGAAGACCGGCGGGGCGGTAACCGTCAGGAAAGACCGCGTGATCTTTACTATATCGCTACATTCCGTGGTCTGGGCCAGGCAAAGTCTTCTTGTGGGTGTGGGCGAGGAGACAAGATGTAGCCCTGATCATCGTCTTCTTAGATATCAAAAATCGCTGTAGTGTCGAGGGTAGTATAGTTGACTGGTGGCATATAAGAGTCCCGAATTATCTCAGAAATCAAACCCCCCAACAACCCAACCCTCCAGCCACCCCATCAACAAACATCCTCCCCCCCCCTCTCCCCACCCTCCCGCTCCCGCTCCCCAAGATCCACCTTCAGCATCCTCCCAAACAGCTCCAACAGCATCTCAAAGCACACCTTCGACACACCCGGGTCGTACCGGCCTTTACTCAGCTCGTCGCGAATGAACGCATCTACCACCCACAATCAGCGCCAAGCCCATCCCCGTTACAGTCCCTCCGAGGCGAGGACACCTACGCTGCGCCCAGGCAACCTCGTAGAAGCTAAAGCAGACGCCCTGTTCATGCAGTGTCCTTCGGATCAGATCACGCCCTGCAGGCGGGACGTGGGTGTCCTTTTTGCCGAAGATCTGGGTGGGTTGGACGCCTTGTCAGCTGACTACATCCATGCCCTTGCCAGGAACCCAGACTCGTGATAGTATGAGTGATAAGGTACTCACCATAACCAGCTCGCCCCTGATCACCCCCGCTCGTTCCAAACTATCGTCCTGCATCCCCTCGCCAAGACTATGGCTATGGATATCCGTCGCAAAGTAACAAACAGCGGCCGCGACGCGCCGGTCCAGCGCGCAGCGGTACGCGAGATGCCCACCGAGGCACATGCCCGTCGCGCCGATGCGGCCGTTGCAGGTTGGGAGGGCGAGGATGGTGGAGACGGAGAGGGTGGCGTCTTCGTCGTAGGCGGCGAGTTTCTGGTTGTCGTGACGTCGTTCAGCTTCAGCGAAGCTAAGACAGCCTATGACTGGCAGCGAGGAGAGGAAAGGCAAGGAATGGGGGCGGGGAGAGGTACCTTCTGGACCTTAAGCGCGTTGCCCTTATCCGTCCCGGGCCCATCATAGGCCAGCGCCTCGGGGCCTACAAACTCATGATAGCTGGACGGCGCCGCGACGATATAGCCGTGCCCGGCGATCTGACGGGCAAAGCGCGCGACAGGGCCCGAGACTCGTGTGATCCTTAACATCCCCTCTTTGTTCAAGCTAAGCAGATGGGAAGGGGGGACGTACCCTGGTAGATCTCGCTGAAGAGGACGACGCCGGGGAAGCGTGCGTGCGGGTAGTGCGGGATGGTGGGGTGGTAGAGGAAGATGCCTTCATCAGTTCAGTGGCCTTTTGCGTACTGTTACATGCAGCAGGCGTGGAGGTTGGTTACGCATGCTGCTGCCATCCCCGGTCTTGGTCTGCACGTCTTTGTGGGTCTCCTCGATGAGCATGGTGGGTGGTTTTGGCGTCGCGCTGAGTTGCGGGTTCGATGCGGGACTTCTTATCGATAAGTCGAGAGAGGTAGTGGCCGGTAGGGTGCAGCTCGGCAGTTGCCGATAGCCCTACGAATCCTCTAGTTCGTACACAGATGAGAATCTTATAGGATGATGTTCGTTGTAACCGGCGTCAATATGTATTTGATCTGATTGCAGTATTAAGACGTCTCTTGTTGGCTAAGTCGGTGCGCCGTCCCTTAGCCACAGCTCAGTATAGACAACTATCTGCTTCCTTCGAGGATCCTCAATCTAGTGATCTATAATGACTATGTACAGGCCAATTGAAAATTATTACAGTAATGGCGCTCAGCATCGCAGCGCGGAGCCCTGCGTACTAGCCTATACTCAAGAGTCTATCCGGCGAATCCAACGTGCGAAAAAAAGGGTGATGATATACACAGCCCGGAGACGGCTCAGAAGACGTACTATAAATGTCAGCTTAAAAGATTGAAAAATGTCTTCTCGGACGGGCGTACCGGTATAAACAAATAGGGTACCTGCCGCTTGTACTCCTGCCAAGCTTCACCATACTTGGCTTCACACCGTTGGATGTCGCGGTATGCCCTATGGGCGATCATGGCCGTAAAGAACACCGGGTAGAACCACGGGAAGGGACTGTTGAAACCCGTGACGAAACCCCACGTCAAGGCAAAGTAAAGGTCGCAAGTGTAGTGGATTTTCCGAGCATAGCCATCTGGAGAAACAGATCAGTACACTGTCTATAATATTACCAACCTCGACAGACTTACACCAGCCGTCAACCAGGATCGAATCCCCGGTGTGGGTCTTGATGATCTTTGGATTCTTCACAGTCTGCCACGGCAACTGTGGGAAGGTCTTCCTCTCCATTAGAGTACCCATCTCCTGCTGCCTGAAGCGGTTTTTCTGACTATTGGTTGTATCCCAGATCCAGTACATGAACAGATAAGAGACGTATAATGCTACGAGAGCGAAGCGATTCCAGTGGTAAACCGAAGGGGCATGGTTCGCCAGGTAAATCGTACAGTGGCAGTAGCTCAGCGGTACACCGGCCAGATTCCAAAAAATGAGCATGAAACCCCACTTCTCGTAGTAGATGTCCCTGAAATGCCGTTAGAGACTTGTGGTATTCAAAGCATATCGAATGATTACTCACCAAGTAGTGGTAATGCATTCCTCTCCTTTAGCGCAAGCGTTGGCATAGAGGAAGTGGGCCATGACGAGAAAGCCTACTTCACCAGATACCCATCCGAATTGTTCATACTGTCGGGCTGCTGCTCCACAGGAAAGCAGAAACAAGATGTACCAAGGCAGCCTTACCTCGCAGAACATCTTAAAGTCCAACAGGCCGAACATCCGAGGATTCAATTCCGCACCCATAAAGAAGTCGTAGACAGGATAACCACTCATTCGATGCTCGGCGCCTCTGTACAACGCCGAGAAGTACGCAACGAATGAGACGATGAATCCAGTAATGATAGCAACGGAGAGGAGCGGTCCAAACTCGTCAATAAGCGTGTACAGCCGGAAAAGACCAATGACATGGAGTGCTGCCGCAACAGCAACGGTGCCATAAAATGACCAGAGCCCGGAACAGTGATATACAAGCTGTTTGCCCCCTTCGTGAGGCAGCGGCTTTCCCAAAATTGTGACCCCCGGCAGAAGTAGGTAGCACGCTGCCTCGACGATGAGAAAGGTCCAGTATATCACCCAGGCCTTCGCCGTCGGGAAAGCGCCTTCGTATACCATGTGTCCCAGATGTTTGGCGAAGGCCGTCCAACTCTCGCCATTCGCAGGCAAGGGCAAATGGCCGTCGTAGTACGTGGCTCCGATCCACATATACCACATCAGGCAAGGAAACCCGACCATCATCGCGGCGACGACCCAAGAGCCACCGAACTCGAAGTGCCCGCTATAGTCCACTCTTGGGTCCTTTCCCTCTTCCCATCCGTCGATGACTTTCTTCTGGTGTTCATTGGTACCCTTAACATGGCCATTACTTCTCGGCTTGCCGCCAATTGTGCTTTGATGGAGTTTGCCACTACCGTTTGCTCTTGTTGTAGGTATCTGGACTTGTATATCGTCCCCTGAAAATGCAGGCGCAAATACCGCCGGTGCGCGATTCACCTTCGAGTCCGGTGTCGTGGATTGCCGGGGCCGTGACCTGCGGGTGGGCGTCTCCACGAAGCCCGGATGCTCCGGCTTTCTGGAAGAATGGTAGGTTAGCACTTAGCATGCCCAGGTTCCTAGCGATCTCGCTCGAGGAGGAATAACCAAGGCGCCGTAGCCGTGTGGGTGTCGAAGGCAAAGGGACATACATACTTGGGAGGCCTCCCTATAGATGATCGCGTCGTCACAGTCATGTCGAACCGTTTCTGCAGCGTCGAGTCATGAGGTAGAAAACATTTGGCAGAAGACACAGAGTCGACAAATTATAATTATAATTAATAATGATATGTACGAAGTAGTATTAATTTCGCCACCAGTGCTTACTTACATATTAATTCCCCTTCAACTGTCCTGTGGATCAGATTAATAACTACACCCCCTTCCACCTTTCGCTGAATTTTCACCGAAGGCTTACCAAAAACATGCAGACATCTTTATAATAAGGTACCACGACAATCCTTGTCCTCCGGCGTCGGGCGCTGTTCCTGCAGAACGTCTTACCTAATGAAATCCGTGTTCTACAGGATCTGACAAGCGAAATTCTTAAGGATTCGTTCATCACATAGGGTTTAGGTGGCTGGCGATGAGGTCCAGCTGTACGTGCTGCCGGCTACGAACCTTCTGCTTGTCAGGAGAGCCAAGAGACCTCCAGGGGATACTAGGATACAAAAACCATCCGACGTACGATGCTACCTGACCCGTACTCAGGCCCGAAATCGATGTGGACTCTACGCTGAAGAGTTTTCATCAGTAGATGTGATATCGTTCTAGCACTACGACAG
>JAABUY010000495.1_pt1 | contig 67562 bp, 76 predicted proteins | sample 5560271 | NCBI WGS metagenome assembly JAABUY01 (sample SAMN10711886, study PRJNA513374) | rock metagenome | isolation source: Antarctica rocks | place: Antarctica: Victoria Land, University Valley | reverse complement strand
ATCCCCTGCTCCCAAAACGCCCCTCCTCCTCCCCCACAAAACCTAACCCCACTCGCAGGGCGGCCGCTTCAACCTCCTCCTCACCCTCCCGAGCGAATACCCCTTCAAGCCGCCGACGCTCTCCTTCCAGACGAAGATCTACCACCCCAACGTCAGCAACGACGACAAGGGCAGCATGTGCCTCGGCATGCTGCGCTCCGACGAGTGGAAGCCGTCCAGCAAGATCGCGGCGGTGCTGAAGTTCGCGCGCCAGATCCTGGCCGAGCCGATGCCAGACGATGCGGTGGAGATGGCGATCGCGGAGCAGTTCAAGAATGAGCGGAAGGAGTTTGATCGCACGGCGAGGACCTGGGTTAAGCTGTATGCGGTGAAGAAGTAGAGGGCCTGTGAATGGGGGTGGGGGTGCTAGTACGGAAGGGGCAATGGCAATGGCAACGGGGGCGCTCGTTTCTCGGCGAGGAGTTGCGGTACTTAGAAAGGACAGGGGATGATTGCATGGGTTCATGAGGTTAACAATGGCATCGGTGGGGAACTCTGCTGCTGCGGATGTGCGTTCTTGGCAGCATCGTGTCTCTTATACACTTCTTTCGGCCTCGGCGAGCTAGACATGAATTGTCGTCAGTAAGCCGTTGCATCGCTGTGGCGCTTGTGGCGCTTGTGGCGAGTCGGGAGGTTGACTGCGAGCCAAATATAAATGCATCGACGCACACGGAGGCTCTCGCGTGGTATCTCGAAGCTTCCCTACTTAAGATTGGCGCGTTCTGGTGCGTTAAGCTCCCTTTGCATACGAGAACTTCCAGAGTGAATTCACTCCCATCTCTCCCTACGACCGTGATATGGTATCAGTCCTAGCCGCAGTGTACACCGAACGAACATCCAGACGAGCATGTAGAGTACGATCGAGCAGAAAGCGTGTGAACCCATGATTGTTGCCTAAACCAAGAAACCTAGGCCAGCACAAACAGAGCCATCAAGTTCCGAAACAATACAACTGTCTAGAAGCGTACAACACGAGAACCAATCGTAAAATACAATAGTGCCGTGAGCGTCAGGATACGATCCCAGCCTCACGTAATCGATACCCAATAGCCGCCGTTCAGTCCCATCCGCACCCAAACCCTACCGAGCCCCCAAGCCGATAGTCAAACATCCCACATCCGACCCCACCACCCCACCAAGACACGTACCCACCACTACTTCTTGCCCTTCTTCGCCGCCGGCTCCGCCTTCTTCGCCGTCCCCGCCGCTGCTGCCTTCTTCGCTGCTGGGGCGTCCTTCTTCGTCTTGGTCTCAGCCTTCTTCTTCGCCGCCGGCTCGGCCTTCTTCGCCTTCGCCTTCGTCGTCGCCGCAGGTGTGGCCGCCGTCTTCGCCTTCTTCGCCGGCTTCGGCTTCTCAACCACTTCCTCCTCGTCGTCGTCATCCTCGTCGTCGTCATCCTCGTCGTCGTCGGCCGGCGCGGCCCGCTTCGTCCCGGCGCCGGGCGTCCGCGTGCTCCGTCTCGTCGGCTCCTTCTTCTCTTTGGGCTCCTTCTTCGCCTTGCTGGAGTCTTTCGCCTTGCCCGCCGTCTTCTTCCCCGTGTTCGCCTTCTCTTTCACGGCGGCGTCTTTCTTCTTCTTTGGCTCCTCGGCGGCGGCGTCGGTGGGGTCGTCGGTTTTCGATTCCTCGGCGGCGGCATCGTCCTTTTTCTCGTGATCACCCTTGACGCCGTCGGCTTCGACGTCCTGGTCTTTGTCGGCGTCAGCGGTGTCTTTTTTCGTCTCGGACGCTTTCTTCGAATCGGCCTTGTGTTCGGGTGGGCCCGTCTTGGCTTCGTTCTTGGAGCCGGCCTCGTTCTCGTACTCGCCGCCTTCCTTCTCGTATTCTTTGGACATTTTGGCCGCCTGTTTACGCGCACGTGGATTAGCGTCAGTATGGCTCAGCGTTGCATATCATTGTGTTGTCTGCGCGCGTTGAGGAACGCGTCGATGATAGGCATCAATGATTTGGATGCGTGATGGAGAGCCCGTATGACACGAACGTGGACGTGGCAGTAGCAGTTTGAGGTGGATTCGGATAAGATATGGAGAGGATCGCGTTTACCTTCCATGCGCTCCATTGTCCCTTGCCGCTCCCGTCCTTGTTGGTCTCGTTCTTCACTTCTATGAAGCGCGCAACACAGTCAGTAGGCGTGCGACAGTAGACACTGTGAGAGCGCGTGTGCGCGACGTACTCTCCTTGACCTCCTCGCGCAACTTGGGATCGGTCGGCTTTCCCTTGGATGAAGGCATCTTCTACTCTTTCGACTCTGCTGCGGAATGGGGATTGCGCGGAGATGAATGAGCTGAGGGAAAATCAAGGAGAGGAGAAATTGTGTGTGTGTACTAGGAGGATTTGAGTGAACCTTGTTGTTGATGTTGCGGTTGAAGTGATGCGACAAGGAAGGAAGGAAGAGTGGGCTGGGAATGTGGTGTCGAGTCGAGGCGCATGGAGTAGGTAAACACAAGACACAAGAGACGAGGTCAGGGTGTAACTTTATCGTATCGTAATGATGTATGCGGCAACACGGGTAAATTTAGTAACGGTAAGGTAGGAGTCTGATACATACACTAAGACACAGGCGGCTGGGCTACCTAGTATGTAGTGCGCAACAGGCGGGGGAATGAGAAGCTCTACAATTATCTGTGGTACTCATAGATCCTACTGTACATAAACGACGACGTTGATCATACTGAAGAAATGCTTCAGATGCTGGTGCCAACAACGCGCCTGTCAAACGCTGCTATACGGAGTAAACTTCTCACTGATTCTCCCAGAGCCTGACCTCGCAGGAGGGGTCTTACCAGCTGAAGTGCTGCGCCGCTGTTCCGCAGCCTAACCTGGTGCCAGGCGCCTAGGGAAATGTTTCTTCTCAGTTTTGGAGTTGTCCTTTGAGCAGCGTTCACTATTGCAGTATCTAACAGGAATTGTCATTTCTGTCGCGTGGTATACTCTCAGTCAAGATGCTTGCCGTCATTATTGCTGGCGTGGCCTTTCTCGCAGTGGGCATTCAATCGGTTTCTTTCCATGCTCCCGTCTATGCAATGACCTCAATTGTTGCAGACTTAGATCAAGATGCATTCAAATCCCATGGCACGCAGGATCCGTTGAAAGCTGGGGTGTCTCGGGCTCATCGTGCCAACCCTATTGTGGCAAGTACTCAATTTATGGAGTGTTCTTAGTATTGAGGAGACAGTTTATTGACCATATATCTCCCTCAAGAATTATGCAAATCTGTTGTACTTCGTTGGGATCAGCCTCGGGAACCCACCCCAGATCTTTCGGAGCGTCATCGATACCGCTTGGTCCGACCTGTTCGTACCCTCATCCAAATGCTTAAACGACGCCTGCCGTGGCCACTACAGGTACAACTCGTCGTGGTCGTCAAGCTACGAAGCGAATGGCACCGAGTCGAGATTTCGTTATATCGGTATGAGGGCGGAAGGTTCCATGTCCAAAGACACGTTGTACGTGGCAGGGCTGGAGATCAGGAACCAGTCTTTCTGCGAGATCACACGCTTGGAGCATGAGCCCTTAGTACTCGGTACATACGACTTCGACGCAGTCCTAGGCCTGGCACCGGCAAATGATCTCTCCTTCGCCAATGTTCAGAACCCTTTCTCCATGATGGTATCACAAGGCCTCTTAGACTCGAATGTCATCTCGCTAGCGCTCGGCGCAACCGTTGGAGGCGTTCGCAGTTTGCCGGGTGAGATCATGTTCGGCGGCATCAATGACGACTTCTACGAAGGGGAGATCGTACGCATCCCACTCACCAACGTGAGAGATCCCGACACCGATCCTGACGCCACGCCGCCCTTGCTCAACGGCACTTGGCAAGTCGAAGCGCGCGCAGTGGCTTGGGGAGAGACTAAGGAAGAGAAAATCTCCCTCGACGGCTACACCGCCCGTATTGATTCCTCTTACCCATTCGTGATCTTGCCCCAGGGGGCGTACGATCGGTTGAAGGCCGTTATTCAACCTGACCGCATCCCTTGGTTCACTGAAACGATTGACTGCCAGCGTCGTGCCAATCTACCGGATGTGATTTTTGATCTGGGCGGGAATAGTTTCACTCTTACGCCTTATGACTATACATTGGAGATGATGCTGGGGGATTATGGGGTCAGGTGTCTGTTCGCCTTCCAGCCGTGGGATATGCAGGAAGGGCAAAGGGATGTCATTGTGCTTGGGTCAGCATTCTTGAGAGCCTTCTATAGCATTTTCGACTTTGATAATAGACAGCTTGGATGTAAGTTCTCTACCAGGCTCAGTACGGAGTTGATTGCTTGCTGAAACTGATGCTGGTGGTTTTTCTAGTGGCTCGAGCAAGATTCAGGGTTCCAGGACCGCGAAATGGGTAGATTCGGTGGCGTAAAGTCTCGCTTGAAATCGACTCGAGCATTGCTCTTAAGAGCTTGTAAGTAGAAGCAGATACACAGGAGTGAAAAATGATCTAGTGACTCCATGTGCCGCTTCAGACAGATCGCCTCGTGATGCTCCAAGAAATGCAATCACGAAAGAATGTGCCTCCTTGCTTCCAGTAATTGTTATTGTTCTTCGCGGTGTCGCCTTTTTGTATGCGGAATCAGCGTCATATCCCAATCTCGGAGAGGGTGTTTGTTGGCAAGCACTTACACAAATTGATTGGATTACTCAGGCGCTTCTTACACAGATCCAGGGGGCATTCTTGTCCTTGAAGTTCAAGCTAGGGCAGCCCTTGGCATCATTCCAGGTCGCAGAGACTACGATCTCGTGACCGGGAGGACCGTAGCCCCGGGCCTGGAGCGGGACGCCTCCACTTGAACTCGACGGGGTTGTCATGCAAGTGATTGCAGAACTCGTCGACTGCCGAATTTGCTTCGTCGAGAGTCATGAAGTACTGCTGAGCTCCGGGATGGTGTCCCGAACCGCAGGTGAGGATGCCGAGATCGACGTTCTGGGTCGCTGGTGGAGGCGGTGCCTGCTGTGTTCCCAACAAGAAGGGTTGTTTGGAGCCTTCGATGCTGTATTCGACGCACTCGGCGATGTACGTGCCTCCAAGCTTCTTATCGACGGTGTTAGTGTCACCTAAAGAGAGAGTGGTTAGCACCAGACGTTCCAAGCAGGGAGAAGTGTGGGATGAGGCGGGCGGCATACACTCATTCATTGCGCTTCGAAGGTTGTTTTGACACTCGTAAACACCCAAAAACATCTTGTCGTTGAAGATCTGACATTCCTTGTCTGTCCTCAGGGACGCTCGCAAAACAAGAGTTCTCGATTGGCTGCCGTTGGGTCTTGACTCCTTAATGCCATTGCCTGTACCAACTTTCTTTGCCTGGTGTCCTCGGCAGAAGATGTCGATCTGTGGATCGGCATCCTTGACTGAGAATGTGACTCCGTCTCCCTTGGGCTGATCTCTATAACAAACGCCATGAACTCCAGGGTAGCTAGGAAGGCCGGTAGGAGGAGCGCAGCCTATTGTTGTGGTGGGAGCAGCAGACAGACCCCGCTCCTTAGCTTGTTCAAGGTTCAGAGCTTCGATAACGGACGCTGCGATGATTTGATGCGTGAACCTCTGCGGATGGAAGCATCTCATGACCTTGTCGGAACCCAGCTTGCTATGGTACCCACATCCTTATTTTTCAGCTCGGGATTGTCAGCTTGCAACTTGCCAATCCCCTGGGGTTGTTCGGTCAAGGTCTTATTGATTGAAGAAGCGATGCCTGCTTGATAAGGGCCCATGGAATCCGCCTGATGTTTGGGATCTTGTCGTGTCTTGAGCAGATTATGCCCAATGGCAATGTCGTCGAGGTTAGAATACCATTCATAAAAGGAGAGAGTGTCGCGATTATCACCCTTTCCAAGAGTTTCGTCCACGCCTGGCTCACAGTATCGACCTTTGATCTGTACGACTTTATCCTCCCACTTCACAAATACAACTTGCGGTCCGGCGCGCTTTACTGCATCTTCGATTTTGCCATTGAGGAGATCGACCAGGTCGTTTAACTGAGTGCGTCTGGCCTGGGTCAAAATTTCCCTCGTGCCCCATGCTAGCCATGAAGCCCAGGTGACAGTGTCGCACTCCTTGGTAGTTGTATCGAAGTACTTGGCGTATGCGGTCCAGAAGATTCTGGAGTTCGGGTAAGCAAGCTTCTTGCGAGTTGCCTGAATTAGTTCGTCAAGGTCTCGGGCAAATTCTGCCCCCTGGATCAAATCTCTTGTTGTTTTCAACTGCTTGTTGCAGTTAAAGCCGCTCGTATACTGAAAGATGCAGTCCTCAACGAGATCCCCAAAACCCACGTCATTGCCACCAGCCGAAATGGTAATCATCATCTGCTTATCCGACAACTTATTTACCTGTTCGTCCAAGATGTTTTTTGTCGTGTGGCCCGCACAAGCAAGATAATTGAACTTGCGGCTCGGGTTCGTCCCAAGGCTCTCGTCATTGTCGATCAACTGGCCATACGCCATATCGTATCGAGAACACCGCCAGCTCACCCGGTTCCCAGCCCCGATCCCTGAGGCGAATGAGTCTCCCAGAGCGGCCCACTGTGATATCCATGAGTGGTCGAATGGATCTTTGCCCAGGATAGACTGTCGGAGTTCAATTGAGGACTTCTATTTGGATGGATTGCTGAGGGCGAGCCTGACATGCAACGTAGTTGCTGCCAATACCGCAACGAGAAGAGTAGTAATGATGGCCATGATATCGGATGAAGTGGTGCGAGTTTGAGGATCATGGAAGACAACTTTGCTCAAAGACGAGGCAAGCAACGGTCTTCGGTTCTTTTATAGACATGAGTGGCGTTCCTTGAACATCAAAACGGAAGAAGGCGCTCTTCTGTGCCAGGTGGGGCTTTGTTGGAACTAGTAGTATTGTGCCGTGGAAAGTATGCCCTCAAACGAGGCTGTACACGGACACGTTAGTAGGCTTCACAGCAATTTCGAAGAAGAAATGTTGGTTGGAAGTGGCACATGTAACAGAGGGTTGGTGGCACAGTCGAAGAAGGGTAGAAAACAACATTTGGTCTTTGCTGATTCGCCAGTTCAAGCAGTGTACAGCAAGGCAGCTACAAGACGCAACGAAGCCAGACGGAAAATGAGTAAAATTAGAATTGATAAGAGACTTGTCTAGGTCATGTTGGACGGCAACAGACTGCCAGATGAGACTGTTGGTGGAGGCTGGTTTTCTGTTGTTGCTTTGCCTTCTCTGGTGCAACAACTTTGCCGTACAACAGCTTACAGAAGTACGAGATACCCAAAGGAAACCGAGGATACTTAAGGAAGAGTATATCCCTTTCGTATGATAGTACCAGCCCAACGGATTACAGATTGTCTTTCTTCTTGCAGCGGGTTGGACTTGGCATCTCAAACTTGCTGTGATTACCTTCTTGTTCTTCGGCCCTCTGCCCTGATACCACACGATATACTCTCAAAGACAGACTTTCGGACCTCCTGCAAGACTTCTTCCAACGATAACCCATTCGAAGTCCTATGATTCTCTTTATTGAATACTTGTCTGCCATATCATCCTGCAACTATTTCCAGCAGAGTCAAACAATCCTTGGCAAGAGTTCAACATGACCACAGAAAGTGATGATCTGAAAGCATTCCTTCAGGCTGCTCAAGCCGGCGATTTAGCGACATTGCGCAACTTCCTCGACTCCGGTATCGACATCAACTACAAAGGTCCCTGGCCAGGCGGTAATGATATTGATAAGCACGGAGCTCCAGCCATTGTCCGGGCATCGATGTACGGGCATCTCTCCGCCGTCAAACTGCTTATAGACCGTGGCGCCGATGTTGATAACAGAAACGAGTCCCCATTATGCGGTGTCTCTGCTCTGCTTACCGCCTCCATCAGAGGTGATGTTGAAATTGTCAAGCTCCTTCTCGCTCGAGGTGCGAAAGCGGAGAGTGGATCCTTCGAAGGAACGACAACTCCGCTGGCGGCCTGTGCAGGCGAATCGGTTACAGAATTTACGGAAAAGCATATGGAGATCGTTAAGCTGTTGTTAGATAATGGGCATGACGTTGAGGCATGCGATGAACACGGAGCCCGGCCCTTGATGTCGGCCGCCCGACATGAGAGGGAAGACTTACTCTTACTCTTACTCGACAGGGGGGCCAGTGTTAATGCAAGAGAATATCCAGATCATAAAGAACCCAGCGCGTTGGATGAGGCAGCCACCAATGGGCGCTTGGACTTGGTGCGGCTTCTCCTTGACAGAGGCGCCGAGATCAAGCATCCAAAAAGGGGTTTCACAGCGTTACACAAAGCTGCTGGGTGGGGCAGGGTGGAAGTGATGAAACTCCTACTTGAGAGAGGCGCTCACGTCGAAGCCTTCGAAACCAGAAGCACTACAGCTTTGCACGAGGCTGGTACTACTAGCTCCATCAGTTTCTTGCTCAGCCAGGGATTCAACATCGAGGCCAGATCTTCAACCAAAGGAAACACCCCATTGCTCGAAGCTGCCCACGATGGTTCGACACGGGCGGTCGAGCTGCTGCTGAATTCGGGTGCTGACATCAATGCCAGGAACGACAAAGGGGAAACGGCGCTGCACCTCGCCACATTTCTTCTCAATTTGCAGGACAGAGCGACCTGGGGAACATCGCGCTACCCACGCCTTGAATTGATCAAACTGCTGCTCTCTCGTGGCGCCGACTTCACCATTGTGGACCACGATGGTCAATCGTTGCTCCAAAAAGTCGTTCAGGGCTTCGACCCCCCTGATCGCCCCACAGACCCCAGGGATCTCGCCGCCCCGAGGGCTAGCCTTCGAGGCGACATTGACGCGATCGAGCTGCTGATCAGCCTCGGTGCCAATGTGGGCGTCCGTGACTATCAGGGCGAAACAGTATTGCATCGGGCCGCGCACGAGTGGAATCCCGAAATGATCCAGATGTTGCTCAACGCCGGCGCGGACGTCGAGGCCGAGAAGAATGACGGAAGCACCCCGCTCTTCGAGTCGGTGGCTTTAGGCCCACTCTCTAGATCCGTCTGGTGGATCACTGCTCCGACAATGAAGGTCTTACTCGACGCCGGTGCGAACATCAATGCACGGAGGAACGACGGAAGGACTGTCCTGCATGAGCTGGTTGTAATGGTGAAAAGATGGTGCAACGAAGATATTTCCGCGGTTCTTGCGCTGCTTCTGGAACGTGGCGTCGACACAGAAGTAAGAGATAGCAATGGAGAGACAGCCTTGCAATTGGCGGAAAGGCTGGAGAAAACTTCCATGGTAGAGCTACTCAGAGATCGACCACACCACCAAATAATGTGCCGACCTTAGCTCGTAGCTAGTCAGGATAGATGAACTTGTAGATCTCCAACGTACTCAGATTCTTCCCCAGACAGACCCGATTACCGGCACCGAAAGTCAGACTCGCCTCCCGCATCCGCGACCACCTGCTTCGAAACTCCGTTACCATCTCGTCGGGTGCTTGCAGCCATCTCGCCGGATTGAAGGATTCGGCGTGTTGACCGAATACGGTCTTGTCCCGGTGGACGACCCAAGCATTCATACCTACGATCGTGCCTGGCGCGAGGAAGCGTCCGTCAGGAAGCGTAAGGCCGGGAGCGGGGACGATGCGTTCGAGTGGTAGACCTACGGCCTGGTGCATGCGCATGGCTTCTTCGATCACAGCGCCTAGATACGGGAGGCCTGTGCGGTTTTGTAGCTTATGGGCATTGGCAGGTTAGCTTCGTCCAACTCTTGTTCGAGTTTCCGATGTACATGAGGGGTTTTAAGCGCATAGTACACGATAGCGTGGGGGGTGATGGCTGTGGTATCGGAGCCTGCAAACATCTGAGGCTACGTTAGTGATTTGATACCATATGGTCCAGCGTTCATCTTTCTGACGTTTATGCAAAGCCATACGAGTGGCAGTGTTATACGCGATGAGGGGGTGGAATAGTTGTGATCAACTCCAGTGTGTGCGGAGACAACTAGACTGCAGCTGGAGAAGACTTCAAATATCTGTTTGGATTTGAAGCCAATGGAAGCAACTCAGTGAGTTCCATCATCGATCCTCCCGTCAACGACCATGCAAGTCGCTCGCAGCCTATTGCCATCCCCTCACCATGGGAAAGACTCCCCATTCCAGCCGGCAAAAGTCCCCGACCCGTTTTCCTTTGTGGCGGCATCAATCTAGGACTCCGTCAGTGCATCTCTTCCAGACACCGAGCACAAGTACACCGGCACATACCTGAGCCACCACCCCAGCAACACTATCCTTCGTCTGCACCGGAGCCTCCTTCATCCCAAAAAGCCTCGCCCCCGTATTCCCCATATCCGTCTGCACGAACCTAACCCGCACCAACAACACAAATCAGCAAAACCCCCTTCCCTTTCCCCCACCCTCGACCCAGGTCCACAACAAAACGCACGCACTCACCCAGGATCAACAACCAAGCTCACGAGCTCCGGATGCTCGAAATGGACCTTCCTCACAATCCAATGAAAGATCGCCTTGCTACTCCCATACGCGGTCATCGGAAGCGGACGCATATCCATCCCCGCCACACTCCCCATCGGGCTGCCGATACCGACGAACTTGGCCCCCTCGCCGGCCTTCTGCAGCAGAGGAAGCGTGGCCTGGAATAGGAACAGAGGTCCAAGTCCGTTGACGGCGAAATGTTCCTTGACGACGGCAGGGTCACAGGTAGCGACCGGTGCGAAGTCGTTGCAGATGGCTGCGTTGGCGATGACGAGGTCGAGGCTGGTGAGTCCTTGGGCTTGAATCGAGGCGACGGCGTCGGCGGCGTCGGTCTCGGACTTGTTGTCGATTTTCACAATGAGGAGCTTGCTGGAGGCGTCTTTGGGGAGGGACGAAAGCTTTTGAGATGTCCGGTGGCTGGGGTCGCGGACGGCGGCGACGACGGTGGTGGAGGGGCGGGAGAGGTAGGTCTCGACGAGGCCGAGGCCGATGCCTGGGTGTTGTTGGTGAATGGCGAAGTCGAGGGAGACTGAGGGGAGGGGTTGAGGGGATGCTTACCGGATGCTTACCTCTGTTGGCACCGGTGATGAGAACGCTGGTAGGGCTTCGGCTCGGCATATTGACAGATAGATTTCCGAGAAGCTTGGAAAGCAGATGAGGAAGTAGAGGATATGCTCTAATGTAATGCTGAAGGACAATTGATACAAGAGTCAGAGTAAGAGAGTGAGAGAGACATCTTTATAAAACTCCAGATCTCCAATCCAATGCTGACCAAGCCTTAGATAGATGACCCTCGAAGAACACCCTCAGACCAGAAAAGCACACAGCTACAACGACGGCCCAGTCCCCAAAGACCCTGCACAAGAAAGGCGAGGTGCTTCTGCCCGGTCCATCTCCAATCACCAAAGACTAAGCAGACCATGAGCCGCCTCAGGTCTACAAGTGCATCTTGCCTGCATGTGTGATTGTTAATCCCTTTAGTCGCGTAAGCCAACTCTATCATAAGGTTTCAGATGAATCGCTGACCAATTCATATGACTGTTAAAGGCATGTATAAGTTCTGATATCACACATGCATGGATGGCGACCACGCATGTCGGATGGTCTCACTAAAATGTCAGATGGTCTTGACAAGATTTATTGAGAGACCATCTGACCTTCTGAAACACCTCAAGATCAACTGAGGTCCAATTTCTTTGAATATATTACTAATCAATTCACAATATATTAGCTCTAACTTGACCTCTCACACTCAAACACTCTAATGTATCTGAGATGCATTCTTAATATATTTCATATTGCTAACCCTAATTTTCTAATCCTAACCACCTAACCCCCCTAACACTAACCCCTAACCACTAACCAGTTATGAAAGAATCTTTAATCAATTACTAATGAATTACACAGTCACAATTTCAATTTCTTGCTTGTTAGCTCCACAAAAAACCTTAATTTATTGAATTAGCGTAAGATCAGCCGAGGTTTTAGTGAGACCATCCGACCTGTGTCCCGATGGCGTCCCGCAGGATCAACCGGAACAATCTGTTGTCCGCATCTGGGTCCGCCAGGGATCTTTGCCGCACTGCACCTCCTGGTCGCATCACATGCCGCTAATTTAGCTGCCGGAGTTCGAAGCCTTAAGGTAAGGTATACCCTTATATACAATACCTACCTAGCGTAACATCCGGACGACTTTATAGCCCTACCTCCGTGCACACTCTAAATCCCTGCCCTATAAATCCATACCATAGAGACCCAATGGACAGCCCGTACACACATCTCGTCCAGAAGTCGGTGGCGGTCCTTATTCTCCAACACTCTGTCAAAACGGTCACGAAACAAAAGCAGTCAGAATGGATCAATACTTGAACCGAGGTCTAGCCCTAAACGTTCTACGAGCATAACCCATCCCCACACCATCGCGACTCCCCAAGAAGGCAATTCCAAGACCCGCTGCAAAGCTAAGAGAACCCCACTCCCCAGCATTCCAACCGGGATTTCCCTATCCAAATACACGATACAGACCGTCGATCCGAGGACAACGCAAAATAGGCAAGAGAGCATCCGTCGCGGATCGCCACGACTTTCACTTCCCTCAAAGCCTCACTCCCCCGGCTCGGCAGCAGTTCCTATGCGGACATCGAATCCGAATCCTGCCTGACTCTCTTCGCTCGCCTTGCTCGACGCCCCGGCGCCCGCACCTCATCCCCAGCCGAGCCTTCATACGGCGCCTCCAAGTCTCCAAGCCCCGTCCCATCATCGAGCTCTCGCCTCACCCTCTTTCGCCGGGAAGGCGTTGGCGTCGACAGAGCCTCCGCTGCGCTGCTGCCGGCTTCCTCGCCTTCGACGAAGCCCGGAGGGAACCTGAACGTGACTTCGCCTTCCCTCCCACGCCGCGTGCTGTCTTCGAAATCGCGCGTCGCAGTCTTCCGCCCGGAAGGCGGTGGTGTCGGAAGCGGCAGTGATTCATTCCTCTCCGTTTCTTCCCCGTCGCTGAAGCCTGGAGGGAACCTGAACGTCGCTTCGCTTAAAGTTCCACTTCCAGTACCACGATCGGTCTCGGAACCGCGCGGCCGTCCTGGCATGCCGCCTTCTGCGCTGTGGGACGCATTCGCACCGCCACGTGTTCGTCGTCGATAAGCATCCAAGATCTCTGCCCAAACACGCAACGGTTTCTGCTCCGCGGCGAGCCTGTACGCGAGGCCGAGCTCTTTCTTCCCCGGAATATTCTGCTTCCGCGCCGCCATCTGCAGATCGAGGGGGAGGAGGCGATGGCACGGGACCCAGACGCTGCATGAAGTCATCCCGTATCAGTGGCGGATTCCGCGAATGGAGACTCGGCCATGTGCTTCGCTACTCACCAGTTGTTCAGCGCCAGTAGTAACGCCGGAAAAGTTTTCTTGCCGACGAGCTTGTCGTATTCGGCTAATTTCTTGCCCCATGTTGTGTCGCTTCGTTGGCTACTGACGCGTTGTTGCCAGCGATTCTGGAAGAACCGGGAAACAATGCATTCGTCGCAAATTACGGCTGGCCAGGGGTCCCATCCGTCACGGTCGACGAGCCATAGTTCGCCGGGCTCGGCGGCTATTTGAGCGAGTCTGAGAGTGATAGCTTCGATTGCTGATGGGGGTCGGTTGAGAGGTTTGGATGTGGTGGGGGCTGTTGTGTAGGGTTCGGGGCGCATTTCAGAGGGTGTTGTCGGCTCGGCTCCTGCAACGTCGGTATCTCTGGGCGAAGGGGTGTCTGAGGTGGCCGGCTCGCTGGGAGCCGGCGGTGGAGGAGTCTGAGGTGGTGTTTCGAGTCGTGGGAAGAGGTGAGTGACACGATCGCTGTAGGGCGAAAAATGTGCAGATCCTGGTGGGCCTTGTCTCACGGAAGAACTCCTGAACCTAGCCATAGCAGCAGTGCAAGATGGTGGAGATCTGTGATGCAGGGTGTCGCATGTCTTACGGAGGGGATAATCGTCAGCAGTGAAAGTCTTGTGAGTCAGCTTTGTATTTGGCCAGCTTCAAGGTACGAGAAACGCAAGGGCGTGTGCTAGGTGTTGATAAAGAGCACGATATTGCTGAGCGGAGGGAGCACTGACAACCTAAATGTTGAGATGTAGATGACTAGAGGTGGAAGTGAGGTGACTTGAAGCCTAACGTGTTCGACCACGAGTAGGGTCACACTGCAACTTTCAAGTTGAGGCAGAGGTCGTTGCCGGGTAGGTTCCAGTGGATGCTTTTATGCTTTCAGTCCTGAGCACCAGAAAAATAATGCTGTTCACTACGCGTTGCGATGGGTGTAGGGCGAGGCGACCGAGAGACGCAAGCCGAACAGCCAGGTACTGTCAAGAGTAACGAATGATGATTCTAGGCATTTTGAACTGAAAACGAACCATCAAATTCCACACAGAAAGAGACCACCGGGTCAAAACAGAAAATGTGACCATCTTCAGCAAACGAAGTTGACAAGCTCTGCGTTAAGAGATAACGGGCGAGAATGCTTTCTCTAACGAACTGAGACACAGTGGACAGCAACTACACTAAGAAAATTATAGCGGTCTGTAACCCGTCTTCTGTCCTCCGCTGCTGCAGATGATATCGATGTTGTGGGATCAGGAGAGTAACTGTGCATGGAGTCTTCGTTCCGACCCTTTCGTCATATCCTCCCTTAAGCCGTGCAGGCCGCGTTGCACTGAGAACATAGTCACCGTCATTGCCATCAAGTTGATAACGGCCACTATAACGGCTCTCCAACCCTTGTAGTTTGGATCCAGGTACTTGTAGACATACTTCCCAGTCACGAGATGGCCGACACCAGTCCAGAGGAAGTAGAGGATGCAAAAGACGAGAAGACCAGCGATATGGGCATTGAGCCGCTGTGACATTCGTCAGCGCAAACTCGACTGGAGGGGCAGGTGTAGAACCTTCTGTTTTCGGACGCTACTCAATACCAGGATTTCAACCACGGCAACGACGGTGTTGATCGCATTGATGTTGATCAACACAAAAGCTTTCAAAGCCCCATCGCCGAGGGGATTTTCTTCTGCACCGCCTTGGACGGGAGGTCGGGGTGCTGTAAGTTTATGGTATAATGATGTACTCGATATTCGGCCAACGTGATCGAACGCTGATGCGGTAGGGACTAAGATCAACCAGAACGCTATGGTGACGACGAAGGGAAGAGTAACCGCGGCGGTATAGAATATTGAGAAGAAGATTTCACTCTTCGCGTTTGGACTTGTCACCCGTGGAATGCGGAAGGGCGCCGTCAATCGGGACCAGAAGCTGGGAACGTCCAGCGTCCCTTCCAGCGCCCGGCTATGAGGCGTCAAGAAATGCTGTACAGTCCACGTCTACGAGCACGTTAGCCTGTAACGTTCTAGATCACAGTCGCCTGGGAGCTAACGTACGAAAGAAATCCAATAGTATATGATCTGGATGACATAGCTGACGTTGCTGACGAAGAAAGGGGAAAGTCTTCCCCTCCCCGCATAGACGATCTCAAACGTAAGATCCAAAGCCAGGACAGTTGTCATGTAAACAGCAAGCAAGCCTCGCACAATCATCAACGACTTCTGGCCCAAGAAAAGCCACGGCGAATGACAGACGCGTAGTAAGATAGGGTGATCGTGAGGCGACACATTAGCCTTTGGGAGCAACGGCTGGGTGTCTGACATGCTGGTTTGCGTGGAATTGTAGGGCAGCCGTACAGTCACTTAGGTTATGAGATGGAGCGGCGAGGAGGGATCTAAGATAGGGTGTGATATGTACAACGTAAAAAGATGGTGTGGAGGTAGGCGATAGCTCGAATTAACGACACCAGGCATTGTCAGAAGAGAGTCTGAGAGGTAAGGGATACAGAAGGATCAGTTCAGTTCAGGCCGTCAATTACTATAAATGGCAGGAAAACGCAAGTCGCACACAGGTGAACATCACAAGAAACAATAAATCTGAGAGTAAAGACAAGCCCATCTCTCGCTCAACGTCGTCCCAAACCCCGCCAAGAGCGGAACCATCCGTCCCGTCCCTCACCACCACCGAGCCGCAACGCCAAGCCATCAACCACAACCCACAACCCCAACCTGTCCTCAACTCCACCTCCACACCAACACCTCACTCCCCCACACACCATCTCGTTCTCCCCACAACCCCTCAAACCCCTCCCCTCTCCCCCCATCCACCTCCCCCCCCCCCAAAACTAACCGCAATGTTCGCCCCCCTAACGACCCTCCCCCCCCGACACCTCGCCTCGCAACTCCTCAACTTCGCGCTGATCCTGTCAACGGCCTTCATGCTCTGGAAAGGGCTCTCCGTCGCCGCCGACTCGCCCTCGCCCATCGTCGTCGTGCTCTCCGAGTCGATGGAACCGGCTTTCTGGCGCGGCGACTTGCTGTTCCTCTGGAACCGGGGCCGCCATACCCAGACGCAGATTGGCGATGTGGTGGTTTATAATGTCAAGGGGAAGGATATTCCGATTGTGCATCGTGTTGTGCGGCGGTTTGGGGGCGGGGGGTGAGTTGTTTCGTTTCGTTTCGTTGGGTGGTTTGGTTTTGCTGGGGTCTGCTGGGGTGAGATGAGATGGGGAGGGTGGGGATGGGGGCGTGTCCCAAAGGGAGGGCAAGGCCGGAGCATTCGTTTCTTTCGCTCGTTCGGTCGTGCCGGGGATGCGCGCCGTTAGTTCATCAGCGCAGATGCTGACGCTCTTCATCAACCCATCCAGGAAGAAACCATTGCGGCTGCTGACGAAAGGCGACAACAACTCGGCCGACGACACGGAGCTGTATGCGCGCGGGCAGGACTACCTGGACCGGGCGCGGGATGTGATCGGGAGCGTGGTGGGGTATATACCGTTTGTGGGCTACGTGACGATCCTGCTGAGCGAGCATCCGTGGCTCAAGACGGCGATGCTGGGCTTGATGGGGGCGATGGTGCTGTTGCAGAGGGAGTAGGATGGAGGCTAGATCTCGAGGGTGGGTTTCGGATGGATTTGTTGCTGGTTACCGCGTCTGAGAAACCGTGTCCCTCGACCTCGTATGCGGTGGGAGAGTGCACGGGAACTTTTTTCGTGCGCGAGAGCTTGAAGCGTGCTTCCCAAAGTGCGGAGTCGGTTTACTGTAAGGGTAGAGGAGTTCACTTAACTGATTTGGTTACTCTAGAAAGATACTACATTATGAGCATTAGTATCAACATCGGCGTCGAGGCACAGCATAGCATAGCATGGACAGCACATCGACTGAGGTGGCCAATAGATCAATTTCTCACACCGTCACCCTACAACTACCATTCATCCATCACCAGTCTCCAAGACAGCGCAGAGAAAGCCATCAAGACTCTCCCTACACTACGGAGCTTCTCCATGCCAGAGATCCGACCTCGTCCGTCCAATCCAGGAAGGAGTGAGGTACAATCTTTTCCTAGCCAGAGGAAAGTTCGAAAAGAGAGTGCAAGCAAAGCATGAATATTCGCAACGCGGGGGATGCTGTGCGTGGAGCATTAAGGGCCAAAGAGTAGAGATCGTGCGTTTTCCCGGTTGACAAAAGAACCAAAAAGCTGGGAGGTTTGGCCGACCTCAGGAAAAGGGGGCTGTTGAAAGAAGTGGAGTAGAGTGTTTTCGCGTAAAAGCAATAGTAGCTCGGCAGCCTTCTTTCGGAGTCTTTCCTGTTCCCGCACATTCTGGTTCTCGATATTTCTCCAATCTTATATTAAAGCTCCGAGCTCTCTCGTGTACTTCCTGTTCTCGTCGGTCTGTGTAGTCAATTTAGATGGTCTTGGGAGATCGATTGTTACTGCGTGACACGGTGGAGAGTAAGTATCATGCACAGCGCTCTCTGTCATAGCAAAGACGATACGCACGTGATGTCCACGATATCATCGATATGATTACACATCGCGACGAACAGATCCTAGGAGCGGTCAATACTGAGTGCTTCTGAAGGCTCGCCGGGGTTAAGAACGTACGAAAAACAGTTTGCTTCCACCAATCTCCATCTCTGTCTGCATGGTTCCGCTCCTCTTGAAGATCTTGCGACTTCTGATGATAAGGGCGAGGTAATGAGCGCGTAGCCGGGAGTCCGTGTCCGGAGTGTTCTCATACGCGAACCGGGCTGATCGTAAGATCACGTCGACTTGGATTCCGCTCTGCAATCCTTGCTTGCGAAGAGCGAGGCGCTTGAGCTCATCCAAACCGAATTTCTCGGCCTATAGCAGTCAATCAGCCTCCACTCCCATCCTTGACACCTATACGTGAAGCCTGACCGTGCAGTAGATGACAGTGTCCTGCGTGAGCCGAGATTAGCGATTGTAGCCTGGCTTCCAAGGGCGGGATGGCTTACCCTCAAGAGGACGCCATCCACACCGGAATGGGTGATTGTAGACTCCACCGATCCGCGACCACCAATTTTCTGTAAATCCTGGGCGTCCTCGAGCTCCCACGAGTTTCGGCGCTTGTTGTGCAACAAGCGGGGGTAATAGTCACCCTTGTAGAGATATTCGAGGACACAGGAGAAGACTTCAGGTTCTCTGCGAGACGGTCATCAGCGCACGCTCGCCGCTATCGTGCGGATGAAGGGAATAAACGCACTCGTCAGGAAGCTGAACCTGCTTCGTGGTACTCTCGAAGAACTGGCCTCGAAGCGCGGCCACGAAGAAGGGCGACAAGGATAGAACATCCTCATGAGCAGCGAAAAGACGCTGCTCACGACCCACCACCAATGTGATGATGGGGCTGGTCAGGGTACTGTAACCCACATCCATCGTCAGCACTCTCAAGTCATCTCCCCCACTTCTCCCCCTCACGACTCACCTCCCGACCGGCGGACTGTTCAACTTGTCCTGCAACTTCGCCTTCGCATGCTCGCTGTACGACCTCTTGCTCGGCTTCACCGCTTTGCCCGCGCGATCCTTTGAAGCAAAAGAACGTTTGAACATCATGCTTCCAAGTCGAGGGTCAAGTCGTGTCAAGTGCCGTCGGATGCAATACCCGATGGCGATGCGAAAGATGGGCAGAAGATATCCCCGGGGGCGGATACTTCGTAAATGAGCGTTGGGTAGTTGGCTAAATTGACGCTGCGCACGCACGTTGCATGTGGGAGCTCCGGAAGCCTTCCAGGACGATCTTCTCTTCCAGGTCGAGGAATGAAATCCCTCGACGGAAGAAAGAAGAATGATCCTGACGAGGACTTGGCGCGAGAACCTGCTGGTGAGATTCTGGCGGTGGTGTTTCGGCGGGCTCTAAGAAGCGTGGGGAAGGAAAAAGAAGTTGGCGGGGGGTGAGATTCTTAAATAGAGGGATTACGCGCAAGCGCGTAGCCTGCCGCGTAAGGCGATCATGTGACTCATCGCTGGTCTTATCATTTAATTATGATTGGCAAGATACTGCATTGACTTTCGTGAAACCGAAGAATTGATTCGTCGAGTCTTCCGAAGGTCATCGTAATCAACTGGATGCCTGAAGTTGTAAACAAGATGCCTTGCTGACGTAACCCTCAGTTGCTCTGAGGAACAGTCTCTAGGTAGGTACCTAAGCGAGCGAGCTATTGCTTTCTTGACTCCTAGGGCAACCTCATTGAGGATGATTCGTACATGTGTGACGCACGCCCAGTGCAATACTTTGACTCAGTAGATGACGCGTCGAGAACATTCAGTATATCGCATGCGCAATACATCTCACTGCTACACTGAGTGTACAAACACCACCTCATATATGCAACCACTTCACCAAGCCTTGGCACATCCATCCAACCCCCTCTGCCTCTTTTACCCCTCCCCATCTGTCCATCTAAGCATTGAAGTCCACAACCGCCCTTCCCGCAATCTCTCCCCTCTTCAGCTTCTCTACCGCCTCCGGCAACTTATCGATCGGATAGACCGTATAAATGGGCTTCAAAAGTCCCCGTTTCGCAAAGTCCAACGCTTGCGCCGTGTCTTTCATGTTGCCGACGAGTGTACCGGAGATGGTAAAGTTCTTGAAGGCGAAGAAAGACGGGTCAGTCCCGATAGTTGTCGTGCCTGTCGGTGCTGTATGGTAGGGACTAGATCAGCAAGCGGTCGAGAGTCTGTTGTGGATGGAAGGAATCCGGTGTTGGTGGACGAAGGAGATAGGTTAGGGACGAAGGAGATAGTTTGGGGACAACATACGCAATCCGATACACATGACTTTCGCCCCGACGCGGTCTCCCACCAGGCCGATGGCGCCGTCATACGCACTCGGCGCCGTCACAATGACGCCGTGCGCGCCCACTCCATCCGCGATTTTGACCACCTCCGCCGCAACATCTTTGGACTCCTTGAAGTCGACGAAGGCTTCGGCCCCCATTTTCATGCAGAGTTCTTTTTTCTCGGCACCGGTGTCGATGACAATGGGGCGGAGTCCCATTGCTTTGGCCAGCTGCACGCCTTGGATGCCGACGCCGCCCCCTCCGCCAGGGAAGACGGCCCATTCCCCTGGCTGCAGTCTCGACTCGACCAGTGAACGGTATACCGTGCTGGCGGAACACATGATCGGACCCGCGATGAAGTCATCCACACCGTCTGGGATGGGTGACGTGTAGCGTGCAGGTGAGACCACGTATTGTTGGTAAGAACCTAGAGTTCCAGGGTCAGTATACCGCGTCCATATGTGAGCGTCACAGCCGCGTAGAGTGGTCCTGTAGCGAGCTAGCTCATCCACCGGTTTCGCTGGGGTAGTAGTCTGCAAATATCGGGGTAGCTTGCTGAACAGCTCCCTCCAAGTACTGGACCCAGAGCTTCCAATCTCAGCGCTCCGATAACTACTCACCTGTCTTGGCCAACCCCGTGAAGATTGCTCCCTTGCAGTAAGTCTCCTTATCTCCCCAGCACATTTCGCAGTTCCCACACGTATCGTAAACCGGCTTATACCCGCCGCGATCGCCGACCTTCCAATTCGTGACGTTCGACCCGATCTTCACCACGACGCCCGCGCCTTCGTGACCTGGCGAGCGGACGCCGAAGTGAGACATCGGTGGCAAAGCGAGATCGTTCATCATGAAGTGGAGGTCGGAGTAGCAGATGCCGGTGGTGTTGAGCTTCAGGAGTACATCATTGGGGCCTGGCGGCAGACGTGTCAGCTATGATGCTAGAGCAACGATTTCGATTCCAGTGTCGAGAAGCTTCAGAGAAGGATGAGGGGTTATACCGGGTTCGGGAACGGGCACCATCTGCACCTCTACATGGAAATTGGGCCCCTCGTTGACGACGACGCCTGCTTTGCATTCTTTGGGAATGTCGAAGTGGGGTGCATTCCCGTCACTGGTGCCGTTGCTCGCCATAATGTGATGTTTCTTATGATCTCCGAGTTGGCGGATTGCTGTAATGAAGAGAACGAGAGCCGGTCAACTCGAGCAAGGTGCCCCATCATGAACGACTCCTTCGCGGCGGGGTAAGGGTACAGAAGCACTCAGACACGCCGGCGAATCTCCGCATTTGGTTCCGCACATGTATTCTATACGGTAGTAGTAAGGTATATGGAAGGCAGAGGAGTTTACGTGGAACACTAAGGTACCATTGGTAAGGAATTCTTGGCCATCCCCCGCATCTCGGGCCGCACGAGGGCGAAGCGAGCGAAAATGAGTAAGCTATTAAAGCGCGCGTAACGTCTTAGGGCTACCCTTATGGTCCCGAGGCATCTCGCGCTAAAAGTATTTCGAAGAGTTCAGGACTTCCAACAATACCTCAACAGCGCAACAAGCCACCAGCAATACCATAACCCTGAACTAGCAGTGCGCCACCTCTCACATGACCAGCTAGAGTACCGTGAGCAGTGTAAGGGTAAGTAAGCCTAAGAGATAAGGGCTATTTACTCCGTATGCTGTTGACCACGAAAGTCAGGGCATAAGCGACTATACACATGTGTGCAGGAGGGACGACCAATGCCTGCGAGAATCTTCTATACAGGACACACAGGATGTGTGTGGGCTCATGTGGATTGGACCATAATTACACCCCAAAAAGCCCACGGTATTGAACCCAGACCATGACTGGCCGAGAGCCGCACAACAAACAGTCCCGCGTACCCAGCCTATCTCCTCGCAATCCAAACACGTTATAGGCTATTTGTTGAACACGACCGAGTGCGAAACGTCAACGGTCTTCAAGATGCCACTGCTGTCAAAGGGGTACATCTGGCGCTGGGAGCGGGTTTCGGCATCGCCCTTGATGGACGTCTCGATCTCCGGGTCGCCCTGAGCGTGCGACACCAAGAAAGCCTCGTCGGGATCGAGTTTGCGCTCGTCCGACTGCGATCGGTTGCCGGACTTTTTGGAGAACCGCATCTTGCTCAGCTCCTGATCCGTGCCGCTTTGGTCTTTTATTCGCGACGAGCGTTCCGCACTGGTCGACGAGAGGAAGGAGGACAGGGCCGGGAGACAGGCGCAGATGATGCCGATACCGGCTTCGGCGTTGCTGGAGACGTCCAAGTTGATTAGTCTCACGTTGGGGATGAATAGTGGCCATGAACTGGGTTAACGTACCCGGAAAGAATGACGCGGATGAATATGATCGTCTGGTCCGGCGAGGCTCCAGATACGACGATCATCCACAGGCGGTAAATACTGAATGCGGTCGCCAGTCCTCCGGCGCCGAGGATGCCCATCACTCGGAGTTTCTTTTTTATTGGCATCTGAAGCGACCATGTCAGAGGGAAAGGCAAGATCAGAATGGCCAAGTCGCTGATCACGCTCATGATGGAGTCTGACGTGATGACGGCACCCTGGTCGAGGCAGCTGCCACGACCATCCCTCGTCCAGTAGGTCGAGATGGGCACGCAAATTCGGATCTTGATGATGAGGGCAGGGACGTAGTATGCCAACAAGAGGGCCAGGAGCAGATATATGAGCTTCACGGTTTTCTTATAAGGGGCAAAGACCGAGATCAATATGAAAAGCAGAGCCATTTTGACGAAGAATGCCATTGGAGCGTAGAAAAGCGTGGACACGTATGCCGTCTGAGTGGTTGAACAGTCAGTCCGAGTTCGCCCTCTTGCAACACCGGGAGAATGTCACCTGTAGAAATGATACGACATCGTGATCTGGGACATCCCATTGGTGGTAACCTCCCCCATGATGGCTCACTACCGCAAAGACAAGGAGGAATGTTCAGTCAAAGATTCCTGAAGCTGCGAGGATGGATGTGTAGCACGTACTAATGATGGCACAGGTGCAATATCCAAGGAAGAGAACCTATTGTCGCCGTGATCAGTTTCCGGCCTCTTCTCGTCTGGTTGGGCAGGGGATCGCTACCCAAGCAATGACGCAAGCATCTTCAAAATATCAGCGAATGACGGCGCCTTCTGTCGAGGGAGGACGCTCTGCCGAATCACTCACAGTCGTCTGGTTTGTATGAGCGCGCGATACGATACCTAGCGTACATTCGCAACAGGACGAAAGACGAAACAATCGGAATGGACAATGCCTGGGTGATCAGGTTCACCGTCCTCAAGACATCCTGCGGATGCTCGAAGTTCGGTGTCACGCCCGGAGGAGGCAGGCCGCCCTTGATGTCGGACATGATGATGGGATTGTGGTCCTTGTCGTTGAGCGACTCTCAACTCTGTCGCTCATTCAGGCAGTGCCCGGCATCTTAGGAGCAGAGAGCATTTTGTATAACGGTTCATTCTTGGAAAATCCATGGGTCAACCGAAAGCAATATTCGTAGATTGCATTTTGACAGGAGACGATGCACAGGCCAGGGGCCTGGGTTCCAGAGCCAGGGTTTAGCACTGTATTGTATGTACGAAGTATGCATCAAGGGTTAAGCCACGACTGGTGATTCTGCTGTCAAAGCGTCTGGTGGCTTGGAAGCTCGAGCTATGACTGTCGCAGTTGCTTGGAGTGGGGGTCTGGACGTATCTGTCCCATTTGTCGCTTGGCGCACCCACCAGATTTGCTCGCCTCATCCAGAGTACTTACTGTACAGCACAGCAAGGTATGTAGTCTCGAAAAACTTCTAGTAGATGTGATCGAGTCCCCGGAGATCTCGTACTGAAATTGCAAGTCCATGATCGGTCAATTGGATGGCAGAAAAAGTAATAGCAACTCTAAACATGTATCATGAAGGGGTTTTCCGCCTTCACCGCAAGAGACCTGTAGGAAGTAGGGAGCGAGAGAAGCGCGAGAAAAAGAAAGACGATGAAGAAGACTGGGACGGAAGTATGGAAGTGTCACATGTTACCCTTAGGCCCTGCATGAGGTGGAACTTACCGTAACTATATCCCACGTACGAAGTAGAGCACATCCAGATGAGCGGAGAAGGCTTGGATGGACTTGCGCCACCATACTTACCGTAACGCTTGTGAGTTTGACAAGGTACTGTACAAATACCTGGTACCCATCTGCAACTTTGTCTGTACATGCTAGGGCTCTACCTGGTATTGGATCGCTTTTGATATTGAGATTAAGTACCAAGTAAGAGCCTGGAAGTACGGTTATCCACCCCTTACAGCCCATCGTCACTAAAGACCTGTACGTCGTCCTCCCCGGGCCTTGAGTGGTGCGCCTGCTGAACAGTGGCTTGCAGCAAGCAGTACAGTATGCGCTACGAAGTACAAGGCCCATACTGTAACTCCATCCGGTACCTGACCATGCGTTGTGCTTTGGTTGGGACTAGGAGAAAGGTGTAAATTGGCCATACGGAATTCAACCTCCTGGACAGGACAATCCCCTAAGTGGAGCTAAAGCTGCATCGATCAAGCCGCTGTGACAACCTGGAAGCCGTGTCACGTTGATACAGCAAGGATATCTCCATACTAAACCCGGTCCGCACCGTCCGGGTGCCATGCGGCGTATGCTGTTGGGATGCTTCCCGATTCCCCTCAAACTGTTACGCAAAAGAAACTGTCCTATAACAATGCGTCCCAGGGCTAACCTACGGGATAGTTGTCTGGACATACCTAAACCCCCAACCCAACGACAATATCAAATCAATCCAATAATCCAACGTTGATCTCGAACACGGCACATAACCACCTCCCCTTACCTGATCGGTCCACATCAATAAACCCGAGAAGAGCTCCAGAAGGAACGCCAAGTCCACCGACGAAATGACGGTCCCACAAGGGCACGACTCCAAGCTCTTCCAGCCCTTGGCCATAGCCAACGGCAAGATCCGCCTGAAGCACCGCGTCGTCTTCGCCCCCCTGACGCGGAACCGCGGCACGCCGCTGAGCGCAGAGAGCACGGCGGAGAAGCCCAACCGGATCTGGTACCCGGACGACGTGATGGTGGAATACTACCGCCAGCGCACCACGGACGGCGGCCTGCTGATCTCCGAGGGCATCCCGCCCTCCCTGGAGGTAGGTAACGCCCTCTTCCCCCCCCCATCGCCCCGCAATCCCTCTGCCTGCTTGCTTGCTGCTCATGGCACGCGCCATCCGCTGACTTGGCCCCCCTCCCGCCCCGCAGAGCAACGGCATGCCCGGCGTGCCCGGCCTCTGGCTGCCCGAGCAAGCCGCAGGCTGGAAAAAAGTCGTCGACGCCGTGCACGCCAAGGGCGGCTTCATCTACTGCCAGCTGTGGCACGCGGGACGGGCGACCATCCCACAGATGACCGGCACGCCCGCCGTGTCTGCCTCCGCCTCGGTCTGGGACTCGCCAGACGAGCTGTACTCGCACCCGCCCGTGGCGTCGAGCGAGCGGGTCCCCTACGCCGACCACCCGCCCGTCGAGCTGTCGGTCGCCCATCTGAAGCGCACCATCCGGGATTACTGCGACGTGGCGCGCACCGCGATGGAGATTGGGTTTGATGGGGTGGAGCTGCATGCCGGGAACGGATATCTGCCGGAGCAGTTCCTTAGCTCGAATGTTAATAGGAGGACGGATGAGTATGGAGGGTCGCCGGAGAAGCGGTGCAGGTTTGTGTTGGAGCTGATGGAGGAGCTTGCCGAGACGGTGGGCGGGGAAGAGAACCTGGCGATTCGGCTCTCGCCATTCGGTCTATTCAACCAGGCGCGTGGCGAGCAGCGCGTCGAGACGTGGTCGTTCCTGTGCCGGCGGCTGAAGGAGACGCTTCCGAGGCTGTCGTACGTCAGTTTCATCGAGCCTGTAAGTTCCCTATCCCTAATGCCCGCCCTCCCTCCCTCCTCCGTCACCTCCCCCAACCCCTCGAACCATCCACTCGTTCGATCCACGCTGACCCCACCCAGCGCTACGAACAATTCATCACCTTCGCCGAAAAAGACACCTTCCTCAAATCCATGAACCTCTACGGCGTCGACCTGAGCGCCTTCCGCGCCATCTTCGGCTCGACGCCCTTCTTCTCCGCCGGCGGCTGGAACGACACCAACTGCTGGGGCGTGGTCGAGTCCGGCCGGTACGACGCCTTGCTCTTCGGGCGGTTCTACATCAGCAACCCGGATCTGGTGGAGCGGTTGAAGGAGGGGCTGCCGCTCACGCCGTACGATCGGAGCAGGTTTTATGGGCCGTTTGAGGATCGCGAGGTGGGCTATTCGGATTACTTGACTTGGGAGGAACAGGGGCGGGAGAGTAGGCTTTAGAGGGGTTGTAGGAGGTCATGGTTTTACGTGGGGGTTGAGTATGGCCTGTCTTTGTGTTAGCTATAGAGTTTGAACAGATATCTGCGCTCCTATAGATCTTGGTTTGGGAACATTTTGGCACTAGATGTCATGATAAAGGTGTCTGATTGAAGTGCTAAGCTAAACCCAACGCAATCTGTGCTGTGGCCTGGCTACGCCGTAAGTGCCATTTTCTCGGATTCCGGAATAGGAACACGCAGGGAACCCATAGCAGGTGACACGGCCGCAAACAAGAGTCACGTAATGCAGTCGAGTAGTTTGCATGCCATGTCTCCACGTGAGATCGAGGAAAAAAGAGTGCTTTCACTCCTCGATAGCTCAAGCGAGCGGCCAAACACGTTTGGGGAAAGAAACGGGCAGTAGGGATCGTTACCGCACCGAAAAGGTGCAAGTGTGAAGAAAGACAACAATTACCACAGCACTAAAGGAGTGATGCGTTGTGGTGGTAGAATTGGCAGCTCAACCGAGCGGACAAAATGCGCCAAGGGGAATGAAAAGGGTGCAGGGGGAAAATGAAGGGCGGTAGGGACCGTTGCGCAACGAAATTGTGCAAAGTAGGAAGAAAGGGCAGCTTTCGCCAGTCGCGTGACGCTAGTCTCACCGCCTTCAAAAGAAAGAAAGGATTGTGATAAACAAGCTGGAGGACTCAGGTCGCAGGACTAGCATTGCCAACAGAGCCTAGAGATCCGCTTGCAACATCAGACGATCGTGCTCCCATGGTCGTTGAGTCGGAGGTAGGGTGTTGGTAAAGCTGTGAGTGATTCGCAGAGACGCTTCGTTGATTGTACCATGAGTGGCTCTTTTTGCAGCAGCCCGAATGTGGTACGTGAGGCGACCCGGCTTTCACGGGCAGTTGTTGGATTTTCTACCAGCAGCGCGCGCAAAAAGCGGAATCCGTTCTGGATGTACCCTCGCGGTTCCAACGTCCGAGGTGACGTTCATGCCGTGCTGTGAGATAGTAGACACTCCCATCGTTGCTCGAACACGACCGTTTGTAGAAGCCACGGGTTTGGAGATAGTGGGAACCGCAGCCCTGGCCAATCTGGACTTGTGGCTGTCGCGCTTTCGTGATGACTTGACGTTCGGAGATAGCTTGACACTGTCGTCCGATTGCTCTTCATAGTCTACCTCACTGTCGTTGTCTGAAGATTTCGTATCCTCGTCCATTGAGTGAGACTGGGCCACACTTAGGGAGGTTCTTGGAAACAGCTGAGCGGTACGGGCCTTCCCATGACCATTTGCCGCGGTCTTCGACTTGCCTATGCCACTCTTCGGCAAGACAGTCGCGTGATTGTCGTCGCGAGTGCCCACATTTCCCAATGTTGAGATATTGTGCTGTTGACGGACTCCACCAAAGCCTGCTGCATACGTTTCTTCCGCCGCGGCACGTTGGACGCGACATTTCTCCGGAAAATCAACGAGCTCCGGGGGTATCGTGGCTGCGTCATTTTCGAGTGCTTCGAAGCGATTACGGCATGCGTTTTGGGAGTAGTTCGTGGTAGGCTTTGATGCTTTCAGATACTCTGCGACGACCTTCCACTTCTCCTCCGCGACCTTCTGCTTGCGCTGGTATACCTCTTGATCGGCCGACGTGATAGCCTCGAGGAGCAAGTCGTCCTGCAATATGATCAGTAGGGAGACAGGTGCAGACTGCGAGAAGATACGTACATCTCCCTCGTGCCAGTCAGTAAGCTGGGCATCCAGCAGTTCGTTCTCGTGGGCGGCCAGGACACGCTTAAGACGAACCCAGCGGGAGCTGATTGTTTTATGATGGTACTTTGTGCGACCTTCTTTAATCAGACGCTCGACCACCTCCTTGTCCGTATATTTCTCCTGCTTCATCTGGACAATGATCTCGTCATCGGAGTCCAGGTCCCAAACCACTTTCTTTGGCATCGCAGAACGTCCTCCTTCAACTCGGACCTTCCGGTAACCACGAGTGCTAGGGGATGCCGAGAGCTTGTGTTTCTTGGTGCTCTTGGCACTCTGCTGCTACATGAAGATGGTCAGTATCCTGATCACATTTACTTCCGCACATTGACGAATGCAGGCCCCGAAGCACACGAAAATTGCCGGCAACAAGTGCTCCCCAACGCAAGAGCCCCCCAGGTGCCGGGGAGCGCCTAGCGTGTGGGCCAGCAAGTGAGGCTCTAGGCGATAAGCCGGCCAGGGGCGCACCCGACGGACTGAGCCCGAGCACCTGGAGCCCTCAATCATAAGCTCCACGAAGCTCCCCAACTCAAAAAATATCAAGTTGATTGTTCTGCTCTCAATTGTGGTGAACGATGGCCGGGGTTTGAAGAGCTCCAATGCGCAAGAACCCCATGTACTTGTGATTTGGACCCACTTACCAATGGCTCAGGGAGGTTACCATCATCTGAGGAGCTGTCCGCCAGAGTACCTTCAAAATCCTCCTCGTCTCGTTGAGTAATCGTGTTGGTAGGACAGGGACCTCCGACCGGCTGGCGAACGCCTACAACAGCAACAGTAAATTGTCAGCCATGTGCATCTTGTCAGTTGAGAAGAGAGGTATCCCAGCGATCTAGCAAATGGTAGCTGCCCCATTATTCCGGGAGACTCTCCGGGAGTTTGACTTACTAGCTGGGTAAATGTTGGGGTTGAGCACATCATGAGCGAAGTATGGAACATTGAATCTTGTAGAGCGCTTTACGGGATGACGGCCTTTGGTATGCTTCAACTTGTGTGACTTCGATGCCTCTTTGCGCTTCGAAGCGGACGTTGTCTTGGATGATGCCATGCTGATATGAGCAAAGTTAGTCGGCTCTTCGGAACCACAATTGAGAGAATACAGCCTTGGATACCTTACGAAGCGCTGATGGGTGCTTGGTAAATCGTGGAGTATCTCCTGGGCGGTGGGACTCCTGGGGAAGGTTCTCAAAGGTTTGAAGAGTTTGTCCTAGATGAGTTGTGAAGCGATAAGACCACTGAGGATGTCCTCAAGCGGTACTTTGCAGAGGAGAAACGGAGAGAGATGTGTTGGAGCAATCTTTGTTGATTGGTAACCTAGCGGCTGTGGCAACAGTTAGCAGGTGTAAATAAAGCGAGCCATCACCACACAATGATGATGGGTAGAGACCCAGGGAGCACGTCGTACTTACAGGACTCCAGGGCAGTGGCGTGGTTGAAAGGATTGTAACCCGAGTTTAGGAGAGGTGGAAGATATATTTTGAAAACAGACCAACATTCACTGACAGGCAACCCAATACACTCAAGACAACGGAGTACGCCATAATGCAGTGTTAGCGATCATATAGTAACGACGGCCTCTTGACCGCAACGGGGCACTCTAGCTTGCGGAGTGGTCTATCGTCTTTGCACAGCCTAAAACGCTTGCGAGTATGGTCTCTGAGTAACCGCACAGTGTACTATAAACGACCCCGATCAATTCGAGCATGGTATTGCGCTGGCACTGGCGTCGACCAGACAGTGCCTTGTGAAGCAATCAAAGGTTGATGATGAACATTATGGCAACAGTAGTACACCCTGTCCACGCGAACGTCAGTTCAATCATGTTAGCGACAATGTGGATTAATGGGCGCAAAGAGAAGTCGCAATTCTGTCGCGTGGCGCCATGAGCTCAACACCTTTCGTATCTAAATGTTTAGAGAGACTTCGCACACAGTTCAGTCTGCTCTAGGAACACGTAACCCACAACTCGTCGAGGCATGTTGATGTATGTATGTGTAAGAGGTCACATCTTTTTTCCCGGAGTCAGGATAGCCCAAAGGTGCTTTTCCACAGACGGAAGTGAAGATCAAGAAGGTTTTATAGGTAGTCAACCGCAGAGTAGGGCAAATCGCTATTATCATATCATAAATGTAACAGCAGGAAATAGCACTCAACCAACACTTAGGTACAATGAGCCATTGAGACGCTGGTTCTTCGACCATAAGGTAAAGCCATCAAACGAGTAGTCAAGACCAGCTAAGCTGAGTGTAAAGATCATAATAGGTTAAGAAGCTCCACGCAACTGGGACGTCGTGAGATCTAACACAAAGCTTACCTAAGGTAGGTACCTAGGTACCTTAGGCTTATCTCCACGGGATTTGCATGTGATTGACCATGGATAAGCGTGGCGGCGCAATGACGTGCACTCAATTAAGGTAGATCGTACTCCGTACTGTGAAGAAATCTTGGAACTCACCTAGACCCCGCCACACAAAGACTCCTCACTACCTGGTAGGATACCTACAGATTCCTACTACAAGCAATACAACTTCCTTCTACACCTTATATCTCAACAAGACTTTATTAACCTATCACCGACGAAGTCCAGTAGCCGCCAAAATGATGGAATACTTCAATCACAAGATCTCGCGAAAGCATCACCCGCCTGATGTGAAGTCCGAGATGCCTGTATTGACGGAAGAAGACGAGGAATTCCTCCAGCGAATTGCCTCCGAGGGCACACCGCCGCCTCTACCAGAGCGACCGCAACAACTTCCTGTAGCAGGCGAAACCCATGGGAACAATGCGCAGCTCGCGTTGATGCACGATGCCCGGAACACGCCCTTACCAGACATACCAGACACGCCAGACGAAGATGATACTCCAGTGAAGGATGCAAAGGGTAAAGGGAAGGCTAAAAGCGAGAAACGGCCAATGACATGGAATTTCTTGAGACGGGATAGTCGGGACAGAAAAACAAAGGCCCATCATACTACAGGCGTCGACCTACACAGCGGAGCGGAGGGTATGAAGACAGAGAATCCACATGTCGGTGAAGATGGCGTCGTCACGCCACATGAGGGTACGTTCGAGTTGAGAGAGAGCTAGCTCAGGTGTCAAGCTGATCTGCTACACAGCTGCCAAAGAGGAAGAGGACATGACCAATATCCTCGAGCAGCTGAACCTGGCAGCCGTCAACAATCGCGTATTTTCCATCTCCAAAGAATCGCAGGACCTCCTGCACAAGTTCACCCTTGTCCTCAAGGACTTGGTCAATGGCGTCCCGACCGCTTACGATGATCTCGAATCTCTTCTCACAAACTCTGAAAATCAGCTCCAAACCGCCTACTCTCACCTACCCTCATTCCTGCAGAAACTCATTGAGCAACTGCCTAGTAAGATGACCCAGACGCTCGGACCGGAAATGTTGGCTGCCGCTGCCGAGAGACATGGCGTCAGCGCCAAGTACGCAGAACCGGCGGCAGGCTTGGCATCGAAGATGGGGTGGAAGATGAAGGTGCCGAGTCTGAAGGACCTAGTCACGAAACCGGGAGCAGTGGCCGGCATGCTCCGAGCGATAATGAATTTCCTCAAGTTGAGGTTCCCCGCGTTCATGGGGATGAACGTGCTATGGTCCCTTGCACTATTCCGTAAGCAAGAGTCCCACCATATCGCAGAATCTCTCACGAATGGCATTGACAATCAGCTTCGCAGTTCTCCTCTTCGTCTTCTGGTATTGCCATAAGCGTGGCAAAGAAGTCCGCCTCGAGAAAGAACGCCTCCTCAACGAAGAGGAGATAGCCGCCCTCGAGAGGGACACCGCCTGGGATCCAAACATGCAGCCTCCGACCACAACAGCCCCAGTAGGAGCGTCGATGGAAGAGGTCACAAGCGGCATGCGTCACGGAACGGCAGGAGCGGATGAACAAACGAAGAAGATGGCCGGTGAGCTCTCGGCTTCCGCGGCATCGCATTCGCAGCCGGCTTACGAGACGTAGTGGTTGAAGTTAGGGAGGTGGGTGTTGATCCAAAGACTAGTGTTGGGCACTGGAGTTTTAAGGTCCAAAGGCGTCCAGCAGCGGAAGGGCATCAGGAAAGGAGGCAACGAAGGGCAGCGAATGCGCCGAGCAACGCGCCTCTCCATTCCCAAGAGAGTTGCATTGTCTCGTAGCGTGGAACGATGGGATATGATGTTCACGACGGGAGGTAATAGGTAGTCAGTCATGGTATCAGCACTCGTCTTGCGCGATCACAGTTTTTTCCTTTCCTTTGGCGGCCTGGACGGGTCACTTGCAGTTTCTTTGTCCGTATTCGGCTCAGGTTGCACCAAACACTCCTTGCCAGCACAGTACTGTCGTCCCGATTTTGATGTAAGCCATCCTATGAGCGAAAGTTCCGCAACGCACCTCCAAAGTATCGCACTCGATATAGTGCGAGTCGGCGGCTTGTACGCTCACCCGAAGGTTGATGGGAAAACCCAAATTGAGCATTTGTCTGGCCCGTCGTTCAGTTTCACGTTGGTGTGTTCGTCGCCCTATAAACTGAGTTCGTGGCGGCACATCATGCGTGGGAAATTGCAGGCTTGTCGATCGGCGAGGAATGGCGAACCACGGCGCCTGTGAAGCAAAGTCATCGGACGACAAGAATAGTAGGTAAGGTAATACTCCGGGCTTTTTACCTGGTGTAAGCTAAGGATGATTGGGTTTAGTGAAGTATAGCTAGCTAGAATCGAGTTAGTCTCTCTATGAGCTTACTCAGAACGGATAAGGTGGTAGAATCTGGACCAAGTTACGGAGCTTCGGTACAATAATGTACGGACACGTTGACACTCAACTTCTTGTCTTTTCACAGCATCTCTTCAGCTCGTGCATGGTCTGCTATGCAGCCTTGAATCAATGATAATTGATTCAAGAACTTTTTTTCTGTCTGGTCTGGTCTGCAAGGACAACTTTGTAACACTTGTTTTGTTTCTCAGTTGATGAGGGCGAAAACTCTCCTCACTGTCTGTCATGTCATTGGTTTCTTTGCCTCAACAATCGCGCGTTTCAGATGTTGCCGTTCCGTTTTTAGCTACTCCGCTAGCTTGCAGGGCGACACGCCATGCAATAATGATTCGCAAAGATCACCTCAACATCGACAGCCAGCGTCAGCGTCAGGACCGGCATGAGATGTGCAGCGTTCAGTGCCAACGAAAGCTCATTCTACGCGCATCGCCCCATCATTTGTCGCCCGATTTGGTGCAGCATCCGGTTTTCTTCTTTATTTGTACAACAGAGCGGCCCCAATGTTTGGGTGGTTGCATCTTCCCGATAATTCCAGAGCTTATGTGGTCTGTTCCTGCATTAGCGCTTTGGGGGCTCCGAGTCCAACGTTACACGATCCTCAACTTTCCTTCCAACTAGACCCTCCAAGACTGGTAGATCTCTGTCGCCTTGGCCCCTTGTGCCTTTTGTTGGAAACAACGCGCGCCTGTAGGACAGGAGCCTGTAATTGTGTCGGGCAAATACCTCTGCGTCAATGATTCCTCGACACCCGACTGGTCGAGGGCGCATAGGGTTCAGGAGAGACAGCAAGTGCCGGTCTTATACTGGATTTCTCCATATATGTCGATGGCCACCCTCTCACGGTACAGACTTTGCTCTGCATCTTCCTCATACGTGTTGTTTTCTCTTGTCTGCCTCTACATCCATCGTGAGCAGAGTCATTCGCTTCTCTGCTCATACCCAGCAGCTCTCCTCTTTATCTTCCGCTTGTTCCTACGATCTGTTGATCAATAACATTCGCTCCTGTCTTGTCTCACTTCACACCGACTGTCCAGTCACTTCCTGCGTCACAACTATCTCGAGAATATCTTCACGATGAAGTCAATAACAGCGTCTGCTTTCCTCGCCTTCGGGCTGGCTGTCCAGCAGGCTGCAGCTACTGTATGAACCCTTTCAAGACCTAGAGGAGGATCTCAAGCTCACATTATCACTAGGACTTTACCAACGCCAAGGCGTTCTCTTGCCCTTCGAATACCAATAATATCTGTACGAGCGAACAGCAAGGTGGCTTTGATTGGAGCAATCTACCCCAAGGATCTTTTAACAGCTATGCTGGGTTCTCGTTCTCGGGGTTCACAAGCAAGAACTCGTTCCAGAAACGAAACATCCTTCGTGCACGGAACAGCCAGGTAGGAATATCACTACATCAAATGGAAGACTGGATGCTGAGGTTCTTTTAGAGCAAATGCATCGTGGGATCTGTCTCCACCAACGCGCAGAGCAGTCCCAAAATCTCCAGTGGCTCGGGCAAATCCTTCTCCATCACAACCATGCAAGTCTCCGTTTCGGTTGACACCGAGCTCGACTTCTTGTACGGGATGCAAGACGGATCTACTTGCAAGCATAGGAGTTCCTGCTCTGTCGGTGGCTCTACGGTCGAGAACACCCAGTGCGGCGGTGCCACTTCGGTGACGTTTAAGCTACCGGACAACTCGAAGCACAGCAGCTGCGACGTTGGTATTTACAACATCGGCTTCGACTGCGGCACGGCCTCCGCGACTGCGAGGCAAGTCAGCGCTACTTCCATGCCCGAGTCGCAAGCGAGCACCGTGCCTGCCATTGCGACAAGTGCCGTTGGCCAGAGCTTACACATTGGGAACCTGTCGACGTCGTTGGGGTCCTCGATGACGGCACCTGGTAGCCCCACAACTGAAAATGCGGGAGTTCCCATGACTACGTCGACCATCTACAGCACTTCTGTATTCTACGTGACGAGCTGTGCACCAGAGGTCACGAACTGCCCGGCTCGATCGGCCCGTCTTGTTACTTCTATCATTGCTGTCAGTACCACGGTTTGTCCTGTGTCGTCCGCGCCTGCCGGACCGAGTTCATCACCGCCTGCATCGCCCTCGGCGCCTAATCAGCAAAGTTCCTCTCCTACCGGTCCAAGTTCTGTTCCAGGTTCAAGTTCCGCTCCCGCTGGGCCTAACTCTGCTTCTGCAGGCTCAAGCTCCGTGCCTGCTGGATCAAGTTCGGGTCCGGTTGATTCAAGCTCGGCTCCTGCAGGAGCAAGCTCGGCACCTGCAAGCCCAGTATCTCAATCGTCATCTTCCCCGTGAGCGACCTCCATCAGTCACCTCTGCTTTCCAGACTTTAGCTAATCATTAGCAGGCCCGGTATCACAACTATGACCATGTCGATGGGTCCATCTTCTTCCGGAGAAGCTTCGCCTACCACTCAGAGCCCGGGCACCCAGGGCAAAGGTCTAACTTTGTACTCGAACGGCACCCCGATGACCACGTCCACCGTGTTCAGCACCATTGTTTCCACCATCACCAGCTGCGCCCCAACTGTCACTAACTGCCCCGCCCGTTCTATGTCGGTCGTTACTTCTATCATAGCTGTCAGCACGACCGTATGCCCTGTGGCTTCCGTCACGGGTAGCTCTGCTCCAGCGGGTTCCTCACCTGGGGCTTCCGTACCGGTAGCTTCTGCACCGGCCTCTTCTGCGCCGGCGTCACCAGTGTCGGCGTCTTCAGTGCCGGGTTCTCCTGCACCGTCATCTGCTGCACCAGGTTCGTCTGCACCAGGTTCTTCTGCACCGGGTTCTTCTGCTCCGGCCTCTCCTGAATCGGCGTCTTCTGCATCGGGTTCTCCTGCACCATCACCCTCTGCGCCAGGCTCTTCTGCGCCAGGTTCCTCAGCCCCAGCGTCACCGCAGTCGGCGCCTTCAGCACCGGGATCTTCTGCACCAGGTGCTGCCCCTTCAACCACATCTGCGCCCTCAGCTTCAGAGCTGTCAAGCTCGGCACCTGCATCTGGAGAAAGCTCGGCGCCCAGTACTCCATCACCCTCCAGTATCGCAGCGGTACCAGTGGGTGGAAGCTCGTCGGCGCCTATTATGGAGAGTATCACCACTGTCATGTAAGTCGTCCTGGTCTACGCTTGATTCATTCGTTACAGAGTCTAATCGGAGCTCATAGTGTCGTTACCTCCGTGACGACTTGTCCAGTCACAACCACGGTTACATCCGGCACTAAAGAGGCAGTCTTGACCACCCAGACTGTATCGACTGTGCTCATTACTTCCACTTCCACTATCTGTACGAAATGCACTGCAAGCTCCACGGCGGCTGTACCGCAAGAGACGGGCGGATCCTCTGCACCAGCTTCATCCGTCGCGCCGGCTTCACCTTCAGGCGCGAGCCCAGGTAGCCCTGCGCAGTCATCCGTCGCTCCGGCATCGCCTTCAGGCTCGAGCCCGGGTAGTCCTGCACAGTCGTCCGTCGCTCCGGCATCACCTTCAGGTTCTAGCCCGGCTAGTCCTGCGCAGTCATCTGTCGCTCCGGCATCACCTTCAGGCTCAATCCCGGCAATCCCTGCGCAGTCATCCGTCGCGCCGGCATCACCTCAAAGTTCGAGCCCGGGTAGTCCTGCGCAGTCATCCGTCGCTCCGGCATCACCTCAAAGCTCGAGCCCGGGTAGTCCTGCGCAGTCATCCGTCGCTGCGGCATCACCTGCAAGCTCCGCCCCGGCAAGTCCTGCACAGGCATCATCACCTCCAGCTCCTCCGGCCGCGTATCCGTCCGTCCTCCCGAAGTGTTTGAACACTTGGATCTACAGCACCGGCTGCGCAGACAACGCCGACGCTTCCTGCTACTGCGCCCAATCCAACTTCACCACCAACGTCATCGGTTGCATTCAATCGTGGGGTGCTGATTCGGAAGTTCAGTCTGCATTGAGCTACCTTGCCGGCATCTGCGCCAACCATATCAAGCAGAACCCAGCAATCATCACCGCAATGCCCAGCTCAATCACCTTAGCGCCCCCGCCTGCTGCTGCGACCCCGGCTCCCTCAAACGTTGCTGGAGCCACTCAGGGCAGTGCCGCCGCGCCCTTGACGACAGCGCCTGCAGCTGCAGTCAACGTACCCGTCACGACAATCGTGATTCAGCAAACGGTCACTGTACCGTGCACGTTTACGAACGGCGCCAGTTCCGGCTCGGCTGTCCCGTCATCATCTACGACCACGGTGGTTTCGAGCGTGGTAACTGTCCCTCAGGTTCAATTCATCACACAGACAGCAGCTGGAAACACGGCTGTCGTGAGCCTCGCAGCCGGAAGCCCATCGAGCGCTCCTGCCTCTCCCACCGCTCCAGCTGCAGCTCTCGGTGCCTCTGGAGGGAACGCTCCGGCAGGTTACGGCCCGACGACCATGGCTAGTGCCTACGCCTCCCAGGGCAACCCGACAGCCACAACAAGCAGTGGCGTGGTACTGTTCACCGGTGCGGCTAGTGCGATGTCGCCCGGCATCATGGTCAGCGGGGCTGTTGGTGGGTTGTTGGCACTGCTGTTCCAGCTCTAAGACCGAAATGAAAGAAAAGAATCAATGAAATCTTGTAAGATAGCCATGTTTGGGCCTGCGATGTGGCAAATTTTTCCCGTATACTTCACATCATTTCCTTATCTGTTCGATTGGCGCCTTGTTATTGCTGGCTGGTTTGGGATCAGAGGCGAGGTACAAATCACCTCAAACCCAGTGTCGCGCGCGAGTAATCTAGAAGTAATAGATACATTGGAAGACGTCAGCATCAAATAGCCCATCTTTCTTCTGATCCGGTTGATTGTGAGACAATCTGCATTTGACCTCAAGCCGTGGTACGAGTAGGTAGTACGAGTAGGTTCCTTGGTTGATCATGACCCACCGTCACCTAATCGGACTAGCACTAGCGCCTCAGCCCCAGCCGCCCCGCAAACGAACAAGAAAATCCAAGGTTTGCTTCCCTGACCCTGAGGCATTAATCGTTCTCATCACAGGAACAAAATACCTCTCACCACCACCATCAACCACCAAATCCCACGTCACCAACACCGTGACGCCTCATCGCATCGCATCTATCACTCAAAATAACCCCGCAACATCTATGGGCTACTCTCGCGCTCCACCATCCCACCACTCTGACCCTGCTACCCGTCGCACAAGTCGGATAGCGCCCGCACTCCTTCCCATCCTCGACCCGATCTCGTGCTCGTTCTCGTGTGTGTCCGTGTGTGTGTGCGTGTGCGCACGTGCGGCGCTACTGGCGAATGGTCCGTCCTGAACAGGGCGGACGGTAAAACTTGAGCTCGGGACGACGTCTCGAGCAATACATAAATCCTGCGGGTCTTGGGAGCGAGTGAGTGAGAGATATATAGAGAGATATAGAGAGAGAGAGAGAGAGAGAGAGAGTCTAGCAAGTTGGTTCGAGGACGAACAGCGCGGACGAGGCGGTGGTTTGATGCGAGGAGCAGTCGCGGTTTTCGCGGACGCCGCATCGTTGCGTGGAGATGTTTGCGTTCGATTCCGGTGATGGGCATTTCGGCCCACAGTCTGCGAGGTTGCCAGGTCGGCGGTTGGATCGGGCGGGTTTAGCGGTTTCGGCGGATGGGGAGGGGGGGTTTGCGAGTGAAGAGGGGTGGGTGGCTTCGGGGTTGACGGGCGGAGGTGGAGCAGAGACTGGCGGGGTGCAAGAACTACAGGGCGGTGGAGTGCAAGCCAGCGGAGAGGGGGTTACGGATGGAGCCGGAGGTGCGGTAATGGTCGTTGATGAGGTCGCGCTGTCTCAAACCCTGTGTCCGAATGTTACCACTCCTCCCATCAGCATTACGCCGCGGTTGAGTGCGGCCACTACGCTAGACGCACTCCGAGGGGAACAGCGCGGAAAGGCAATCCAAACGGGTGTGACGGCAAACGCTCCGCATCTTACCGGGAGGGCGGCGAGGAAGAAGAAGCGGGGTATGAAAAAGGGCGCGCCGGCTATGAGTACGGTGCGCGGCTTTACGCCCGCCGCGTCTGGAGACGATGACTCCGACTGTTCGACGGCGAGCAGCTCGAGAAGATTGGCGCCTCGGTTCGGTGAGCTTACGAGTTCTACCAGCAGCCCGGGACTGCGCCCTTCGTCGTCCGGTGGCGGCATCAGTGCCCTTAGACTGCAGCTAGACACTCTCAACCTCAGTCCAGGAAGTGACAGATTGTCTTCGATGGTACACGCCAAGAGTAAGCTTGGTTCTCAGACACCGAGTAGCGCGAGCATGACATCCGAGACTATGAGCGACGGAGAGGCGAACGAGATGACGAGCTACGAAATCCCCCTCGAACACGATTTCGTCAGCCCGGATGTGGGGCAGAGACCCATCTACGGAGCGGTCGAAGGTGGGCTCGTCCGTGACCCCGCACCACGCAAAATGGCCGCTTCCGACTTCCAGCCCATCAGCTGTCTCGGCAAAGGCACGTACGGCACCGTCCTGCTCGTCAAGCAGACCGCGACGGGGCGCCTCTACGCGCAGAAGCAATTCCGCAAAGCCTCGCTGACCGTGCACAAAAAGTTGGTCGAGCAGACCAAGACGGAGCGCAGCATCCTCGAGAGCGTCAACCGACACCCCTTCGTCGTCAAGCTCTACTACGCCTTCCAAGACCACGAGAAACTCTACCTCATCCTCGAATACGCCCAGGGCGGCGAGCTCTTCACCCACCTGGCCATGGAGCGCATGTTCCCGGAGCCCGTCGCGTCCTTCTACCTGGCGGAAATGGTGCTCGCCCTCGAACACCTGCACCACACCGTCGGCGTCGTCTACCGCGACCTGAAGCCGGAAAACTGCCTCCTCGACTCCGAAGGCCACCTGCTGCTCACCGACTTCGGCCTCAGCAAAGTCGCCATCTCCTCGTCCTCGTCCCCGGACCGGTGCAACTCCATCCTCGGCACCATCGAATACATGGCGCCCGAAGTCATCCTCGGCCGCGCCTACGGCCACGCCGTCGACTGGTGGTCGCTCGGCGCCCTCGCCCACGACCTCCTGACCGGCTCCCCGCCCTTCGCCGCCAACAACCACGCCAAGATCCAGGACAAAATCGTCCGCCAGAAACTCGCCCTCCCCTACTTCCTCGGCCCGGACGCAAAGGACCTTCTCACCCGTCTGCTGCGCAAGGAGCCAGCTAGGCGTCTCGGCGCTAATATGCCCAGGGACTTGGCGACTATCAAGGCCCATCGCTTCTTTCGCAAGATCGATTGGCACGCTTTGGAGCGCAGGGAGCTGGAGCCTCCTATTAAACCGCTCGTTACGGATCCGGCGCTGGCGGAGAATTTCGCGAGCGAGTTTACGGACTTGCCGCTTAGTCCGGTTGTTGGGGATGTGATGGCGCAGCAGAGTTGGGCGGGGGCAGTGTCGGGACGGAGCGGGGACGCGGTGGGTGCGGGGTCTTGGGGGCCAGGGATGGGAGTTGGAGTCGGAGTTGGGACTGGGAGTGCTGTTGATGTTGGAAGTGGAGGTGGGGCTGGGATGGGAGAGACGGATCCGTTTGGCGGCTTCAGTTTCGTGGCGAGTAGGAGTTTGCTGGAGTGCGGTGATGGCTTCTTTTGAAGTGGGGTGGATGGAACGGAGTGGTAGGAAGAAAGGCCGGGATGGTTTGGGAAGGGAGTACTGCCGCGCAGACGGAAATTCATTTTCGTGCGTTCTCACCTCTGTGGGTTCCAGGGATTGCTCGTGTGGTGTATATGCGTTCGCTTTGTTCGATTGTGTACTAGGATAGACGCTTGAGGCGATTGCGTTCATGGGGTGCTTTGGATAAGGTAGGGTAGGGTAACTGGTACATAAATAGTATATGCATACGGGAAATAGAGAGTCAAGGGTACCGTTCTCTTCACATCCTACCATTGAAGAAAGAATGTAGTACGGGACGGCAAGACTCTATGAGTTGTGGATACTGTAAGGAGAGCACGGGTATCGTGATTTGTGTTAGATGTTGAAGGTATATACTCTGACCTATGGATATGTCAATATGCCGTTCTGGAATCCCGAAATGGGCTCAAGGCTGGCACGCAGCAAGGACGAAGTTGAGTCCTCGCTTGCCTCGCCGTCTTGGCTACCTATACGCTTGGGTGTGACTGCGGATTTCCGTACGCGAGAGACACTCGGTTCTATTCATTTCCCATAGCCGTTTCGATCTCTGTCCTATCTCTTCTTCCTCGACGCTTTGCGCCAATGCCATTCGGCGACGACCGTCTATCACCAGGACAGATGTCTCCGATCTTGCTCCCCGAACCTGTGGATGAGTAAAGGTTGGTCACAACTAAGTGTCCTCTTTCTTGTTCTGATCTCGCTCGCTCTCTTTCTTCCATGTAACACATACACACCGTGATATGGATTTTCTCATCTCGTATCGTCACCTCCACTTTCATGTCGCCGGAATCATTGCGCTGCGCATAGATATAAAACTGGCCACTCTGATGTCTGATTCATCACTAATAGGTTGATCTGCAAACACCTGCGCTTGCTTCAGGCCCTGAAAGGTATGCAGCGGATTTCCAAGAGTGTAGCATGCCTCCGAGTGCCTGGCGTTTGCGGCTTTTCACACATGCAGAGCTCGAACGCTGGTACGCTTTACCAAAGCTGCCTAGCTACTAAAGCTGCCTCGACAGCCTGGGCGCATACGAGAGTGCGGAGGACATAGTTCATCAAGAGCATAGATCTTGTCCTCCAGTTGGTGTAAGATCTCGAGGCTTGCTCTGTACACATGTTGAATACTCTCTGCGGCTCAAGAGATCCCGTGAGAAGAGTATTCCTGAGATAGATCACCTGACTGACGATACGGCCACATCATTGAGCCTCGAAGACAAGTCCATGGCACTTTGTTCGTGATATCAGCAAAGGAGCCGCTTGTGGTACGTCCGTGGCCTAAATCCTAATCTATCCATGCACGTGGTGCTGTGGTGTAAACGGCCAAGAAAATTGAGCCGCATTTTGAGACTTCTGGCGTAAGTGAAGCTGACTTTGCCATGCGGCAGCATCGTTGGATTGAAAGCTGAGACTTCTGTATGCTCGAGTAAGTGACTGCAACATCTTTGTAAACACGTATGTACTGGTCTCCGTCCCATGTCTCTGGACTGTAGACGCCACAGAAGCAGAGATAAGCATGGAGACTAAATCCTGCGGTGGTGCTGGATTGAAAAAGCAATAGTGAACGGTTCGCCTGGCTTAACGCGCAGCCCGTCTCTTGCCTGATACGGTTGTCGTCAGCTTCAGCTTGGGACACGTAAAGATTTATCATTTTTCGACTCTGATGCTCAAACGCCAGGCTGAAGGAGCAGTCATGGTGTGGACATATGGAGAGGGAACCTGGCTGAGCTAGGGCATGGGCTGCGGCTGGTCAGCATGTAGACTCCCACTATCAAAGACCTTGATATCAAACAGGAGTCGGGGGTCATTCTTATACGATGTGCGGCAACTGATAAATGCTAATGTTGAGGAGGGTGCGTCAGCTCTAGGTCAAACGCATGACGGGTTTTCTGACGGTTGCAGAACATCCCATCTATGCTCTGATGCCAGCTCAATCGCTTCCATAGACGATAAGATATAGATAGGAGGCAGGGTTTGTAGAGAGCGGTTCCATTTTCTGGAGTCCCATGGGCCGATTTTTGCTCGTGTTCGATACGGTCCTAAAGGCTTCATGCCGACGTGCCTATTTAATTGAGCGGACAGAGCTTCGTATCATTAAAAAGCTATGATCATGTCGGGAGATATGTCGTCAGATTGTACCATGGTTGTCCTTCAGGGTCCCTTATCCCGATCAAGCCCTCGCAACTCGGTCCTATCCAGAAATGACATGATAAGTCATCAGACGGTCCCAACCTCAGCAAGTCAGGAAGCAGCCCCACGACATGATCTGCTGCAGGCTGTCCGTTAGTCAGCCCACTCGGACGAATCTTGCCAATATTGAAACCGATATGAAAACGGATTTCATCTCAGGTAAAGGTGACAGTTCTATCTTTGTCCCATAAGACGCAAGACGACGCGGTGAGACCCTGACAGGGCTTGGCAACAGACATCAGCTCGTGTCAAGAGTTCCAGGTGGAGCAACCACCATGGCAATGGCGGGTCGGCTTCGGCAGCTCCTACCGTAACCCATGCGAAAAGTGTTGATCGTCTTCAAGGTTCTGTACTGTCGTCATATACCACCGCCACGCCGACGAGGCTGCAAGGCTTAAACGAAGCATACAGAGACGCGCTCGGAGCGATAATGGGAGCCAGACCTGAGTAAATGGAAAAGCTGATCCTATGAACGAGCGGATCTGACATGTGCTTAGAGGCGAACCGGGGGATGCATGATCGGCACTAATTGCCGATCCACTTCGAGAGGTTCAGGGATTGTTTTGCGGGTTTGACGTTCGATTGGAGAGGGTCCGAAGGAATGCATACCTGAGGGTGTGGTAGGATTTGCCTCGACCCTGGACCTACAGTACCTACAGGTGGAAAGGTAAGGTAGGTAGGTACCTTAAGGTAGGGAATGATAGGTAAGGTACTTGTACATTTATGTACTGTAAGTCAAGGTACGATATGATGGATGTACTTTGTACCTTAGCCGACGGCAAGGTTCAAGCCCAGTACGGCACTGTAGCTTGAGGTACCTTAGGTTCAAAATCTTCAAAACAGACGCTGTCTGCTCGTCATCGAAACAGCTAAGGGCAGGTAGTAACGTTGGGGGCGTGTCCGGTACCAAGGTAACCTAAGATGTGTAAGTTTAACTTCCAGGGTAGCTGGCGTCAACGGAGCGGTCCGTTAGGGGCAAGACGAAACGAAGTACAGTGAGTGTAATGCATTTTGATATCCGTGTAGCGCTACCCCAACTTGTCGTCTTTCCCCTTCTATCGTTGAACCGACGGACGATCAATTTACCGGGCTCTGTTGCATACCGAGGTCAATGATTTTCATCCTACTCGAAGCGAATCAAATCGTCGAGGTAAGGGAAGAACACCTCACTCAAGGAACTCACCACGAGCTGGGCCCAGATGGAAATACTCCTGCCCTGCTTCTGTACAACTACATCAATGACTGATGACCCATTCATGCAGAATTTACTCTCAAACCGCATCTGCAGCAATCGATTGGGCCCACCTTTCAACCGCATCGGCTTTCTTTTTTCCCAGATTTATGGTTTGTGTAAGCATTTGAAAGATAGGTGGATATGGATTCATGTACCCTACATATCTATGTATGCAGGTAACATCTGGAATCCTCTTGTGTACATCCGCTGGTGGTGATGGCTATTGTTGTGTTACGATGCCCGTCTTAGGGTCAAATCGAAGTACATTACATTATTCTCCTAATTTCAACATGCTTCATCTTCCACTCGAAGATGGCTGTTCGTACCGGATGCTGCACCGTGCTGCATTGCATTGCACTGCCATAGCCGGCCCTGCTTCAGGAGGTCCATCCGGCCCCTGACATTTCTGTTTTCTCCTTTGACTAGCCAGCAAGCACAATGATCGCGCCTGTCTTGAGCCCTCGTTCACTCGCGCATACTGGGGATGAGAATCCACCAACCTCGTTGGCATTGATGTCACAGCGTGGAAGCAAGCATCCCACACTCCCGCACCGTCAGCATGATAGTGAGTGCTAACGAGGCCCGAGAGAAAGAACCGGGAGAGTTACACAGATCTCTGGGTGGAAGTAAAATGCATAACATCAAGCATGTCATGTACGTATCATGCGGCTTGGTGTCACTTCGAGACGATAGGCACAGCTGACAGGATTGTAGTTGGCATTGCAATTCATCAGGAGCCTTGGCCAATGAGCCGGTGACGGTCTCTGCCTCTCAGGCCGGATGCAGGATCCAAGGCCCTTATCATAGACTTTTCTTCGTCGTGAATATCTCTTTTCATGCCGTTACACAGAGAGCCTAATCATCCAGGTGACCTCGACAATCTCTCTTGGACCGTTGACTCTAGGTCTATTACGTCTTTCATATCGGAGCCGTGACACCTTCATCAACTTGATCATGTTCAGTTACCCTTACTTTCCCTTCGACCTCCTTCCTTGTCGCCACTGATAACTTTAGATATCAGAACGGCCTTCTCGATCAGCTTCAATATTCTCTTTACGTTTTTCATTACTGCACCGGCGCTTCAAAGGGCGGTAGTCTTCTTTCTATTCCAGCAGCAGTCACTTCATTCCTCCTTATAGCGCATATTTCGTATCTATCATGGCGACCTCCACTACTGTAAAAGCCTCATCAGGACCGATTGTCACCCCACGCGTCCCCAAATATCGAGCCAGTTGCGACAACTGTCATAGTCTCAAGGTCAGATGTGGTCAAGAGAAACCCAACTGCTTCCGCTGTGAGAACAACGGCGTACCATGTGTCTACGGGATCTCTCGCCGGATGGGGAAACCAAAGGGAGGCGGGACCAAAGCAACCGGCGGCAGTAAAGCAATCGGTGGCAGCAAAGCAATCGGCGGCAGCGCCAAGTCAGCGAAGCGACAGAGCGTATCGTTATCGTCGGAGAGGAAGAGACAAGCAGTGAGCTCGGCTGCCGCAATCCATGCGCGATCTACCTTCAACGCGGTACAGAAATCACAGCCGGCGGACGGGACATTTGGGCTCACTCCGGCTGAGCAAAGCGCAGCATTATCGCTCCTGAGCCCTTCGTCGACTTACATTCCATGGCACGAGCATCCCTGGAATATCAGTCCGCATACGACCTTTCCTTTCTATCCACATTCTGCATTGGACGGTCCGATGGAGACCGTCTACCCGCCAACTTCATGGATGGGAAACGTCCCGATACCCATCGACCCAAACTATCCTTCCCAGTCGAACTCCTCGAGGTCCAGTCCTCCCAGCGACCTCGACCTCGACGCGGGCAATCACAATACGGACCAGTTGTTGGAAGACATCACCTCCTGGTGGGACTATTGCAGCACCACCGGCATGGTCTCCTCGATGACCCCCATCTCCGACACCTTGGGATCATCCAGCTCTCTGCCAGAGATCCCACTGTTGACCCCCACCAGCTCAATGTTCGGCCCAACGCAACTAGCCACCCCCTCGAACCGTTGCTTCTCAATCGGCGAACCCCACGACCTCTACGCGACGCAATGCAACCACTACCTCTCCCTCCTCCAAAACCTCGCCACCATCGAAAAAGTCCTCCACTCCTCCCACCCACACTCCGCCGCTCCCGCCGATTCCCCAACCCTCAAAGCCACCCACCCCACCCAACCGCCGTCGAAACAGACCCACCCGCGCGGCAGCAAGCGCCCCTCCCTCGACCTCTCCTTCGACCAGATCCTCGCCCTCGCCAAAGAAACCCTCCGCCAATCCTCTGACGTCCTGAAATGCGACGCCTGCCTGGCCAACAGCAGCTGTCTGCTGCTCTTCGCCGTGCTCTCGGAGAAGGTCGTCGGCCTGTACCAGGCCGGCGCCGGCGCCTACGGCATCCACACCGACACGACGGGCGGCAGCGCCCTCGGCGAGCTAGCGCCGCACTTCGCCCGCGACCACCACGCCGTCGGTCTGCCAGCCGCGGGGGCGGCGACGGCGTATGTCGCTGCGTGTCAGACGAGTAAGATCTGTGTCGGGAAGCATGAGCTTGAGCCTGTTGAGGAGAGGGCGCTGGTCAAGAATCTGGTCAAGTCGCGGTTGAAGGAGATGGCGGATGTGCTGAATCGGTTGAGGAGTGCGGTGGGGAATTTGCCGGGGGATGGGGGGCAGGCGAGTGCGTGTCGGAATGCGCTGGGGCATGCGTGGGGGAAGTTGGGGTTTGTGAGTGGGCTTGTTGAGTGAGTCTGGGCTGGGCGGGGGTCGAGGGTTTGTGGAGTGGTGATGGTGATGCGTTCGCGGGGTTTGGTGTCGGTTTTGTTGCTGGAGATGCGGAGGTAATGATTTTTTCGGATACGAATTACGTCGGAGGTTGTTCTTCATTGAGTTCGTTGATGGGTTTTAGACGACGAATAAGAGGAGGATGCAAGCACTGCGTTTGTTTTTAGGGAGGATCAGTTTTTCTATCACAGGGCGGCAGTTTTGTCTCTACATTCGAGCATACAGTCTGGTGAGGCACTATTGTTTTATTGGGAGATTACACGGCGGTTGGATTGTTCTTCGAGATGCAACGAGTACCAGGCTGCGATGTTCATTGTTCAACTGAGTTGCTTTATATCAGGTACCTAATTCTCTAGCATAGAAATGCTTACTACGTTTTGGATTCCTTTGTTTTCTGACGATTTCAGTTCAGAAGTCGTCTCTGCTCAGGTTCTTCGCTGGAGCAGCCAGGTACTGGTGCCGATGCTTGAGATCCTACACAGTGGGCTTACCCTATAGCGAGAATATAGTGCCTTCTGTGTTGATTCCTCTCTACCTGATGCTTCACTTACGATGAGGTCTTTGCACCGTATAGCGTTTAAGCGTTACTCAGCGAAACGTGACGACGTGAGGTATTCTTATCCAACATGGCTCTTACTACAGCAATCAAGCCACCAAAAGTTTATCAAACAGAAAGGGTATATCCGCGCAACGTATATGCTTGATCCTTCACTCGCAAAAGACAATTTCGCCGTCCCACCATCCGAATATCATCATCCATAATCATTTGAAAGTCTCCCAGAAACGAAGAACAGTCCCGAGATGTCAAGTAGACCCTCTTATCGCAACGCGGACATTGTGGCTGGTGAACACAACATGTTCCCAAGGATTGCCGTGCATGGGTAGCGCGGCAGGGTCATGGCCCGACCCAGTAGATCCAACTGCATCGTTCAGATTCCTGCAGGTAGATGGTGGAAGTGTGGGAGCTGCTCCGATTCCTGTTTCGGATAATCGGCAATTCTGTGGACGAATTATGTGTTCGGGTCTTGACTGATACAGCGAAATTCGTCTTGTTGATCTCTACTAAGTTACCCTATTGAAATAACTTGCAGCGGATGAATACTTAGGTAGACCTGAAGCCCTGATATTGATCACGTAAGCGTCGGGGTGCCCTACCTAGGCGTCCTTCTTTCATAGTTGGAAAGAACGATTAAGTCACCATTCTTCAATCGTTTGAATCTGAAATGACCGTTGCAAGTCCGTGGTTTACTGATCTATTTCGACTATTAAAGAAGCAACAGTCAATTGAAATCATATCTTTTCGCTAAGGTAGAGCTTCTCGCTGTGAATTTCGATTTATAAATGTCGACTACGGATAGAGTGATATCCGGCAGCTACACACACGACCTTCTTACCGAAAGTCCGCACTGGATTCCAAAGCAGTGCCCCACTGGTGAGGCCATCCGTTGCGGACTCCGTGACACGGTACACAAAGCGCTGAGGAACAAGATCTGTCCACGCGCCGGCTATAGCTGCCTACCTACGGCAGATGACTGGTCGTGGAGGGAGGAGGTTGAACTCAAAAGGGATCATTGACCCGTCCGAGTGCGTGGTACAGAATGAGTGTGTGCAGAGGGCGCAATCTGGATGATTCGTGGAGGGTTTATTTGTACTCCGTACCCGCGCCCCTTCTCTACGCGAGCTTCGTCTGCAGAAGGGTACCCCTTCCTACCGTGTTATGAGAGAGCCACGAACGGCCTTTGGCGTATTGACCCTCAGATCCCCTCTGGACACTGTTGGGCTCGCTGGAAAACGGGTGGTCTCTGGCGGGCGGTTCAAGGACCAGCAAAAATAAGCGGACATGTAAATCACGATATCAGCCGGGTCTTTATCTCATCCACGCCGCATCTTCTGCTCTGCTCTGATCGGAACCCCGAAGGTCTGCCCGAACTCCGACCGACACCAACACAAAAGCTCCTATCAACCACTGTAGAGACGTCATGGTTTCCCAAGACGCTAGAACCTGGATCCGTCCCACCCAGCAGCCGGGACGGCGGAGTGATGCGAGATCCCATACAGGGTGCTATACGACAGGGCCAGCGCACGTCTGATAGATGGCTTGACAGCGATATGATCCCACGAACACCCCCAGTAATGGATGCGAGCATCTTCAGGGTCGGAGATCTATCGGTTCTGCGCATGTGCGTGCTCGAGATCTTGGTCCGTGCTACCTACGCTGGATAGGTACTTGCTCGGTCAGATTGATTGACGTTGGTCGGCGCAGCGACCAGGACGATTGCGTCGACTTGTGGCTGCCCTTCTGCATAGGTACCTACTTGGTTGATGGTGGTGTTGACTCCGATCTCGCTTCTCGCAAGTCGTGTCGAGACTGGGTTCGAGGAACTGCTGTGTCAGGCAGCATCAGATCACCATCGTGCTACATTATGTCAAGTGATATCATCGCAGCCTGCCGTTTGAACATGTCGTGTGGCTTTTCATTTGCCGACGTCGCTTCATACAGTTCCAACCGGCACGTTGTTCGGAGAGGTAAAGCTTGGGCTTCACCTATATGTCGATTTGATAATCTGCGGACCTGTTTCACTGCGGATTCTCCTGGGGGTCATGGCACGCGCTACTCTTGTACTGTTATAGTTGTTCCATACCACGTTTTCAAAGGGTTTCTCAGTTTACCAGGGTTTACAGGGTAAACGTTATCTTTAATGAATCTTGCATTGGCTGTTTCTTTCAACTAGTATTCTGTCCCTTCTTCACCTGTGGTCTTATCTACCTGTGCTGTTCGCACAGCTCTGTTTCCCTTCCACCAACCCACACTGCACGTCATACTTCCCATCCTTTTTACTCTCTCCACCATCAAGCATTCTCTCACATCCAATATCATCACACAGACCCTGAACCGCATTCAGAAGTCAACCGTCTGGTGTGGGCGCATTGATTGAGTGACTTTTGTTTCCAACAGACAGGATCCGCACTAAATCTCATGAATTCATCTCAACTGAGTCAGGTCAAATATCAGCACACTGGGTCTCGACCCTGCTACACAACCCTAATCGTGACTTTGGTACAACAACTGGGTGATGATTACCCTCCCAGCAAACAAGGTCCATTGATTAGGGATACATTCTGCGTCCTCAATCAATCAAAGGCACCAATCAATACTCAACAGCAAATGAGCACGGCGAAATCCAACTCAAATATAGAATCAAACCATCATGTGGCTAACATGATCAGGCCAGGAATGCAATTCTAGCAGAGACGCTACGTCAGGATATTCTCTCATTTGAGCCAGCGCCCAACGTCATCACATGGAACGCAATCCTGCCCTACAACTCCTAATCATGAATCTGTCCCTACGAACTTGATCGCACTCGAACGTACTCAGCAATAGCAACCATTCGCCCTAGATACCACCCCAGGACCGCCTTTGACTATCTCCCACCAATCAACGCACAACGAATCCTCTGCAACCTAAAACATCCCGCTATAACAGCATCCCCTCCAGAACCAAGCTTACCGAACAAGAAGCACCCGTACCGACCAGAACAACTACATCCCGCCATTTTCCCGCCACCGCTTCCTCCCTCGTCCTCTCAGCGTTCCAGTAGCTGTCAGCAAACTCGTTCTCACTGTTCGGATATGGTTTGCTCCCAGCACCCAGCACGTCCGGGTTCCGTACTCTGCAAGACCAACCAACCATGTCAATCTCGGTCACCGCACAGGCCTCCACCTTAAAGGCCAAGGAACACTCTGAAGAGTCCAACTTGTACAGTCCACGATAACAATGCGGTTCGCTGATGGAAAGGTGAAGTGGGTGCTTTGTTGTGTTAGATATTCTTGGGATAGGTTGCGCGTATATATGTGCCTGACCTAGTATGGTCAGGCTCTGCTTGGGTAAGAGGGAAGGAGGACCAGAGGGATGGTGGTATGGGGGTCTTTTTAGAAGCCGGCTGTCAGGGTAGGTAGGCTGTAGCTGCACCCGGGTAGCGTAGACAATGCCAGAATCGTTCCGCTTTGATGGGATCGTACCCTACTATACCGAACTATACTGAAGTCACTAAGTTTTCTAACGTTCTGCCTGATCAAGTAGTGGAGAAAATATAATCATACCGTCGTTATTTATATCTACGTAAAGCATACCGGATGCGTTTTCTATACAGACATGCCGTCGTAGATATACAGGGTATAATGCTGAGAACAAACAAGAAAGTATACTCTCCAACTACCTATACAATCTCCAACCCGTCGCTCTCCCTCGAGCTCCCCCTCGACCGGCCAGCCGACATCTCCCTCGCCATCGCCAACCAGATATCCTCCTCCTCCTCTTCCTCCCCACCCCCCTTCTCCTCCCCCTCCCACCTCCCCCTCTTCCTCCCCTTCCCCGCTCCCTCCCCCCCACTCCCACTCCCCTCTCCCCTCCCCCTCTTCTTCGCCGGACTCAACGTCACCGCCCCCGCCCCCGCCCTAGACCTCACCAGGCCCAAAGCCCTGGCGTCCAGGCGCGGAGGCGGCCCGTCCGCCTCCCTCTCCTCCCCCCCATCGGCGCGTCCCCCAGCCACACGCGAGAGGTACTCCCCCCCGACACCCCCGCCCACCGCGCCCAGCCGCCTCGCCACGTCCCGCTCCTTCTCGCGGGCCGCGAGCCGCAGCCGGAGCCTCTCGGCCCCGCCCGCCCGTCCACCCTCCTCCTCGTCCAGAAGGGCGGCGGCGCTGCGGCCGGCGACGAAGTAGCGGGACGCGGACCCGCGATCGTACTGCGGGCCTTCCCGCAGGAGACCAGTCTGCCCCCGCCCCCGCCCGGAGGACGCCCTCGTCCCGCCCCGCCCGCCACGAGCCGCGCCCGGCGCCGCCGTCGGGACGGAGTGGAGCTCCATGCGGGCGGCGCGGGTGCGGTCGAGCTGGCAGTCGACGTGGAAGGCGCAGTGCGCCGTGTGGCGGGCGTCGAGCCAGGCGGCGCAGGGGCGGCCATCGCGGCGGATGCTGGCGCAATAGCCGAGGTCGCGGGCCGTGCCGAGCTCGAGGAGGGTGTCGTCGGGGGAGGAGAGGGCGAGGGAGAGGGTGGTGCCGGCGGGGTCGGAGGGGCGGGGGGGCATGATGGTGGGATTGAGGATGGCGACGACGGTTCCGGGGGTGAGTTTCCAGAAGCGGCGGAAGGCGGAGGCGAAGAGGAAGAGGGTGACGTCCCACTTGAGGTCGGTGAGGGTCATGGCCATGTATTTGCCCCGTGGGGCGTCGGCGGTGGTGGGAGAGGCGGGGCGGGAGGCGGTCGTCTTGTGCGACTCTTTGTGGTCGCGTGGGGCCGACTTGGAGGCGATGACGCCCATGACGACGATGTCGCCGTCGACGTCATGGGCGTCATCGCCACGGAGGAGGTCGGGCACGCGGAGGATCTTCTTCTCCCGGAGAGTGCGGGCCAGGAAGGCCTCTGGGAGGACCCTCCTGGAGAGGTGGAGGCCAGAGTGCTTGTCGAACCCTTCAGCCGGTTCGGCTGATGGTTGCTTGGCTGCCCTTGAGGTAGGCCTTGGCGGAGACTTCCGTGCTTCCGATGCCATGGTCGAACGACGGTATGATGGTTCGGGTGATGTTGGTGATGTGCGTCTGGATGCATTTCTTGATGATGCGGGAACCTTCGTATGTGTCTCTTGAGTGTTTCGGACCCCCGATGCTGTCGTCTCTCTGTGTAGGAGACCGCCGGTGGGCTTGTTGTATGACTTTAGTATCTCTTCTCGCGAGAATCCCTGTTCATTCGTTCGAGTGTGTCTGGGTGGTGGTGACGTAGATGTCGCGGAGTGTTTATCAGCTTTCTTCTTGAGCTCTTCTACCTCCTTTCGATCGACATTGAAGCCTTTGCTTCTGTTGATGTGGAGCTCATCGACGCGTCTCTTCTCGGCGTTGGTATTCGCTCTGACTTCTGTCATCCTTTCGCTGAAAGTCTTCGCTTGAGTTTTCGTTTTCATCTCTGGTGCTGTGGTATAGGGCGTACGACGTTGGTTATGAATGCTCGACCGTGGTGACTGTTGCTTTGAGTTCAGATACGGTGCTCTACGTAAGGATACATCTTTCCCTTTGAGTCCCTTGTCTATACCTAGTAGAACTCTGCCGGGTGAGCGAGGTTGTTCTGTAACGATGTGTTTACGCGGCGGAGAGACTGGTACTTGTAGTGATGTAGTCGAGTTTGGTTGGGTGCGTGGTCTATCGTGTCGTTCAAGTCGATTTGAGTTTGCTGTCGAAGAGCCATTCGAGGTTGCTCTTGTTCGTGATTGAGAAAGCTCGACGCCAGGATGGTTAAGACTCCCGCTATGGCCAACGGTCTGACACTGGGTCTGCAGTTTGTTTGATAGGGCTCGGGTTCTATCGCGTCCTTCAAGTCGAGTCGAGTCCGCTGTCAAAGGTTCACCGGAATTGGCTTTCGGCCGTGGTTGAGAAGGGGCGACGCCATTACGACTGAGACTCCCGCTATAGCCAACACTCTGAGACTGAGCCTGAAGTCTCTTCAACTTGAGTTTGGCTTCGATCCGCTTGAGCTGGAGCTTCAAGGTTTCCTCGTCCTCTTCGACCTCAGGAAGACCAAGTGTAGGCTGGCGCCTGAAAGGTGATGGTGATGCTGATCGCCGAGCGTATCGCTGTGATAGCTTCTTACGACCGCTCGGAGAGCTCAGCAGGGCTTCGTGAGGAGAGCGCGGAGGCCAACTGGTTTCTTTGAATGCTTCATCCGAGTCAGTAATGTCTAGGAGAACAGTTCTTCTGACTCACTCATTGCCATTGCGACTGGTATGATCGATCGCTCAAGATGATACCCCACCAACAAGTTGCAACGCGGAGGGACTCCGGATGAGACGGTAATGAGTGGAGAAACGGCAAGGATTTCGATCATGAGCTCGAGCTTTTGAGGTGGACGCGATCAATTAGCTGACATAATCACATCGCGTCCGGTCGCGTTTTCCACTTCCGCTCAATTTCTCCCGGAAGAGCAAGAGCATTGCACTGCGAATGGAAAGAGCAACCAATCTTGTTGCTGAGGAAACGCTTTACAGCTGTCCCTTCCTTCTACTGTCTTGTCTGCTGATGAAGATAGGATACTCAGGCTAGGAAATCAAGGGACCAGCAGTCAACATGACTCCAAGTTCAAAAGCGTCAGACGCTCCCAAACTCCTAATCTTGCCCGAAGGCGCTTCACAGCATGCGCGAGTCTTAAGCTTGTGCAATCCTCGATGTTTGACTCCGAAGCGTTACTTCTTCTGTCCAGAGAAAGGGCTTTACGAATTTACTAGACTTACGGCGCCAAAGACAGCACCGAAAAGTTGTTTGATAGCGCCAACTCTTGACAAACAGTCGTGTCAAGATGCATTGCCTCTAAGCGGTATGGACTCAGTTTGTCAGAGCAGAGAGCCGGATCATACTCACGGAACCTCAGCCTCCCCTCCAGTTGCCGACGGATATATCATCGAGTCCGCCGAGTTCCTTGTTGCAACGTCTATAGACCCGCTGTTTCTCGTACTGCCTGTGCTTTCTCCCAAACCATCGTCGAAAAAGGCCCAGCACCCAAAACAAGTATTCCTTTCCGCAGACGATCTTCTCGATAGTCTCTGCGATATATCCGAACAATTCCGCCATGTTGTCAGTCACGACCCGACTCGCAGGTCGGTCCAAAGGAGGATAGCGGCTGTTTGTGACTCGGTCGCCGCAGGAGACGAGACAATGTACCGGCTTAGCAATGATAAGCTGCTTCAGGAACTGGTAGGAAAGGCACGCAGAATGGTTGGCGGAGCTTTTCCGGAAACCCTAGAAGCTAGGTTTGTGCGCAAGGCTCTCGAGGTTCCAGTCATGGGTGTGAAACGGGAGGATAGCTCGCTCTTGGTGGACGCCAACCTCGCCCTGAAGGAAGAATGCCGCGATGCCCAGAATGGAATACAGACACCATCCGAGGGTACAGACTCCCAGACAAGTATTACAACCTCCACAACCTTCGAGTCACATGCCTCCTCGTCAACTTCCATTTCGATAATTCCAGAAATTGCTCCCATCTCTGCTCCAGAAGGCATACCAGAGCTGCTTCGAGTACGCTCGGCTCTGTCATACCTTCTCTCATCTTACATCCCCCTTCATCTATCGACTCGTCTCAATCAAATACTCTCATCTCCATGCAGTCCTGTTGACTTCACATCTCTTGAAAAGCACCTCACAACTCTGTCAAGCCTTCGTACTGAAGCTCTGGCTTCTCGCTCTCTCTCAGACTTCAGTCGCAAGCGAGGCATGAACGACGATGACGAAGCAATAGAAAACAGGGCGGAAAAGAAGCGTAAGAAAGAAGAGGACGAGAAGAGAAAGAAAGCTGGTGTGTCGAGGGGTGTTAGAGACTTGAAAAAGGTTGATACAACCGGCATGAAGAAACTAAGCGACTTCTTCGGGAATGGAGCTGCTGGCGGCAAGAAGAAAAGCAAATGATTCGAGCTTTCTCCACCGTGCCCTATCGATAATGCGGTATCGGCTCATGTGCTAGATCTAAGATAATCTCATCCGCCGCCGCGTCGCCTTCTGGACCGAGAAGATGGGTTTGCGCGATCTCCAATTTGCTCCGCAATCGACCAGGACTTCTCCTGCAAAACACACAGGGCCAATCGCCGATCACCGCAGGATTCGGAACCTCGCCGTAGTCTACATCAACTTGATGCCGCGCCCAATAATGCTGCAAGCAAGGCAAACATGTGATATGGCCACACCAGGTTTCCGCCACAGTGTCCCCTTGCGCCCATTTGCCGGAACAGCTTGCTGACCCAGTTATGACGCATTCGTCAGTCTTCTCTCTCACCTGCCTGAGAAGAATCGGATGAACCCCGAGCAGCTGTGATCCATGTACATCAGCGTTCAAAAAACGCTGGCACTCCCTCACCTTGTGGATTATGTCTTGTGAGCTGTCATCTGAGTCCATGATCAGCCAGAGCTTCTTCCAGGGCCTCTTGAAGCTCCAGTTTTTCAGAGCATGTGTTTGGAAAACGTCCCGCTGGGCAGCCACAACGGCGCGCAGATCGTTCATAACGCATTCGGCGGTGTACGGGTCGAATATAGTACGAAGGGCTTCGGGCAAATGATGTTGCCTGTCTTCCAACCAGTCTGAAGCAAACAGAGCGTTCTCAGTAGCCAACTCTTTCTGGATACAATCGTTAAGTATTTCTATGCTGAGATCTCGACGTTGCCACTGATCCGGCCAACCCCTCAAGTCCCTCCGGATCTGCCACACGTCCCAGAAATACCACGGCCACACCCACTCTTGCATAGGCGGGGGAACAGGGAACAACCCATTTTCCGCACTCTCCTCCGCCGGCGGGAACAGGGTCTGCGCGAGCTTCAAATGGTTCACCGTCCTGGCCAAGGTCGACAACCGCTCAAATTGCGGCTCATTGTAGTCGTCGTAATGGAGAAACTCCAGCCAGCGCTTGTACCACGTGAACGCGTCCTGGAAATCCTGCTCGATACTCCCCACTTCGGCGCTGTAGATGTTACTCCCGTCCGGCAACGGTTGCACAGTCAAGGGCTGGCAGCTGGCAAACAGCTGCATTGGTTGCATCCTCTTCAAGTGGGCCATATCCATTGTCGACAGCTGCAGACCGCGACCTGGGCCGGTGAAGTTCTGTGGGTTCGCTTGCTTGTCAAGCCAGTACTCGTGAATGGTGTTGTAGTTGACGTGGCACGGCATGCCATCGCGATGTTGGCCCCTGAAATTCGGAAGCGGCAATCCGAGAGGATGGCGTGGGGAGGTGTCGGGGCCGTAGCCTACGTTGCTGGCTGGGGGTCCGCCATGGCGAGGGTCTCTCTTGAGGTAGCGGACCGTTCGGCGCCAATCGCGCGGTAGTCCTTGTGGTAATTGGTTCATGTTGCAGATCCCTTGCTTTCTTCCGTGTAATGAGACGTTGATGCGATTATTTATCGAGGAGTCGTAGATCCTCACGTCGTGGAAGGGCACCTCGAAGACAGGTCGATTAGATAATTGAAAGCGATTGAGTAAAGAACAAAGAACAATCTCTCGCCATCAGAGCAAAACAGCATTCTGTTGACCGTTAGGCCGCTTGCGTCTTCAGCACACCAAAGCAATGTTAAGTAAAGTCGCTATTTGTAGGAGCAAGTGAAAGACACGTTCTGGGCGGAGCGACTCCGTTGCACTCGAAGAGAACCCCCAACGCCATCCAATCCTCATCCACAGTACTTCCCAACAACATCTGAAATAGCAGACACGGTTGACTTTGATATCATGTGGAAACACTCATGCTATATGAATTAGAGCATATCATCAGTAAAGAATGTTTTCGAAAATCGTTATGAAAAGTGCTACATTGGGTACCTTGTGATGACTTGGCTGTGCCCTGGAAGACGAGGGCATTTTGTAATGAATGACTAGAGCGAGGAAGACTTCAACCGACAACCACCAGCCTCGGCGGCTCTCATTATCACAGCAGACATCATCAGCCCCGTCTTACCATCCACCAGCTGCCATCACTCGCACATGTGTAACCCCCACCCACCCCAGTTCACAGAGTCCACCCATCTCTACACACGCTGCCTGACAGACGCTCGCCTCCTCATCATCATGGCAGCCGCTCAGGCAGGCACCCTTGTGTCCCAAAGGCGGATTCCAATCCGACAACTAGATTGCTTGCAATCTAACCGATGATCGATGCCTATTACCACCCGCAAATAAGCCCCATTTCTGTCCCATAAACCCCCCCCCACTCTCCCAAAAACAAGAATCAAAGCCACCCACAGCTAATTCACAACGCCCTTGACGAAACGGCCATACGGCGCCGTCCCCGTGGCGTCGGCGGCGATGATTGATCGACGGGGCCGCGTACAGGGTAGCCTGACTCCGCCGGTGCGCTTGCCGCCTTCCTGGTGTGTTGGCCGTTTGGGAGGACGAGAGAGGCATCACATGAGGTGCCGTGGGTGGTTGAATTTCGGGAACTCGGTGAAGGGATTGTGTGAGGGTAAAAGTCTCCGTCACTAAACCAACGATGCGAACAGATCATTTTGACACCAGTTGGAAAAAGTCACCAAGATGACCTCAGCTGTGGGATTCCATCAATGCGTCTATGCTGAAGGATATAATGAAAGGGAGCCTTTTGCGGCCCGTTTCCGGGTAAGTCTTCCAGGGTTCTCATTGATACGCCCTAGTTCGATAGTACGGAATTTCCGTGGGACTTTTGCCCTCATTCATCATGTGCACCCAAACTGTAGCCAGGCTGGACATCTGCGGCATGTATCGATGAACAGCTGAGGTAAGTCAGATAACGGCCAAGATGACGACAGACACATCACGGGCACGGAAAGGTAACCTCATCGTGAGCGTGATTTGACATAGCGAACATGTGGTGGCCACCTGCTCAGCATACAGACTTCTTGGGAACTGATTAGAGATGCAGTCATTGTTGGTCTACTCGATAATGTCGAATGTCTATCCTATTGTCTAATCTAAACTTTGTGGGATATCCTCTCCCTTCCAAATGAGTGACAAGCCTCCACAGTCTAATACCAATACAGATAACTGTCGAAGACCAAGCTGAACATGTCTGCCAATGTCACCAACTGCTTTCCATGATAAACTTACCAAGATGAAAAACAAAGTGTCGATGCCAAAGAAAGCGCAACATCTGCGAAAGAAAATATTGAAATAGACCTTAACGCATCGAAAGACCAAGGACGTGTATGCTCATACTTCCTCTGACATACCCATACGAGACCATAACCTGTAACAGTCCTAACACTGAAAGCAGTGCTTCCCTCTTCATTTCTGTTCTGTTCGGTACCGGCTTCGCTGTACTTCAAGAGCCTTCAGCGAACCGCACAGTGCCCCTAGAAGGAGCAGCATCGCTATCTCTTGTATCCTGGACAGCACGGCGGCGACGACCTGCAGAGCTTTCCATGCCAGCAGTCGTCTCACCTGATGGAGGGTCACTCGGCGCCGATACACGACGAAGGACATTGCTCGCTGGTTGACGGTCCGGTGAGCGGGCAATTGCTGGTTCCGTCTGTCTCGCTTCATCCGTCTTCTTACGTCTTTGTCCAGTTGGATCGCTCCTGGATTTGGACCTACGATGGGTGCGTTGTCGCTTGGCTTTTGTTCCAATGTCCTCGCCCTTGTCATCGGCGGGCGTTTGGCGGACAGACTCCTCATGTTCCCTGCTTTTCCGCTTGCGCCAGCGACGTTTTTTCTCCATCTCAACCTTCAGACTCGTAGTGCCATCCTCAGGGGCCTGCGCCGCCAGAGTCTCTTGTCTACCTGTATTGCTGTCGTCCTTGAAAGTTGTGGGGACACCCTTCCATGTGCTCTTGTTTCCTACTTCTGCCGGAATTCCTGCAAGACGGTCTCCTTGTCCGTCCGGGTTAAGTTGGTCAGACGAAACCTGGGGCTGATTAGAGGGCTGGCCTCTTAGTCCAAAGGTGGTACGGAGATAATGAGGGATGAACTCAGGGACATCTGGACGCCACAACTTGTCTCTCAAAGATGACAGTGTTCCTTTACCCGCTTTGTCATGTTTGACAACGGGCAGAGTCTGGTCCTCCGCTGGCTTATTCTCTTGATGATTGAAACCTTTCTGTTTCTGGTACTGCGAGCGAGCCGGCTGCGTGTTTTCTTGTCCATGGTCATCAGGTGTAGAGCTGAAAGCTTCCAAAGGTGTTTGTGTCTCAGCAGTGGCGTCTAGGTCGTTCACTATAGTAACTGGCGGGCTTTTCTTAGGGTTCTTGGAACGGTCTTGACTCTTGCCCACGAGTATTTTCTTCGACCAAGTATTGTAGTAACTGCCTTTTGCGAACAAAAGATCATTGTGGGTGCCTTGTTCAAGAATCGCACCGTTCTTGATAACAATGATGTGATCTGCTTTCATGATAGTGGAACGGCGATGGGCGACAACAAAGGTAGTACGACCAGCGGTTAGTTTCCGAAGGCCTTTTTGAATATGCTTCGCGGTTTCAGTATCGACACTGCACGTGGCCTCGTCTAGTAGGACGATGTTCGGATTTTTGAGGATAGCACGAGCGATTGCAATCCGCTGTAGCTCGCCACCAGAAAGCTTCACGCCACGCTCTCCGACGATAGACTGGTAGCCATCCGTAAAAGACATAATCTTGTCATGTATTGCGGCGGCTTTGCAAGCATCGTAAACATCCTCTTCGGTTGCACTAAGCTTTGCGTAACGAATGTTGCTTATGATATTTTCGTTGAACAGAGATGGGTCCTGTGGTACCATCCCAAGGTTTTCCCGGAGACTTTCAAGTGTGATGTCTCTGATATCTTGACCGTCAATCTTGATGTTACCTTGCGCAACATCATAGAATCGGAACAGGAGTTTGAGGATAGTGGACTTTCCGCCGCCAGATTCTCCGACTAGTGCGACAGTCTGACCTGGAAGTGCTCGAAAGCTGATTCCATTGAGGGTCTGTCTTCGCGAGTCGTAAGAGAAGTGAACGTTGTTGAACTCGATCCCGCCTTGACTGAGTACGAGGGGTTTCGCCCCAGCCCGCTCTGCAACGCTCGGCTTGTACTGTAATACCTGCAGGAGCTGTTCCGCGTCAAGGAAGTCTTTCGAGATTTGACGAAATGCCGGACCAATAAAGGTAAGAGGTCCAGAGAGTTGTGCCCAGTACGTCAACAATATCACACAGTTACCGACTGATTGATCGCCATCAACCACTTGATATGCTGCCACAAAGCATGCTCCCACCAGCCCCACGGTGAGCACCGAGCTCTGCAAGGCCTTTGCAAGGTAGGCCAGAGCTGTATACTCCCACTGAGACAGCATGTGAGCTTCAACAGCCGATGAGTATCTCTCTTGCTCGTGCTTGATGCGGTTAAAGTAAGATACTGTCTGCCAGCTTCCCATCGAGTTATACATGGTCTGCCACTCTTTGTGCAAGTTGCTAATGAGTTCGCGTCGGATCTGAATCTGCCGGGCGTTGAAATATGTGGACGCCCAGAGGTGAGCTACCACAACGGCAGCAACGATCAACGCCATGTATACTCCGAAGAGATGGTAGAGATAGGCAGAAGCAACAGCGAGGTCGACGAGCGTTGGTATGATCTGGATCATTATCGTCTCGAGGAGGTTGATGACGGAGTGTCCCAGGTTTCTGGTCTGATACAACTCGCCAGATCGTTTGCTGTCGTGGAATTCGCTGGACAGATTCATGACATGATTGTAGGATGCGGCACTGATAGCCTTGTATGCATACTGTTCGACTGGTAACCAGAAATAGTTTTTCAGCGCGGAAACACCAGCACCGGAGTTTAACCAGCTGTAAAGGATGTAGAGGGAGATTTCCAGCCAGGGAACGTGACCTAGAGGTACAAGTCAGCTCCCATATGATTCAATCAGATGCAAGCGTACTTACCATCACTGGTTATCAATGCATCAGTCACGATTCCTACCTGGCGGGGTGTGAGCACGTTAAGGACTCTTCCAGCAAGCAAGCACAAGCCAACACCAATCATGTACAGTTGCAATAATTGGTCTTCACTCGGCCACACGAACGGTAGAAAGACCTACCACGCCCGGATTAGCCCCAATCAGATCTCGAGAGCAAAACAAGAGGACACTTACAGAGAACCCTTTAGCATAAGTCCACCAGTTCCCATTGTCTGGCAGACGATCTTCAACGCGTTTGCGAGCTTTCATCTCCCTTTCTTCTTGTTTTGCCTCCCAGTCAGTGTTTCCAACACTGTATCCACCTGGGGAGAAAGAACCATATTGTGTGCTGCCCCGAGTGGTATTCGAGTCCTCCGAAGAGTCATGGAGGTGAGGAGATACCAGAAGTGGTTGGTTCTCTTCATCCCCTTGGTTGTACCGTGCTCTGATGCACTTTCCGCCAAAGAGAACTACCAAGACTGACAGGAGAAGACACATCCTAAATGCCACAACACCCAACTGGATGGAAGCAATAGTGTTTGTGGGCCCATGGTAGATAACCGATAAGGTAGTGAGGAGAATCTCCCCAACCAAGACGACCAGCCACGAGCCGTAGTACGGGTACCACACGGGGTCGGCCGACTCCAACAAGGACATGGTAAGAATGAGCCAGACGAGGACCGAGGAGCAAGTGTACACCTGTCAGCGAACAAAGTCAGCCATCGAGCGATAACACTTTGGCGGGCATGAAGCTTTGTCTCTGAGGCTTGGACGGGACAATCGAGAGAGTGCTTACGTTTCTGTCGTGCGTGAGCGAGTCTCGCCAACCCCGGTCAAGCAATATCGTTATGTTGAACGCGCTGTCGACGAGCTTTACGTGCGTTAGCATGAGTAGTTCGTTAGGTTGCTAGTAAGTACTGGCACGGCAAGCCAGAATCTTGGGAGACAGAACTTACATAGGTGAAGGTTACTCCATTCGTCAGCCGTAGGATGAGTCGTCGTGAGACTCTCTGATATCTGATTCTTACGGCAGTCGTTCGAAGGGTGCACACCCTTGTGGCGGCAGCAAGGACATAAAACAGGAGGGCGAGCAGGGGAACAAGACGATAAAGGACCTCCAGAACCTTTCGGATGCCCTCATGATCCGAGAGAGCCTGCATCTTTGTGATTTTGAGGAGTGCGTGATTGAGAGTGAAGGGATTGGGGAAGTGATTCGAAGGATTGAGGAGGTGATTCGTAGGATGGGGAAAGTGATTGGAAAAACGCGAGCAGAGCAATTGAAAGCTTGATCTGTATGAAAGTCGAGTGATGAGTGGTAAACAAAGTGAAGAGAAAACAGAAGCGTTCGACAACGTAAATGCCTTGACATTAGGCGAGGCTACTGGATGAGGGAAGAACGACACAACAAACGACTTGGGAAGGAAGCACCCCGTTTGAAGTAAATCTGAGAACTGATTTCAAGGAGAAGCCACGAATCTACCCAAACACAATTGACCGAGAAAGAACTACCTCAATCAACATACCTATTCAGAAGAAGCTAAAAACAGCAGGAACGCTACAAGCCCTAAAAAGAATGAACAAGGCTTGATGAAGTATAAGAATTGGCTGGCTATGGTGATGGAGTACAATTCATCTCCGCCCGATCGCCTCAAACATGAATAGACGGCACCACCATCATTCATTATGCTGCACACATGAGGGACTTCTCAGATACATTGAAGACTGATTTACTAACACCATACTTCTTAGCAGATTTGATAGAGAAGCTGCTAACGCTGCATGTCGTTTTGAGTTGCGCGAACAATCTTGGCGGGTATAAGGTAGACAGAAACCGTACAGAAGCCCTAGGGAATTATATATCTTGAAGTATAATAGAAGAACGTCGCTGGCCGGCATTGAATGATGATCTCGGGAACGATCCACTCTTGCAGGTAAAGGTAACTGCGTTTGAGCCACAAGAGAGACACAATGTTGGAAATGTCGAAGAAGTGCTGCAGGCGGTAGGAGTAGGTCATGGTTCTAAGGTACAAATACCTAAGCATGAGGTATGAGGTGCAGGTGGGTAAGCTTGCTGAGGTAATCAGGGAGCCGCAACCGCAACCGCAATCGCGACCGCGACCGGACCGTTAACGTCCGTTAGAAAGACTGGGTCCATGACATCAAGCCCTACCCTTCCCGTACAGCAAAATACAGAGTTTTACTTCGACAGACCCACAGTGACAAATCATACATCAGGCCTGAATATTTTTACTGATCGCATTACGCCGAGGTCCTGACATAAGGTAAGGTAAGGAAGGAGACAATGTGATTTCAAAGCTTAACGTCATCAATGGCGTTGTCGGGAATATCGGAGGACGAGACTATATATTTTCACCATGGCCGTTCCTTATCCACTGCAAACCGCACAGTACATTTGCAATAAGCCTTTGAAATGGGCTCTATCAAGAATGCTGCTCAACAGGTCCTGGACCAGGTCAATGGCCTGACCAACGGCCTGACCAACGGGACACAACCACATGCTGGGCAAACAATCCTCGTGACCGGAGCCTCCGGCTTCGTGGCAGCTCATGTAGTCAAAGAGCTCCTCGAGCACGGCTACAAAGTTCGCGGTACCGTCAGATCGGAAGAGAGCGCCAACGGCGTCCGCAAAACGCATCCCAAGTACAACGACAAGCTCTCCTTCGCCATCGTCAAAGACGTCGCCGCACCGGGATCCTTCGACGAAGCCGTCAAAGGCGTCGACGGCGTACGCCCCCTCCCTCCCCTCCCTGCCCTCCCCAACCCCACCCTCCGCTAAACAGCCCCCAAAAAGGTCATCCACACCGCCTCCCCCTTCCAAACCCAAGTCGAGAACAACGAGCGCGACCTCCTGCACCCCGCCATCCACGGCACCACCGAGATCCTGAAAGCCATCCACGCCCACAACCCCACCGTCCAGCGCGTCGTCATCACCTCCTCCTTCGCCGCCATCCTCGACCTGGAAAAGGGGCCCCGCCCCGGCCACACCTACACCGAAGCCGACTGGAACCCGGTCACGTACGACACGGCCACGCGCGCCGACGGCGCTACCGCCTACTGCGCCAGCAAGACCTTTGCGGAGAAAGCCGCCTTTGACTTCGTCAAGACGCAGCGGCCCAATTTCGACGTCGCGACGATCTGCCCGCCTATGGTCTACGGCCCGCCGGTGCACGCCGTGTCGAGCCTCGGGAAGCTGAATACCTCCAGCGCCGATATCTATCGCCTGATGAACGGGTCCGAGAAGGACGTGCCGCCCACGCAGTTCTATGCCTGGGTGGATGTGCGGGATGTGGCGAGGGCGCATCGGTTGGCGTACGAGTCGGCCGACGCGGCTGGGCAGCGGTATTTCGTTACTGCGGGCACGTATAGTTATCAGATGATCTGCGATATCATTCGGGAGAAGGTGCCGGAGGCGAAGGACCGGACGCCGGTTGGCAAGCCGGGGACTGGGCTTGGTGCGGATGTATATGGAGTGGATAATGGGAAGGCGAAGAGGGAGTTGGGAATGAGTTTCGTGGATTTGGAGACGAGTATTGTGGATACGGCGAGGAGGTTGTTGGAGTTGGAGAGGGAGCTGGGGCATTAATTATTTGGAGATCGATAGCTTGGCACAGAGGAAGGTTACCTTAAATGTATATACCATTCTCCGCGACCAGGCAGGACAGCAACGCCGAATAGTACGACTTCCTGACTGGACGAATGTGTGAGAAGCATATGGATCCCGAAGTAAGGAAAGGTCTTGTAGAGGTAGGAGCTCTAAAGTTGTCAATTTATAGAGAGTGTAGTAGTGAGTCAGCCACAGCGGTATACCTATCTTGGACAGTACCAATGCCCGAAGTCTCTGCAAGGTCATAAGAGAAGCATATCGCTCACCCAACAATCAAAACTGCCAAAGACCCATTAGAGGACGAACCGAAATCCACCAACCCTCTACAGCGTACTCTAAGCCCCATAGTCTCTACCCCTTAACCCCAAACCCCAGCACCCAGAACTTAAACACCATCCGATTAAACCCCTCGCCAGCACAAGCACAACCATCACCGCACTCGGCCCGCTCACCTAATCTCCCCAGTCCCGAACCCCATCTCTTCTCCTACTGCCGTCCCCTTAGAACCCCCAACCACGGGCCCACCGGCCTTGACATTCTCCTTCCCAGCAGGCGCCCCAGCCACCATCATATTTGTAGCTTTCGTCTTTATGCACACGACGCAGCTGAACTCCGTGCTGGAGATAAGAGGCCGGTACGTGGGCTGGGCGCAGAACTCGAATTCGGAGAGTAAATTGGGGGTTTTGGGCCGGGAGCAGGACATCAGGAGGTGGTAGGTTGTATGGTTACAGGTCGGGTGGTGAATGCGGTCGACTATGCACATGGCTTTGAGTTCTTGACTGTGCGAGTGGTTTGGTGTATTGGTGGAATGGGAGAGGATTTGTAGTCGAAGGCAATTGAAGAGTGCCACGATTTGTGATTTTAGGACCCTTTTCGATTGTTGAGGTTCTTCTCCGTAGGGACGGTCTATGGACTTTTCTCTATATCCCTCGCGTGTATTCTATCTCGGATGCTCGTGCCTCTGAGTATACTGGAAGAGCCGTCTTCGCTGTTGATAGATGAAGATGACTGACTGGACGAAATCGGATCAACATATGTCAGTGAAGGTGGAGAGTCTCACCGAGAAATACTGACGGGCCAATGGGTAAAGTGAGGTGATGATAGACTTTTTTAGAATGTCCTTAACGATAAAGGGCCAAGAGTGAATCAGACGCCCGGGATCGAAAAATGGAAAGCTGTTGTTGTTCGAATGATGTCGAGTATAACAGAGGGAAAGCAATTAGAGAGCCGCCATGGCCTTATAGTGGACCCATGTTGCTCTCGTTCCTTGTTCAAGCACATCGTGACTTCCTTGCTAATGGGCGTTGCTTCCATCCCTAGGTACGTAGCCTTCATGATCAAGTGAACCCCTGAACGGAGTCATAGTCTTCAAATGAAAACGGATCCTGATAACGATAAACACGGATGCGTCCTATTTGCTGTTTGAACCGTGATGATGGGGTACGCCATGTTTGTTAGCGTCGTTTTGGCCGCTTCCGAGGGCTCGGCCTGCCGGTGGAGGGCCAGACAGCTCTGGCAGGCGAATATATCGTAGTACCAAGCTCGAGGCTACTAACATTGATGACCAGGCATGTCCGATATCCACGAACAGCATTAGCAACCCGACCATGACGTGTGGAGGGAGCCATGTGGGTGGCCTCGCTATGAGAAAGGCAAACTCTCATGCATGGTGGAAACCTTCTGGGGCGTAAAGGGCTCATGTGCTGATGTCCATCCCAACCAGCAAGTAATCAGTTACGGTATCGCTTAAGGAGTGATTGTAGGTATAATCGAAGGCCTGACGGAGTATCAAGAAAAGCGTTCGGATGAAAGGAAAATAATTTCAAGAAGTTACTCGCTATCGACAAAGGAGCTTGCAAGACGACCGATGAAGGGAACTTCGAATCTCTCAAGCGTGACGGCTACATGATGTTCGTCAGTCGTATACCCTTTCAGACCGCAACTCTGAGATTTACCGTCTCGATTGGCACGTAAAGCTAAAAAGCCAATCAAGCACATGTTCACGGCGAACAGAAGCCAGGAAAGGACGCTTGACCATGAGAGAATCAGATGTAGGACCTGACTACGATCAGCTATTTGTGCCATTAGGCGAACTTCGGACTCACAAAGAGGGCGCTAAACAACATCGATGACTGCCAGGCATGAAAGCTGCTTATACGTCAGCTGATAACCCTTCCTTCCGTCGTAGGGCTGTTTCTCTGCGATGTATGATCAATGTCCAGATTCAACATACCGTACGTAGTCATTCCGATGCTCCACAATCAATAGAAATACCGATCCTGCAGGCGGCAACAACAAGTATGCAAGCATAGCTTCATAGTCCACCCTGATCAAGCTTGTCTCAAATAGATTGACATCAAGCCTCCCTGCTTCTAACGATCCTGCACTGTAACCTGCGCCTGCAAGTCCCTGTCCATCATCACCTAAGTCATTGGGATCGGGGAGAGCCGAAGTGTGTTTGGAAAAGCGTGCGGGAGATGGCGAACGTGAGTGTTGCTGGGAGCCTGGGCGCGGGGAACCTGGGGAGGCAGCCTCTGGAGCTGTGTCCTGGTAGGGCGCGAAGTCCATGTTCTCAAAGCTAGAGCGTTGCTTGGGATGATCTTTGCTCCAGAGATGATATTGCTGTCACCATGCCGACTTGACCGAGTAAGTAAGTAAGTAAGTAATTTATTCCGCCCGGAGGCACTACGCCTAAAGGGCTCTAGCGCTATCATCCTGTCAAAACTATTGCTATGTCCATGTCCCACGAAAAGCCCTTGCTGAAACGTCTTT